>Ga0207660_10002665_pt1 | contig 11713 bp, 10 predicted proteins | sample KBSC73BmetaG_FD_184335 | JGI IMG/M metagenome (GOLD analysis project Ga0207660, IMG submission 184335) | Corn rhizosphere microbial communities from Kellogg Biological Station, Michigan, USA - KBS C7-3B metaG (SPAdes) (version 2) | ecosystem: Host-associated > Plants > Roots > Rhizosphere ... | reverse complement strand
AGGTCGCCGCGGTGATGCCGCTCTACCTGAAGTCGCACAGCCAGGGCGAATACATCTTCGACCACGCCTGGGCCGACGCCTACGAGCGGGCAGGGGGCCAATACTATCCGAAGCTGCTGTCGGCGGCGCCGTTCACGCCGGCCACCGGCTCGCGCCTGCTGGCGCGGCCCGAGGTCGACGAAGACGAGGCCCGGCGCTTCCTGCTGGGCGGCGCGCTCACCCTATGCGAGCGCTATGGCGCATCCTCCTTCCACGTGAACTTCCCGACTGAGGACGAGTGGCGTTGGCTGGGCGAACAGGGGCTGGCGTTGCGCGAGGGCCAGCAATACCACTGGGAGAACCGCGGCTACGCGAGCTTCGAGGATTTCCTGGACGCCCTCTCCTCGGGCCGGCGCAAGACCATCCGGCGCGAACGCCGCGACGCCGCCGAGGGTCTGGATATCCTCTGCCTCACCGGCGCCGAGATCGCCGAGGAGCATTGGGACGCCTTCTTCGGCTTCTACATGGACACCGGCTCGCGCAAATGGGGCCGGCCCTACCTCAGCCGTCCGTTCTTCTCGATGCTCGGCGAACGCATGGCCGACCGCGTGCTGCTGATCATGGCCCGGCGAGACGGGCGCTGGATCGCGGGCGCGCTCAACCTGATCGGCGACGACGTGCTCTTCGGGCGCAACTGGGGCTGTGTCGAGGACGTCCCGTTCCTGCATTTCGAGCTCTGCTATTACCAGGCGATCGACTGGGCGATCACCCACGGCCTGGCCCGCGTCGAGGCGGGCGCGCAGGGGCAGCACAAGATTGCCCGCGGCTACCTGCCAAGGCCGGTCTATTCGGCCCACTACATCGCCGACCCCGCGCTGCGCGGCCCGGTCGAGCGCTTCGTGGCGCAGGAGCGCCAGGGCGTGGAGCACGAGATGGAGTGGTTGGCGGAGGAGTATTCGCCGTTCAAACAATGACTTCCTTTCCCACGAAGTGGGAGAGGGGGACCGCGTCATGCGGCCGCTTGCCTTTCCACCACTCGCTCTACGGCGAGCGGTCCCCCTTTCCCGCAGGCGGGAAAGGAGAGCTAGGACCGCTCGTAGGCCTGTCTGAGCAGCGCCTTCACCGAGGCGTCGACGGCCGCCGGGCCCTCCAGCAGCAGCTTTCCCTTCAGGCGTTCCGACCAGCTCTCGTTCTTCGGCGGCTCCAGGCGCGGATCGGCGTCCGCCGACACCGCCAATCCGAGCGAGGCCCTGCCGCCCTTGACCGGCTTGATCCCGGCGAACTGGAATTCCCGCGAGAAGGCCGTGAAGCTCTTGCGTTGGGCGGCCACCAGGCCCGGAAAGCCCGCGACCGCGGCCTCCACGGCCTCCAGGATCGAGCGCGATTGGGCGTCGGCCCACAGGGTTCCCCGCAGATCGTCCGGCTTGTCCCAGTGGGCGGTGGCTGGGAAGGCGCGGCCCAGCACGATGCTGGCGCGATTGGTCCCCAGGCCATGATGCGCCTTCAGCCAGGCCTTGCGCGCATTGGGCTTCGTCTCGGGGCATGTCCTGGCGATGGCGACCCATTCGTCGATCGTCTTGCCGGTCTCGCGCTGCATGCTCTCCAGGATCGAGGCGAACCACTTCTCCTGGCGCTCGGTCATGCTGGCCGGCTTGGCCGCAGGTGCTTGTGTCATTCCAGCCTCCGGAAGGATTTGATAGGCCTTGCGCGCGAGCACAGGAGTACGCCGATGAGCTTGGACGGGACCTACGACCAGGGCAATATCTTCGCCAAGATCCTGCGGGGCGAGGCGCCCTGCGCGCGCATCTTCGAGGACGAGCACGTCTTCGCCTTCATGGACGTCTTTCCGCAAAGCCGCGGCCACGCCCTGGTGATCCCCAAGCATTCGAGCGCGCGCAACCTGCTGGAGGAGGAGCCGGCGGTGCTGTCGCCCCTGATCCTGGGCGTCCAGCGGGTGGCTCGCGCCGTGCGCGCCGCGCTCCAGCCCGACGGGGTGCTGGTCACCCAGTTCAACGGCGCGGTCGCGGGCCAGACCATCTATCACCTGCATTTCCACATCATCCCGCGCTGGGAAGGCGTCGCGCTCAAAGGCCACGGCGTCGGCGGCATGGCCGACATGGCCGAGCTGAAAGCCCTGGCGGACGAGATCGCCGCGCAGATTGCGTGACCGCCGCCCGCGCATTGCCGGCTGTTCCCTGGTTTGAAGGCGACGAGCTCGAAGCCTATCTGGCGGCAGCCGGGCTCGACGGCGAGGCTGACGCCTTCGTGCGCAGCCTGGCGCGCGACGGCTACGCCCTGATCGACCTGGGCGACGAGGCGCGCGCGCTCTGCGACCGCGCCGTGACCGACACCGAAACCTATTTCCGCCCCGGGGTGGCGCGGGTGCAAGACGCCTGGTTCCGATCGAAGGCCGTCCGCCGCCTGGCCGCCTGGCCCAAGGTCGCCTGCCTGCTGGCGACCGCCTACGGCCGCCGACCCTTCGCCTTCCAGACCCTCAATTTCCGGCGCGGCAGCGAACAGGCCGTTCATCCCGACAGCATCCATTTCCACAGCGAGCCGGCCAGGTTCATGTGCGGCGTCTGGATCGCGCTGGAGGATGTGGGGCCGGGTTCGGGTCCGCTGGTCTATTATCCCGGCTCCCACCGGCTGCCGGTGATGACCATGCGCGATGCCGGCGTGAACACCGCGCGTCCGGGCCCCGAGCACTACGAACGCGATTTCGTCCCACGCTTCCGCCAGCGCGTGGAGGCCAGCGGCCTGGCCCCCGCCCACGCCCTGATCCCCAAGGGCTGGGCCTTCGTCTGGGCCGCGAACCTTGCGTATGGCGGCTCAGCGGTGACCGATCCGGCCTCGACCCGGCGTTCGCTGGTGGTCCATAACCTCTTCGAGGACTGCCTCTACTTCACGCCGATGAAGTCCGACCCCGAAGGCGGCAAGCTGTGGCTGCGGCTGCCGTTCGACATCGGGCGCGGCGGCTGGGTCTGGCCGCGCCGAAGCGGCCGCCGCGCGATGCCGAACCTCAAGCCTTTGATCGACACGCTGTCGCGCAGCGTCCTGCGCCGTCCGATCGCCGGATAGCGCTCACAGAAAAGCCCCGGGGCTTGTAACCCCGGGGCTTTCGAACTCTCGCCGATCGCTAGCTGACGGGCGCGACTTCCGCCGTGTCCTCGGAGGGGGCCTCGATCACCGGCGCGCCGGGTTCGCGGTCCTCGCCCTCGATGTCGAAGGCGAGCTTGCCGTCCTTGAGCACCACCTTGACGTGGCCGCCCTTGACCAGCTTGCCGAACAGGATCTCGTCGGCCAGCGGCTTCTTGATGTTCTCCTGGATGACCCGGGCCAGAGGCCGCGCGCCATAGAGTTCGTCGAAGCCGTTCTTGGCCAGCCAGTCGGCCGCCTCGTCGGTGGTCTCGATGGTGACGTGGCGATCGGCCAGCTGGGCTTCCAGCTGGATGACGAACTTCTGCACCACCTGCCGGATGATCTCGGGCGTCAGCGACTTGAAGGCCACCACCGCGTCGAGGCGGTTGCGGAATTCCGGCGTGAACACCCGCTTGATCGCCTCTTCCGCCTCGTCGTCCTGCTTCCCGCGGCCGAAGCCGATGGAGTTGCGCTGTGCGTCGGCGGCGCCGGCGTTCGTGGTCATGATCAGGACCACATTGCGGAAGTCGATCTTCTTGCCGTTGGAGTCGGTGAGCGCTCCGTGGTCCATGACCTGCAGGAGGATGTTGTAGACGTCCGGGTGCGCCTTCTCGATCTCGTCAAGCAACACGACCGCGTGCGGGTGCTGATCGACGGCGTCGGTCAGCAGACCGCCCTGGTCGAAGCCCACATAGCCGGGAGGCGCCCCGATCAGTCGGCTGACGGTGTGGCGCTCCATATATTCGCTCATGTCGAAGCGCAGGAGCTCGATGCCCAGCGTCGAGGCAAGCTGACGGGCGGTTTCCGTCTTGCCGGTGCCGGTCGGGCCCGAGAACAGGTAGCAGCCGATCGGCTTGTTGGCGTCGCGCAGGCCGGCCCGCGCCATCTTCATGGCCGCGGACAGTTGGTCCAGCGCGTCGTCCTGGCCGTAGACCGCCCGCTTCAGGTCGGTCTCGAGCTGCTTCAGCGCCTCGGTGTCGGACTTCGACACCGACTTCGGCGGGATGCGGGCGATCTTGGCGACGACAGCCTCGACCTCCTTCAGGCCGATGGTCTTCTTCCGCTTGCTCTCCGGCAGCAGCATCTGGCTGGCCCCGGCCTCGTCGATGATGTCGATGGCCTTGTCCGGCAGCTTGCGGTCGTTGATGTACTTGGCCGACAGCTCCACCGCCGCCTTGATGGCGTCGTTGGTGTAGCGGAGCTTGTGGAACTCCTCGTAGTAGACCTTCAGGCCCTTCAGGATCTTGATCGTGTCGTCGATCGTGGGCTCGTTGATGTCGATCTTCTGGAACCGGCGGACCAGCGCGCGGTCCTTCTCGAAGTGCTGGCGGAACTCCTTGTAGGTCGTCGAGCCCATGCACCGCAGGGTGCCTGAAGCCAGTGCGGGCTTCAGCAGGTTCGAGGCGTCCATCGCCCCGCCGCTGGTCGCGCCGGCGCCGATCACCGTGTGGATCTCGTCGATGAACAGCACCGCGTCGGGGTGGTTCTCAAGTTCCTTGACCACCTGCTTCACGCGCTCTTCGAAGTCGCCGCGGTAGCGGGTGCCGGCCAAGAGCGAGCCCATGTCGAGCGAGAAGATGGTCGAACCGGCCAGGACTTCGGGGACCTGGTGGTTGACGATCTTGCGGGCCAGGCCCTCGGCGATGGCGGTCTTGCCGACGCCTGGGTCACCGACCAGCAGGGGATTGTTCTTGGTCCGCCGGCAGAGGATCTGGATGCAGCGCTCCACCTCGGCCGAGCGGCCGATCAGCGGGTCGACCTTACCTTGCTTGGCCTTCTCATTGAGGTTGACGCAATAGGCTTCCAGCGCCTCGCCGCCGGTCTTGACGGTGGGCTTGTCCTCGTCGTCCGAGGCGCCCTTCACGGGCTTGGCTTCCGTGGCGCCGGCCTTCTTGGCGATGCCATGGGCGATGTAGTTGACCGCGTCGTAGCGGGTCATGTCCTGCTCTTGCAGGAAGTAGGCGGCGTGGCTCTCGCGCTCCGAGAAGATCGCCACCAGCACGTTGGCGCCGGTGACCTCCTCGCGGCCCGACGACTGGACGTGGATCACCGCGCGCTGGATCACGCGCTGGAAGCCCGCCGTGGGCTTGGCGTCCTCGCCGTCGTCGACCACCAGCGAGCGCAGCTCGGTGTCGACGTAGTTGGTGAGCGTGGTGCGAAGCGCGCCCAGGTCCACGTCGCAGGCGCGCATCACGCCGGCCGCGTCCTCGTCGTCGACAAGGGACAGGAGCAGATGCTCCAGCGTCGCGTATTCGTGCTTGCGCTGGTTGGCGTAGGCCACCGCGCGATGCAGGGATTCTTCGAGGGGTCGCGAAAATGAAGGCAAAGCGCCTTAATCCTTTTCCATGGTGCACTGCAGCGGATGTTGATGCCGCCGCGCCGTATCAACGACCTGGGCCACTTTTGTTTCCGCCACCTCGTAGGTGAACACCCCACAGACCCCCACGCCGTGTTGATGGACATGGAGCATTATGCGAGTCGCATCTTCGCGCGACTTATTGAAGAATTGCTCAAGCACATAGACGACGAATTCCATCGGCGTGTAGTCGTCGTTCAAGATCAGCACTCGATACATCGAGGGCTTTTGCGTCTTGGGCTTGGTTTGGGTGACGACCGCCGACCGGATGCCGGTGTCCTCATCACCCATTTTACGTTCGGCCATCGAAACAATCTCCTGACGGCGCTGCCGCAACGCCGCCGCTCAATTAGATATGCAAACTCAAGTCATTTGGAAGGGTCGAATCGCCACGCCCCCACGCTAATCGGCTGACGGCCGGGATTTCGGCTCGCCTGTACCCTGCAAACTCTTCTCAATCGGCCTTGGCTCCGGCCTTTGCACGGAAGATGCGACCGGACGTCACAGCCCCGGCGCCGAAGCGGGCGCGGATGGCGTCCAGGGTCTTTTCTCCCGCCAGCGCCCGGCGCTCGTCGCCGGCGAAGAAGTCGCCTTCCACCGCGTCGGCTTCGACCAGCTCAGCCAGGCCCACGCCGATCAGCCGATAGGGGCGGCCGGTCACCTCCGGAGCCAGCAACTCCCGGCCGACCGCGAACAGCGTCCTGGCGGTCTGGGTTGGCACGGGGATCGTGCGCCGGCGCGTGTGGATCTTGAAGTCTGTGGTGCGCAGCTTCAGCGTCACCACGCGGCCGGCCAGGCCATCGGCGCGGGCGTGACGGGCGACCTTCTCGGCCAGCTCGGCCAGCACGTCCTCCAGCTCCGCCAGGGTGCTCAGGTCCTCGTTGAAGGTGGTCTCGGCGCTGATCCCCTTGCGCTCCTCGCGGGGATTGACCGCGCGGTGATCCTCGCCGTGCGACAGGCGCGAGAGGCGAAGCCCATGCGAGCCGAACCGCTGGGCGAGATCCTTGACGTCGGCCCGGGCCAGGTCGCCGACGCTGCGGAACCCCGCCTTTTCCAGGGTGGCGACCATCGCCGGCCCGACGCCCGGCAGGATGCCCACTGGCCTGGGCGCCAGGAACGCTTGCGCCTCCGAGCCGATCACCGAGAAGCCGCGCGGCTTGTCGAGGTCCGACGCCACCTTCGCCAGGAACTTGTTGGCGGCCAGCCCGATGGACACGGTCAGGCCCATCTCCCGCTCGATCCGCGCTTGCAGCCTGGCCAGGGTGACCGCCGGGGCCGCCTTGTGCAGCCGCTCGGTGCCTGAGAGGTCCATCCAGGCCTCGTCCAGCGACAGGTTCTGGATCAGCGGCGTGAGTTCGCCCGCCATGCCGAGGATCTGTTTGCTGGCGGCCCGGTACTTGGCGAAGTCCGGCTTGATGAGGACCGCTTCGGGGCAGAGCTTCAGCGCCTTGAACATCGGCATCGCCGAGCGCACGCCCTTGATGCGCGCGATGTAGCAGCAGGTGGTGACCACGCCGCGCTTGCCGCCGCCCACGATGACCGCGAGGTCGCGCAGCTCGGGCCGGTCGCGCTTCTCCACGGAGGCGTAGAAGGCATCGCAGTCCATGTGGGCGATGGACAGGCTCCCCAGTTCCTCGTGCGCCACGATGCGGGGGCCGGCGCAGGCGGGGCAGCGGCGGACCGCTTGATCGCCCTGCCAGAAGCAGTCGCGGCAGAACGCCTTCACCGCGTCGCCTCCAGGGGCCAAAGCCAGGCCGCGCCGCGAACGCCGGAGGAGTCGCCATGGAGCGCCCTCACGACCGGCGTCGCATAGATGTCCGAGAAGGCGTAGGCGCCGATCGCGTCGGTCAGGCCGTCGTAAATCTCAGCGACGTTGGACATGCCGCCGCCCAGCACGATCACGTCCGGGTCGAGGATGTCGCTCACCGCGGCGAGCCCCCGCGCCAGCCGGTCCTTGTAGCGGGCGAGCGAGGCTTGCGCTCGGCCATCCCCGGCCAGCGCCGCCGCGGCGATGGTCACCGCGTCGTCTCCAGCACCGTGGTCGGCGGCGAGGGCCGGGCCGGAGATCCACTGCTCCAGGCAGTTCTTCCGCCCGCAGAAGCAGTCCGGGCCCGGCGACTCGTCGGCCCGCGGCCAGGGCAGGGGCGTGTGGCCCCACTCGCCGGCGATGCCGTTATGCCCGGCCAGCACCTGCCGGCCCACGGTGAGCCCCGCGCCGCAGCCGGTGCCGAGGATCACGCCGAAGACAACCTCGGCGCCCGCGCCCGCGCCGTCCATGGCCTCCGACAGAGCGAAGCAGTTGGCGTCGTTGGCGAGCCGCACGGGACGGCCCAGCACCCGCTCCAGGTCAGCCTGCAGGGGCCTGCCGTTCAGGTGCGTGGTGTTGGCGTTGCGGATCAGGCCGGTCGCCGGGGAGGGCGATCCCGGAATGCCGATCCCGATGCTGGCTCCCTGGACTCCAGCTTCCGTCTCGGCGGCCGCTACAAGCTCGCGCACCGTCTCCAGGCTGGCCTGGTATCCGCCGGGCGAGGGCGCGCGCACCCGGGCCCGGAAGGCGCCGCGCTCGTTCAGCGCCGCCGCCTCGATCTTGGTGCCGCCGAAGTCCACGCCGATGCGGATCATGCGCCAGCCATACCTGATTTGTTCCGTTGCGTGCAGCGGCCCGTGCGATGGCGTGGCCGTTGCCGCCGACCTCCGCCCGGGCCTAGGATCGCCATAGGCGAGGATGGGCGACGCTATGGCGCGGACCGGGGCCGGCGGCGAGAGCGCGAGCGAGGCGGAGGCCCGCGACCGGTTCGCCGAATTCGAACGCGGCGTCCTGCAGGACAACATCATCCTCTGTGATCAGAAAGCCGGCATCCTGCTGGCCTTCGCCGCGGCGATGATCCTGGTCTCCCTGGACGGTTTCGCCGCGCCGGGCCTTCGCAAGGCCGCCGCCCTCGCCCTGCTGGCGCGCGGGGCGTTCGTGCTCTCGGCGCTGGGGTTCCTCGTGAGCTGCTACTTCGCGCTCGCCACGGTCGTGCCGCGCATCCGCAAAGGGCCGGACGACCACATCTTCTGGGAGTCGCCGGTCTTCAAGCTGCCGGTCGAGGAGTACATCGCCCGCCACCGGACCATGGATGTCGAGCACGAACGCCGGAACCGGCTCGTCTACCTGCACGCCATGGCCGGCATCTGCAGCAGCAAGTATCGCCATTTCGCGGTGGCGCTTCGTCTGGGCCAACTGGGCTTCATCGCCCTGGTGCTGGCTGAGATCGCCCAGGCGTTCAGCTGAGGCGCCCAACAAGCGAACTGCGTTCTTTATCCCTCTGACACACGACTTGAGGTGTGCTTTAGTTTCCGCCGAGAGTTCAGCACGTTCCTTGGCGAAGGCGGAAAAGCCATGGCCGGAAAACGAACCGAACGGCGGCTGGTGGCCATCCTCTCCGCGGACGTCGCCGGATACAGCGGCCTCGTCGCCTCGGACGAGGAAGCGACCCTGGCGCAGTTCGCCGCCCACATGCGCGAGCTGGTCGCCCCCAAGGTGGCTAGGCGCCACGGCCGCATCGTCAAGGAGATGGGCGACGGGGTGCTCATCGAATTCGGCAGCGCCGTCGACGCGCTGCACTGTGCGCTGGACCTGCAGGAGGGGATGCGGCGGCGCAACGCCGCGGCGACCGAAGCGCGCCGGATGCAGTTTCGGATCGGCATCCACACGGCCGACGTGGTCACGCGCGACGGCGACATCTTCGGCGACGGCGTCAATGTCGCCGCCCGCCTCGAGGGCCTGGCGGAGCCAGGCGGCGTCTGCGTCTCGAGTCGGGTTGTCGAGGATTCGCAAGGCCGTCTTCCCGTCAGCTTCGAGGACGGCGGCGAGCAGCGGCTGAAGAACATCCCGCGCCCCGTGCGGGTCTTTCGGGTGCGGCCCATGGCGCCGGCGGAACCGGAACGGCCTGCGCTGCCGCTCCCCGAACACCCGTCCATCGCGGTGCTGCCGTTCCTGAACATCAGCGGCGACCCGGAGCAGGAGTATTTCGCCGACGCCATCACCGAGGACCTGACGACGGCGCTCTGCCGCTGGCGGTGGTTCTTCGTCATCGCCCGCAACTCGGCGTTCGCCTACAAGGGCCGGGCCGTCGACGTGAAGCGGATCGGCCAGGAGCTCGGGGTGCGCTACCTCTTGGAAGGCAGCGTCCGCGAGGTGGGCTCGCGCGTGCGGATCACCGCCCAGCTCATCGACACGGCCGACGCCACCCATATCTGGGCGGACAAGTTCGACCGCGACCTCGTGGACATCCTGGCCCTGCAGGACGAGATCACCGAGCTTGTCGTGGCGGCGATCGAGCCCGCGATGCTCCGCCGCGAAGGGGTCCGCGTCGCTCGCAAGAACGTCAAGGACACCACCGCGCTCGATTGCTTCTATCGCGGCATGTGGCGGCTGAACGAGGTGTCGCTCGACGGCTACCACCAGGCCATTGCGGCCTTCCGCGAGGCGGTGGCGCGCGATCCCACCCTGGCGCTCGGCCACATCGGCCTGTCGCGGATCCTCTATGGCGGGGCGATCTACAACTGGTCGAGCGATCCCGATCGCGACCTTCAGGAGGCTTATGACGCCGCGACGACCGGCATCCGGCTGGACCCTACCGACGCCTACGGTCATTTCGCGCTGTCCGGGGCCGCGCTCTTCCTGGCGCGGCACGCCGAGTCGCTGGACGCCGCCCAGCGGGCCGTCGCGCTGAACCCGAACTTCGCCTTCGGCTATAACCGGCTGGGCCAGGTGCTCATCCACGTCGGCCGCCCGGCCGAGGCGATCGCGCCCCTGGAGCGCTGCCTGCGCCACAGCCCGTTCGACCCGCAGCTCGGCCTGATGCTGAGCGCGCTCGCGCTGGCGCATTATCAGGCCCGGGACTATTCGGAGGCTTGCATCCACGCGCGCGCTTCCGCCCAGCATGGCTATCAGCCGTCGCTGGCGCTGCTGGGGGCAAGCCTCGCCCGCCTGGGGCGGCTCGACGAGGCGCGGCGCACCATGCCGCCCGACTTCCTCGCCGTCACGGCTAAGCAGGCGTCGCGTTTCGCCCCCTACCTGAACCCTGCCGACCGCGATCACCTGCTGGAGGGCCTGGCGCTGACGGGTATGGGCGCTCGGACGCCGGCTGAGGCGGACTAGGCGGAGCTGGCGTGCAACTCGCCGGCGGTTGGCCGCGCGTCGGCGGGATAGCGGCTCTTGTAGAAGAGGGTGATCCCGCAGGGCGCGTCCCAGACGTTCAACTCGTAGTCGTAGGCCGGCGCCCAGGCGAAGACGATGCTCCGCGGGGGCGTCGCGGTCAGCGCCTGGTAGATCACCGCGCGGATACCTTCCCGAATGGCGCCCGGCATGTCGCGCACGTACTCGACGGCGGCGTTCTTCAGTTTATCGTCATGTATGAGGAAATTTAAGTTCAGTGTCCGGCCGGGCTCGAATTCGGAGGCGCGCGCGGCCATGTCGTCGATGTGTTCGTCTTCGAACTCGTGGTTCAGCTTACGGACAAGCGCATAGAACATCACCATAACCGTTCACCTCGAAATCTCGGGATTTCAACGGAAGCTGGTACTGAACCTTCACCCTATCTGAGGAACTCTGCGCGTCAACGGCATGCCCCGCTCGTGCGACTTTCAAGCCGCTCCGTGCGTCCAGGACGGATTGTCGGGCGCGTTGCCGGGCTTGGCCCAGTAGGCGGCGATACCGATGTCGCGCATCAGGGTCCCGAACGATCACCGCGCGGCCCAGTGGTCCGATCAGTTCACGTAGCCCGGCGGACCTCAACGGCGCCCAGCCGGAACGGCCGCTGCGCGCCAGCTCGATCACGCGATTGTCCGCCTGGCGGTCAGTTGTCGCGTCCATCGGCGCCCCCTTGCCAGCGCCCGCATAGTGCCGTTCCGCCGCTGAGCCGGGCGAGCCGCAACTCCGCCTCGTGGCTCTCAAGGCCCTGTCGTCGGTGCAAAGTCGGCGATTGGTCAGCACAAAGTCAGCCGGCCGTCCTGGCGGCGGGCTGTGGCCGGCGTCGCAATGGGCCATCGCCTCCACCGCGGGGCCTCGACGGGACCAAGCCTATGAAAACCGCCACCTTCTTCGCCGCCGCCATGATCGTCTGCCCAGGCCTCGCCGCCGCCGCGCCGGCGCCCGCTCCGGCCGTCGTGGTGCATTACGCCGACCTCGACCTCGCGCGCCCGGCCGGGGCGCGCACCATGCTGATCCGCATCCGCAAGGCCGCGGCCGACGCC
>Ga0207660_10002664_pt1 | contig 11714 bp, 9 predicted proteins | sample KBSC73BmetaG_FD_184335 | JGI IMG/M metagenome (GOLD analysis project Ga0207660, IMG submission 184335) | Corn rhizosphere microbial communities from Kellogg Biological Station, Michigan, USA - KBS C7-3B metaG (SPAdes) (version 2) | ecosystem: Host-associated > Plants > Roots > Rhizosphere ... | reverse complement strand
ACTCTATATTTTTGAAGCGCTTAATCCAAAAGCGCATCCCGTAATTTCGTACGTCCCGGAAAATACCGCAGTAAACCTGCTGTTTGCAGACAGTGTGCACGTTTTACTTATTTCGCGCGATTTTACGAGGGATGAATATAAACTGCTGCGGAGCAAAAATATATTACCCGAAGTGAGCCGTTTTGCGATCGACGCCGTTGCGCTCATCGTGAATAAATCTTCTGCCGATACGACGATGACGGTAAGTGAAATAAAAAAGATGCTGAATGGTGATACTAAATTGAATAAGAATATCGTTTTTGATAATCCTAACTCTGGCCTGGTACGCTATTTAAAAGAATTTTCGGGCAATAAAGATTTAAAACAAAAAAACGTTTTTGCGCTTAAATCCAATAAGGAAGTAATAAGATATGTGAGTCAGCATCCTGATGCCATTGGCATAATAGGTTTTGGGTGGCTGAATGATCCGGATAAAGATTATGCCGATGCGGTTCAAAATGTTAAGCTGGTGGCTGTTAGCGACGATACGGGAAAGAATGCCTCACATCAGTATTTTATACCGTCGCAAAGCACACTGGCATTAAAGCAGTACCCGCTAACCCGCAATTTATATTTTATAAATTGCACCGGGAAATATGGTTTAGGAATGGAATTTGCGTCCTTTTTGGAGGGAGACAGGGGGCAGCGGATCATTCTAAAATCAGGTTTATTGCCGAATGCGATTCCCGGCAGGGAGATCAACATTGTACGGAAATAAAAAAAAACCGTGGTTAAACTTATATTCGGAAAATGATTCAAAAAAATATAATATTGCACAGTTAACAACTTTAGATAATAAGAGCAGCGTGATTAGCTGTATCGTTAATTAAATTATTAAGATGAAAATGATCAATAAAATAGCCGGTGTTGTGTTGGCAGTGGTTTTAACAGGCTCATCAGTTTTTGCGCAGAGCCTTGCTGATGCAAAAAAAGCGATCGACGCCGAGCAGTACCAAAAGGCAAAGTCAATGTTAAAGAATTTGACGGTAACACAACCTACTAAAGATGAAAACTTTTTTTACCTGGGCTGGGTATACCTTAAGCAGGATTACACCGATTCGGCAAAAGCTGCATTTAACAAGGGGCTGGCTGTAAATGCAAGATCGGCGTTAAACTATGCGGGTTTAGGCGCGGTGGCACACATGGAAAAAGATAATGCAGGTGCATTGTCGAACTTTAACCAGGCCATAGAAATGGCGGTAAAAAAGGATAGTAAGCCGTATGTATATGTCGGCCTGTCGTACCTGTTGCCGGTTAATGGAAGCGCTGTAGGGCCCAATGGCGCGCATATTGCACCCGCCGACGCGGATGCGGCTATCGCTATATTAAATAAGGGAAAAGCGGTGAACCCGCGGGATGTGGAATTGTTGATCGCATTGGGCGATGCTTATCGTTCTCAATTAAAAAGCAACGATGCGTATACAAACTACTCGTCGGCATTAGCGATTGACCCAAAGTCGACAGCGGCCATTGTAGCCACAGGGGTTTTATGGAGGTATGCCGACAATTTTGACGACGCACAAAAGCAATTCCAGGCAGCATTGGCGATCGATCCGAATTACGGTCCTGCTTACCGCGAGATGGCAGAAACCTATTTACGCCAGGCGACTACGGATGCGGCCACCTATGCCGAGAGAGTTAAGCAGGCGGCCGACGCCTATAAAAAATATATCAGTTTAACCGATTATTCGCCCGAAACGCAGATGCACTACGCCGACTTCCTGATACGGGCCAAAGACTATGTGACCCTGCAGAAAGTAGCACAGGATCTTTCCTCATCAGCCAAAGGCAATTTAAGAGCGTACCGGTATTTGGGATATGCCGCCTATGAAAATAAGGACTATCAGGCAGGATTAAATGCTTTAAAAAAATGGATCAGCGAAGCAGGCCCGAAACGTATAATTCCTGCTGATTATCTTTATTTAGGCCGGTTGGAATTAGCACAAAAGCAAGATTCGCTGGGCGTGCGTGATTTGCGTAAAGCTTTAGAACTGGATACCTCACAGGTGGATATATACGGTGAGATTGCTAAGTCGCTGTATGCATCGGGCAAATATGTAGACGCCGCCCAGGCATACAAGGTTTATGGTGAAAAGTCCAGGAAAGCGACGCTTCAGGATCACTTTTATGAAGGCTTTAGCTATTACCAGGCCTATAAGGCCCAGCTGATAAAAGCGCAAACCGATAAAACGATAAAACCGGATTCCACGTTACTTACAAGGGCCGATTCAGCCTTTACCTACGTTGAGCGCAAGCTCCCCACGCCAAATGCGCAAATTGTATATTTTCATGCGAACGTGAAGGATTTTGAAGATTCCGACCGGAATAACATTAAGGGTTTGGCAAAGCCTTTGTTTGAGCAGTATATTCAACTAATAACCGCAAAGGGAGGCACCCTTGACGATAGAACAAAGGGAGATCTTGCGGCTGCTTATGTTTATTTAGGAATTTATGCCGAAAACCGGGAAAAAGACCAGGCAAAGGCATTGGATATGTTTACCAAGGCACGTGAGCTTGACCCGCAAAATCCCCAGGTGGTATACTATTTTGCCAAACGAGGGCAGGGAAAGAGCAAATAATATAACAGCAAATGATAAAGCCCCCGGGGAAATCCCCGGGGGCTTTTTTAATGTATATCCGGACGGAGGTCCAACAAATGCGGACATGCCCCCTGATCCTTGCCCTCTTTACAATGCGCCCGCTTTTATTTCTTCAACCACAGCCGGATCGAGCAGGGTGGAAGTATCACCCAGGTTAGCGGTATCCCCCTCGGCAACCTTGCGTAAAATACGCCGCATAATCTTGCCGGAGCGCGTTTTTGGAAGGCCGGAGACAAACTGGATCTTATCGGGCCGGGCGATCGCACCGATGATCCGCGTCACGGTCGCCATAATATCTTTGCGGGCAAGCTCCTCGTCTCCATGCAACTCGGGACAAATTACGAAAGCATAAACACCCTGGCCCTTTATCTCGTGCGGGTAACCTACAACTGCCGATTCAACCACGCTGCTGTGCATGTTAATGGCGTTTTCCACTTCGGCGGTACCGATGCGGTGGCCCGACACGTTTAATACATCGTCCACCCGACCGGTGATCCGGTAATAGCCTTCCTCATCGCGAAGGCAGCCATCGCCGGTAAAATACAAGTTGGGATAGCTGGCGAAATAGGTGGTGCGGCAGCGTTTATGGTCGCCATAGGTAGTACGCAACATTCCCGGCCATGGAAATTTCATACAAAGATTCCCGCTTACGCCGTTTCCTTCTATTATTTTACCATTTTCATCCACCAAAACAGGCTGCACTCCCGGCAGCGGCAGGGTGGCATAACCCGGCTTGGTTTTGGTAATGCCTGCGATAGGCGCGATCATGAAACCGCCGGTTTCCGTTTGCCACCAGGTGTCAACGATCGGGCATTTACCCTGACCAATCTTCTCATCAAACCAATGCCAGGCTTCTTCGTTAATGGGTTCGCCTACCGACCCCAATTTTTTTAACGAGCTGAAGTTTTTCCCTTTTAAGACGTCATCGCCAAAGCTCATCAGCGACCGGATAGCCGTTGGCGCAGTATACAAGATATTTACTTTATGTTTTTCAACGATGTCCCAAAAGCGGCCCGGCGTTGGCCAGGAGGGAATGCCCTCAAACAATACGGTTGTTGCACCCTGCGAGAGCGGGCCGTAGGTTATATATGAATGGCCTGTTATCCACCCGATATCGGCGGTGCAAAAATAAACCTCGCCCGGGTTATACTGAAACGTATTGGTAAATGTATAACCGGTATAAACCATGTAGCCGCCGCAGGTATGCACTACACCTTTTGGCTTTCCTGTCGAGCCGGATGTATAAAGGATAAACAGCATATCCTCGGCGTCCATTTCTTCGGCTTCGCAATCGGTATTTCCCTGTGTCTCCACCTTCTTTATTTCATCCTCCCACCAAACATCCCGGCCTTTGATCATCGATACGGGTGTGCGGCTGCGGGTAAGCACAATCACCCGCTGTATGGACGGGCATTGTACCAGCGCATCGTCGATAATATTCTTCAATAAAATTTCTTTGGTTCCCCTGAAACCGCCATCGGCTGTGATCACCAGAGTGCAGTCAGCGTCTTTTATCCTGTCGGCGATGGATTGTGCAGAAAAGCCGCCAAAAACAACGGAATGGATAGCGCCTATCCTGGCGCATGCCAGCACAGCAATTTCCAGTTCGGGCACCATGGGCATATATATGCATATGCGGTCGCCTTTTTTGGCGCCATTGTTTTTCAGCACATGCGCAAACTGGCAAACCTTATCGTATAGCTGGCGGTAGGTTAGTACCCGGTGATTTTCCTGCGGGTCGTTCGGCTCCCAGATAATGGCCGGTTTATCGCCCAACGTTTCCAAATGCCGGTCCAGGCAATTCTCGGTTATGTTCAGCTTCGCCCCTTCGAACCATTTGATCTTTGGCTCTTCGAAGTTCCATTCCAGTACTTTATCCCACTTTTTTCGCCAGTAAAAATTTTCGGCTATGCCTTCCCAAAACTGTTCGGGCTGCTCAACGCTTTGCTTGTAAACCTGTTGGTACTCTTCAAAAGAGCTGACTTTCATCGGAGCTTTCATAGACTTAAAATTGGTTGTGTAAATTAATAAATTTCGGGCGAACAAGTAATTAAATGACGCCTTTTTAAAATAATTTAAGAAGTATTACCATTCAATTTTGTACTGTCAGGCGTATGCACCAGGCGAGTGGCCGAAGCCGTCAATGCAGTGGGTATTGGTTCGTTACCAGTCGGTTGCGAACGGGAAGTCCAACACTATATGCCAGGCTATATACACACAATCAGGGTTTACAAAGGTTTACACAATTCATGGCTTATTTGGACATAAATACGTAATAATCAAACATTTACAAAAATTAATCACGAAAAAGTGTAAACCATGATTACCTACCCGCTTTCTGTCCCTCATATCCATCTAAACGGAGTCGACAACCACACTGATTTAGTCCAAACTTCACTTACACTCAAACAAACTGCGCCAGGGATAGCAGTGGATACCGGCCCCGCGCTTAAGGCCTGCAGGCGTATGAACGGATAGCCCGCCCGGGCGCCCAAATAACAAACAACTTTCTAACTAGTCCAACCAACCAACCAACCAACCAACCAACCAACCAACCAACCAACCAACCAACCAACCAACCAACCAACCAACCAACCAACCAACAATAAAACGGTAAAGCAATAAACAGTATAGCAATAAAACAATAATATACACATCACACACTCTCCGCTCCGCGCATACTCACAACCCGTCGAAAATATTTTTTAAATCCCTGTTGAATAATTGACTTAAAATCCTGATATTTGCAAACTCTTTTAAGGAAAGAGGATAAAAAAGATTGTCATGTCAAGAATTTGTGATCTAACAGGAAAAGGATCTTTGGTTGGTAATAACGTTTCTAACTCCAACGTTAAAACAAAGCGCAGGTTTCACCCGAACTTAAAACTTAAGAAGTTTTATATTCCTGAGGAAGATAAATGGATTACGCTTAAAGTATCCACTTCGGCTGTTAAAACTATCAGCAAAAATGGTATCAGCGCGTGTATCAATAAATTTGTAAAAAAAGGGTATATATAGTTGATTAAGTTGAATGGTTGATTGAGTTGATTAGGTTAACGCTTAAAAAACAATCGCTAATTCACTAACCCGCCTGCCGACAGGCAGGTTCAATAACTCAATAATTAAAAAGAGATGGCTAAGAAAGGCAACAGGGTTCAGGTAATTTTAGAATGCACCGAGCATAAAACAAGCGGCATGCCCGGTATGTCGCGTTACATTACCACCAAGAACAAAAAAAATACAACCGAGCGGTTGGAAATGAAGAAATTCAACCCGGTTTTAAGAAAAGTAACCGTACATAAAGAAATTAAGTAATATTGGAGAGTGGTGATTAAATCACTAATTCGCTAAATCACTAATTCGCTAATTAAAAAGAGATGGCAAAGAAAACAGTTGCAACCCTGAGGACAGGAAAAGGTAAAGATTTTTCGAAGGTTATAACCATGACTAAGTCGCCAAAAACAGGCGCTTATACATTTAAGGAACAGATCGTAGCTAATGATAACATTAAGGACGCGATTGCCGGAAAACTATAACCGCTTATAACTGATGAAATTAAAAAGCCGTCTTGTATAACGAGAAGGCTTTTTTTATTGATGTGCAAATGCGTGGATGTGCAGATGTGCTAATAGTTAAAACCAATATTATTTTTCATCCATCCATTATCCGCACATTTGCACATCTGAAATCTGCACATCGACATGGGATTATTCGATTTTTTCAAGAAAAAGGAAAGCACTCCCCAGGAACAGGAAGCGCTCGATACCAGTCTGGAAAAGACTAAGGATAGCTTTTTTTCGAAAATAACCAAAGTAGTTGCCGGGAAATCGACCGTTGACGACGATGTGCTTGACGACCTGGAAGAAGTGCTTGTAACCTCGGATGTAGGTGTAAAAACCACTTTAAAGATCATCGAGCGGATACAGGAGCGCGTTGCCCGTGATAAATATGTAAGCACTTCCGAGCTTAATACCCTGCTGAAGGATGAGATACAAAAGTTGCTTGCCGAAAATAACAGCAATGATTTTGTAAACTTCGAATACGGCAGTCATAAACCCTACGTGATCATGGTTGTAGGGGTAAATGGCGTAGGTAAGACGACCACCATTGGCAAACTGGCCCATAAGCTAAAGCAGGCCGGGAACAAGGTGGTATTGGGAGCAGCCGATACTTTCCGCGCGGCGGCGGTAGCCCAGATACAGTTATGGGGCGAGCGCGTTGGTGTGAAAGTGATCGCCCAGGCTATGGGGTCCGATCCGGCGTCCGTAGCTTATGATACGCTTCGATCTGCGGTTGCCAATGGCGATGATGTAGCCATTATTGATACAGCCGGTCGTTTGCATAATAAGGTTGGTTTGATGAACGAGTTGACCAAGATCAAAAACGTGATGCAAAAGGTAGTGCCCGGCGCGCCGCACGAAATATTGCTGGTACTGGATGCCTCAACCGGTCAAAACGCCATCGAGCAATGCAAACAGTTTACGGAAGCAACGGCCGTTAACGCGCTGGCATTAACCAAACTGGACGGTACGGCGAAAGGTGGGGTAGTGATCGGTATTTCCGACCAGTTTAAGATCCCGGTAAAATATATAGGTGTCGGCGAAGGCGCTGACCATCTTCAGCTGTTCGACAGGCAGGCGTTTGTAGATAGCCTGTTTAAACAATAACCAATATGTCATTGCGAGGAGGAACGACGAAGCAACCTCGTAGCAGTGCATTTGCGATAACCAGGCTACGACGAGATTGCTTCGCGCCTACCCGGCGCCTCGCAATGACAAGAGAGGAATAATGAGGACAAAATCAATAAATGAACCACTACAAAAAAGCAAACCGCGTGTAAACATAGTTACGCTGGGCTGTTCCAAAAATATTTACGATTCGGAGATATTGATGGGTCAGCTCAAGGGCAACCAGTTTGATGTTGTACACGAAGCAGACAAAGTTGGCAGTGATGATATCATCGTCATAAACACGTGTGGCTTTATCGACAACGCCAAACAGGAATCGATAGATACTATTTTACAATACAGTCAGCTTAAGGATGAAGGCAAGGTGGGCAAAGTTATCGTTACCGGCTGCCTTTCGGAACGGTACAAGCCTGAGTTGGAAGCTGAGATCACCAACATCGATGCTTATTTTGGCACCAACGACCTCCAAAATCTTTTAACTTCGGTAGGCGCTAATTACAAGCACGAGTTGATTGGCGAACGCCTTTTAACAACCCCGTCGCATTACGCTTATTTTAAAATAGCCGAAGGCTGCAATCGCCCCTGTTCGTTTTGTGCCATTCCGCTGATGCGGGGCAAGCACCTGTCGCAACCCATTGAGAAATTAGTTAAAGACGCGCAGACCCTCGCAAAAAACGGAACCAAAGAACTGATATTAATAGCGCAGGACCTGACCTATTACGGACTGGACCTATATGGTAAGCGCAACCTCGATGAATTGCTGCGCCGCCTTTCGGATGTGAACGGTATAGACTGGATACGGCTTCAATATGCCTATCCGTCTGGTTTCCCTATGGAGATATTGGATGCCATAAACGAGCGGGATAATATTTGCAAGTATCTGGATATGCCTTTGCAGCATATCAGCGATAATATGCTCAAATCTATGCGCCGTGGTATCACCAAACAAAAAACCATCGACCTAGTAAATTCCATCCGCGATAAAGTGCCAGGAATTGCTTTGCGTACTACCCTGATCACGGGTTATCCCGGCGAAACCGAAAAGGATTTTGAAGAGATGCAGCAATGGGTTGAAGACACCAGGTTCGACCGTTTAGGTTGCTTTACTTATTCGCACGAAGAAAAAACCCATGCACATTCGTTAGTCGACGATGTACGCGATGACGTAAAGCAGGAACGGGCCGATACGATCATGGAGATACAACAGTCAATCTCTTTTGAAAAGAACCAGGAAAAGATCGGGAAAACCTATAAAGTTTTGATCGATAAAAAAGACGGCGGTTATTTTGTCGGCCGTACGGAATATGATTCGCCGGAGGTGGATAACGAAGTATTACTTGATGCCGCCATCGATTACGCCGCTATCGGCGCATTTGTAAATGTGCATATCGATACGGCGGAGGACTTCGATCTTTATGGACATATTGTAAAATAAAGCGCCGGTTGTCTATTCTTAAGAATTTAAAATCTAAATTCGAATTCATTTGCGATCGGGACCGAAATCACAAACATGAACGCGGCTTGTTTAGATTATAAAGACACGGGATATTTCTCTCATACGCTTACAGACTACCTGGACGACGCTGAGGCGCTAAGGCCATTTTATAGTAGCCGCCCCGACTTAAATGGGTTCCGCGAACTGCTGAAAAGTAAAAAGGTGGTCGCTAATCGCCACATCCTGGTCGATGTGTTAAATGAGCAATACGGCCCCGAATATGAAAACGTGGCTGACTTTGAACGGGTGTCGGCCAATATTTCTTCGCTCGGTTTGCCCAATACGTATACCATTACCACCGGTCACCAGCTTAACATCTTCGGCGGGCCGTTATATTTTATCTATAAAATAGTTACCGCTATAAAGCTATCGCGACAGCTTAAGCAAAGCTTCCCTGATAAAAAGTTTGTACCGGTTTATTGGATGGCGTCGGAAGACCATGATTTTGCCGAAATAAACTATACGAACATTGGCGGTAAAAAAGTGCATTGGTGGTACGAAGCGTCTGGAGCAACCGGGCGTATAAACCCCGACACTATGCGCCAGGCCCTTAACCAATACAAAGGTGTATTAGGTATTGAGAAGCATGCCCATGAGCTTGCCGAAATAGTCGAATTTGCCTATACCAAATTTGATAAGCTGGCGGATGCCACCCGGTATTTTGTCAATGCATTATTTGGCAGGCATGGTTTGGTTATTATGGACGCGGATGACCATCGGTTCAAGCAACAGTTTGCACCGATAATCGAGCAGGATATTATCGGGCAAAACAGTTTTAAAAATATCAGCGCCACGACCGAAAAGCTGGCCCAAATGGGTGTACATATACAGGTCAATCCGCGTGAGATCAATTTCTTTTACCTGCTCGACGGGTTGCGTGAGCGAATAGAATTTGAAGCAGGCAGATACCATGTACTCAACAGTGAGATCAGTTTTACGGAAGCTGAATTAAAGCAGGAGATCAGTCTGCACCCGGAACGGTTTAGCCCCAACGTAGTGATGCGCCCACTGTACCAGGAGTGCATATTGCCCAATATAGCCTACGTAGGCGGCGGTGCAGAAATAGTTTACTGGCTTGAGCTAAAATCAAATTTTGAGCATTACCACGTAGATTTTCCCATTTTGACCCTTCGCAATTCCGGCTTAATTGTAAATAAGGAGCAAGCTTCGAAAATAAGCAAGATGGATCTTGAAGCCGCAGATCTTTTTAAGCCCGTTGATGTTTTGAAGACCGATTGGGTAAAAAAACACAGCGAAAAGACTTTGTCATTACAGCAAGAACTTAGCGAATTATCTTCCATTTTCGAAACCATAAAGCAGCGTGCCCAAACAGTCGACAGTACGCTTGTGCCATCTGCCGAAGCTGTATATGCAAGGCTGAAACACGCTATCGGTAATCTTGAGAAGAAGCTGGTTAAGGCCGAAAAACATAATTACGGTATACGGCTGGAGCAGGTCGACCACATAAAAAACAGCCTTTTCCCGAAAGACGGCTTACAGGAGCGTACCGAAAACTTCGGCTTGTTTTATGTTAAATGGGGGCAAAGCTTCATTGAGGAGCTTATCCGGAACTTTGAACCGCTGGCATTTAAATTCACTGTGCTAACGGAATAGTTACCCGTTACCTAATGATGGTAATATAACCCGCCACACGTTCATCTTTGTACCGTGTGTTGATCACATAATAATAAACGCCGACCGGCAATTGCTGACCGTTAGCGGTGCCGTCCCAGGGTACCCCGTAACCCTCTGAATGATAAACTTTCAGGCCATATCTTGTAAAAATATCCACGGTAACATTTGGGTACCGGTTCAGGTCAGGGATAACCCATGTATCGTTTATCCCATCGCCATTGGGCGTAAAAGTGTTGGGTGGCGAGATAGGTAAAACTACTTTAACCAAAACCTGGTCTTCAGATACGCAGCCTCTTATATCGGTGACTTTCAGGGTATAGGTCATGTCCTGCAGCAGGGTAACTGTCGGATCTTTTATGGTATCACTGTTTAAATTTACGCTAGGCGACCATAAGTATTGCACGTTATTCTCGCTCACCACGGGGGTTATTACCGTTGGCTTGCCTTTTATGGCGTAAACCACTTTGCCTGCATTAACGGTTGGCGGCGGTATAAACCGCACGGTCATTTGACTTGTTGCATTGCTGCAAACTGTACTTGTTGCCTGGTAAGTGAGGGTGACCGATCCGTTTTGGATATCCGAGCTGCTTGGTAAATACAAAGGCGCATCAACGTTTGCCGACGGACTGAACGTTCCCGACCCCGACGTACTCCACGAAACGCCGCTTTGAAATGTTGCTTTGCCACTTAGCTGAACGCTGGTAACCTGGTTGCAAACATTCTGGCTGGGCCCTGCGTCGGCCGTGGGCAAGGGTTGAAACGTGACGGTTGTTGTTGATGATGCAAAGTTACAATCGTCCTTACTGGTCGACGTTAAAGTCAGTGTAACATTCCCCGCCGTTTTATCCTGCGCCGAAAAGATATATTTCGCATCTAACTGGTTGCTTGCAGGCAAAAATTTGCCCGATCCGCTTGTCGACCACACACCGGTGGTAGTTCCGCCGCCTATCTTCCCGTTTAACTGCACCGATGTATCGCTTTGGCAAGCTACCAGGTTAGGCCCGGCATCCGCTTGCGGAAAGTCATCGACAGACACCATTACCGTATCCGGCAAGCTGGGGCAGCCGTTACTGTTCATCACCAGCACGTAGGCGCCCGCATTGGCTTTGGTAACATTGGAGATGGTTGGGTTAATACCGGTGGATGTAAAGCCATTTGGTCCCGTCCAGGTGTAGGTTGCCCCGTTTACCGGGTCGGCGTTTAGCTTAATCGTGCTGTTTAAACAAACCGGGGAGTTGCTGTTGGCCTTAGGGTTCG
>Ga0207660_10002660_pt1 | contig 11722 bp, 8 predicted proteins | sample KBSC73BmetaG_FD_184335 | JGI IMG/M metagenome (GOLD analysis project Ga0207660, IMG submission 184335) | Corn rhizosphere microbial communities from Kellogg Biological Station, Michigan, USA - KBS C7-3B metaG (SPAdes) (version 2) | ecosystem: Host-associated > Plants > Roots > Rhizosphere ... | reverse complement strand
ACGACGTTGCCGGCGGCACGCATCAGCAGCGACAAGCCGGAGAACGCGACGCCGTCTTCCGTCTTCAGCGCCAGCCGCAGCGACGAGGAGCCGGTCGGAACCCGGATGACGAGGTTCGGCGCTCCTTCGATGCTCGCGGATGCGATCGAGCCTTCGCGCGGCAGTGCGTAGACGACGCACGAGCCGTGCTCGGGGGACGCGACGTCCGCGCGTCCTTCTGCGTTCGTGACCGCGGTCGATTTGAGGTGACCGTCGCATGCGACGAGCAGAGCAGCATTCGCGATCGCGTGTTCGCGTGTATCGATGACGCGCACCGTTCGTCGCACGCCGCGTGTCAGCTGGACATCGGCGGCATGGCGCGCGGAAGCGCCGCGCAGCTCGAACGTCACGGCGTCGCTTTGCAGGTACGAAGGGGCGCGCGCGGAAAGCGATTGCGCGCCTTCGCGCACGCCGAAGAATTCGAACGAGCCGTCGGCCGCCGTGATGGCGCGAACGGAGAGCGTCGACTGCGCGCTTTCGGATCGCAGCGTGACCAGCGCGCCGCCGAGGGGCTTGCCGTCGTCGCCGGTGACACGTCCGGTGACGTGGCGGTCGGGGATGTCGATCGTCCGCGATCCCGGAGCAAGCGTGACGCTGACGACGTGCGACGCGGTCGTGCGGCTCTGCCGCACGCTGGCGTTGTACACACCCGGTTCCCACAACGCGCCGTCGAAGCGGCCGTCGTCAGTCGTGTCGAGCTCCGTGTCCCAACGCAGCGCGTCTTGCGTGAGCGCGACCGATGCGCGCGGAAGCGGCTGACCCGCGAGCGTGACGCGCAACGACATGTTCGACTTCGGAATCACGAGACGGACAGAGCCGCCCTCCGAACCGATGTTGGCTTTGGCGCTGAGCCGCTGCAGCGGCTGCGGTCCGCGCGCGAGCACGATGTACATGCCCGCGGGAAGACCGTCGATCGTCACGGCCGACTTGCCGGCAGGAATCGTCTTTGTCGTCAGCCATTCGGGCGGTTGGTCTTCGATGCGAGGAGCGACCGCGACGTCGATCGGTCCGGCGAAATCGTTGCGCTGAACGTCGATCTTCAACGTCGCGGCGGAAGCGGAGAATGAGAGTAGCGAGAGAAGCAGAGAAAGGGCGAGCTTGCGCATGATCAGGTCCGAAGAGGCGATCTTTCCGGCGTGCGTGTTCGGAAGTGAGTTACTTCTGTACGGGGGATTGAGTCGTGTCAGCCGATGCGACGGCCGCGGGAGAGGTCACGGTCTTCGTGCCCTGGGCCGGATGGCTGACCTCGATCGACGCCACCTGCCAGTCGGCCAGGATGGCCGAAGGAGTCTCGTCGACGAGACCGCTGCACAATGGCGCGGACTTCGTCTCGCAATAGTCAGGGTGGAACAGGCAGCGCGTCCCGCTGTTGGGCGTGGAGTCGCACTGGTTGATCACGAAGTCGTTGCAGGTGAAACAGCCAAGCGCGTACGACGGCGAAGCAGCGAGCAGCAGCAGAGTACAGCCCACAATCACTCGAAGCAGCTTCATTGTTGTGTCTCCTTATTGCCGGAAAGATCGCTGTCGGGCAGTATCGGGATGTGGGACCGGCATCGATAGAGACATTTTGTGCTGGCGTGCACAAGTGAAGGAGGGGAGAGAGAGGACAGGCAGGATTGCCTGTCCTCCACGGGTTGCGACTTAGAACCGGTAGGTCACTCTCGTATAAACGAACCTGCCGTTCATGCCGAACGGCGCGTTGATCGGGTACGAGTTCGTGCCGCCCGCGCCGGCCTGTTGCGTGAGCGCCGTCGTGCCGGGGCGGAACAGGATGTTGCGGTCGGGGAAGACGTCGAAGAGGTTCTCCGCCCCGGCCGCGAACGTGTAGTTGCGCCACTTGTACGACACTTCCGCGTCGGCCACCCACTCCGCGTCGTAAATCTGATCGTCGATCGGGGTAAGGGTCAGACTGCAGTATTCGCCGTAGCGGCTCTGGCGCGTGGTGATGTTCCACGACGAGCGGTTCCAGCTCTGGAGCAGGCGGATGTTGTCGCGCGGCTGCCCGCATTCGAAGCGGCGCACTTCCTGGCGGTCGAACAGCGTCGAGCCGAATGCGGCGAGCGGGCCCGGAGTCGGCGTCACGCGCACGACGTCCGTCTGGTTGTTGCTGTACGCCGCCGAGAGATCGAGGCGTCCGCCCAGCAGCGAATGCTGGTAGTTCGTGACGATGTCGTACCCGTCGGTCTCGGTGTCGATCGCGTTCGTGAGAAAGCGCACGCCGCCGACGGCGAACGGCGCGAGGATCGATTGCAGCGACGCCTGATTGAAATTGCCGGAGTAGACGATGCGGTCGTCGACGTCGATGTGGAAGTAGTCGAACGTCAGCTCGAAATTGCTCAGCGGCTGCCACACGAAGCCGGCGCTGAGGTTCTTCGACTTCTCCGGTTTGAGGTCCGTCGCGCCGAGCGCGCGCGAGATCGGCGCGTTCACGCGGAACGTGCCGACCTGGAAGGGCTCGACGAGACCATTCGCGGGATTGACGAGGAAGTTCGTGCTGATCGCCGACCAGTAGCTCTGATTCAGCGACGGAGCGCGGAAGCCGGTGCTCGCCGCGCCGCGGAGAATGAGCTGCTTCACCGGCGAGAAGCGCGCGGTGATCTTCCCGTTAGTCGTGCTGCCGAAATCGCTGAAGTCTTCGAAGCGTCCGGCGATGCCGAGGCGGAGCTGCGAGAGGACGTCGCCCTCGAGATCGACGTACACCGCCTTGCTGTTGCGCGACACATCGACTTCGTTCGAGGGACGGAAGCCCGGGAACACCTGCGCACCGGGAGCGGCGCGTCCGCCGAACTGATTCGCCACGCCGCCGTCGATGTACGAATTCGGCTCGCCCGCGTGCTGCTCGAACGAGTCGCGGCGCACTTCCGCGCCGACGGCCACGTTCAGCGGACCGGCGAGGCCGACCTTGAAGCCCTTCGAGAGATCGAGGTTCGCCGTCCACTGCTCGTCGCCGAGCGTGCCGGCGTAGAAGCGCGTCTGGTTCGGCGGCAGGGTCGGCCCGAGGGAGGCGTTCAGCGAGTCGGTGACATAGAACGCGTACTTGTTGCGGCCGTAGCCCGTGCTGAGATCGTAGTACCACGTCGCGAGCTCGCCGCGCGCGCCCGCGGTCAGCGCGGTGTCGGCGACGCGCGGCTCGATCAGCGGGAGAAACCCGATCGGATAAATCTGCTTCCAGTTGTTCGCGTCGATCGCGCGGCGGTAGTTGCCGCCATGCGATCCGTGGCGAACGCTGTATCCGCCGAACGCGTAGAAGATCTGCTTGTTGTCCGCGGTGACGGGCAGATTGAGGTTCGCGTAGAGCAGCACGTCGCGCGCGTACGAGTCGCCCCAGTGCGTGTTCGGCTGCTCGATCGTGTTGTGGCCCGCGTCGCCCGCGACGAGCTGGTCGCGCAGATCGGGATTCGCGCGGTTCGTGTCGTAGCGCGTGCGATGCTCGCCGGCGACGAACAGCGCGCCGCGGCCGAGGGCCCAGCCGCCGCTGAGCGCGATGTTCAGCATCTCGCCGTCGCTGTGCGTCGTGCTCCCTGCCTTCACATCGACCCTCAACGGCTCGGGCGAAGACTTCATCACGAGGTTGATCACGCCCGCGATCGCGTCGGATCCGTACTGCGCGGCCGCGCCGTCGCGGAGGATCTCGATGCTCTCGATCGCCGACGACGGAATCGCGTTGAGATCGACGCCGCTCGACCCGCGTCCGATCGTGTTGTTCGCGTTCACCAGCGCGCTCGCGTGGCGGCGCTTGCCGTTGAGCATGACCAGCAGCTGATCGGGTCCGAGGCCGCGCAGCGTCGCGGGACGCACCGTGTCCGTGCCGTCGCTGATCGTCGGCCGCGGGAAGTTGAACGACGGCGCGACCTTCTGCAGGATCTGGTTCGTCTCCGTCGACGGAGCGGTCTCGATCACTTCGCGCGAGATCACGTCGACCGGAACCGCTTTCTCCTGCTCCGCGCCGATCGCGCGCGAGCCGACCGTGATCTCCTGGCCGAACGACACGTGCATCGAGAAGTCCTGCGTCGTGTCGCCGGTGCCGACGTTCACGGTTGCCGATCGCGTCTGGAATCCCTGCAGCATCGCGGTGACCTTCGCGTTGCCGGTGTGCCCGGCGGTGTTGAGCGTGTACCGCCCGTCGACGTCGGTGACGGTGGTCAGTCCCCATTCATTGATGGAAACCGTGACCCCCGGCAGCGGCGAGTCGTCCGACTGCAGCGTGACGCGTCCCGTCACGCTTTGTGCGGCAAGCGGGACGGCAAGGACGATGAGGAGAAGAAGGACGGCCCGACGGAAATTAAGCATGCAGAAAGTATAGCGGTTGCCCGGTTACCCAGTTGCCCGGTTTCCCGGTCTCTACCGGGTAACTGGGTAACCGGGTAACCGGGGAACCTAGAACAAGTAGTGAAAGATGACGTCCGCCGCGATGCGCGTCTCGCGGTTCAGCTCCCGCTGCGTCAGCGTCGCGGCGCGGGCGAGCAGCGCCCAGAAGTGGCGGTCCATCATTCGCGCGAAGGCATGGAGGTCCCGATCGGGGCGCGCGTTCGGGAACGTCTGCAGCCGGCGGAAGACCTCGAGGATGCGCGCCTCGCTCCACGACTCGATTCTCTCGCGCATCGCGCGAAGCTCGGGGTCGGTGAGCGACGCCTCGTGCCACGCGCGGATCACGCCGTAGTGTTCGAGGTCCGTGCGAAAGAGCTCCGCGACGAAGTCGCGCAATGCGGACTGCATGTCGTCACCGGATTGCGGGCGCAGTTCCAGGGCGCCGAGTCGCTCCATCAGCTCGTTCATCAGCACGACGAGCAACTGCTGCTTCGAGCGGAAGTAGATGTAGAACGCGCCCGCCGCGGTGCCGGCCTGCGACGTGATGTCCTGGATCGACGTCGCGTCGTAGCCCTTCTCGCGAAAGAGCGCGCGCGCGGCATCGAGCAGCTTGCGGCGCTTGTCCGTGCTGCGCGCCTGCCGCGGCGCGGCGGGCAATGCCTCCGTCATGACGAGCGTCGGACGCTTCACCGCCGGGCCAGCGCTCCCACCACCGCGCCGCCGCAGAAGATCAGCATCCAGCCGCCGAACAAACCGGCCGCGGTTGGCGCAAGGTTTGGAAAGAGAGAAGTGAAGAACAGACAGGAGAACGGATCGAGGATCAGCGTCGGTAACATCAAAAGCGCCGCCGGTTCGAGGCCGGGAACGAGCTTGCGAATCAGCAGAGCGGTGACCGCGAAGCTGATGGCGTAGAGCAGCAGTGTCTCCACGACGCGGCCGGGGCGCAACAGAGAGTCGCCGAACAGGCGGATCACGACCGTTCCGAGGATGTTGATCGCCAGTCCGAGGAGGAGCGTCCTGCTCTTGGACATGAACATGAATTCATATTCATCTTTTCACGGCACGCTTGTCAAGAGGGTCGTTGGGAAGGCTGGCATTTTTTTCGCTTTTTACCGGACGCAAGAGTTCACTCGGGAGTGTTAATACGCTGTGAAACCACAAGTTGCTTCTACCGGCATTGAGGGACTGGACCATATTCTTCTCGGGGGATTTCCCCGCAATCACGTCTATCTGCTGCAGGGCGATCCCGGCGTCGGCAAGACGACCCTCGGCTTGCAGTTCCTCCTGCAGGGCGTACGCGACGGCGAGACGGCGCTCTACATCACGCTCTCGGAAACGAAGAGCGAGCTCCAAGCCGTCGCGCAGTCGCATCACTGGGACATCAGCGGCGTCCACATCTATGAAGAGCTGGTCGGCGAAGACAGTCTCGCCGATGACGAGACGACGATCTTCTATCCGGCGGAAGTCGAGCTGGGAAAGACGATCAAAGCGCTTCTGACCGAAGTCGATCGCGTCAAGCCCGATCGCGTCGTGCTCGACTCGCTGTCGGAGATCCGCCTGCTCGCGCAAAGCACGCTGCGCTATCGCAAGCAGATTCTCGCGCTGAAGCAGTTTTTCGCGGGGCGGAACATTACGGTGCTCTTCCTCGACGACCGCACGTCCGACGTCAGCGACATGCAACTGCAGAGCGTTCCGCACGGCGTGGTGGAGCTGGAGCGCTACACGCCGTTGTACGGCGCGGCGCGGCGGCGGCTGCAGATCGTGAAAATGCGCGGCCTCAATTTCCGCGACGGCTATCACGACTTCAGCATTCTTACCGGCGGCATCGTCGTCTATCCGCGTCTGGTCGCGGCCGAGCATCGGAGGATCGTGCCGCTCGAGCAGGTGCCGAGCGGAATCGAGGCGCTCGACGCGATGCTCGGCGGCGGCATCGACCGCGGCACGAGCACGCTGCTCATGGGTCCGGCCGGATCGGGCAAGTCGGCGCTGTCGACACAGTATGCCGTCGCGGCGGCAATGCGCGGCGAGCGCGCGAGCATGTTCCTCTTCGAGGAGAGTGTCTCGAGCCTTTTCCATCGCGCGAAGTCCCTCGGCATGCCGCTGCAGGAGCACGTCGACAATGGCACGATCAACGTGCGCCAGATCGATCCCGCGCAGTTGCAGCCGGGCGAGTTCGCGCATCTCGTGCGGCACGCCGTCGAGACGGACGGCACACGGGTGCTGACGATCGACAGCTTGAACGGATACCTGAACGCGGTCCCCGAAGAGAAGTTCCTGCTGCTTCACCTGCACGAGCTGCTCGGCTACCTCGGGCAGCACGGAGTGGCGACGCTGCTCGTGTTCGCGCAAGCGGGGCTCGTCGGCCAGATGCACTCCGCGGTCGACGTCAGCTACCTCGCCGACTGCGTGATCCTGCTCCGCTACTTCGAGGCCCACGCGAAAATCCGCAAAGCGCTGTCCGTCGTGAAAAAGCGCAGCGGCTCGCACGAGACGGCAATCCGCGACTTCATCCTCAGTGCCGACGGCATCGGGATCGGCGATCCGCTCGAAGGCTATCGCGGCGTGCTGACCGGGATCCCGAGCTACGACCGCGTGGTGGAGGAGATTCGCCAGCGATGACCGCCGCTGCCGACGTCGCGCATCGCATCCTCATCGCCGCCCCGGTGGGCCGCGACGCGGAGCTGATGTGCGCACAGCTCGAGAGAGCCGGCATCGAATGCGAGTCCTTTCGCGACATCGACGAGCTGTGCCGCGAGTTCGACACAGGCGCGGGCGCACTCATCTTCACCGAGGAAGCGCTGCCGCCGGAGGCGATGAGCAGCCTCGTGCGTGCGGTGGAGAAACAGCCGGCCTGGTCCGAAGTACCGGTGATCATCCTGGCCGGCCTGCCGTCGCTCGACGCCAGGACGCGCTCGTATCACGAGCTGGCGCGGCTCACGAACATCACGCTCATCGACCGGCCGCTGCGCATCCAGAGCCTGATCAGCGCGGTGCAGTCCGCGCTCAATGCGCGGCGGCGGCAGTACGAGGTGCGCGATCTGATGGAGAAGATCGAGGATCGCGTCCATGAGCGCGACCGCTTTCTGGCGATCCTCGGGCACGAGCTGCGCAATCCGCTCGGCGCGATCCTGCTCGCCTCGCAGATGGTCGAAGACGACGGAGCGCTCGACGGCGAGCACGCGCGGCTCATCGAGCGCCAGTCGCGGCATCTCACGCGCATCGTCAACGACCTGCTCGATCTGTCGCGCGTCGTGTCCGGAAAGATCGTCATCAAGCCGCAGCTCATCGATCTGCGGCGTCTCGCGCAACAATCGCTGCAGACGCTCGAAGAGTCGGCGCGCGCGCAAAACATCAGGATTGAGCTACGCCTCGGCGAGGAGCCGGTTTGCATCACCGCCGATCCGGTGCGCGTCGACCAGATCCTCAACAACGTCCTGACGAACGCGATCAAGTACACCCCCGAAAACGGACACGTGACGCTCACGCTTCTCCGCGAGGAAGGCGCCGCGGTCGTCTGCGTCGAGGACGATGGTGTCGGCATCGCGCCGGAGCGCATCGGCACGATCTTCGAGCTCTTCGCGCAGGCCGAAAACGCCATCGGGCGCTCGCAGGGAGGCATGGGCATCGGCCTTGCGCTGGTGCGCAATCTCGTCGAGCTGCACGGCGGATCGATCGAAGCGACGAGCGACGGTCTCGGCAGGGGAAGCTGTTTCACGATTCGCTTCCCGCTCGCGAACGCGGAGGTCGCGTCCGAGGAGCAGCGGCCGCCGGCCGTCAGGAAGCAGCCGGTGTTGCCGCGGCGGATCGTCATCGTCGAGGACAACACCGACGTTCGCGAGCTGCTCGGCCTGCGCCTGCGCCGCCTCGGCAATGACGTTCACGCGGTCGGCGACGGCCTCGACGGCGTCGCGGCCATCCTCCACACCAAGCCGGACATGGCGTTGATCGACATCGGCCTGCCTCGACTCGACGGCTATCAGGTCGCGGCGAAAGTGCGCGAGCAGCTCGGAGACGATGTGGTGCTCGTCGCCGTGAGCGGATTCGGCCAGGCGGAGGACAAACGGAAAGCGGCCGAGGCCGGCTTCGACGATCATCTGACCAAGCCGGCGGATGTGCAGGACATCGAGAATCTGCTCGCACGATTCCCGATGAAGGAATGAAACGCGGACGGGGAGCGATTGCAGAAGGCAATCGTCCCATGATGCCGTCCGTTCTTCTCGTCGAGTCCGACGCGGACCTCCGTTCCGCGATCACGTTCACGCTTTCGCGTGCGGAGTATCGCTGCGACGCGGTAGCGTCTTCGGGCGACGCGCTGCTCAAGCTGCGCAACCACCAATACACGTACATCCTCGTCGACGTCGATTCCGTCGAGCCGCTCGAGCTGGATGACGCGCTCGGCGCGCAGACGAGCAAGGTCGTGTTCATCACCGAAGACGACAACCCGGACACGCTGCAGAAGCCGTTCGACAAGGAAGAGCTGCTCGCGCATCTGCGCTAATCTTCCCGGCGGTGAACTCCGGCGAGCGCATCGCGCACTACACGATTCTCGAGCGCATCGGCGCGGGCGGCATGGGCGAGGTCTACAAAGCCCTCGACACGCGGCTCGACCGCCACGCGGCGCTGAAGCTCCTTCCGCGCAATCTCACCACCGACGACGAGCGCGTGCGCCGCTTCGTGCGCGAGGCGAAGTCCGCCTCGGCGCTCACGCATCCGAACATCATCACGATCTACGACACCGACCGCGCGGACGTCGGCGGCGTGCCGACGTGGTACATCGCGATGGAGCTCGTCGACGGCGAGACGCTGCGCGCGCGGCTGCGCCGCGGTGGCGTCGATGCGGTCAGCGCGGCGACGCTCATCGCGCAGACCGCGGATGCGCTCGCGAAAGCGCACTCGTTCGGCATCGTCCACCGCGACCTGAAACCCGAGAACATCATGATCACCGCGGACGGCTTCGCGAAGGTGCTCGACTTCGGTCTGGCGAAGCTCGCGGAGAAGGACGGGCAGGAAGTCGACGCGAGCCTCACGGGCGAAGGAGTGGTCGTCGGCACGATCAGCTACATGTCGCCCGAGCAGATTCGCGGCGGCGACGTCGACGGCCGCTCCGATCTCTTCGCCCTCGGCTGCGTGCTCTATGAACTGATCTCCTCGCGCCGTCCGTACGCCGCGCCGACGTGGCGCGAGTCGCTCCACCGCACGATTCACGACGAGCCGGCGCGGATCGACGTGCCGCCGGAGCTGCAGCGGATCATCGATCGTTGCCTGCGCAAGCACCCGGGCGATCGGTATCAGTCGGCGAAAGAGCTCGCGTCGGATCTGCGGCGCTTCATTCGGCATGCGGAACGCGAAACGGAGCCGCAGCCGCTCTCGATCGCGGTGCTGCCGTTCCGCGATCTCACCTCGTCGAACGAGAACGCGCACATCGGCCTCGGCCTCGCCGATGCGATCGTGACCGAGCTCGCCGCGAGCCGGAAGCTGCTCGTTCGCCCGACGACGGCGACCGTGATGTATCGCGACGCCGATCCGAGCACCGCCGGACGCGCCCTCGGCGTCGACGCCGTCGTGGACGGCGCGTTCCAGCGCGCCGGCTCGCGCCTTCGCGTGACCGTGCAGCTCGTGAGCACCGAAGGTGCGCGCTCGCTGTGGGCCACGAAGATCGACTCGTCTCTCGACGATCTGTTCGCGATCCAGGACGAGGTCGCGCGCCGCATCGCGGAATCGCTTTCGGTCAACATCGCCCACCCGCCGCGTGCGACGCATGCCGCGGCCAGCGCGAACGAATGGCTGATGAAAGGAAAGCTCGCGCTGTCGCTCGACACGATCGAGAAGATGAAGGAAGCGATCGACGCGTTCACGAACGCGACGAACACCGATCCCGACTTCGCGCCCGCGTGGGCGGGGCTCGCCGACGCGTACGCGCGGCTCGCGTTCGGCTGGGATCCGGGCGGTGACTGGCATCGCAAAGCCACCGAGGCATCGCAGCGGGCGCTGGCGCTCGACGCACATCTGCCCGAAGCGCACTACGTCCTCGGAAGGCTCGTCTGGTCACCGCAGAGTCACTTCGACTACATGACAGCGCTGCGCCACTTCGCGGCGGCACTGCAGATGAATCCCAATCTCTCCGAGGCGCACGGCAGGCTGGGAGTGCTGCTGCTTCATGTCGGCGTGCTCGAAGAGTCGGAAGCGGAGCTGCGGCATTCGCTGGCAATCAATCCTGCCGACGCGATCTCGGAGATTCATCTCGGCACGTGCGCGCTCTATCGCGGCGACGCGAAGAGCTGCGTCGAGTTCCTCCATGACAAGGTCGAGCGCTCGTCACATCCGTGGGCTTACTACATTCAGGCGCACGCGCTGATGCGCCTCGATCGCGATGCGGAAGCGAAAGGCGTCACCGATCTCGCGGCGCTCCTGTTTCCGGAGACCGCTTACTACTACCCGTTGCGCGTGCTGCTCGCGGTGCGGGCGGGCGATCGCGCGCGCGCGCTCGAGCAGATCGAGCGCACGATCGAGCACGAGAAAACGTACGGCCATTACCATCACGCGCAATACGACATCGCCTGCGCCTACGCCCTCCTCGGCGACACCGATCTCGCATTGCAATGGCTGCGCGATTCCGCGGACAACGGACTCCCGTGCCCGGCTCTCTTCGAGACCGACCCGTTTCTCGCCGGCGTGCGCGGCTCCGCGTTCGATGAGTTGATCGCGCGACTGAACGTCGTGCGCGAAGAGCACTGGAAGCTCTACATGCAACTGGTGGGCTCGGTCAGCGACAACGCCACGACCGTACGATTGTCATCCTGACGTGGACGAAGCGGATGTTGCTTTCGTATTCGAGTCATGTCCCGGTTCCTGGTTGTCCTCGCACTCCTTTCCTTCTCCTGTAATCGCGATCAGATCACGAGGCCCTTCGGTGCCTGTACCGGCTTCAGCGCCGGCCAGCCCGCGTCGCTCGAAGGACGCCTGCACTACGACACTGGCGCGTCGGCCGCCGGCTTGAAGATCACGTTGGACGGAAACGTCCAGGTCGAGACCGATGCCGGCGGGCAGTTCGTATTCCCGGCGCTCGAGACCGGAGTACACACGCTCCAGACCACCGGCATTTCGGGCGAGATGCAGATCGCGCAGGGACGCAACTACGTCGACTTCCCGGTTCCCACCTACTCGACCAGCGGCTGGGCCGCGGGACGGGTGCTCGATGCCTGCACCGGCCGGCCGATCGCCGGCGCGAAGGTCGGCAATGACTCCAACTTCACGACGACCGCGGCGGACGGCACGTTCAACAAGTTCTCGTGCTGCAACACGTCCCTTGGCGAAACGGTGAGCGCGAACGGCTACGCCACCTTCCACTACGGCTCCAACGGACGCATCTTCCAAC
>Ga0207660_10002654_pt1 | contig 11729 bp, 14 predicted proteins | sample KBSC73BmetaG_FD_184335 | JGI IMG/M metagenome (GOLD analysis project Ga0207660, IMG submission 184335) | Corn rhizosphere microbial communities from Kellogg Biological Station, Michigan, USA - KBS C7-3B metaG (SPAdes) (version 2) | ecosystem: Host-associated > Plants > Roots > Rhizosphere ... | reverse complement strand
CGCCGGCGAGCAGGTCCGGCGCAAGGCGGGCAAGACGGCCCAGGCGGCGAAATAAGCCATGCGATCGATTCGAAAAGTCCGAAGCGCCAATGACAGCCGGATGCGCCGCCACCTCCGCGTTCGCAAAAAAGTGGAAGGCACGCCGGAGCGCCCGCGGCTCGTCGTGTTCCGCTCGTCGAAGCACATCTACGCGCAGCTCGTGGACGATCAGCGCGGCGTGACGATCGTCGGCGGCACGGATACGTCCGAGGGCGTGCAGGTCGACGGCAAGGGCAAGGTGGCCCGCAGCTTCGCGCTCGGCCGCTTCATTGCCGCCAAAGCGAAAGAGAAGGGCATCGCCAAGGTCGTGTTCGATCGCGGCGGCTATCAGTATCACGGGCGCGTGAAGGCCGTCGCAGACGGCGCGCGCAAGGGAGGCTTGGAGTTCTAATGGCTGATCCAAAAGACGAAACAGTTCCTGCCACCGAAGCAACCCAGGCGTCCCCCACCGTTCCGGCCGCCGACGCGCCGCCGGCAGCCGTCGAGTCGCCGGCGCCGCCGCCGCGCGGGCCGCGGGGTCCGCGGGGGGGCCGGGGGGGCGGTCGCGGCGGTCCCGGCGGCGGTCGCGGTCGTGGCGGCGAGCGCCGTGATGGCGGCGACCGCGGCGGGCCGGGCGGCCGCGAAGGCGACGGCATGGTCGAGAACGTCGTCGCGATCAACCGCGTCGCCAAAGTCGTGAAGGGCGGCCGGCGCTTCAGCTTCAACGCGCTCGTCGCGGTGGGCGACGGCAAGGGCAACGTCGGCATCGCGACCGGGAAGGCGAACGAGGTCAGCGAAGCGGTGCGCAAGGCCGTCGAAGCAGCGCGGCGCAAAATGAACGAGGTGCCGCTCACGGGCGGAACGATTCCGCACGAGATCATCGGCAAGCACGGCGCGGGCCGCGTGCTGCTCAAGCCGGCCGCGTCGGGAACGGGCGTCATCGCGGGCGGTCCGGTCCGCGCGGTGCTCGAGTGCGCCGGGATCCGCGACATCCTGACCAAGAGCCTCGGCTCGACCAATCCGCACAACATGGTTCGCGCGACGATGGACGGACTCAAGCGGCTGACGACGGCGCGGCGCGTCGCGCGCGAGCGCGGCGTGGAGCTGGACGCGATTCCGTACAAGGCGCGCCAGGAAAGCGTGGTCGCCCATGGGTAGGCTGCCGCCGACACGGAAATACCGGAAGCGCAAACCGGGCATCGACCGCCCGCTGCCGCCCGCGGGGAAGGGCAGCCTGCGCATCCGGCAGGTGCGCTCGGGCAGTGGCCATTCCGGGCGGTTGAAGCGAACGCTCGAGGCTCTCGGCCTCAAGCATCACCAGGACGAAGTCGTGCACGCGGATCATCCCGCGTTGCGCGGCATGCTCTATAAGGTTCGTCATCTCGTGGAGGTGACGACGTCGACGAACCCCGCGGCCGCGCCCCGGGGCACACGGAAGAAAGCACATGCCAAAGCCGAAGGCTAAGACGACGCGGAAGCCTCGGGCAAAGTCCCGAGCCCCCAGTCCCGAGTCCCAGTTCCCCCGCCTGGCGTTGCATGATCTGCAACCGCCCCGCGGCTCGCATCGGGCCCGGATCCGTAAAGGCCGGGGTCCGGGATCAGGGATCGGGAAAACCGCCGGACGAGGTGGGAAGGGACAAACCGCGCGGCAGGGCGGCAAGGTGCGTCCCGGGTTCGAAGGCGGCCAGATGCCGCTCATCCGGCGCATTCCCAAGCGCGGCTTCACCAACCCGTTCAAGCAGCCGGCGCAGGTCGTGAACGTCCGCCACCTCGTGCTGCTCGCCGAGGGCGTGGAGGTGACGCCCGAGACGCTGTTCGGCGCGGGGCTGGTGCGCCGGCCGGATCATCCGATCAAGCTGCTCGGGACGGGGGAAGTGTCGGGCCGGAAGTTCGTCGTGAAGGGCGTCGCGGTGTCCACGAGCGCCCGGACCAAGATCGAACAGGCGGGCGGAACGATCGCGTGAGCAATCCGATTCCGAATCTGTTCAAGGTCCCGGAGCTCAAAGAGAAGCTCCTGTTCACGCTGTTGTGCCTCGTGATCTACCGGATCGGCGCCCACATCGCGACGCCGGGCGTGAACGTCGACGCGCTCGCGGACTTCCTGCAGAATGCCGGTCAGGGGACGCTGTTCCAGCTCTACGATCTGTTCGCGGGCGGCGGCTTCTCGCGCGCGACGGTGTTCGCCCTCGGCATCATGCCCTACATCTCCGCCAGCATCGTGTTCCAGCTGGCCGGGCCGGTGTTCCCGGTCATCGAGAAGATGCAGCGGGACGAAGAGGGCAAGAAAACGCTGACCCAGTGGACGCGCTATGTCACCGTCTTGCTGTGCGTGTTCCAGGCGTACGGCTTCGCGATCTTCACCGAGCAGCTGCCCGGCGCGGTCGCGTTCCCCGGCTGGGGCTTCCGGATGACGACCGTGCTGACGCTGACCACGGGCGGGGTGTTCGTGATGTGGCTCGGCGAGCAGATCACCGAGCGCGGCATCGGGAACGGGATGAGCCTGCTGATCTTCTTCTCGATCGTCGAGCGCATCCTGCCGGAGACGCTGCGCACGTTCGAGGCGCTCAAGACGGGCACGCTGAGCTTCCCGATCCTGCTCATCGTGCTCCTGATGATGGTGCTGGTCGTGGCCGGCACCGTCGCGGTGACGGTCGCCGCGCGCCGCATTCCGGTGCAGATCCCGCGGAAGGTCATGGGACGCGGCCGAATTCGCGAAGGGCAGAAGACGTTCATCCCGCTGCGCATCAACTCGGCCGGCGTGATGCCGATCATCTTCGCGCAGTCGCTCATCATCGTGCCGGGAACGGTGGCGACGTTCATCGGGACGCCGTGGCTGAAAGGCGTCGCCGAAGTGTTCAACACGACGTCGGTCTGGTACATCCTCGCGAGCGCGGTTCTGATCGTGTTCTTCGCCTATTTCTACACGTCCATCATCTTCAATCCGGTGGACCTCGCGGAGAACCTGAAGAAGCAGGGCGCGTTCATCCCCGGCGTGAAGCCGGGCGCGCCGACCGCCGACTACATCGATGAAGTGCTGACGCGCATCACGCTGCCGGGCGCCCTGTTCCTGACGTTCGTGGCGCTGCTGCCGATCATCGTGTCCAACACGCTCAACATGCCGTTCGGGTTCGGCGGCACGGCGCTGCTGATCGTCGTCGGCGTGGCGCTCGATACCGTGCAGCAGGTTCAGCAGCACCTGCTGCTGCGCCAGTACGACGGCTTCATGAAGGGTGGCGGCCCGGGCGGCGGCACCTCGCGGGTTCGCTTCCGCCGCTAGTGCCGGCACTGTAAGTGTTCATACTCATTCTGGGAGCGCCGGGCTCGGGGAAGGGGACGCAAGGCAAGCTCCTCGCCGACCGTCTCGGACTCCCCAAGATCACGACCGGCGATCTGGTCCGGGCGGCGATGCAGGACGGCACGCCGCTCGGGGTCGAGGCGAAGAAGTTCTACGATGAAGGCAAGCTGGTGCCCGACAGTGTCATCCTCGGCATGATCAAGGACGAGCTGGACCGCCCGGAAGCGAAGCAAGGCGCGATCTTCGACGGTTTTCCGCGCACCGCGGCGCAGGCCGAGCTCGTCGACAAGACGCTCGCGCAGCGCGGGCAGCGCCTGAATCACATCCTGCTGATGGACGTGACGGAAGAAGAGCTGGTGCGGCGCATGCGGGCCCGCGCCCAGATCGAAGGGCGCAGCGACGACGCGCCCGAGGCGATCGCTACCCGCCTCCAGGTGTACCAGCGCGACACCGCCCCGCTCATCGCGCACTACGCCCAGCGAGGCATCGTGCACCGCGTCCCCGGCACCGGGACCGTCGAGACCATCGCCGGAGAGATCAAGCGGATCATCGGGCGATGATCACGATCAAGTCACCGCGCGAGATCGAGACGATGGCGGCCGCGGGCCGCATCGTCGCGGAAACGCTGGCGCTCGTCGGGCAGAACATCCGGCCGGACATCACCACCGAAGAGCTCGACCACCTCGCCGAAACCTTCATCCGCAGCCATCCCGGCGCGCAGCCCTCATTCAAGGGCCTGTACGATTTCCCGGCGACGCTGTGCACGTCGATCAATCACGAGATCGTGCACGGCATTCCGTCGCACAAGCGCGTGCTGCATGACGGCGACATCGTGAGCGTGGACGTGGGCGTGTGGGTCGAGGGACTGCACGCCGACTCGGCCGCCACGTTCCCGGTGGGCGATGTCAGGGCCGAGGCGGCGCGGCTGCTCGAGGTGACGCAGGAGGCCCTGGCCGCCGGTGTGGCGCAGGCCCGCGCCGGCAATCATGTGGGGGACATCGGCCACGCGGTGCAGCAGGTGGCCGAAACCGCCGGCTACTCCGTCGTGCGCGAGCTCGTGGGACACGGGATCGGCGCCTCGTTCCACGAGGAGCCGCAGGTGCCGAACTACGGCAAGCCGAAGCGCGGGGCGCGGCTCGTGCCGGGGATGACGATCGCGATCGAGCCGATGATCAACGTCGGCGGGCCCTCGATCCGCACGCTGGACGACAAGTGGACGGTGGTGACGCAGGACGGATCGCTCTCCGCGCATTTCGAACACACCGTGGCCATCACGGAGAACGGGCCGAGAATACTGACGAGGGCTTAGCCGACTCCCGATTCCTTCGCCCGCGCCCGATCCGACATTCCCGCCAGGTTCGCGTTCACGTTTTCCGTTGCACCATCGATCGCGGTCTTGGCCAGCATCCCCGCCACGCGCGCGTCACTCACCGCGTTCTTGTTGCCGATCTGCTCGATGGTCTGCGCCAGCGCCAGCAGCCGGCGCGCGCGCTTCACGACCTCCGCGGGCGGGCGCGCGGCGGCCAGCAGCGCTTCGTCGATCGCGTGCGCGCGGCCGGGAACGTCTTTGGGAATCTTGTACGCCAGACTGACGCCTTCGTAGGCCGCGGCGTCTTCATCGACGAGTCGCCGCAGCTCGCCGCGCAGCTGCTCGGCTTCATTCAGGATCGCGCGCGCCCGGTCATCGACGGCGGCGTACGCCTTCCGTCCCACGGTGAGCCGCGCGACCATCGCGACGAGCGCCGCGGCGAGGGTGCCGGCAAGCGCGGCCGCGCTGCCCCCGCCAGGCGTGGGAGCGCCGCCCGCCAGCTCGTCGATCCAGCCGTCGAGGGAGGGTCCGGCGGCGGGCCTGGCGGTAGGCGCGGCCGTGGGCGTGTCCGTCGACCTCCTGCCCCTGATCTTCGACTCGAGGACGTGGGCGCGGGCGTCGGACAACCGTAACGCCGTTTCGGCGGCGCCGATGAGTGCCCGTTCCGGCAGCAGTCCCACGATCTCGCTTTTCTGCACGGCCACGCCGCGCTTCTCCGCCCGCGCCTTGATCGCGTTGAACACGACCGCCGGCGAGGTGATGTCGATGTCGAGCAGGTTCATCGAAACCTGCGCCAGGCCGTCGACGATGAACCCGCTCGCCTGGACCCCCGGAAGGCCGCCGCTCGAGGTGCGGATCTGTTTCGCGATCTCCTTGGCGACCGTGATGTCCTGCGTGTCGAGGTATACGTTGAACGCCACGAGAAACGGGCGAGCACCGATCGCGGTGGCGCCCGCGGTCGGATGAACATGGTTGGGGCCGTAGTCCGGCTCGAGCACGCGGCCGCGCATCCCCTCGAACTCCCCTTTGCGCACATCCGGCAGCAGCACGCGTTCGGGGCGCGTGGCCGCGCGCGCGTACAGGAACACGGGGATCTCCAGCTCCTTGCCGACCCGCTCGCCGAGCCGCCGCGCCGCCGCGATGCAATCGTCCATCGTCGTTCCGCTGACCGGGACGAAGGGCACGACATCGGTCGCGCCCATCCGCGGATGCTCGCCGCTGTGCCTGGTGAGGTCGATGCGCTGCGCCGCCACGCGCATCGCGGCGAACGCGGCCTCCACCGCCGCCTCGGGCGGCGCGACGAAGGTGAACACCGAGCGGTTGTGAGACGCGTCGGTCTGCACGTCGAGCAGTTGCGCGGCTGGCACGCTCTCGATCGCAGCGCGCACCGCGCTGATCACCGCCTGGTCCTTGCCCTCTGAGAAATTGGGGACGCATTCGACGAGTGGTGACATCAGCGAGTCCTCAAGAGGTCGAGTAACCAGCGGTACAGAACGGCGTTGCCGGCGACGATCGCGCCGTTTTGTTGTCCCGACAGGACGTCCGATCCGCCGTCGGGACGGGTGATGGTCCCGCCCGCTTCGCGGATGAGGAGCGCCCCCGCGGCGACGTCCCAGGAGGAGAGGTGCAGCTCCCAGAATGCGTCGAGCCGGCCCGCCGCTACGTCGGCGAGATCGAGCGCGGCCGAGCCGGCGCGCCGGATCCCGCTCGTCGCGCCCAACACCGCGGCGAACTGGGAGAGGAACTGCGGCAACAGGTGCAGCGCCTTGAACGGAAAACCCGTTCCGACGAGCGCGAGCCGAGGTTCCGTGACCGCCGAGACGCCGATGCGACTCCCTCCTTCGAAGGCGCCGCCCCCGCGCGACGCGGTATACGTCCGCTTCCGGCAGATGTCGTGCACCACACCGGCGGCCAATTTGCCGTCCACCAGCGCCGCGATGCTCACACTGTACTGCGGATATCCGTGCAGAAAATTCGTCGTACCGTCGAGCGGATCGACGACCCAGACCAATTCGCCTTTCAGTCCCTTGCCGGGCGACAGCTCTTCGCCGACGATGATCGAGTCCGGTTCCTCGCGCGTGAGGCTCTCGCTGATCAGCCCCTCAGACGCCCGATCGACCTCCGTGGCGAAGTCATGCTGGCTTTTTTCGGTCCACGCGTGCACCCCAGGCCGCTGGGCGCCGCGAATATAGTCGCCCGCCCGCACCGCCGCCCGCTCGGCCAGCTTGACTAAGTCGTTGTATTCACGCACCTTGTGGGCCCGTGGCCTCCATGACTCGCGTGTTCAGCGGCATCCAGCCTTCCGGCGAACTCCACATCGGCAACTACCTCGGCGCCGTCCAGAACTGGGTCCGCTTGCAGTCCCAGCACGAGTGCCTGTTCTGCGTCGTCGATCTGCACGCCATTACCCAGCCGTACGAAGCCGCCGCGCTCCCGCAGCTCACGATCGACATGGCGGTGAGTCTCTACGCCGCGGGGCTCGATCCGGAGCGTTGCATCGTGTTCGTCCAATCGCACGTCGTGGAGCACACCGAGCTGAACTGGCTGCTGACGAGCGTGACCCCCCTGGGAGAGCTGGAGCGCCAGACGCAGTTCAAGGACAAATCGCAGCGTCAGGAAAGCGTCGCCATGGGGATACTCGCCTATCCGGTCTTGCAAGCGGCCGACGTCCTGCTCTATAAAGCTAGCCTCGTGCCCGTCGGAGAGGATCAGGTACAACACCTCGAGCTGATGCGGGAGATCGCCCGGCGTTGGAACGCCCGCTACGGCGAAGGCTTCTTCCCCGAGCCGCAGCCGCTGCTCACCAGGACGCGGCGCGTGCTGGGGCTCGACGGCAAGGCCAAGATGTCCAAGAGCCTGGGCAACACCATCGGGCTGTTCGAATCGCCCGAGGCGATTTGGGAAAAGCTCAGGCCGGCGGCAACCGATCCCGCGCGGGTGACGAAGAAAGATCCCGGAACGCCCGAGATCTGCAACATTTTCACGTTGCACCAGGGGTTTTCTCCTCCCGAGGTGGTGGAAGAGGTCGCCGTGAAGTGCCGCACCGCGGGGTGGGGGTGTCTCGATTGCAAGCGGAAGCTCGCCGACCACATGATCGCAACGCTCAAACCGATGCGTGAGCGCGCGGAGGCGCTGAAACGCGACCCGCAGGGTGTGATGCAGAAGCTGCGCCTGGGCGCGGGCAAGGCGCGCGCGCTCGCGCACCGCACGATCACCGAGGTCCGCGAGCGCATGGGGTTCTTGAAGAGTGATTAGAAACATCATCGACATCTTCAGACTCGAGCTGATGCTGCAGCTTGGCCTCGCCACGTTGCTGGGCGGTGCGATCGGGCTCGAGCGCGAGCTCGGCGGCAAACCCGCCGGCCTCCGCACCAACATTCTGATCTGCCTCGGCTCCGTCCTGTACACGCACATTTCGATCCGATTGATGGGCGCCGGCGCATCGGATCCGACGCGCGTCGCGGGACAGATCGTGACCGGCGTCGGCTTCATCGGGGCCGGGACGATTCTGCACGCGCGCGGCGCGATTGTGGGGCTCACGAGCGCGGCCACGATCTGGGTCGTAGCCGCCATCGGCGTGGCGCTGGGGAGCGGCTTCTATCTGGAGGGCGTCGGCACCACCGTGATCGTGCTCGCGGTCCTCGCGGGGCTGGGCCGGATCGAGAAGCTGGTCGAGCGCCAGTCGATGCGCCGGACCGTCACGGTGCACGCCCGCCCGGGCCCAACTGTCCTCGAAGATCTGGAATCGCTGGTGCGCCGCGCGGGACTGGAAGTCACCGGCGTCGCGAGTCGGGAAGAGAATGTCGACTTCGTCATCGATTTCGACATTCGCGGCTCGAAGCGACTGCACGACCAGCTCATGATCACGCTGCTGCACCACAACCACGTCCGCACCGTCTCCACCGGAGAGTAGGGGAAGGGGGAAGCGGGAAGGGGGAAGAGGAGGATTGAGCACCAGGCGTGTTGTGATCGATCTCGCCTCACCGCGCGCGGCGTGGCGAATCCCGAAGGCGCGCGTCGCCGAGATCCGCGGTGCGCTGGGCGCGGGCTGGGAGCTCACCGAGATTGCCGCACCGGCTGTGTCCGACGGCGACGGCGCGTACGGCAGCGGATCCCCCGAGTCGATCGCGGCGGCGCGAGGCGCCGAGGTCTACGTCGGATATGGATTGCCGAAGGGCGTCGCCGAAGCGGGACGTGAGACGCTGCGCTGGGTCCACAGCGGAACGGCGGGCATAGGCGGCAGCATCCCGCATCTCGCGGGCACGAAGATCGTTCTGACCAATTCCGCCGGCGTGCATGCCGAGCCGATGGCCGATTGGGTGATCGCCGCCATCGGCTTTTTCATTCGCGGGATCGATCGCATGGTCGCCGCCCAGCGCGAGAGTCGCTGGGCCAAGGAGGACTTCACCGACAGCGCCGTCCCGATGCGGGAATTCAGGGATCTAGGATTAGGGATTTTGGGATTAGGGGGAATCGGTGCGGCCGTGGCTCGCCGCGCGATCGCGCTGGGCATGAGGGTGGCCGCCGTGCGCCGACGTCCGGAACGGAGCGCCCCGCGAGGCATCGATTGGGTAGGTCCACTGGGCGATCTTCCAAAGCTGGCGTCGAAAAGCGACGTGTTGGTGGTAGGGGCGCCGCATACGACCGAGACGGCCGGTGTGGTGACCCGAGACATCCTGGAGCGGCTGCCACAGCATGCGATAGTCGTGAATGTCTCCCGAGGCTCGCTGCTCGACGAGACCGCACTGCTCGAGCTGCTCGATCAGGGTCGCCTCCGCGGCGCGGCCCTCGACGTCTTCGGGACCGAGCCGCTCCCGGCCGAGCATCCCTTCTGGCACCATCCGCGCGTGCTCGTATCGCCTCATGTAAGTGCCGTCACGACGGCGTTTTGGGAGCGTGAAACGGCCCTCATCGTGGACAACATCAAGCGCTATCTTGAAGGCGCGCCCCTCACGAACGTCGTCGACCTGGAAGCCGGGTACTGAATGGAAAAAATCATCAAGGCCGCGGTGGATCGCGGGGCGTCCGACCTGCACATCAAGGCGGGCGATGTCTTCCGCGCGCGGATCGACGGCAAGCTCGTTCCGCTCACCAAGCAGCGGCTCACGCCCGACCAGACCAAGGCGATCGCGCAGCGCCTCATCAGCAACGACGACGACCGCGCGCGCATCGACAAGCTCCGCGACTATGACTGCTCGTGGGGCATGCCGGGCATCGGCCGGTTCCGGGTCAACATCCTGCGGCAGCGTTCGTCGTTCATGATCGTGATGCGGGTCATCCCGTTCGACGTGCCCACGTTCGAGACCCTGAAGCTGCCGGCCGTGCTGGGGGAGGTCGCGAGCGCCGAGCGGGGGATGATCCTCGTCACCGGGGTCACGGGGTCGGGGAAGAGCTCGACCATGGCCGCGATCATCAACCACATCAATCAGAACCAGCATCGTCACATCCTCACGCTCGAAAACCCGATCGAATTCCTGCATCGCGACATCAACTGCTCGGTGACGCAGCGCGAGATCGGCGTCGATACGGACGATTTCCGCACCGGGTTGCGCGCGGCGCTGCGCCAGGACCCCGACGTCGTGCTGATCGGCGAGATGCGCGATGCCGAGACGATCGACACGGCCATGAAAGCCGCGGAAACAGGGCATTTGCTGGTCTCCACGCTGCACACCCCGGACGCCGTCACCACGGTGAGCCGGATCATTTCGATGTTTCCGGCGGAGGAGCAGGAGATCGCGCGGCTGCGCCTGGCCGAAGCGCTGCACGCGGTGGTGTCGCAGCGGCTGTTGCCGCGCGCCGACGGCCACGGCCGCGCCGCGGCGCTCGAAGTCCTGCTCGCGACGGGCACGGCGCGCGACATGATCCGCGACAAGGAGCGGACGTCGTCGTTGCACGACTACATCAAGGAGTCGCGCGAGCAGTACGGGATGCAGACGTTCGATCAACATCTGATGGATCTGGTCGCCGACGACGTGGTCACGTACGAGACGGCGCTGGCGACGGCGTCCAATCCGTCGGACTTCCAGCTCCAGATGAAGACGTTGCGGCGGCGCTCGCGCGTGGTGCCCACTCCCGCGCAACCGGCGGCCGACAAGCCGGCCGGGTTTACGGACGATCTCTCGAGCATGCTCCCGCAGTGATCGGCCGTCCGGGCTCGGTCCCGCTGGCCGGCATCTTTCCCCCGGTCACGACCCCGTTCGAGACTGCGAGCGGAGACATCTCGGCGGTGCGCATGCGCGAGAACATCACGCGGTTGCTCGCGGCCGGGGTGAACGGCATCGTGGTCACCGGCTCGACCGGCGAGGCGGCACTGCTCGACGCCGACGAACAGCGCCGTCTGGTGGCGGAGGCCCGCGACGTGATGGTCGAGCGCGCGTGGCTCATCGCCGGGACGGGCGGCGAGTCGACGCGCGAGACGATCGCGTTGTCGCGCGCGGCCGGTGCGGAAGGGGCCGACGTCGTCCTGGTGCGGCCGCCGTCGTATTACTCGGCAGGCACGACAGCGGCGACGCTGCTGAGTCATTTTCTCGCGGTCGCCGACGCGAGCCCCGTACCGGTGCTGATCTACAACATTCCCAAGTACACGCATGTGGCGCTCCCCCCGGATCTGCTGCAGCGGCTCTCCGAACACGAGCGCATCATCGGCGTGAAAGACTCTTCGGGAGACCCGAAGAGTGTCGCGGCCTATCGCGCGGCCGTGCCGCAGTGGGCCGTGCTCGTCGGCGGCGCGTCGTTACTGCTGCACGCGCTCGAGCTGGGGTGCCAGGGTGGTATCATCGGTGTCGCGTGTTATGCGCCGGCGCTGTGCGTGCAGCTGTTCCGCGAATTCGAGCAGGGGCACCGCGACAAGGCCGCCGCGCTGCAGGAGCGCATCACGCCGCTCGACAAGGAAATCGTCGGCAAGCTGGGACCGGCGGGCGTGAAAGCGGCGATGGACGCGGTCGGCTTGCACGGGGGCCGGCCGCGCCCGCCGCTCGCGCCGCTGTCCGCCGCCGATCGCGAGCGCGTCAATGCGCTCGTCCGCGGTGACTGACTACGGCGTGTTGTTGACCGAGCTGGCGGTGCCGCGGCTCGTGGGAACTCCAAATCACGACAAGGTCCGCGAGA
>Ga0207660_10002652_pt1 | contig 11735 bp, 9 predicted proteins | sample KBSC73BmetaG_FD_184335 | JGI IMG/M metagenome (GOLD analysis project Ga0207660, IMG submission 184335) | Corn rhizosphere microbial communities from Kellogg Biological Station, Michigan, USA - KBS C7-3B metaG (SPAdes) (version 2) | ecosystem: Host-associated > Plants > Roots > Rhizosphere ... | reverse complement strand
TTCAAATGTTTTATGGCAGCGTTTGCAAACTCTCATAGCAATTTTTTTCTCAACACCAAATTCGTGTTGATAGGCGTGAAAACATTCTTTACCACAATACAAACCTAGACGAGATGGATGTCTATAGAATTGTTTCCCACATCTTTTACAAATAACTGCTTTCCAGAATTTACCTTCTAATCGCCATTTTTCAAAACGTAATGGAATACTTTTTGCAAAACATGTCATTGAACAATAAACTCGTTTCATACATAAGTGGGCAGTAAACTCTTTTCCGCATGTTCTACATGCTATAGTCTGCCATTTATCAGGATTTTTGGAAATTTTCTTTCTGGTCGGGTCAGCAAAGTAACAAGACTTGGAACAATAGATGCGATTGTTAGATGGGTGCGCTTTAAACTCTTTCTGGCATAATTTACATGTCTGGTTAGAAACAGGCACTTGCTCTATCTTTTCCATATCAAGTTTCGCTCGATGTTTCCGCCAAGATGCTAGTTTTTGTTCATGGCGACATGAGACACAATATTTGTTTCTCTTAAGCCCTGTAATATCGACATGGCAGATAACACAGAGTTTGGTAGTTGATTTGACCTTAGACGGTTCTATAATGAAGTCCTCTGGATGCTGTAGCCGTAGGATAACATTATGAACATACGCCCGCCTGTTCTCTGTAAGAGAAATTATTTCAGATTCAGTTTTTCCCTCACTGTAAAGTTTGGCAATCAAATTTTTATCGCCCCAAGTAATATCTTTCGCCTTGAGAGGCGCATACAGCATTTTAGGAATATAAGGAACGTATTTCTTGGGCTTCCACGGCATGACCTAAAAATAGAGAAGAAAAAACTTCATGCCGAGCGTAAATCTCGGCAGACGTAACAGGCGCACTTGCGCTTTTCAAACTCAAAAATATTGGGTGTGCAATCAGGGCAATCCGAAATTTTGTGGTCGCCTGTCATTTCGAAGGCTTCTCCTTTCTGTGTAGGCAGCCATGACAGACGAATGCCGTTCCCTCTTCGTTTACTTGGTGCCACCTTTCCTGACCAAATATGTCATGAGCGATTTTCGTGCCTGACTTGTTGCAATTTACACAGGTGCGGTTCGGGAATTGTTCGATTTCTCTATTCGCTCTCTGTTCGTGTTTATAGATTCTTTCGACTTTCTTAGGTGCCTCTTTCGAGGCTTTTTTTGCAGACATTCAGCAAGCACCCATGCCGAGTTTGACCAGCCCGAAAAATACTAGGGCGAAGCCAACGATAAGTCCACTTGTCGTGATAGCCAGAAAGGCTATCTTTCGTTGTTGCGGTAATTTCTGATAGTTCATTTGGTGCGGGCGGAACCATATCTAGTGTATATAACCCAACTGGATTGACCAGACGTTCCGAAGCATTATCCTTCGAGTTGGGCGTTTATCTAAGGTATAGATTGAGATGGGCGATTATTCGCAGAACCTTCGACCGCTATTGGTGCAGTTGTGTCTGTCGCCGTATGAATCGAGGGGAATCCAGTTTTCGCCGTTTTTTTGCCATTCGATTTTGTCTGAACAGTATCGGCAGATTGATGCCATTGGTCTAAAAAATAACGTTCGCCATGTTCGATTGAATATTCTGATTCATCGTCATAACTGCCATAATCACTAGGTTGTTTCTGGTCAGGTTGCAATACATCAGGTAGTAGATTTGGTGGTGCATTATCTGGCAAACTAATATCAGTTAATGGACTACTATCTACCAAACTAGATGTTAATGGTCTATTAGGTCTATCTCTATGGATGAATGGTAACGGTTTTTCTTGAACAACAGAAACGAGTGTGGCTTGCACGTTGAAAACTCCCTTTACCTTAGATATGGCTTTAATCAAAACTCGTTCATCAAGTGCGGGGCAGACTTGCTTTAATTCATTGAATATCTCGTTAGCGTCTTTATCGGCTCGACATAAACAAATGAATTGCTCAATATCTTTTCTTGAACGCCCAAATGGGTTCTTGGCTCGTATGAACTTGCCACTCTGAACGTAGCCTTTACCTCTACCTAAGATATACTCTCTTGCAGACTTCCATTGATATGCAAACTCTTTACTTGAAAGAGGTGGCGAGCAATGTTCTAAATTCCAGTTAAATGCAAATGTGCGAATGTCATCAAGAGGTATCGAACGATACAGTCTGTCGATTAAACTTTCGCAGATGTAGAGAACATCGTTATGCCGACCGTTTCCCTCTGTCACTATATGCGAACGTCTTTTAACTTTCCAATAATCCTCTCTGCGAGTTTTGTTCTTGTTCGACTTTTTCATACCTAACTTAGGGCTTACCTTTTGCTTCGTTGGTGACACGCTGACAAGAGAAAGTATTTTGTCTCTTAATGTCCATGCCTCGCTTCCACTCAAGACCATTGGCTCATTCGTGCCAATTATTTCATAGCGAACGCCAGTTTTCCTAGAAGAATTGGGCGCAGGATACATCAAGCCTTTTCTATGTATTTCTAATACCGATGTTATTCTATTCCCTGCAAACATAGGAACTGGAGATACGAAATAGATATGCGCTTTATGAGGTGCGTCTGCCCTTTGCTCAACTATTGTCCTTTGTGCCAATTCTTGGATGTTCGACATGTTGAATATATCGCAAAGTGGAACAAGCCCATTGTCCGCATCAAGAGCGATAACGTATTGACCTTCATATTTGCCACGATGGCTCTTGCCCATAACGATAGCGAATCCGTCATCTAACCAGCCTTGCTCTTTTAACTCATTGAACTTCTTAACAGATAACGCCCACTTATCGAGATGCCAATCCTCGACCCACTTTATCTTAGGTTTGCCTTCTTTCGTAGCGGGAACAATGTTTAAACCAAGTTCGTAAAACCAATAATCAGGTGATGCAAGCAGTTCGAGGCTCATATCAAATTCTCCACTTTTACCAAGTGGGAGAGCGAATGGTCAAGAAACACTCTCCCACCGTTCTGTGTTTTGTTTTGCGCTATGTCATATCTACGGTGACATCCTCTGCAAAGGTATCTAAAGTTCTTGAAGTCCCGATTGTAAATGCCTGTGATACAAGCCACATCTAGTTTTTCAGATTTTTGATGGCAGAACTCACAAGATTCTGGCTTAGGCATATGCCTTCTAAGATAGTCGTGCAAGCCAAAATAGCCGACCAAATCACCACGCCACCGTGGGCTTTGTTCTAATACGTTGTAATGCATCATAGCGAATAAGCCTCCTTGACTTTCAAGGCATCTAGGTGAAGTGCGACCTCTTCTTGTAACTCTCGAAGTTCTTTAAGATAGATTTGGACGAGAAAATCCTGATTACTTAAGTATAACTCTTTTTTATGGAGTACCATAACTCTCCTTCCGTGGTTGGTTGTGTGAGTTCTCGCTCATGGTTTCAACATGGGCATTTCCTTTTTCTTCAATCAAACGCTTGATTAGGTCATTGAATGTTTCATTTTCCATTTTTAATGAATCAAGTTTTGCTTTTATCGTGTGCGTCAAACAAATCATTGTATGCGTGGCTCGATAGTTCACCCTATATTCAGGATGCGACCTATGCCAGTCTCGTTGATATTTATTGAACTTCCGTTTGTGTCTTTCACGATAGTTTTTTTGATACGCCTTTTCATTACACACCATGTTTTAAAAAAGAAACTTTTTTGACAGTATTTTTCTAGGATATTGCTCCCTAGCGTCTGGGAAGGCAGGATATTGCTCCCTTCATATTTAAGTGAACAAAATCTTGAAAAATCAGTCCTAGGTTCCTTCTTCTTTTGACAGGATAAGCAGGATTCCTGCTCCCTGTGACAGGAGAAGCAATATCCTAGGAGTTTAAGAATCGCCTTTTTGCGCCTTTTTTCAGACAGGCAATTTAGAAGCAACTGAAACAAGCGAGGCGGTCTTTAACAGGTAGAGAAACCCCTCTCGCCTTGCGGTTAGAGAGCAACCGCCTCGCAAGATGTGATGTCATTTATGGCAAATGACGGAATAAAAAATAAATTATTTTCGTGGACGTTTGCCAGCCATCAGGTTGCCAAAATTATTTTCAAATGAAAGGCTGTGGTCAATGACATGTTTTATTTGGTTCAAATATTCATCATTCTCTTGGTCATTTGAAACCGTCTTTGCCTTTTCTGCACCTATAGTTTCGACAAGGCGTTTTAGTGTGCTTGAAGGTTCTTTAGGCTGTGGTTCCTTGCGCTTGAAAGATGGCAATTTCATTCCTAGCACACTCTAAGATGAAGCAAGAAACTGATTAGCGCACACTGTTTCGCTGTCAGAACATAAACAATTATTGGCGATATGAAATCGAACATACTATATCTCCAAAATTGATTTTTTGCGCCTGCGTGGCTTGGTCACATCCAATATTGAATCACTTGAGCCAAAATTTGTAATGTCGATAGGCTGTAGTTCAAAGCCTACTTTTTGAACGGCTCGAACGGTTTTCACACCAGCCGTCTTTATTTTTGAAATGCGTTCTTTGCGTTTAGCCTGAACTCGCTCTCTATGCCTTCGAAAGTCGGCACGTTCTTGTGCGGTCAAGGTTCTGCCGTAAACATTTTTTTCCGCCTCTAGTTGTTCAGATGTTGATTGCTCCGCACTGGCAATTTCTTTAGCCTTTGCTTTCTTGAAGGCTCTAAGTGCGCTTTCTTCATTGTCGCCAAGTATGCCAAATAACATTTAGCGAACCACCTTTGTGCCGTTCAAGAACGTTACTGTGTCGCCTGAAATTAAATCCCAAGGATACGCTGTCATATCGGCTAACACTGTCTCTGTTCCATCACATGCTGTTATTGGCACTTCTAGCATTTCTGTTCTAAAAATGCCTTTTTCATAATCCTCGGTATTTTCAAACACATGTGAGATTTTGAAACAGGCGGTGTCGTTCGCTACGGTTGCGTTGCTCATACTACCGACTATGCCAAGCGTCACCAAGAATAGTGCGCTTATGAGAGGCACCATGATTGCGGGTTTCTTATAGAATGGTCGTGTTGTCATTGGAGGCTCCACCCGTCATTTCTTCTATTTAAGCAAAATGGAGTAGTCATATCGAAAGAAGGCTCTTGCTTTTTTTGCGCTTCTTTCCTTTGCTCTTTGGCTTAGATAGACCTAGCAATACATCAGCACCTTTAGACTGTTCGCCAGAACCTTTCAATGAAAGCGAGGGGAATAGAATATTTGCGACCGCCAATTTTTCGATACTTGTTGCGCCTGACTTTCCTTGACCTTTGCCTGCGCCGAAACCACCTCCGCCTCCGAACGGTCGCAATGGTATGCCTATACGGGGAACTCTATTTGGAATCAATTCTTCTTTAAACTTAGTTTGCTGTCTAGTCGTTTGTCTGGGCGTTGTTATCTCTATTGTGCTAGGCTTAAGTCCAACCTCTGTCTTAACGCCCACAACAGGTTGGTGAATTACACCGCTTCTTGCACCTGTTATTGGCTCCGTAATCGGCTTGAAAAGAGGGATTTTATTGATTTCTTCTTTTTGCGGTCTTGCAGGCGTGTTTAATGGAATATCTATGACAGGCACGAGAACATTAGACGAATCGAAGCCTTGTTGGCGTTGAGTGTCAAATATCAATGAGCCTTTATCTTTTCGCCTGCTTTCATCTGGTCGCCTTAGAGGTTCCAAAATATCCTCATAGATTGTGTAACTTGAAGCCTTTGCCTTGCGTCTTTTAGTTTCTTCGGCATAGAACCGTTTTTCTTGCTCTCGAATGTTATCCTGTTTTTCAGTGGTTGGCTCAAGTGGACTTAAAGGAATATTCTGTAGTGGGCTCTTCTTTCTTTTTGCCTGTTCACTCTTCAATTTCTGGCGTTCAAGAACTTGTATCGTTCTTGATTCGCTGGCAGTGGCTCTAAACTCTGCCGTTCTTGCTGTTTCTGTCCGCCTCTCTATCTCTTCGGCTCGACCTTTGCCCTCTGTCGAAAAGAAGCCACGAACCTGTTCAGCCTTGAGTTTTTTTGGCTTTAGAACATTTTGAAGAGTGGTAAGTGCCGTTTGGCGTTCTTGTAGTTGTTTAGTTCTCTCCTTGCCACTTAGACCTTTGGCTTTGCCCTTGCCCATAATATCCCGAATCAGGTCATGCTTAACCTTGCCACTAGCCTTTTTGAACTCATTTGTGATAGCCTGCTTACCTTCTTTTGCAAGATTTCTTTTCGGTGCGAATGGCGATTTGATTTTTGGTTTCCCTGCTTGTGCTATCAAGTCTGTCTTTACGCCTTCTAATTCTGGCGAAAGTATAGGTTCTGGCGGTGGCTCTGAAATAACAGGCTCGCTCGTTGTAGGCTCGGTATATGTCTGCGAACCTTGAACGCCACCAGTGGATTCTGTGGTCGTTGAATCAACTTCGGGACCAGTTACGCCTTTCTTTAGCGAAACCTTTCGAGTTACCTTTATGCTTGGTCGTGTGAAACTAAATTCAGAAATAGGTTTACCACTTGTAAGGGATTGCTTTAGATTGCTTGCTCGTTCTCGAAGAGTAGGTTTTGGAATTGTTCCTGTCTCCAACACATCTACTTTGCCATATTCAATGAGCCTAAGTTTTGGTGGTTTTACAACTGCTTTTGCTTCGCCTGTCGCTAATTCTCTAACTATTCTGGCACCTTTGCCTACATATCGAGCGCCTTTAATTCCTGCTTTAATTACCGCTCCGCTACCTTTTGTGGTTGCAATAACAGCCGCACCTTCAAAGAATAATTCGCCTGCGAATCTTGCGGGATTAGTTTCAATAATTTTGTATGTCTCTTGCTTCTGGTATTCGGCGCTACCAAGAACAGGCTCAACCTTTGTAACTCGTGGGCCCTTGCCTCTTTCATAAGAGCCTATTTCAGGGCGTTCTCGTTTAGCCTCTGCCTGTCTAACACGAGTTCTAAATTGAGCGTCTGTCTCGCCTTCTCTTTTCTGATATTTGCCTTGATACGGATTTATCCCAAGAAGTGTATTGAATGCGCTGGCGTAAACTGGTTTATGCCCTGCGATTTCGGCAATGCCTTCGGCACCGCTTCTAACACCTCGACCAAATTCACCGAATTGACCGAAAGCATTTGATTTCTCTGGCGCATAATTCTTACCAAGATTTTCAATGCTATCAATCGCAGAATTAGGAACTACCGTGCGTTCTGTGTGAGTGCCTGCATAAGGATTCGTTGGGTCATTGTAAACCTCCTCTCGTTGATATTGTCGCTGACCTTTGATTGGCTTGAAGGTAAACTCTGTAATGTAACCTTCGGTATCATATTTCGAAGGCACGGCTGTATAACCATCTTCTTTTGCCTCCGCTCTGATTTTGCGAATATCACGAACATAATCAACTCTAGCCTGTTTATTTTCCTGTTTCAGGCGGTCTTTTTCTACCTTGATGTCTTTCCCTAGATTCGCAATTGAAAGCGCATCCTCGTTACTCACACCAGATTTTCGCAAGTATGAAACATCGTCCTTGCTAAGGCTATATGCCGAGGTTTCACCTTTATTGCCAGCCTCAACGATTTGATTCGCCTTGAATATGGCGTATGCCTGATTGGTTAATCCTCGTTTCTGCTTTTCGCTTAACGGAGCCTCAATGCCACTAGCATATTTTGTGCCTGTCAGCCTGAAAATTTCGGCATTAATCAAATCCTTTGTAACTGTTCCGCCACCAGTTTTCTGGAGATTTTGATTGACGTTCTGTAAGGCTTCGTATGACAATTTGCTGTAAACACTCTGGGGAATAGTTAGCGTTCGGTCGTAGCCGAATAAATCAACTCGATTGTAATCCGCATCAGAACCATGATAATAGGCATAGGCTTCATTGCCTTCTTTACGAATCTCTAATTTGCCTGTTAAGCCATACTTTTCTCGAACGGCTGGCGAAATGTCGCCTTTAATTGGGAAACCAAATTCATCATATTCGTAAGTTGCACCGCTAAACAATTCATCTTGTGAAAGTGAACCTTCAAACGGCACTGAAATTGTTATGCCATTGGCTGGCTTTACTGGCTTACCAACAACGGTTGAACGTTGAATTACTGTATTATTATCGTCTGTCTTAGGATGTGCTTGTCTATAGGCTGTGAATTGTTGTTCTGCCCTTGCATCTCGCTCCTCTTGTGTTAATTGTGACCTATGCTCGGCTTGTCTCTTGGCTTCAAGGTCACGAGCCTTCGTTTGTTCTGGCGAGGAGTATCTATGAAGGGCTAATCCAACTGAAGGCGACTGTCCCCTTCGATAAGCCTCGTAATAGGCTTTATCTTCTTGTTTGCCTCTAGGCTTGCCACCTGTGGCTTCTACATAATTTTTCGCTTCCGTTTCTAAAGCCTGTCTTGCCGATTCTCGTTCCCTGAATTTTTTAAGACCTGCTTCGGGTGTGAGCCCATACTTGTAAGCCGAAGTTCTGGCTCGCTCCTCACGCCTCTTTAATTGAGCCTCCGCCTCTGTCTGTGGGCTACTCATTTGCCTTTAACCTTCTTTTCAAGAAGAAAATGAAGAGTGTCGTTAAAAGAAGCCTTGGAGTGGGGGGCAAGTTGCTTAAGAATATGATACACATCCTCGTCCACTGATATTTTCGGAAATCTACTTTGTGACATTTTGTTACCTATCCTTAAAAAGAAGAAAATAACCGCCACTGGCTGACTGTATGAATGGCGTAGGCATCACAGTCACCTTCGCTTAATTTTCCATTTGAAAGGTAATGACCTGATTCGTGAGCCACCAAGAATACCAAGTGCGCCACCTCTGATTCTATGGGAATATTTCTTATGTAATTTTTCGCCCTTGGCTTGTCATTCCGCAATAATGGATACTTTGCGTTCTTTTCAAGTGTCACTGAAATAATGGGAAAATAATCATAACAAATGCCTGTCGAAATCGATCCATAGCGAACAACTAAGAGAAACGGTTTCTTCGTGCCAGATGGCATGGCAAATTCGACTATTTTTTTAATGAAGTCGTTTTTGTAATCCGTTCGATTGATAAGATACATTTAGAATTTAGCCAATAGTTTCTTTCTGTAATCGCTGGCATTCGTCTTGCACTTATGATATTTTTCGCCATCACCAGTAAGAGTGTGCGTTATGCCGTTTTTATTCACGATAATGATGAAGGCGTTACAGCGATTACAATACCCTTCTCGAACGGAGAAGTTTCTCATTTCGTAATAGCCTTTGGTCTGCTTTGCAATTTGCTTGTGTATTCGTTGATGAAATTAAAAAGCGCACTATATGGCAAATACGGGGATTTTACATATATATCGCCACGCCGTATCTTTTCGCTCACCTCTTCGAAGATTTTAAAATCTTTGTTGCTCATCTCTGAAAGATAGGCAATGCGGTCACCTTCATAGTCGATTACATCTTGGCAGGCGTCAAATAATTTCAAATCATTATAGATTTGAATCTTATCGCCACACTTGAAATCATGGAGACTTTTCAAATCGTTTTGTAGCCGTATAAGGTAATTCTTTATCACCACGTTAAGAATGCCTTTACTCGTCATCATCGCTCTCCTCGCTCGGCATTACCTGAATTTCCCCATCATGCCCTGTGTGTTTTGATAACCATTCATCCACCAATGCTGATATGCGAGGCATATTGGATTCACAAAAATTCGTGTAATTTTGCTCAATTTTTGTCGAATAATTTCCACGATAAGGCAAGTCGGGAATTTTCACGCCAAGATAATTGGCGATGGTTTTTAACAATACTGCCGTTGTATAGTATTTGTTATTCGCCCATGCAATCAGAACGGAGTTCCATGTCTGCATGATTAGCGCCTTACGTAGACCACCTTTCACTCGCATGGCTACAGAGCCTCCGCCTTGTTCAAGAGGTCAGTAATCACACGGTCGAAAGAATCTCGTGGCACTAACTTGCGCTTGGCTAATCGTGTGTGTGTCTCTGATGTTATGCGTAACGTTGTATATCCTTGCATACCATAAAAAGAAATATTCTGACACATTCATGATATATGCCAGATACGGCAGTAAGAAGAGGAAAGTTCATGGATGCGCTTTTTAATTGGTATTATTATTAATGTGAAACATTAAATCAAGTAATCTGGGCTAGAAGTGTGTAGTTAGAAGTAACATCTTCTAAAAGATTTCTTACGACTTTCGAGAGGCGGTTAATGGAGAGAGAAAAGAAAGGCTAACGAGCCTTGTTCTTGGTGAACTCGTTCATCAACTCTTGTGCCTCTGCATCACTGAACGTCTTTTTCTTCGAGGTGATTATCTTGAACAGCATCATCTCATTCAGCCTAAGCCTATCTCGTAACTCTGTTACCGTTGCCTGTTCAACTTCAAGTTCTCGCACTTTCGCCTTCAATACTGGCTCGTTTGAAATTGTAAGCAATGCTACAGCCTTTACATACTCTGCCAGCAATTCGCTATTATCAACTCTCGTGTAAACACTTCGAAGTCCGCTGAAATGCCCCATCAACATTTCGGCAAGAACAGGCTTTGCACCAACCTTCACCAGTGCGGTGTGGAAATATTTTCGCAGAGAGTGGAATCTTGGCACGTTATGTCTCGAATATTTATCATCGGCTTCTATACGGACACGGCTATCAAGTAAGGCACGATTCAGTATAGAAATTAAACCTGTCAGTGTTACCGCCTTTACCTCTTCGCCTAGTTGAATGAGCAAAGGACTATTCTCTGTTATTGTATCGCCTTTTAATTTCCGTGATTCGAGATACTTTTCAATTGCTTCTCGGCATTCTGGCGAACAGTAGGTAACATATTCCGAAGTCGTGCCTCTGTAAACTGTTACCTGAAATAGATTTTCGATTGCCTTCAAGTCGCCGACCTTCAAACTTGGTATTGCGCCTATTCGGAGTCCTGCGCTGACCATCAATAGAAAGGCAATGCGTTCTCTTTCTCTGCTTGAATCTAAAAGCGTCTGTATCTGTTCTCTTGTGTAAAGTTCATCTTGTCCTTTTGTCTGAACTTTGCCAATGAATTTACGAATCTTGTCCCAGTTGATATTCACAACATCATTCATAACATAGAAGTGCTTAACGGCGGTCAAGTAAATGCGAATAGTCTTGTGAGCCTTGCCGTCATCTTTCAGTGATTGAATAAAATCGGCAATGTTGTCATTAGTGCCTTTCGTTAGAAGCGTATCAAAATCCTTAGCCTTCATAAAATTCTGAAAGGCTTCTAGCCCTACAACATACGCTTTCTTCGTGGCTTCGGTCTGTATCGGCTCGATGAAGTTCTGAAATGCGGTGCGTTTACTTGTCATACCATCGGTAGGTTATTAACTCTGATTAATAAGTCCATATGGTGTATTTTTAGAGATAAATACTCACTTTATCAACATCTTAACGTTAGATATTGACTTGTTAAAGTGAGTAATTAGACTGTCTGTGCCGCTCGCTCTGCCTGCTTTTTGGCTCGCCATCGCCTTTGCGCCTCGTTCATTCTCTCTCTACCTTCTTTCGTTTTATGATACGTCTTGGCAAAATACTGCATACGGCAGGTAGCATCACAGTATTTCATTAACAGGTGTCCACGCACTTTACCATTACAATTAGGACATATTCTAAAGTCTCGCTGTCTTTCCATATATCGTATTTTCGCTTCATCGTTTGAGAGTTTAGCACACGGTCTACAATACCTAAACCATTGACCGCCTTCAAATGTTTTATGGCAGCGTTTGCAAACTCTCATAGCAATTTTTTTCTCAACACCAAATTCGTGTTGATAGGCGTGAAAACATTCTTTACCACAATACAAACCTAGACGAGATGGATGTCTATAG
>Ga0207660_10002647_pt1 | contig 11747 bp, 8 predicted proteins | sample KBSC73BmetaG_FD_184335 | JGI IMG/M metagenome (GOLD analysis project Ga0207660, IMG submission 184335) | Corn rhizosphere microbial communities from Kellogg Biological Station, Michigan, USA - KBS C7-3B metaG (SPAdes) (version 2) | ecosystem: Host-associated > Plants > Roots > Rhizosphere ... | reverse complement strand
CTGAGGATTGCGATCCAGCCGGACGAAGTGGTCCACCCCAATGGAAAACGGCAATCGTTTTCCAAGCGTTGGGCGGAGTTGGCGCAGGCAGAGAACATCGATGTGGTCCCGGTCGATGTATTTGCCGCGGACGCCATGGCGTGCATATCAGAATGCGATGCATTCATGTGGCGCTGTCCGTCCTCGGCTCATATTCGCGCCTATGCCAAGCGTTTCCTGTACGCACTGGAGGCGGGTTCGGGCATACCCGTATTCCCCTCGCTGAAAAGCTCGTGGTATTTCGAGGACAAGCTCGCCCAACGCTATTTCTTCAGTGCTGCCGACATCCCATGCGCGCGAACGGATATTTTCTGGACCCGGGAAGCCGCAGAACAATTCGCTGAGCGCGCCACCTACCCATTTGTCTTGAAGCTGGCCGGCGGCCACCAATCCGCGAATGTCCGGCTGGTGCGGAATCGCCGCGAGGCGAAATTCTATATCGAGGAATTGTTCGGCCACGGTGTCGCGTCGCTGAGTTACCGGCCTGCCTCGCGGCTGCGTTTGTTGCTGCGCCGGTTGCGGGCTGCGGCCCAAACACTCGAAGGACGGAATCCCTATGTTCCGGGTGCTGACGCGGAATTGCACTTCGGCTACTTCTACGCGCAGGAATTCCTGCCCGGCAACAAGTTCGAGATTTCGGTCATCGTCGTGGGCAACCGCGCCTTCGCGGTCCGGCGGTTCATTGAACCCGGTGATTTCCGCACGCGCGGAAGTTCCGGGCGCATGGATTGGAGTCCCGAACAGATCGACGAGGATGTGATTCGCCTTGCCTTCCATACGGCCCGAAAGCTGGGCGCGCAGACCGTCGCACTGGACATTCTCCATCGCGACCGCGAGCCCGTTGTCATTGAACTGACCGCGAATTACGCGAGCTGGGTGGTTCGCGAGTGCCCGGGGCACTGGGTGCTGCATGGCGACTCCGAGTTCGGCCCGATGGGATGGACAGACGGTTGTACGCGCGCTGCGGATGCCATCTTCGAGGATTTCCTGGACGAAATGGACGCCTCAAGACCGACATGCCATCACGGTGTGACGAAAGAATTAATACAGGGATGACCGACCATGGCTCTCAGGATCGCTATCCAGCCGGACAAAGTCGTGCATCACAACGGCGAAAAACAGTCATTTTCGGATCGCTGGTTCCAGCTTGCGGAAGAGCACGGGCTCGCCGCAGTCGCCGTGGACGTTTTTTCGAAGGATGTCATCGCGCAAATCGCCTCGTGCGATGCCTTCATGTGGCGTTGCGATCCCTCGGCGCTCCCTCGGTTGTATGCCAAGCGGTTGCTGTACGCCATTGAAGAGGGCTTGGGGCTGCCAGTATTTCCCAATCTCAAGAGTTCCTGGCATTTCGAAGACAAGATCGGCCAGTACTATTTTCTGTCCGCCGCGGGCATTCCGACGCCAACCACAAATATCTTCTGGAAGCGTGAACACGCGGAGCGGTTTTGCGAGGCCGCCGAATACCCATTCGTGTTGAAGCTCTCAGCCGGCTACCAGGCTTCCAATGTGCGGCTCGTGCGCAATCGGACGGAAGCACTGTTTTACGTCGACCAGCTATTCACTCATGGCGTCACGGGCTTGGGCTATCGGCCCGCCTCGCGTGCGCGCGAGCTACTGCGGCATCTCCGTGCAACTTTTGCGCTAGGTCACTATCCTTATGCGCCTACCGAGCAAGCGGAGCTTCAACACGGCTACCTCTTCGCCCAGGAATTCCTGCCGGGCAATGAGTTCGATGTCCGCATCACCATCATTGGCAACCGGGCGTTCGTGTTTCGCCGTCTGAACCGGCCTAACGACTTCCGCGCAAGCGGCAGCGGCCGCATCGACTGGAATCCCAAGCAAATCGGCCAAGGCCTGGTTCGCTTTGCATTCGGTGTTGCAGGCAAGCTGGATGCGCAAACCGTTGCCGTGGATATCCTCCGGCGAGGCCCTGAACCGGTCATCGTCGAACTGACGTTGTCGTACGCGAGTTGGGCTGTTCGCGACTGCCCCGGACACTGGACGTTAGATGGCGACCATGAGACCGGCGATTTGAGGTGGGTGGACGGCTCCATGCGTCCGGACGACGCCATTTTTACCGACTTCGTGACACCTCTTCTGGAGACGCGGCGAAGGCTCGACCCGCCGGCTCGCGCGGCTGTATGCACATGAAAGAGATTTTTCGGCGCACGCCGTTGCAACAGTTTGCCGAGTATTCGAGCAGCCATTTGCATGCCGGTACGGTTTATCAGGCGCGTTTCCATGAGCGACCCGGCCGCGCCGCGATGTGGGCGCTTGAACAGCCATTGATCCGAGAAATCTTCGCGCGCCTCGCGCCACACCGCATGCTGGACTTCGCTACCGGTACGGGCCGAATTGCGGTTGAACTTGAAGCGACTCTGCCAAATTGCGAACTGCACGCCATCGATATTTCCTCCGACATGCTCGAGCAGGCGCGCGCAAAGTGCAAAATGGCCTCGTTTCATCAGATCGATGGACGGCAAGCCCTCGACCAGTTCGGCCGAAGTTCGTTCGACGCGGTTTCTGCATTCCGGTTTTTCCCCAATGCCGATCCGGACTTGCGGGAGGCAGCGGCCGACCAGATTGCAGGACTCACGAAGCCAGGCGGCCACGTGGTATTGAACAATCATCGAAATTTCTGGTCGCTGTCGTACATAGCAATGCGAGCCGCCGGAAACAGCGATGGCAGTTATGGTACGCCCAATGCGGATGTCATGAAGCTGTTTCTCGGGCGGGGCTTCTCCTGCGTGCGACGGTATTCCCTCGGCGTCTGGCCGCAGACGGATTTCCGCGCCTTCTTTCTGCCGTGGTCCGTGGCGACCGCAATAGAAAATGCCAACAGGCGTTTTCTGGCGCGGGCTCATACGCTGGGCTACAACACTGTGTTCGTCTTCAGGAAGAACACTTAGTTCACTCAGACCCGCAACGTCGGTGCCCAGACGAATGGGCTTCGAGCACGACATTCCATACAGATGAGTGCCATGCCCGCGCCACACCACGCACGAAAACTCGCGATTCACATAGGCGCTGACGCCTCTACTCGCGTCACCACCATGCTGGATCGTCAAAATCCTGACGGGTTGTCCACGAGCCAGCGCGATTTTCCCGGAGGGGCAATCGGGTGTCTTGGCGGGACGTTGCCAGCCAATGGCAATCTTTGCTTTTTCACCGGCATACCGATCAGGGGACCGGATGCCGAGGATCTTGTTGACGCGGAGGCGGCAGCCCGGCTATTCCCTCAATATGACGGTGCATTCGCAGGCGTGTTCTGGGACGCAAATCAGGAGATATTGGTAATCGCGGTCGATTGTCTGGGCATGCAGCCGTTGTACATGCGCGATGAGCCGGGTGCGCTCATCTTTATCTCCGATACGAAAGCCGTGGCGGGCGAGCCGGACCTTGCTGCGTGGGGCGCATTCATCTCGATCGGGCATTCCATCGGCGAGCGCAGCTTGATGGATGGGCTGCGACGCGTGCCGCCCGCCAGCATTCTCACGTACGACTGTAAGCGGCAGCGCTTGGACGTCCGACAATATTGGCAGTGGCCAGAGGCCTCCGATGCTTGGCGCCACTACGACTTCCTGACGTCGCTGGACTGCGACGTTCACGCTTACGCGTCTTCGCGCGGCGTCGGGACCCTGCTGCTGAGCGGCGGATTTGATTCCCGGCTGCTGTTATTCCTGCTCAAGCGTGCAGGCATTTCTGTCGATGCCTTGTCCATCGCGCACAACGACGAGCATGATGATGCCGACGGCCGTTTGGCACAGGCCATCGCCGAGCGAGCAGGTGTATCGCTGCGAACGGCGAATCCACCCCGTGATTTTTTTTCGTCGCGCGCCTACCTCGATTACTTGGTCGCAACCGACGTGGGCTTTCCCAGCCTCGATTTGTTCATTGCCAAGATTGCGTCGCAAATCGACGCCAAAGCCGTATGGGACGGGCTCGTGCCGGGGTTCGTGTTTATGCCGTTGCACCAGCCCGAAGGCGGCTTCGATGCCTACCTGCGGCAGGAGATTCGCGGCGCCAACAGCTCCATCTGGCGTGCGGCGGAAATCTTGTTCAAGCCTGAGGTCGTGGCAGCGATGCGCGATGGGTTTGCACGCGATCTGGCCGGCGAACTGTCGCGCCTGCCTCGCGATATGCATGGATTGGCGCGCTTCGTGATCGAAAACCGCAGCCGCAACCGGCCCGCCATGAACCCGTTAAAGGTGTATCCACATCGGGCTGACGCTTTCGTCCCCGGCCTGTCGAAAGATTTCATGGCGCACGCGACCACCATTCCATTCCAGGAGAAGCAGCACGGGCGTTTTTACCGAAGTCTACTTGCCAAGCTGGACAAACGCGCGTTGTCAGCCCCGTTCGTCAGCGGGGGCGAATTGCTGCCAGCGGGACGATTCGGCGCCGCCTATTGGCTCGAGCGTTTGCGTGCGAGGAGGCAAAACATTCGCTCGCGCTATCCACGACTGATGATAGGCTCAAAAATTCCTCCAGCCGAACGCTCAACATTCCTTGGCGAGGGTTTGTTCGAGAAAGGCGATAATTGGATCGATCCTAAGGCACGCGAGAAGCTGAAGACGCTCGACACCGGAAACTACGTGGCATGGAAGCTGTTGTTCCACTGGAAGGCGTGGCAGTGGCTCCATGAAGGGAGGCTAGATGCGATGCTCGGACCCTACGCAAACCCCATTGATACGCGGATTCCCGAAATGGGCAAGCCGTAGGCGGCGTGAGTCAAGTCAGGGGTTCATGCCACTTGCATCGCCAGCAGTTGGGACAAGGGCGCCAGCCGCCAATTGGCATAAATGGTCGAAAGGAATCCGCGCTTGCGATGTGCGCCGAAATAGCAAAGCATGAAATAAAGTCGCGCCCAACGCAACGCAGCAATTTCCGCGGCACCAAGTGCTCCGTATCCAGACAGGAACGCAGCTTCTATAAGCTGATTGTTGTTGCGAAGTGAGCCACTGCGCGGGTTGCACGCAGCGATCTGCACGTGATTCAGGAATGACGCCAAGTCGTACACCACCGCACCCCGAATATCCAGTTTCGTATCCAGCAAAATTATCCGGCGGCCATCGTAAAGCACGTTTTCGGGTTTGAAATCACCATGTGCCCAGCTCACGCGCAGTGGCGGAATACCGACCGCATCCGCGGACTCGCGAAGGCGGATGAACGCCCTTCTTGTCTTGCTGTTTCGCAGCAAAACGCGCCCATAAGTCTCTTCGAGGTATGCAAGCTTCGGTCCGACGTCGAGCTTGCGTGTCTGATAGCCGTCGGGGCATCCGTCGTGCAGTGATCGCAGTAGCGCACCTGCAGAATGAAACATTCGGCCCACATCCTCCAAGGTGGCCGACCGCGCGTAGCGGATCGGGTCTTTGCCGCGGAACAAGCGCGTGACCATTGCGGCCTGGTTGTCAATTTCCAGGAAACCCTCTGCGGCCAATACGCCCTGGGCACCATCCGGTGGGAATATTTCCTGCAGCTTGCGCAGCATCTGGAACTCCTTTTCCAGATCATGTCGCCCACTGCCCAACGGCGCCAGCTTCGCGACGACGCGCTCTCCGCAGCGTTTGCACCGGAACTGGTACAGCGTTGAATTTGCGCGCACGGCAGCGCGGCCAGCGGAATGCCAATTCGCGTGCGTCTTGCAATTCGGGCAAGGGAAGTCCTGGTTGAGCGACATTGCAATATCGACTGCCGTCATGCCAACCAGCCTCCACGGCTCCAGTCGCACCGAAGCGAAGTCAGGCTTTCACGGCGACGATGTATACCGCTTCGCTGATCAATGGCATCAGTCGATGGCGCTCGATCTCGCGCAAGCCGGCTCCCTGCAAAAGCCGTTTGATGTCAGCATTGTTGATGGGGAACCCCGCAGATGCCTGGTGCCCGAGCAGCCGTTTGATTCTCCGGCGGAAGCGCTGATAAAGCGAGTCAAAACTGTGATTGATGACCACTGTCCCACGACTTAACTTGGCCACCCCAGCCAGGAACTCGATTTGCTGCTCCAATGGAAAATGCATCAGAACCCTGGCGCACAACGCACCGGCGTAGGTATCGACCCCCACCGGCAAGTTTTTGGCATCGGCTACTTCACACGTGAATCGCTCACCAAAACCCTTGAGGCGCTGCCTGGCAACCTGCAGCATCTCGCCTGAAATGTCCATTCCATGGACGCGGTATCCACGCCTCAGCAAGGCATCAGCAAGTCGCCCCGTGCCGCACGGAATGTCCACCAATATCTCATTTCTGGGCACGCGCGCGAAACACTTGCCAATGACGCGCTTCTCCCAGCGGTTGAAAACTTTTCCGGCAGGGCTCGAGAAACGGACGGCGTCATAGCTTATTGCGACGCGGCGGTCTTTGTAGTGCTCGTTCGCATCCCAGTTCATTGACATACCTCACAGCGGGTCGGCACTGGCCAGAATCACTGACAGGCAGGTGGCGCCAGTGACCCACCTGCCCGATATTCTTTACGCGAGCAGTCCTCGACAGGCCACCTCGACCGCAAGCGCCCGTCCAAACGCGGTGCTGTCGGGTAGGCTGCGAAGATCGAGGATCGGATCCAGACGCCATTCCCCCGGCAACAAACGTCGGGAATACGCGATCATATCGGAGGCGACCGCCAGTCTGTTCAAGCGACGGCGCACGCGGTTGATGAACGGACGCAGGAAGACTGGTCGCGCGCACATGGCTCGTTCCGAATACCGCGCCTGCCAATCGGGGCCGTCGCTGAACCGGAATCCATATGTCGAAGACTCACTCGCAATCGGCAAGTGGAGCTTAGCGATCAGGCGACTTTCCAGCCGGCCAGCGTTTTTCCAGGCCAACGGCAGCTGCCAGGCAAGCCGCACTGTGGTCAAGTCCATCAAAGGCGTCGCGTAGTAGCCGTGGCGCGTGGCTATGCTGTTATTGATGCTCATCCAGTAATGACATCGGAAAAGCGGGTAAACCAACTCGGCCTCTTGGCGCGCAAGCAGCCGATCCCCATGCAACCCCAGCGAATGGCGAATGGAGGCCGCCAATGTATCCCGGTAGGAAGACAACCCGTCCGCGCGCCGAAAAACCGCGGAGTCGAAGCCGCGATAGAAGGTGCGCACGATATCCATCGCACGCAGCGGCCTATCCGGAAGATGAAAAAAATTGCGAAAGATTTCGCCACCACCACCATTCAAAACCATATAACCGTCTGCAGTCTGCGCGAGGCGGGTTTGCCGGTCTACGCCCGAATCGTAAGTACCGCCGTTGGGAAGGCCATCAAAAAACAATCCATTACGAATCAAGGTCTCCAGGTCGGGCGGGGAGGCGTTTGATGAGTGCGCATCCTTGTCTACAACATAAAGGGGCAAGCCCGCGCGATCGGCGACCTTGCGTGCAATGGGAATGTCCTCACTCTTGTCGTCTCCATACACGAACAGATCGGGACGATTCCCGCACGCCAACTGGCTCGCAACGATCAAACGCGAGTCAAATCCGCCCGAGAGTGCAGCGCGCGTACGATCGGGAAAGGCCGTCCCGATTTCTCGATTCACTGTTAGGAGATGCGCGCAGATTTCGTCCGCGGCGAATTCAAATGTCGCGTTCGAAGCTGCCCCATCCCATGTGTTGGCGACCGGCCGTGTCCGAATGCATCCTGATACCACGTCCAACGCGTGTGCTCGAGGCAGCGTTTTGACGCCGCGTGCAATGGTTTGGTCCGAGTGGGACGCGCCCAGCAACACGTATTCCGTGGCCGCGGCTTCATCCAGTTCCCACTGTCCCGCGTAAGCGCAGGTCGCAAGCCAACTGGTGCTGCAGAAGCGCCCGTCCGGAGCAGTGTAAAGTCGCACGAAGCCCAGCGCATCGTTCATCAGGAGACATCGATTCGCGGAGCGCAGAAAGACCGCAAAATTGCCGCGCAATACCCTTTCATCGATCGGCTGCTCCGCGCTGAACTCACTCAGCAGTAAATCCAGCGCGGTATTGCCGAACTGGTTTCGATACCAAACTGGTCCCACGCAACACGCCACGCCGCCGGGAGTTTGGACGTGGCAGTTCTCGACGCCCCGCTGGGAGGGGTGTGACCAAGCATCCAGAGCGCCATCGTCCCAAGCGAAGCGCAAAGCATGGACAAATCCTTGGCGCTTCATGCATTCCAACGCACACCGTTGGCCGCTCTGGATGCCCCCATCGCGCAACACCGACAAGGCATTCAGCATGTGGTCGAATCCTTCAATTCATGCCTCGCCGATAGATCGTCATGAGGTCCTCGGTATGCTTTAGCGCTGTCTTTATCGCCAAATGGATATTCACTGATAAGAATTCAGCGATCATTCCAGTCGGTGGTGGCAGTCGGTTGATTCGGGATAATGAAAATCGCTCCAGCGAAGGTCGCCCGCCAAATGTCGAAATTCCCCTTCTGGCGCCAAACGCAACGATTGGAGACTCGTCCGCCGCTAGCGGACTTTGCGTCGCCATTGGCCTGCCACGTTTGCGTATTGCGGCCCTTGAACTGCGACCTCATCCAAGAGGCCAGCGAGGTTTGCCGCTCCCTGTGCTCTCGAGTACGCCTTTACAACATTTTCATTCGCCACAGGCGCACATTGGTTGCGCAAGGTACGGATGAATTCCAGCATGCCCCTTTCAATGCCCGGGATGTCGTCCAAGGCGACCAGCTTCGCGCCTCCCGCTTCGCGCAGCAGGGCATCAGTATCGCCCCCCTTTCCAACCAGCCCGAAAATGGGACGGCCAATCCGCAGATACTCGTAAACTTTGGCGGGAATCTGATGGTCGAACTTGCTGCCTTGGAAAAGTAGTAAGGCATCGGCATCAGCTTGTTCCTGGAGTGCATCATGATTCGGAATCGGCGGCGCCAGCGTCACCATCTGCTCAAGACCTCGACGCCTGATCTCCTCCTGATATCTCCCCTCGGAGCCACTTGCACGCAGCACTACAGAAATGTCATCGGCGCTCAACGCTCCCGCTGCCTTGAGATTTGCCAACGCCGAAAAGAACGGCAAGGGATCGCGCCCATCCGAATACAGGATTCCGCTATGGATGAAGCGCAACGGCCCATCCGGTGTCGGAGCCGATGGCCTTAGAAGTGAGGAGAAGACCGCTTCGTCATAGCCATTCGGAATAACGGCCATGCGGTTTCCGCGAAACGTTTGCGGATAATTTTCTGCGTAACGCCGCATGGCGCCGGGCGTGGTAAACACCACGCGGTCTGCGCGATTCAGCACTTTCCGTTCCCAACGGTTCTGCGAATAGACCGAAAAAGGATTACCTGCTTCCACTGAACTCGAAACGGGATCACGGAAGTCCGCGATCCATGGAAGTCCGGTCATCCTGCTCAAGGTATGGGCAATGCAGTGCGCGCTCATGATGGGGTAGGTGGACCAGATAACATCCATCTTGCGTTGGCGGATCAATCGCAGCCCCTTCCATACCGCTGCCAGCCACCATGTTGACCAGCGGTCGGGCTGCGCGAGGAATCCGGGATACTTCCCTCGAATGGATAGCTGTCGCTGCACGTCCAGCGCCAACGCTCTATGCACTTGGCAATCATCCGGGATCAACTTGACGTTGCCGGCGTCGACGCGCGGAAAAGCCGCGGGATGCGCTGACAAGACCGTGGGCTCCCAGCCCTGCTCCGGCAGGTACCGTACGAACCCCAAGGTTCGCAGGTGTCCACTCCCCATCGAAGCGGGAGGAAAGTGGAATGCGATCATCAAGATTCGCTTCACACCGTCACCCGGGTAACACCTTGTGAGCTGCAGATGTCCTTGAAAGCGTCAAAGACTGGGCAGGGGCGTGTTCTGGCAACGACAAGGGCTGTCGGACGTGAATTTCCAGCAGCCCGGAAAGTGCGATCAGCTGATAAGCGAGGTCGAAATATGTCATGGGCAGGAATGCACCCGCGCCCATGAACGCTACCAAGGACACCTGCAGCATGGAAGCGAGATCGTAGGCCCATTTTTGCTCCGGCGAGCCGCGCGTCATTTTCCGAATGCGGCTGCAGTTGCGCCAGCTCACGAACAAGAGCATCAGGAAGAAGATCAAGCCGGGGAAGCCCTGTTCACTCAAGACGCGGAAATAGATGCTGTGGATGGCGCGCTGTTTAGCACCATCGGGTGCGTAGGCGGTCCACAAGGCCGAGCTTTTGTAGTCGTCGAACCCCCCGCCGACAAGCGGACGGTGGACGGCAAGATTCGAGGCGAATTTCCAGGATTGGATGCGGGTTTCGGCGGTATTGACCTGACGCGCATCCTGCAAAGTATTCATGCGCGCCATCCATTCCGATGGCATGAAATGATAGGCGGCATAGCCCACCACGACCATCGTCATGACCACCGCCAACCTGCGGCGACTCTTCAGGAACAGTGCACCGGCAACGATGGCCAATCCAATCAGGCCGCCGCGCGAATACGTCCCCAGCACGGCAGCGCATGTAAGCAGCATGCTCAACCCCAAACCGATACGCACTGCCTTTCGCGACGCCTGGAGTTGCAAATACCGCATGAAGGGCAACGTCATGCACAGTGCCAGCGCTAAAGCGTTGTTGTCGGAGATGAAACTTCCGGGAGGGCCGAGCACATGGTTGACCCCGCCCCCCATGACCGTGAATACCCCCCCCTTTACACCGTAAAACCCGAGCGAAACCACGATCATCCATACTAGCCAGTGCATGCGTTCGCGGGTGTTCACCATCATCAAAGTCACAAACACCATGACCATGATTTTTGCGAACTCCTGGAACTTTTCCGCCGCAGAAGCCGGCTCGGCCGCGAACAAGGTTGTAATGCCCGTCCATGCCAAAAATACAAACAGAAGCACGCTGACTGCGGACATCGGGATTTTTTTTCGTTCCTTGCTGACTGCGAAGCTCACCAATGTGAGTACCGCAATCATCATCACCCACGGGAAGCCATACGCGAACCCGTAGCACAACCGATGCGGATTCATGTAGCCGAGCCACGACCACACCAGCAGCCCAATGAACGGGCGCGACAGGATGAAAGGAATCGTCCCGAAGATGAAAAGGGCAAGGACGATATCGCGCATGGCTTCAGGCCGTCTGCAACTGCAGCATGAGTGCGTCCATGAAGAACTTGGCGGCCCAGTTGGGATAACGGTGCGCCATGTAACCGCCACCGCGCGGCTGCGAACCCGGTATGCCGCCTCGGATGCCTTGATCGGACGTGGAAAGATCCTGCACTGACAAGTTGAAGCGGTTGGTTTTTTTCGCCGCCGGCAGCAGTGAGCGATCACCCGCTTCCCGGGCAATGCGCTGCCATATGATGGCCATCTGGGCATTCCCGGTGACGCAACTCCAGCGAGCCGCGGGTTTCCACGCAGCATCGAGACGACCGGGCAACGCGCCGTCATCGCGCTGTGTTTGCGCCACAGCACGCGCGATACACACGGCCGCATCGACAAACAGGCTGTTGGATGCGATCACGCCCACCTCCAGGATGCCACGGGTGGCGTAAGCGATGGTATGCGTCAACGGACGACTGTTGTCTTCGAGGTCATTGTTTTCGAGCCAGCCGTTCGGGTGCATCTGTGTCAGCGCCCAGTCGACGTTGCGGACGGCGGCGTCGATGTATTTTTGTTCACCCAAAGCCTTGCCCGCTTGGGCAAGGCCGAATGCCACGCGCGTGTTGTAGGTATTCAGTGCATGCGCCGCGAATGGCGAAGCGAAACGCCGCCATGCACCGTCCTCATCCTGCGCC
>Ga0207660_10002631_pt1 | contig 11783 bp, 10 predicted proteins | sample KBSC73BmetaG_FD_184335 | JGI IMG/M metagenome (GOLD analysis project Ga0207660, IMG submission 184335) | Corn rhizosphere microbial communities from Kellogg Biological Station, Michigan, USA - KBS C7-3B metaG (SPAdes) (version 2) | ecosystem: Host-associated > Plants > Roots > Rhizosphere ... | reverse complement strand
TGATCAACGCGATCGGAACCGTGGCGCGCAAGAAATAGCTAGTTCGGCGCGTGCACTCTCGGTGATCCGTAATCGCGATCCCCACCAATTCCCGGCCCGGCCAGCTCCAGTCCACCCCGATCGTTGTTGATGCGCGCGATCTTCTGGCGAATCGATCCCGCGAACGGCGTGGTGCGCCCGTGGCGCCCGAATGGATCGGTATACCAGATCTCGGGACCACTTTCGTTGTCGACAAAGTTCGAGTTGATGTCGACGGAGCGACGCACGCCGTCGAATACCGAGCGTGGATCGTCGAACGGAATGCCGAGGATCGTGCCGTTGCCGGTCGAGGCATTGCAGGAGCCGCCGGTCCCGCGCACCTGATCGCCCGCCGCCGTGGTTTCATAGCACACATCGATGGGCCGGCCGGTGACGTTCGGCATCGCCGGGTCGTAGAACCGGCTGGGGCGATTGACCTGGAAGTACGGGTTGAAGAACGCCAGCGTGTGGCCGTCCTCGGTCCGAATCGAGTTCGACGTTTCCCAGCTCTCGTGCAACGCGTTGAAATCGGACGTCTGGCCCGCCGCGACGAGAATGTCGCGATCGACGCAGAAGCGGTCGGGAATGATCCGCACGCCGCCGCCGTCGGGGGAATTGGGCGGTGTCGCGGGACCCACGACCACCGTCACCCGGTCGCAGCTGCGCTCGAACTGCCCCGGCGTTCCGATCGCCGTCAGCATCGTGATGTGCATCGCGGTGCCGTCGCTGCAGCGGATGTGATAGACCAGCTCATGCAGGTTGTTGGTGAACGCGTCCTTCGAGTGCGTACCCTGATGCAGCTTGGTCATCACATCGCAGCGCACATCGAACAGCGCGTCCGCCGCGTCGCTGCCGAAATGCATCTGGATATCGTTTTGCCACTCGACCTTGTGTCCGAAATGGTCCTCATGACGCGTGGTCAGCGGATCGTAGACGTCGAGCTGCTCGTTCGCGTAGCCGAACGGGATGTCGCCGACTTCGCGATACAGCGCTGAGCCGCGGGGGTCGCGGCCGTGATCGTGTCCGAACGAGCACCCCGTGACCGGATCGATCGGCGGGTGCCAGGTCGGATAGCGTTTGTGATCGGATCCCACTACCGAGTAGGCGTCGTGCTGGGCAGCGGTGCAGTCATCATTGGCGCCAGGCGTCCAAAGGCCGAAGGACGCGGCATCGCCGGTCGCGGTGCCGTAATCCGGCGCCGCCGGAGCATCGTGGCACGCGAGCGCAACAGGCGCCACTAATAGGAGAAGCACGAAGGCGAGTTTCATGAGCGTGCCTGCACGATCGCCCCCGATCGTGCCCCAGAGCCGTGACCACAATCACTTCCAAATGGGCTACACGCATTGAGTTATACTGGCGCCATGCGCAACACGGTGCTGCTACTGCTCGCGCTTTTGCTCAGCGGCTCGGCTCAGGCGCTCACCGCGCAGCGCCGCAGCGGTGCGGGCGGGTTCTGGTACTCCATCACCGTGGCGCCCGGATGGTCGCGAGTGTCGTGCGACATTTGCGCGGGCCGACGTGAGACCGGCATCTCGGCGTTCGTGGGATTGGGCGGGACGACCAGTCGCGCACTCCGGCTCGGCGGCGAGCTGGCGGCCTGGCGCCAGAGTGATGAGGGCATCACACAAACGCTGCTGTCGATCGGCGCGACGGCCAACTGGTATCCGGGAACCAAACGGCGCTGGTATCTGCGCGGTGGCGCGATGCTCCTGATGCATCGTGCCAACGACGGGACTGATGCCGTCACGTCATCCGGGATCGGTCCCCAGATGGGCCTGGGCTACGAGTCCGCCGCCGGCCGCCATTGGCTGATCGCGCCGTTCGTGCATTACTCGATCGGCGTCGTGGGCGGGAACGTGAACTTCAACGGCGGCCAGGCAGCGGGCAGCGCGCGACTGAGCTTTCTCCAGGCAGGAGTCAGCCTGACACACCGGTAGTCTCAACCTTCCGTAGCTCACCACGCACAAAAGGACAATGGCCGGCGCGAGGCGCCTGAGCCTTCTTTGGGCTCAATGACAATATGGCGTTCAGCCCGCGACATGTTCCTGGGCGCGTTCAGCGATTTGCGCCGCTCCTGGAAGGTTTTGGCGATCACCGATCTGGCCTACAAGGCGATCGCGTTCGCGCTGCTCATGCCCGGGACCACGTTGATCCTGTACTGGCTGCGCGCCCGCACGTCGCAGCGCGTGGTCGCGGATACCGACATCGCGATGTTTTTCCTCACCACCCCCACGGGCATCGTGACCCTGCTGCTGGGCGGCTCGCTGATCGTCGCGATCACGGCGGTCGAGGCTTCGTGTCTGATGGCGGTGAGTGTGGGTGCGTCGCAGGCCATCAATCTCAACGGGCGCGGCGCATTGCGCTTCGGCGCGGCGAACGCGCTGAACGTACTGCGGTTGTCCGGCCACATGGTGCTGCGCGTGGTGCTCGGCGTGGTGCCTTTCGGTATCGCGGCGGGCCTGGTGTACATGGGGCTGCTGCGCGCGCACGACATCAACTACTACCTGGCGGAGAAACCGCCGCAGTTCTGGATCGCCGTGGTCCTGGTGGCATTGATCGGCATCGCGTTCGCGCTGTTGCTGGCACGTACCATCGCGCGCTGGGCGTTTGCGTGGCCCCTGGTGGCGTTCGAGCACGTGCACCCGCGGCAGGCACTGGGCGAGAGCGCGCGACGCGCCGCCGGCTCCTATGGGCTTATTCTCGCGTCGCTCGCCGCTTCAGTGGCCTCGGCGTTCGTGCTGACGAGCGTGTTGACCTGGTTGATGCGGTCCTTGGGGTTCTGGGTTGCCCCGACTGTGGCCGGCTCGCTCCCGCTGCTGTTGCTCTTCATCGGCGTGTGGGTCTTGGTCGCCGCGTCCCTCGCGCTGGCGGCGAGTGTCGTGAACTTCTCGCTGTTTGCCCTGGTCCTGACACGCTTGTACCAGGGCATCGCCCAGCGGTCACCCGCATCGCTTGCTCCATACGCCGGTGAGGTCTGGGGGATGCGTTTGACCGGCCGCTCGGGCGCGGGCATTCTGGCGCTCGTCGTGCTCGGCATGGGTGGAGTCGCCGGGCTGGCATTCCTTGCCACGCGTAATCAGTCCCCGGTCGTGATCATTGCCCATCGAGGATCTTCGGCGGTGGCGCCGGAGAACACCTTGGCGGCGTTTCGGCTGGCGGCCGAGCAACGTTCCGACCTGGTCGAGCTGGACGTGCAGGAGTCGTCCGATGGCCAGGTGCTCGTCGCGCATGACGCCGACTTGATGAAAGTCTCCGGCAATCCGGCCACGATCTGGGGCACGCCCGCCGTCACGTTGCGCGCGGTCGACATCGGCACCTACCGAGACGCCAAGTATGCCGCCGAGCGGGTGCCGACGCTCGCCGAGGCGCTCGCCGTCTGCAAGGGGCGCTGCAAGGTCCTGGTCGAGCTCAAATCATACGGCCATAACCAGCAGCTCGAAGAGCGCGTCGTGCAGATTGTCGAAGCGACCGGGATGGCGGACCAATGCGAGTTCATGTCGCTCGATCACGCCATGGCGCGCAAACTGAAAGAGCTGCGCCCTTCCTGGCGCGTGGGCCTGCTCGTCGCGAAAGCGATGGGGGATCTGACGGAGCTGCGGGCGGACTTTTTGGCCGTGGAGTCGCGGTTGGCGTCGCGGCGCTTCGTGCGTCGCGCCCATCGCGCCGGTCAGGACGTCTATATCTGGACTGTGAACGACCCGGCCTGGATGCTCATGGGCCTCACGCGTGGCGTCGATGGACTCATTACCGATCACCCCGACGTCGCACACCGGGTGATCATCGCCCGCGCCCGCATGAGCGAGCCACAGCGCTTATTGGTCGCGCTGCTCATCCGCTTCGGCGCCACCGCGCAGTCGCTGGCGGCGGAAGACGCGCTGCGGCCGTAATGGGCCGACTCGGAATCGAACCGAGAACCTACTGATTAAGAGTCAGTTGCTCTGCCAGTTGAGCTATCGGCCCTGGTGGGGGCGGCGGAAAAATCATCAGGGCCCGGGGCGGAGGCAAGGGAACGACTCGGCAAGCCGATGCGCGTGCCCCATTCGTCCGTCAGCTTGAACGTCTCCGCCATCGGAAACCGCAGCACCCACAGCCGGCGCGCCAGGTCCTTGAGGGACCAGATCACCGTGCGCTGGACCTCCACCGACGACCACTGCCCGAACTCATTGTGCGCGAGGTCGGTCCCCAAAGCCTCCGCGATGCCTGCCGCTAACTCCTGATATTCGTGCTGCTGTGGCCTGACTGGAACTTTTTTGGTTCCCTTTTGGGGACCTGAACCTTCCCCCCATAGTACCCACTCGAGCGTGACCTCCGGGATCCCCATGTCCTTCGCCCTGGTCACGATCAAGCGCGCGACGTCGGCGGGGAATTTCTCCCTGTGCGGCCATTTCTTTATCGCAGCTTCAGTTACGCCACCTCCCAAGGCGGCGGCGAACTGGCGATAGCTGAGGGAGATTCCTTCCCAGGGGCTGAACACATCCAGGAGCACGGCCAGGCGAGCTGCTACGGGGACCCGTTTCGGGCCAGTTTCGGGCTTGACAGGGGACAAAATGGACCTACTTTCGTGTCGTTCCGGTAGAGGCCATGGGACTACCTGGGTCCCAATAGTGCCTGTACCAGCCACAGCAGTCAAGCGCCCTAACTGCCCTTGGAGACCCTATGTTCGTTCGCCGCTCTCTTCTGGTTCTCGCTCTCGCGCTGTCAGTGGCGCGCTGCGCGGATCAACCTACAGCGGTGAAGGCGCCCGCGGGTCCCCAATTCCTGAAATGGACCGGAACACCGCAGTTCACTTCGCAGACTCGCGCGCGTCGCTCAGGCGCGATGGCGTTGGTGCCTCCCCTGAGCCTCGAGCAGTACACCGTCTCGTTCTGGGCGGTGCGCGGCGAGTCGCGCTCCATTCGCATCAACTACAGCAGCACGATCGATAACGGCAACCATCCGTTCCTCGAGCTGACCACCACCGACCCCGTGTTCGCGCCGGAAATCGGTGAGATCGCGATGGGCGACTCCGTGCTGATTACCATCACGGTGGACACCTCGAAAATCGGCGTCAAGTTCGAGCCGACCGGCCTCCAGTTCGGGACCGCGTCGCAGCTGAAGATCTATTACGGCGGCGCCAGCGGTGACCTGAACGGTGACGGCGTGGCCAATGCCGAAGATGCGTCGATCGAGCAGCAGCTGCTCGGCTTGTGGTATCGTGAGTACAGCGACGAAGAGTGGGCGCCGGTCTCGGCCTCGCAGTCGGCCGAGGAAAAGTCGTTCTCATACGCGTTACCGCACTTCTGCGAGTACGCGGTCGCGTTGTTGGAGTGGGCGGTTCAGCTTTAGTCCAAAGGGGATAAAGCCCAATGTCCAACGACAAGAACCGCGACCAACGCCTCCTGGAGGCGTCTCCCGTCGTCGCAAAAGCCCGCTCACTCGCGGCAGCCGGCCATCACGCGGCGCTGGTCGAGTACCTGGGCGCCCGCGCCTCGAGCGAGCTCGAGGATCCGACCCTCGCGCTGCTGTACGGGATCGCGCAGGCTCGGCTGGGCCGCCACAACGAGGGCATCGAGTGGATCGATCGCGCCCTCGCCGGTGCGCGGCAGCGCGCGGAGCACGGCGTCGAGCGTCATGCGCTCAACGCGCGCGGCGCCATCGCCCTGCTGACCGGCAACCTGACCGAGGCCGCCGACTTCTGCACCCAGGCCCTCATGGCCGCGAGCCGGGACGGCGATCACGCCACCACCGGACGCGCCTCGAACAACCTGGGCGTCATCAGCCATCTCCGCGGCCGTCACGCCGAAGCCATTTCATCGTGGGAAATCGCCGCGGCCGCCTGGCACCGCGCCGGCATGCCGGCGGGTGTCGTCGATTGCCACCACAACCTGGCGAACGCGTACCGCGAGCAGGGCGCGCTGGACAAGGCGCTGACCACGGCCGATCAGGCAGTCGCTGAGGCCGAGGCCACGCACGACGACATGCTCTACGCGATGACGCTGCGGGGCCGCGCCGAAATCCGCGCCCTGCGCAGCGAGCCGGAGCTCGCGCGTCGCGATCTCGACCGGATTCGCGTGATCCGCGGCCAGTTGCCCGACCCCGTGGCCGAAGCCGAAGATCTGCGGATCCAGGCGCTGGTCATGATTGCGGAAGATGAGCAGGTGCGCGCCGAGAAATCGCTGCGCGAGGTGGTGGGCCGCGCCGAGCTGCACGAGCGGCAGCTGCTCCAGGGCGAGGCGACTCGCGACCTGGCCAACCTGCTCCGCCGCGCCGGCCGTACCAGCGAAGCGCAGGCGGCCGCGCAGACCGCCCGCGGGATCTTTGCCCGCATGGGTGCCGAGAGCGAAATCCGCAAGCTCGCCGCGCAGGGCTGGGACGAGTCCTTTGCCGCCGAGCTGCGCGGTTCGCTCGCGCCGGTGCACATCGCGCAGCAGTACGCCGATGCCGGCCGCTACGCCGAGCTGCTCACGTACCTCGAGCAGCGCTCGCGGGACGAGCTGGAAGAGTCCGCCATCCTCACGCTGCTCCTGGGGATCGCGCACAGCCGGCTTGGCCGCCTCGAAGTGGGCCAGCAGTGGGCCATGGTGGCCCAGCTGCGCGCGCGCTCGCTCAAGGACCGCATGATGGAAGTGCGCGCCCTGAACGTGTGCGGCGCCATCGCGCTCGAGCGCGGCGGTATCGACGAAGCCACGTACTTCTTCACGCGCGCGCAGGAAGAGGCGTCGAACGACAACGACATGGCCACGGTCGGCCGCTGCTCGAACAATCTGGGCGTCATCTCGAGCATGCAGGGCGACTACAAGCGCGCGGTCATCAACTTCACGCGCGCGATCGCGTCGTACGAGCAGGCGCATTTCCCCCGCGGCGTCGCCGAAGCGCGGCACAACCTCGGGATCGCATGCAGCGGACAGGGGCGGCTGGATCGCGCCCTCGAGACCGCGACGCTCGCGATCGAAGAAGCGCAGAAGCTGGGCGACGCGCAGCTCACCGCGCAGGCCGTCGCCGGTCTCGCCGAGATCCATGTGGCGCGGGGCGAAGCCGACCTCGCCCTGAAGGCCGTCGAGCAGGCGATCACCACGCACCGCGAGCTCAAGGATCCCGTGCGCGAAGCTGAAGACGCGCGCATCAAGGCTGGTGCGCTCGATCTGCAGGGCCGCCGCGAGGACGCCGAAACGATGCTGCGCGACGTCATCGGCCGCGCCACCGAGCATGGCCGTCCCCTGCTCCTCGGCATGGCCGAGCGTGACCTGGCGCACCTGCTGCTCCGCGCCGGTGACACGGCCGCCGGTAAGGCCGCCGCGCAACGCGCCCGCTCGATCTTCCAGCGTCTGTCGGCGCGCGCCGAAGTCGCCAAGCTGGATGAGGTGCTGGAGACGCTATGACGAAACTCCGTCAAGGGCGCCAGCAGCTCTCGAACTATGCCATCGGCTGGTAAGGTGGTGGTGGACGAGCGTCGCAGCGGCACCGAGCGTCGCTCGGGGCTGGATCGGCGCACTCCGGGCGCGACGATGGAAGAAGCCACGCTCCCGCTCCAGCGCGTCTTCCCCCACGCGCATCTGAGCGAGACGCAGGCGGCCGAGCGCGCCGCGGCGATCGAAGCCCATCGCCGCGAGCTCGGCTCGCGGCTGGGCCGCAACGTCGGGGCGGTCGTTGCCGCCGTCGACTACCTGCTCAACATCAGCGGCGATCTCGTGTCGCCCACGATCGTGGAGCACGAGGCGCTCGAGCTGCTGGAGCACCGCTCCGTCACCGATCCGCTCACCGGCCTGTTCAACCGCTACCACTTCGACGCCACGATGAACCGCGAGATCGCGCGCTGCCGCCGTTACGGCGCGCCGCTGTCGCTGCTGCTAGTGGACGTCGACAAGCTGAAAGTGGTGAACGACCGCTGGGGCCATCATGCCGGCGATCAGGCGCTGTCGCGCGTGGCGCAGGCGATCCAGAAGAGCCTGCGCGGCACCGACATCGCCGCGCGCCTGGGCGGTGACGAGTTCGCCATTATCCTGCCCGACACGGATGCCGTGGCCGGCCTGATCGTGGCCACCAGAATTCGCCGCAGTCTCGTCGAAAACGCGTCGATGATGGTGACGGTGAGCGGCGGCCTCGTGGAGCTGCCCCGTCATGCCATGGAGGCGTCAGCGACGCAGATGATGCAGGTCGCCGATCACGCGTTGTATGCGGCTAAGAATTCTGGTGGGAACTGCGTGGTGCAGCGGGAATACCTGGCCGAGGAGTAAGGGGTTTGGATCTAGGAGTTGGGGACCCCAACTCCCACCTCCTAGCTCCCAGAATGCCCCCAAGGAGAATCGAACTCCTGTTCCCACCTTGAAAGAGTGGTGTCCTAACCGTTAGACGATGGGGGCGGTGAGAGTAGCGGTAACGGGATTCGAACCCGTGTTTGAGCCTTGAGAGGGCTCCGTCCTAGTCCCCTAGACGATACCGCCGTGGGCGGCTGAATATCGCCAGCCCGCGCGCACGTGGTCAACCCGCGGGGTTGGCGTCTAGATTACTGCCCCGATGAAACGCATACTCGCCAAGTTGGTCCCGGAAGTCCCCGTCCTCGTCGGCACATTCTTGTTGCTCACCCTCCCGGCGCTGCGCGGCACCGCGGCAGGGCTCTCCACCGTCATTCCGTTCACGGTCGTCGCCGCCGCGCTGCTGCTGGGTTGGCGCTTCAACCGCTCCAGGCTCGTCTTTGCCATCGCCGTCCTCGCCCTCACCGAGTACCTGCTGCTGCGCGGCATCGATACCCCCAAAGACCTCCTGCTCTTTCATGCCCTGACATTCCTGCTGCCGATCAATCTGGCATTGGTCGCGTTGCTGCCCGAGCGCGGCACACTCACGCCGGCCGGGCTGCTGCGCTGGGTGCTGCTCGCCGCGCAGATCGTCATCGTCCTGTTCATGGCGCAGCCGGCGTTCGCAGCGAAAACGCTCGCGCTGCTCACCATCCGGGTCCTGCCGGCACGCCTCATGGCATGGACGCCGGTGCAGCAACCGTCGATCATCGCGTTCCTCATCATCGGCGTGCTGCTGGTGATGGCGTGGATGCGCGAGCCGCAATCGCCCGTGCGCGGCTACTTCTACGCGCTCATCGCGGTGTTCGCGGCGCTCTCGTGGCGCGCGGAGGGTCCCGGGCAGGAGCTGTGGCTCGCGACCGCCGGCCTGGTCCTCGTCGTCGCCGTGATCGAAGCGTCCTACCTGATGGCGTACCGCGACGGGCTCACCGAGCTGCCGGGACGGCGCGCGTTGAACGAAGCGCTTCCCCGCCTCTCCGGACAGTTCACGGTGGCGATGGTCGACGTCGATCATTTCAAGCGCTTCAACGACACCTACGGCCACGATGCGGGCGATCACGTGCTGCGCCTCGTCGCCGCGCGGCTCGCGCAGGCCTCGGGCGGCGGCACGGCGTACCGCTACGGCGGTGAGGAGTTCGCGCTCGTCTTCCCGGGCAAAGGCCAGGACGAGTGCCTGCCTCATCTCGAGGAGCTGCGCGAAACAGTCGAAACCAGCCGGTTCACGATGCGGCGGCGGTTCCGGCCGCGCCTCAAGCAGCCGAAAGCCGACAAAGGAAGGAAGAGCCGGCAGGCGATCGTCATTACCGTCAGTATCGGGGTCGCGGAGCGCAATCACCGCCATGCCAACCCGGATCAGGTCGTGCAGGCGGCCGACAAAGCACTGTATCGCGCCAAAGAAGCGGGAAGGAATCGCGTGTCGACATGAGGCTCATGGGACGGTAGCTTCGCCCCATGCCGCTGTTCTTTGCCGTCCTCCTCGCCGTCCAGTCGCCGTCGGCGAAGGGTCCCTCCCCCCTCTTTCACGACAGCGCCACGTTGACCCTGCGTCTCGAGGGCGACCTCAAAGCCCTGTTCCGCGACCGCGGCGATGAGCGGAAAGAGCATCCGGCGCTGCTGCGATTCTCGAATGGGACCGACAGCGGATCGGTGAAGGTCGATCTCCGCACCCGCGGCATCTTCCGCCTCAAGAACTGCTCGTTCCCGCCAATTCGCCTCGACCTGCCAACCAGCAAGGTGGGGAACACGGTCTTTGCCGGACAGGACAAGATCAAACTGGTGACGCACTGCCGTGCTGACCGGCTCTACGAGCGCAATCTGCTCAAGGAGTACGCGCTCTATCGCGTATTCAACGTCGTGACCGACACGAGCTTTCGCGTGCGCCTCGCGCACGTGACCTACATCGACACGACGCGCGCCGATACGATCGTGCGATATGCGGTGCTGGTCGAATCCGACCGGGAGATCGGACAGCGTCTCGGCGCTGCCGTAGTGAACCAGCACAACGTGCATGACATGGTCACGGACCCGTTCTACATGACGCTCGTGGCGCTGTATCAGTACCTGATCGGCAACACCGACTGGTCGGTGTGGGGTCAGCACAACATCGCCGTGTTCAGTGACACCGCATCGCACAAGCTGTTCGCGATCCCGTACGATTATGACTTTTCCGGCGCGGTGAACGCGCCGTACGCATCGCCGCCCGAGCAGCTTCCCATCAAGACGGTGCGCGAGCGCCTCTATCGGGGCTACTGCCAGCCCGACAGCATTCTCGGCCGCGCGCTCGCGCGGTTCCGGGACGCCAAGGATTCCATCTATGCCGCCGTGCGCGCGGTTACGCAGCTGGATGAACGCGAGCGGCGCGGGATGCTCTCCTACTTCGACGACTTCTTCCGGACCGTCGAGAACCGCACCCTGACCGATCGCGAGTTCGTCCGCCGCTGCCGGGTGCTGGAGCAATGAGCGAGCGGCGCGCCCTGGGGCTCGTCGCCGCCCTCATTCCTTATTATGCGGCGCTGGGCGGCCTGGCCTGGCTGGTGGAGCGCTGGCTCCCGCAGTGGGGAGCGTTCTTCTCCGGCAAGGGACCGGGCGGCGCGGCGATCGCGATGCTCGGCGCGCTGGCGCTGGTCTGCCCGGTGGCCTGGATGTACATGCGGACCAAGCCCAAGGCGCGCTACGACTCGTCGCTCGTGCAAACCGTGATCGTGCTGCCGGTCGTGATCGCGGGCGTCGTCCTGATCGTGCGGGACAGCGTCGCGCTCGCGTTCAGTCTCGCCGGAATCGTGGCCGCGGTCCGGTTCCGCAACACGCTGCGCGATACCAAAGACGCGGTCTACATCTTTCTCGCCATCGCGGTCGGGCTCGCGGCCGGCGTCCAATCCTTCTCCATCGCGTTCGTCGTCTCGCTCATCTTTGTCCTGCTCGTGCTGGTGCTGTGGCGCTTCGACGTGGGCATGGCTCCCGATCGCGAGCGCGTGCGCGGCCGCCTGATCGCCGAGACCGCGATTCCCACGGCCGCCCATCCGGCGATCGCCGCGGTGCTCGAGCAGCACGCGCGCAACTGGAAACTGGTCTCTTCCGAGTCTGGCTCGCGGGGCAACACCGCGCTCACGTTTCTCGTGCTGCTGCGCCCCCGCACGACGGCCGACGAGCTCGTCGCGGCGGTGCGCCGCGACGCGGCAGGCCAAATCGCAAGCGCGCGGTTCGAGCCGGACTAAGCGCGGATGCGGCAGCGCTGGGACGTACCGGACGCGGCACGGCTCGCACAATTGCTCGACCATCCGCCTGCTGCCGGATTGCGCATGGCGGCCCCGCGGGTCGAGTCCTTTCGCGACGTCTACTGCGACACCGCCGACGGCGAGTTGCGCGAGCGCGGCGCGCGCTACCGCCTGCGGCTCACGACGAGCGGACAGCGCGAGCCGACCGTGTGGCTGCCGGGCGGCACGCGCCTCGAAGGAGAAGCCGCCGAAGTCGGTCTGCGCGGTGTTCTGGATCCGG
>Ga0207660_10002619_pt1 | contig 11809 bp, 7 predicted proteins | sample KBSC73BmetaG_FD_184335 | JGI IMG/M metagenome (GOLD analysis project Ga0207660, IMG submission 184335) | Corn rhizosphere microbial communities from Kellogg Biological Station, Michigan, USA - KBS C7-3B metaG (SPAdes) (version 2) | ecosystem: Host-associated > Plants > Roots > Rhizosphere ... | reverse complement strand
CAGCGGACGCGGCCAGATGCTGTTCCGATCGTCCTTCCAGAACAGGTAGCGCTCGCCGTCCGCATCGAGGAACAGGTCGGAATCGATGACTCCCCCGCTCATCTGCGGCTGGTCAGGATCGTAGCCTAACCCCGTCGTGTTGACCGGCGTTCCAGTGATCAGCGGCGCGCCATTGTCGGTCCACGGCCCTTCCGGCGAAGGCGCGCGGGCGAGCCCGATCGCCAGCGCGTTGTTGGCCTGGCGAGCAGTGAAGACCGCCCAATATTCGTCTCCGGCCTTCGCGATTTCAGGCGCCCAGAAATCCGCGACATCGCGTCCTTTGGCGGCCCAGGACGGCTCTCGGCCTTCGGGGAAGATGAAGCCCTTCGGCTCCCAGTGCTCGAGGTCCGCCGAGTGGAGGATTGGGAACGCGTCGGGCGCGTCGTTCGACGTCGCGACGAGCCACCAACCGTCCTCCGTTCGAAGCACGGCGGGATCGCCATAGCCGACGAGGATCTGCGGATGGATATTCTCGGTCAGCAGCGGGCGCCACCGGATCGCCGGCGCCGGATGCTCGACCGCGTCGGCGAAGACATGCGGGACGCGCGTGCCGAATTCCTGCGCGATTTGCCGGAAGAACTTGGAAAAATCCTGCTGCGTGCCGGTCGGCACCTCATAGGCGCGGCCGTCGACGATGATCCGGAATCCGTCGCCTTCGGCGTGTGCATCGACGGTGAACAGCTGGTCGGCGGCGGCAGGCAAGTCGTCGGGCATGAATGACTAAATACCCGCGGCGAAGGATGGATGCCCCGCGTGGATTCGAACCACGATTGACGGAGTCAGAGTCCGTAGTCTTACCATTAGACGACGGGGCAGCTTGGGAGCGGCGAGATAGAGAGTCGCCTCCAGACGGTCAACGGCGTGACCGAGCGAGCCCCGGTTTTCGCATGTAACGGCCACTGCGCGGCGCCTGCGGACTTGCCCAAACCCATAAATTTGTGATTAAATCCGTATCAAGTCAGCCGTCCTCCTTCGGACGGTGAAGGATAGAACGGGCGTGTAATGGCGCAGGGTGTCGCCAGTGCGCCCGCTCTGCAGCAACGGTATCGCGAGCAGAGTGGGCCATCGGACCAGGGCTTCTCGCCGAAGCGGGAGCCGCATCGCCACACCTATGGAGCGATCGATCTCGGCACCAACAATTGCCGTCTCCTCATCGCGCGTCCGAACGACGGCGGCTTCACCGTCATCGACGCATTTTCCCGGATCGTGCGGCTCGGCGAGGGCGTCTCGCGCACCGGGGCCCTGTCGCAGGAGGCCATGGACCGCGCCGTGGCCGCCTTGTCGATCTGTGCCGACAAGCTGAGGCGCCGCAACGTCTCGCTGTCGCGGTCGGTCGCGACCGAGGCTTGCCGACGCGCGAGCAACGGCCGCGAATTCGCCGAACGGGTGCGCGAGGAGACCGGCATTGCGCTCGACATCATCGAGCCGGCCGAGGAGGCGAGGCTCGCGGTGCTCGGCTGCCACAAGCTGCTCGAGCCCGGCGAGGGGCCGGGGCTGATCTTCGACATCGGCGGCGGCTCGACCGAGCTCGTGCTGATCGACCAGGAGGAGGGCACGACGCGGATCCGCGCATGGTGGAGCGCGCCCTGGGGCGTCGTGTCGCTCACCGAAAGCGAGGGCAAGGAAGCGCTCGAGGGCCCGGACCGGCTGCTCGCGTACAAAAGGATGCGGGAACGGGCGCGCCGCGCCTTCGCCAATTTCGCGACCATGCTTCCCGAGGCGCGGGAAGGCATCCGGCTGCTCGGAACCAGCGGCACCGTGACCACGCTTGCGAGCGTCCATCTCGCGCTGCCCTTCTACGACCGCCGCGCCGTCGACGGCCTCCATGTGCCGATCGAAGCGATGCAGAAGATCAGCGGGATGATCGCGAGCATGGATTACCAGGAGCGCTCGTCGCTCCCGTGCATCGGCAACGAACGCGCCGATTTGGTGGTCGCCGGTTGCGCCATCCTCGAAGCGATCATGGAAATCTGGCCGGCGAAGAACCTTGGCGTTGCCGACCGCGGCATTCGCGAGGGGATCCTGCGCTCACTGATGGCGCGCGACGGCTGGACTTTGTGAAGCGGCTGAAGACCGCCAAAGGCCGCAAAGTCTCGTCGACGCGGTGGCTCGAACGGCAGCTCAACGACCCGTACGTCAGGCGCGCCAAGGCCGAGAATTACCGCAGCCGCGCCGCCTACAAGCTGATCGAGCTCGACGAGCGCTTCGGCCTGTTCGACGGCGTCAAGGCGGTCGTCGATCTCGGCATCGCGCCGGGAAGCTGGTCGCAGGTCGTTCGGCGTAAGGCGCCCCGGGCGGCGATCGTCGGGATCGATCTGCTTCCCACCGAAGCCATCGACGGCGCCACCATCCTTCAGATGGACTTCATGGACGAGACTGCACCGCAGCAGCTCAAGGATGCGCTTGGGAGTCCAGCGGACCTGATTTTATCCGACATGGCGGCGAACACGGTGGGCCACCAGCAGACCGATCACCTGAGGACGATGGCACTGGTCGAAGCAGGGCTCGAATTCGCGCGCGAGGCGCTTCGGCCCGGCGGGACCTATGTCGCCAAGGTGCTCGCCGGGGGCGCCGACAACGAGCTCGTCGCCGAGCTGAAGCGCAACTTTTCGAGCGTGAAGCACGCCAAGCCCCCCGCCAGCCGCAAGGATTCGAGCGAGTGGTATGTCGTCGCTCAGGGTTTCAAGGGCAGCTGAGCCGCTGCTCCTGTTTTCCAGCCGGCAGATTTGTTACGATCGCTAGGCCGGACGAGTCGGGGGACTCAATCAAATTCCGGTTGGGGGAGAGCAACTTATGCGTTTCGCGACAAGCGTGTGCCTTGCCGTGCTGGCACTCGCCGGCATGGGATCAGCCGTCCAGGCGCAAACCGTCGACGAGAATTGGGACAAGTGCAGGGGTGGCGACAGCGGAAGATATTCGGTTGACGAGATGATCGCCGGCTGCACGGCCGAGATCACGTCCGGGAAACTCAGCCCGCACGACCTCGCGATCGAATATTACAATCGCGGCGTCATCTTCGACAAAAGCCATGACTCCGATCATGCGCTGTCCGATTACAACGAAGCGATCCGCCTCGACCCGGAAAACTCTTCGGCCTACCTCAACCGCGGCATCATCTACTTCAGGCGGAAGGATTTTCAGAGCGCTCTGTCGGATTATAACGACGTCCTCCGCATCGATCCGCAAAAGGGAAAGGCGCTTCGCGCTCGAGGCGACGTTTATCTGAACCTCGGGGATAACGACCGAGCGATGGCCGACTTCGACGCGGCCGCTCGGGTGATGCCGGACGATGCGTCGGTGTTCAATGATCGCGGCGACGCCCATTACAACAAGAACGAGTATGACGCGGCGGTCAGCGACTATACCGAGGCGGTGCGACTCAACCCGCAATTCGCGCTCGCCTACGAAAGCCGCGGCGATGCCTACCGTCTCAAGGGCGACTACGACAGCGCGATGGCCGATTATGAAAAGTCGCTCGCACTCGATCCCAAACTGGTGGAGGCCTACGTCGGCCGCGGCGTGATCCTCACGCGGAAAAAGGATTATCAGGGCGCAATCGCCGCCTACGGCCAAGCGCTGCAAGCGGATCCGAAGTCGATTGAAGCGCTGAACAACCGCTGCTGGACCCGAGCGGCTTATCTCGGAACCGAGCTCGACATTGCCTTGAAGGATTGCGACGCTGTGATCGGCCTGGATGCACAGCATGAGACGGCATTAGCCAGCCGTGGCCTCGTCGGACTGAAGCAAAAGCGGTTTTCGGCGGCGTACAGGGATTTCGACAGCGCCGTGAAGCTCAAGCCCGGCGATGCTTTCGATCTTTACGCGCGCGGAGTTGCGGCGCTTCGCCTCGGCCGAGCTGCGGATGCGCGCGCGGATTTCGCCAAGGCATCTTCAATCGATCCGAAGATCGCGCAGGAATTCGCGGACTACGGCGTCAAGCCGTAGCGACCGCGAATCATTCGTCTCAGCTGCGGGCGCGCGCCTTTTCGACGGCCTGCTTGAGCATGTCGTAGCCGACGGCGCCGTTGAGCACCCGGTCGCCGATCACGAACAGCGGCGTTCCGGTCGCTCCGAGCTCGCCTGCCAGCTGGTAGTTGCGCTTGATCTCGGCCTCGACGTCAGCATCGCCGTCGGGCTTCGGCGCGATTCCTGCCGCCTGAGCGGCCGCCGCAATTGTTTCCGGCGCAGGGCGCCCCGCGAGCCACAATGCGTCGTGGAACTTGGCGAACCGCCCCAGCTTCGACGCTTCGAGTGAGAGGCGCGCCGCGGTGATGCTGTCCGGGCCCAGGATCGGCAGCTCGCGGTAGACGACGCGCAGGCCCTTGTCCTCCTGCAGCAGCCGGTCGACGGCCGGATTGCTCGCCTTGCAGTAGGGGCAGGCATAATCGAAGAATTCGACGAGCGTCACGTCCGGCTTGGTCGAGCCTTTCCACGAGCTGGCGAATGGTGTCTCGATCGCCGCGCGATTGGCTGCGAGCACGGGCGCATATTGCGCATCCTTCAGCGCATCGACCGCGTCGGACAGGATCTTCGGATCGGCCAGCAGACCTTCGCGCACGATCCGGCTGCTGAGTACGTTCGGCAGGGCGAAGAGCAGCAGCGCCGCGGTGAGCAGTGACCCGATCACTCCGCCGGCAATCGCCGAACCCAACCCGCCGCGCCGCGTACCCGGCGCATCCTCTCCGCTCACTCGTTCCCGTCTTTCCTGTATCTCTTGTCTTTCTTGGCCAGCTCGGCGCGGGAGACCATGGCGATATCCTGGGCGCGAAGATAGTCGGGCGTTCCCGGCGGAATGCCCTTCATCGCCATCTGCGCGCTTGCAAGCGCCATCTTGGGATCGTTCTGAAGATTGCTCCGCTCGGCGGTGGCAAGCGATGCCCGCGCCTGGTCGCCTTCGCGATCGTAGATGATTCCGAGCTCGTACCAGGCGAACGGGTCCTCATTGTCGCGATTCACGGCGACTTTGAGGATCTGCTTCGCCTCCTGGAAATTCTTGGGGTCGTTGGTTTCCACGAGCGCGTGGCCGAGCATGGCCGCGATCAGAGGTGCATCGCCCGACCGTTTGGTCGCTTCCCTGAGCGGCGCCACCGCATCCTTGGGCTTGCCGTCCTCGAGCAGCATCTGGCCCTTGAGTTCGAGGAAGAAGGGGTCGTGCGGATCGATTGCGAGGAGGGCATCGGCTTCGGCTTCCGCCTTATCGGGATAGGAGCCGAGATGGTACGCATAGGCGCGAGCGTAGTGCGCCGGGATGCTCTGGTCGCTCTCCGGATAGCGCAGCACCGCCTGCTTCGGATCGACGAACCCGAGGAGCTTCGCCTTCACCCGTTCGAAGCGCGCCTCGAGCTGAGGATCGACGGGCTTGTTCCACGCCGCATCGCTCATCAATTTCTGCTGGAGCGCCTGGATACGTTCCGAGTTGAGCGGGTGATCGCGGTCGAAGCTGTCCTTGTCGTAGACTGCCAGGCGATATTCTTCGTTCTGCAGCTTGTTGAAGAACTGCAACAACCCCTTGCCGCTGATTCCGGCTCCGGAAAGAAGGCGTGCACCCGTCGCGTCGGCGGTGCTCTCCTGGACCCGCGTGAAAGAAAGGATGTCGCCGATGGCGGCGCGCTGGCCGGCCATCATGATGCCCATCGCCGCGTCGCCCGCGCCCGCCGCCAGCGCTGCGGCGCCGAGGACGAGCGAGAGAATGCTGATACCCGTCGCGTGCTTCTCGCCCTGGCCGCTCCGGATCGAATCGCCGGCGATGACGTGGCCAAGCTCGTGCGCGACCACACCCTGAACCTGGTTCACATTGTCTGCGGCCTGGATCAGCCCCGATTGGAGATAGACGGTCTGACCTTGTGACACGAAGGCGTTGATCTCCGGGTCGTTGAGGAGGACCACTTTGACACTGTTCGGGTCGAGGCCGCCGGCCTTGATCAGCGGGACCGACATGTCCTTGAACAGCAGCTCGGTTTCGGTGTCGCGCAGTAGCTGCGGACCGGAATCTTCTTGTGCGGCAACAGGTTGCCAGCCCGCCAACGCCAGCGTGAGCGCGATCATCAGCAGGCGCGCAAGGCGAGTGACCGGCCGGTTCATCGGCCGCGGATTACCACTTTTAGCGCTGAACGCGGGATGAAAAATCCGACAGCCGCCGCGCGGGCGCCGACCTTTAGCCGAACGTCCGCTGCCACCAGCCGCGACGGGCCTCGCCAGCGGCTTCGTCCGCCATATCGTTGTTCGCGGCAGGCGGGTTCGCGGGCTCGTCGGCGGCCGGCACCGCCTTTTCGGCGTCGGTCTTCGCTTTTGCGCGGCGCTTGCTTGCGGGCTTGGCCTGCGGAGCTGCCTGATCCGCGGTTTCGGCCGGCGGCGCATCGGTGGGGGCGGGCTCGTCGACTGTCGCCTCAGCCTCCGCGGCAGCCTTCTTGGACCGGCGGCGCTTCGGCTTCGGTTGAGGCTCTTCCGAAGCCGACGTTTCGGCGATTGGAGGCTCCTCGTCGACGGGCCGCTCGACCATCGGCGAGCTTTCCGGTTCGACGATGGCTTCTGCGGGCTGTTGAGCGCCGGCTTCCGAGGGCTTGCGCCCGCGACGCCTGCGCCTGCGCTTGCCGCCTTCGCCGGGCTCCGATGCCTGCTCCGCTTCGTCCGGCGCTGGCTCTTCAGCAGCAGAAATTCGCTCCTCTTCGGCCGGGAGAGGCTCACCATCGGCGTCCTCGCGCCGGTTGCGTCCGCGACCGCCGCGCCGACGCCGGCGGCGGCGACGGCCATGGCGCTCACCGTCGGCTGCCCCCTCGCGCTCTTCGCTGCGGGGCTCGATCTCGTCCTCTTCGTCCTCTTCGAGCGAGATCTCGACCGTATCGTCCTCGTCGTCCTCGATCGGTGCTGCTTCCGCGCGAGGCGCAGCGACGGGGCGAGCGCCGGAGCTCTCGACCGCCATTCGCGCGCCTTCGAAGCTCTCGTCGATCAGGACCTCGATCGAGACGCCGTAACGATGCTCGATGTCGGCGATCTCGCTCCGCTTCTTGTTGAGGACATAGACGCCAGCTTCCTTGCCTGCGCGGAGCAGGATGCGCTCGCCGCGGCCGCGCGCGGCTTCGTCTTCGAGGATCCTCAGCGCCGACAAGCCGGCCGACGCAGCGGTGCGCATCAGGCCGGTGCCTTCGCAGTGTGGGCAGGGCTTGGTGGAAGCTTCGAGAACGCCCGTGCGCAACCGCTGGCGGCTCATTTCCATCAGGCCGAAGCTCGAGATGTGTCCGACCTGGATTCGTGCCCGGTCGTTCTTCAGCGCATCCTTCATCGCCTTTTCGACTTTCCGGACATGGCTCGACTGTTCCATGTCGATGAAGTCGATGACGATGAGGCCGGCCATGTCCCGCAGCCGAAGCTGCCGCGCGATTTCCTGCGCGGCTTCCAAGTTGGTGTTGAAGGCGGTCTGCTCGATATTATGCTCGCGCGTCGACCGACCGGAGTTAATGTCGATCGAAACCAAAGCCTCGGTCGGGTTGATCACGAGGTAACCGCCCGACTTCAACTGGACGATCGGCTGGTACATGGCGGAAAGCTGGTCCTCGACGCCGTAGCGCTGGAACAAAGGCGTCGTCTCCGCGTGCAGCTTCACCCGCCGCACGTGACTCGGCATCAGCAGCTTCATGAAGCCCCGCGCCTGTTTGTAACCCTCCTCGCCCTCGACGATCACCTCGTCGATCTCGCGATGATAGAGATCGCGGATCGCGCGCTTGATGAGGTCGCTGTCGCGGTAAATCAGCGCCGGCGCCGTGCTTCCGAGCGTGCGCTCGCGGATCTCGTCCCACAGGCGGGCGAGATAGTCGAAGTCGCGCTTGATTTCGGTCTTGGTGCGCTGGAGGCCGGCGGTCCGGACGATCAGCCCCATCGTCGTCGGGAGCTTCAGGTCCGTCATGATCGACTTCAACCGCTTGCGGTCGGCGCCGTTGGAGATTTTCCGGGAGATGCCGCCGCCGTGGCTGGTGTTCGGCATCAGCACGCAATAGCGGCCGGCAAGGCTGAGATAGGTGGTGAGCGCAGCGCCCTTGTTGCCGCGCTCTTCCTTGACGACTTGCACGAGGAGCACCTGACGGCGCTGGATGACGTCCTGGATCTTGTACCGGCGACGGAGCGCCTGGCGCTTTTTGCGAAGCTCGTCGGCCGCGGATTCATCGACGGCCGAACGCGATGAGCCGGTGCCTGTCTCCGTGGTCGTCGGCTCGCCAGCGTCGCTTTCCTCAGCGTCGTCGTCCGCCGGACTGTCGCTGTCGGCGGCGTCGAGCTCGGCGCGCAGCCGCTCTTCTTCCGCGGCATGCTCTGCCTCCTCGCGAAGCAGCGCCTCGCGGTCGGCCTTCGGGATCTGGTAATAATCGGGGTGGATTTCGCTGAAGGCGAGGAAGCCGTGGCGATTGCCGCCGTAATCGATGAACGCCGCCTGGAGCGACGGTTCTACCCTGGTGACCTTGGCGAGATAGATATTGCCCTTGAGCTGTTTGTGCTCAGCGGATTCGAAGTCAAACTCCTCGATCCGGTTCCCTTTGACGACGGCGACCCGGGTTTCCTCCGGGTGGCGCGCATCGATAAGCATGCGCATAGACATTGAAATTTCTCCGGGCGCGGCGCTCGAGCGTTCGGTGGCTCAGCCGCGCGATGATTGGGGCCTCGTGTCCGGCATACTGGCCGAAGGCGATGGCGGGATGACTGGAAAGCGTGTCTGCTCGGCTCGCCATCCTGCGGCAGTGCGCAGGGGACGCCGCTTCACCGAAGAGCGGTAGAAGGGCAGTCTGTGGCGTCATTCGAGCGTCAACCTCGTGGAGCCGCGGTCCGTCGCACCGTCCGCGGCATGAATTCCCCGGCATTGCGCCGAAGATCGGCAATCGAGTTAGCATCGCCGACTCCGGGCCGCAACTGCCTGGACTCGGTTTGAATGGCCGCGAAAGTTAAATTTCCTGTTAACCACATTGCCGTGATACTAATGCCTTGCGGGTCAATGGGTTGGTGATGAAGCGACAGTTCGGCAAGAAAGCTGCGATCGGCGGCGCGGCAGCAGGTGCTGCTGTCGTCGGAGCGATTCTGCTCGCGTTAGCCGGTCGAAGCGGCGCGGCGGCGCAATCGACGCTCACCGTTAATCTCCCTCCGCCTGTCACCGACACCATTTATGGCGCCCCGGAAGCACGAGGCCGTCCGATCGTCGTGATCGATCCCGGCCACGGCGGCCGCGATCCCGGCGCGACCAGCGTCTCGGGCCAGGTCGTCGAGAAGGACCTGACGCTGGCGCTTGCCCGGGAGCTGCGGGACGAACTCGTCAAGCGCGGCCGCGTCCGAGTCGCCATGACCCGTGACGATGATCGCTATCTCAATCTCGACGATCGAGCGGCGGTCGCTCGGCGGCTCAATGCCTCGATGTTCGTCTCGCTGCACATGGACAGCGCGCCCAACCCGCTCGCTCGAGGAGCGACCGTTTACTCGCTTTCGGACGTCGCCTCGGACGAAGAGGCGGCTCGGCTGGCCGCCTCCGAGAACCGCGGCGCCGCCACCGCTGTTTCCGACGGCACCGTGAAGTCCATGCTGTCGGATCTGGCGATGCAGGGGCAAATGAGCGCCTCGGCGGAGCTTGCGACAAGGCTCGTCGCCAAGTCGGCAGGCCGGTTCGAGCTCCGGCCGAACCCGCATCAATTCGCTTCCTTCTGGGTGCTGCGCCGTGCGGATGCGCCTGCCGTCCTCTTCGAGGCCGGCTACATCAGCAATGCGGATGATGAACTGTTGCTTCGCTCGCCCGACGAGCGGGCGAAGATCGCGCTTGCGCTAGCACAGGCGATCGAAACCGAGGTCGCGGCCGCCGCTCGCCATTGAGCCGCGCATTAACTGGCTTTTCGCAATAGTCGGGACGAGCTAGACGCATCGTCGAATGAAGTTCGAGCGTCTGACTCCTCCCGGGTGGCAGCTTCCCGACCTCGTCGCCTTCAACAACAGGGTGCACGAGTGGGTCGATCCGTGGTGGGCGCGGTGGTGGGTCCGGTGGGTCAGCTGGGCGATCGCCGGCCTGTTCGTGCTGTTCGCCGCGATGTGGATCTACTTCGCGGCCGGCCTTCCGTCGGCGAAGACGCTCCTTGCCTATCAGCCGCCGCTGCCGACCAACATCCGCGGCTACGACGGCGACCCCGTCCAAACCTTCGCGCGCGAGCGGCGCGTCGACCTGACCTACGATGAATATCCCCCGCTGCTCGTCCACGCCTTCATCTCGGCCGAGGACAAGGACTTCTTCCACCACCACGGGATCGACTATTCGGGTTTCGCAAAGGCGGTGTTCAATTATGTCACGCATGTCGGACGCGGGGGCCGCGTCCCGGGCGGCTCGACGATCACCCAGCAGGTCGCGAAATACCTGCTGCGGGACAGCAGCTACAACGTCGGGCGCAAGGCGCGCGAGGCGATCCTCGCCTTCCGGCTCGAGGACACGCTGACCAAGCAGCAGATCCTCGAGCTCTACCTCAATTCGATCTTCCTCGGCCGCAATGCTTACGGCGTGCAGGCGGCCGCGCGCGCCTATTTCGACAAGGACGTCGACGAGCTCACGCTTCCTGAAGCCGCTTATCTCGCGATCCTTCCGAAGGCCCCGTCCAACTACGATCCGGTGAGGGCGACGCAGAAGGCGCTCGACCGCCGCAACTATGTGCTCCGCGAGATGTACAGGAACGGCTACATCAGCGAGGACCAGTGGCATGCCGCGGCGGTGACCCCGCTCGGTACCATCCGCTACGGAAGCAACGAGAAGTTCCGCCAGCAAGGCGGCTATTTCATGGAAGAGGTTCGCCGCGAGCTAGTGCGGCAGTTCGGCGAGGACGCGAAGGACGGAGCGAACAGCCTTTATGCGGGCGGCCTTTGGGTCCGGAGCTCGATGGACCCGAAAATGCAGGACCCGGCGGCGCAGGCGTTGCGCGACGGCCTCGTCAAGTTCGGCGGCAACGCCGGCTGGAAGGACCTCGGCATCAAGATCGACCCGTCAAAGGACTGGGCGGCCCAGCTCGACCAGGCGGCCGTCGGCACCGGCTATCCGGACTGGGTGAAGGCGGTCGTGCTATCCAAGAGCGGTGGGGCTGCGACGATTGGCTTCACCAATGGTTCGACAGGGGCGTTGCCGGCTTCGGGAGCCTCGATGCCCGTGCGCGGAGCCGGCGGAAACGCGTTCGATGCGCTGCAGCCGGGCATGGTCGTGATCGTCAAGCAAACCGCGCCGGGTAGCTATCAGCTGAAGTCCGTCCCCGCGATCTCGGGCGGGATGCTGGTCGAGGAGGTGCATACCGGCCGCGTCCTCGCAATGCAGGGCGGGTTCGACGTCGTGGGGTCGGCCTACAACCGCGCGATCCAGGCGCTTCGCCAGCCCGGCTCGGCATTCAAGCCGATCGTCTATGTGACCGCGCTCCAGAACGGCTTCACGCCGGCGACGATCGAGCTCGACGCGCCTTACTGCATCGACCAGGGACCGGGGCTGCCGCAAAAGTGCTTCGTCAACTTCGACCACCGGTCGGCGGGGCCGCACACGCTCCGCTGGGGTCTTGAACAGTCCCGCAACCTGATGACGGTCCGGGCTGCGGCGAACATCGGCATGCCCAAGATCACCGATACCGCGCGCAAGCTCGGTGTCGGCGACTATCCCAACTACCTCTCGATAGCGCTCGGCGCGGGCGACACCACCGTGCTTAGGCTGACCAACGCTTATGCGATCCTCGCCAACCAGGGGCGCGACGTTAAGCCGACGACGATCGATTATGTCCAGGACCGCAAC
>Ga0207660_10002607_pt1 | contig 11828 bp, 12 predicted proteins | sample KBSC73BmetaG_FD_184335 | JGI IMG/M metagenome (GOLD analysis project Ga0207660, IMG submission 184335) | Corn rhizosphere microbial communities from Kellogg Biological Station, Michigan, USA - KBS C7-3B metaG (SPAdes) (version 2) | ecosystem: Host-associated > Plants > Roots > Rhizosphere ... | reverse complement strand
CTCTCGCTCTTCCCTCCGCGCTTCCGGCCGCACCTCCTCGGCAACACGTCGCGGCAGTTCTTCTTCCGGATGCCGTTCGTCGAAGCACGCTCGCTCGCCCCCGATCTCTTCGAGCCGCTCGGCACGATCCGCCGCGAGCCCGTGCGGCCGTACGACCTTCTCGATGACCCGCTGCTCACGCCCGCGGAGGAGCTCGCGGCACGCACGCGGGAACTCGCGAACTTGCCGGTTGGGGCGTGCTACTGGCTCCTCAAGGCACGGAGATACAAGGCTCGGCGCATCCGGGTGTACGCTCCTTCAGCGCGGAAATGACCCGCCGTGCGCGTCCGACAGCGCGGCAGCTCGCTGGGCTGACGACGATGCCGGCCGGGTTGGAGCTGCGGCCGATCTACCGGAGTGCGGTGCCGCGGCGACCGCTCCAATTCCGGACACTCGATGCCTTCCTTGCGGCCGCGGGAGAGGCGCTCGTGCGGGACGCGCAGGCGCGCGGCCTCAGTGCGCTCACGCTCCGCTGGTGGGAGCAGTCGCTCCATGTCTTCGCGCTCTTCCTGCAAGAGTCCAACGCGGCGGCGTTTCTCTCCGGAGAGGTCGAGGCGCAACTGCGGGTGATCGATGACTGGATTCTCTGGCTTCGCACCGAGCGGAAGGTGTCCCACACGACAGTACGGACATACTTCGGCGCGCTCACGGCCATCGGGCAGCGGCTGGAGCGCGCGCACGGCATGGTGAATCCGTTCGGCCTCCTGATGCCGCCGCCGCGCGGGCGACCGCGGTTGACCGTGCTCACGCGCGAGCAGGCCGAGACACTCGTGAACACGATCACGCACTACCGCTGGCGAAGCTTGCTCGTACGGAGCCGCAACCTTGCCGTGGTCGGCCTCATGCTCTACGCGGGCCTTCGGCGGAGCGAGGTGCTCGGCCTCAAGACCGGCGACGTGCGTCCGGCCGAGGGGTTCGCGGTCATCCGGCATGGGAAGGGAACCGCGGGCGGCAAGCCCCGTACGGCCTATCTGCCGCCGCAGCTCCGCGAGATCATCGGGCTCTACCTCCGCGAGCGCGACGCAGCGAAGCCACGGCGAACGCACCCCGAACTCATCACGACCGCCGGCGAGAACCACCCTGCCAGCATCACCACGATCACGCGGCTCTTTCGCCGGTTGTCGGTGCTCGTCGGTTTCCACGTCTCTCCGCACATGCTTCGCCACACGTACGCGACCCTCCTGCGACAGTGCGGCGTCGCCGACCGCGTGAGCATGGATCTCATGGGCCACGAGAGTCTCGCCATGCTCACGCGCTATAGCCATGTCTTCGCGCCGGAGTACGAGGTGGAGACGCGGAAGCTGCGTCTGGACGTGGATCTTCCGATCGACCGGGCATGAACGACAGCAGGGACACGGCCCGCAGCTTGTCCTCCTCGAAGAGCCGCATGTAGCGTTCCGTGGTCTTGATGTCGCGGTGTCCGGCAAGCTCGCGGATGTGCTGCACGCTGATGTCGGGATGGCGCGCGAGCATGGAGACGAAGGAATGTCGGAGCATGTGGAGCGAGAAGCGAAAGCCCGCGGTTTCGCGGACGCGCGCGACGATCCGCGCGAACGTCCGCATCTTGACGCCGTGGCCGGAGTGTTTCGCATCGGGGTCTCGCCGGAGCCGCGCCGCGGCTGCTCCACCACCCCTCCGCGGGATGATCGCGGTGAAGAATTCGACGCTCGCAAGCTTCGCCTCGCTGCGGGCGTCGATGTATTCCGCAAGGATGTCCGCGAGCTCGGGATTGATGTAGGCGACGCGTTGCGATCCGCCGCCGCAACCTTTTCCGTGCTTCACGACGATGCGCTGCTCGGCGAGCTGTACGTCATCGAACTCGAGGCCGAGGATTTCCTTACGGCGGAGGCCCGCGTAGAGCGCCATCGCGAGCATGGCGACCGCGCGGGAGCGCTCGAACCGCGACTGCCATTCGGTATTTCGCGCCGCGGCGAGCACGCGGACGCATTGCTCGTGGAGGAGCGCCTTCGGGAGCACGTCGGGGACGACCGGCACCTCGACCGTGCGAAACGGGTTCGGGAAGCCATCCTCGCGTTCGAGGTAGACGAAGAACGCGCGCAGGGCTTGCCAGTAGGACTTCGCGGTGAAGGCCGAGATCGGACGACGCTCCCGCGCGAGGCTGGTCGCGAGCCACTCGCGAATCACGGGGGCCGCCGATCCGTCGATCATCGATATGCCTTCGGCCGCGAGGTACTTCAAAAACGTGCGGAAGGTGTCCCGATACCATTTCGCGGTCACGGGGCTCACGCCGCGGTAGCGCAGCGAATCCCGATGGAAGGCGGCGAACCGTGCGCGGAACTCGTCCGGCACACCGTAGCCCGGATGCGTGGGCGCGGACGTGGAATCCTGACGATGCATGGGAGAAGGAGGAGGGAATGGACGCTCCCGATGCCTTTTGGGGTACTAGAAGGTAGCTACATCCTGGTGACCCAATCCGAACCCGACTCCGGCGGCAGCATTCTCCGGAATCGGCTTCTGGATGCGCGTTGCGCGCGTCGATGGGTGGGCGATGGGGCTCGAACCCACGACATCCAGGTCCACAACCTTGTTCGCGGATGGTCGCGGCGCCTTTCGCGCAAGCACAAGCGATTCGCGGCCTGGATCGGGTCATCCAGGGCCACAAGGCCGCTGCCTTGTTCCCCATACTTCAGTACCTTGGAAGGATCGGAGAGCACCTCTGGTGTACCACGCGCGGGACTCGTCGTCCACGCATGGCAAGGAGCGGCATCAGCCGCTCCGAGACAGTAACTTCAGGTGGTACAGGAGCGTCCGCCCGGGCGGAATCACGTAGGCGCAGGCGATGACGCGCCGAGCGTGCCGTTGATCGCGCAAAGCATCCGCTCGGACGAGATACCACAGCTACCAGACGACTTCTGACCAAAGCCTCTTCGCTAGAGAACGAGTAGCCGCAGCGGCAATAGTAGCTTTCTCGCGGGCCGTCAGATCATCAGAGATGATGTTGTTCGTATTGGCAGGATCCACGATTCGGGCAGTCGCCAGCTCGTCTCGAAGAAATTGAAGAACTGCCCAGAAGTTATTCGCGATGTCACCCCGCGGCTTCCCCGACAGAGCACGTAGCGCACATAGTTCAAGGTAGATCGATGGGAAGTCGAGCTGCTGCTCGGCGCGCCAAATCTTCAGGAGGATAATCTCTTCCCGGCGGCCAGAACCTGTAATGAGGGCGATGTGCGTCTGGATGTTGGTCTGTTGCCACGATCCGCGTTTTCGCACATAGAGACTGTGATCGGTAGTGTTGCCCGCCTGCTTCTTTCCTGGAACGAGATCAACGTTGAAGTTCCCGACGCTCAAGCGCACAGACACGTTCTGTTCGCGGACTGCATACCCCTTCTGGCTGAACGTGTCCCGAAGACTCTCATAAATCTCTCTCAACGTTTGTGTGGTCGTTGAAGCAAGAGAGAGGAAGAGATCAGCGTCGGCGTCACCATGCACTGCCGTGCCCTTCGCATACGAGCCCGAGAGGGTGAGATCGAGGAGCTGCTGCCCGGCCCAGGATCGAACCGTCGCGACAATAGGAGTGAGTTGTTGAAGCACAGGCGCGTTCGGCCCGCTTGGGGCAGCATATTTTGTGATGAGGCTGCGAAGATAGTCGTCGCCTGTACTCATGGGTGTCGCTTCACCTTGGTCTACGATCAGTGCACATGCTCGGCTACGTCAGCAAGAATGCGGGCGCGTACCCAGGCTGCTGATCCTCCATGATCTGAATCTCGCGTGCCACAGCATTCAGTTGATGCCCCAGGAAGCATGCGCCGCTCAGAGGCCCGAAGTAGAAAAGCATGACTCGTGTCGCTTCATGCTCTTTCACGAATGCGCGTATCCGTTCCTTCGCACGCAGCGCGAAGGCTGTGACATCGGCCGCGGACTGAAAGCAGCTCGGCCCAAGATCTCGATCGGGGCGGAGGAGGAGAAGTTCGTGCGCGGTTGCGCCTGTGCGCAGGTGCGAGCGAACGTCATCGGTGAGCGGGCCTGTGACGCTGATGCCAACCGCAATGGTTGACGCGTCTCCATTTGGGATCGTCTCGCGCGACTCCTCGATAACCTGAAGCTCCGAGGGGTGCACATCGGTTCGCCACAGTTTCCCCTGCTGGTCGACCTCGATGATGAACCTCGCGACATCGGAGAAGGTGTGGCCGAACGCGAACCACGCCGAGAGTCGGGCCAGACCTCGCGCGCGAATCAATCGCGGCGCCCCGCGCGCATTCAAGTCGGCTTCGAGTTGCACCATCTGTGGCAGCATCTGGTCGTTCCATGAAGCGGGATCGAGCACGCGGTGTCCGCGTTTGTGCGCGGTGCCTTCAAAGTACGCACGCCAATCGAGCAGGAACTCAGGCGGGAGCTCGAACTGCTGTTGCTTCACGGTCGAGAGGTAGATAGTTGTTGCGGCTTCCTGCGGAGCGGCGTGGAGATTGTAGGTGTCCAGGAGTTCCGGGAGTTTTGTCTTGTCGACGGCGGCACTGCCGGCCTTCACGAGCGTCCGGATGATGCCGACTCCGACGAGCAGCGCAGCGACGTCATGCTTCAACCCGAGAAACGCCATCCGTTCCGCGACATGCGTTTCCAATTCGTCGGAGCAATCGAAGCCAAGCCGAAACCGCAGGGTCCGCGCGAACGCTTCGAACTCCGCTGCATCGAGTTCAAGATGCGCACGCCACTCCTCGCGGGCTTTCCCAATCGCTGACGCGGCGGAAGATGAGAAAAACTCTTCCGTCAGCGCGTTGTTCTGGCCACTGATGCAGCGCTTGATCGCGTCGTTGGCGTCCCAAGTCCAGTTGGAGATGAGCCGCAGTTCCACCGCGCGGCCCTTGCCCGAGAGTGCGCGCCATGACCGATGGAACTTCTGCAGGAGGCTCGTTGCAGCCGCGGTCTTCTTCGCGAACATGACGGCCGTCGAGTACTCCGCCCGATGATCGACGTGGTACTTGACCTGGAGGAACTCGTCGGCCTCCGCTGCGCCGGTCTCGTGTCGGCTTGTGACATCATCGACGGCTCCGGCGTCCGGGTCTTCGACGGTGACCGTCTCGACGCGATGGCTCGGCATCAGGAGGCGTAGGACGCGTTCCCACGCTAAGAGATGTTGGTAGTCGTCACCGGCGAGCCGCGCTGCAACTTGATTTGCCATTAGGAGAGTGGAAACAGGGGACCGAAGAGAGCGCGCCAGGCCTTCAGCGCATCGCCGATCTTGCCTTCACGCGCAAGCCGGATAGCATCCGTTGCGGCGCTCCCACCTTGAAGGAGCGCAGTCTTCGCCTTCGCGCGTCGAGTGGCATCCATACTGTCGCTTACGGCGGGACCGAGCCCCGCAGGGTCCGGCCAGGGTTCATCGAGTCTATCGGCGAGGGCGTGGAAGAAGCTTTGAATTTCTCGTGCGAAGCTCCCTCCGAATGGAGGATGCAGTACGCCGAGTGCCATCACTTCGATGAGAAACGACGGCGTGATTGGTTTCTCGTGGTGATTGTTCCAATACTTCATCATCCGCACGAGGGCCTTCCATTCGCCGTCGAATGCCTTGTTCGCGTCCACCGCCTTATCTTCGTGCACCTTCGGGTTCGTGTTCGTCCAGCCGGGCGTCTTCGTATCCGGAATCTCGTAGTGATCGTCCTTCGCGAAGGCGGGCACGACATCGATGCTCATGACCTCCTCGGTCTCATCGTCTGGGGCAGAGACGCCGAAGTCGACGCTGACAGAACGCCGCTGCGTCGTCACGCGGTCGGCACCATACTTCTCGACGAGCGCATCGTGAACGGCGGCCAGGAGGACTGAGGGCGGTTTCGAGCGGTAGTGCCGTTCCTTGTCGCCGAGCACTTCAAAGATATCGACGTCCTTGAGGGGCTTGGTCTTTGTCCATCGGCGATACGACCCCGTGAGGAAATCGGTGTCGATGTCGAATTTCGAATCCATGTGCGCTCGGATTTCCTTCTGCCGACGCGAAGCGTCTTTCTGCTCCTTGTCGGTGAGCTCGAGCCGGGTCTTGAACTTTGCAAATGCTTCGTCGATGGTGAGCATGTCAGTTCCTTCGGTAATAGGTCGCGGCGGCGCCAAGGCCGCTAGCGTCCAAGGTCGTCCCGATGCTCTGCCGGACGAATCCCTCCGTCGAGCGGTACGTCGTCGCGGACCAACCTAGGACATCCGGCCGACCGGACTTGTTGTGAACCTTGACTGCGTACTGGCAGGAGGAGGGCCATAGTCCTTGTTTGATGATGTGGTACTTGATCTGGTCTGCGTCGACCCAGACAGAGCCAGTACCGCCATTCCATCCATATGTGATCGAGAAATCCCATCGGCCGACGAGGGCGTCGGTCTTCGGGTCGAACACTTCGAGTGTCACGGTCTCCAGGTGTTTCGTCTCGAGCCATTTCGCAAGACCGCGCTCAAGGACGGGCCAATCGGAGGTCAGCTTGTCGGGGTCGAGACCGCTCCGCCGCACGATGTCCTTCAGACACATGAGGAGATTGTTCGCCACGTAGGTGACGGAGTGCGTGTACGTGTTGACGGTGACGAAGGTGCTCATGGTCGTAGGAAGGACTCCATGTTGATCGTTGCGGCGCTGGCCGACGTCGCGGTGTCCTCGTCGGCCTCCTCCGGTAATGTCGTCTCACTCACGTCGCGTGCGGTAACGCGCGTCGACCGCTTCTTCAGGCTGGCACGCACCCATTCCAGGTCGTCGGATGGGCATGGCAGCGACATCTTCCAGGCGTCGCCGGTTTCTGCGGGCGATCCCGGAATGGTCGCCTCGTTCGTCTTCGAGCCTTCGATCGCATCCTCGCCGTAGAGGCAGTAGAGGCGGACGCGCGGGCCGTCGCCAGTGACGATGATCGGCGAACTCTTCATGGATTCTTCGGTGATGAGCGAAGAGGCGACGCCGACGATGCCCATCAGCTCCGTCCGGGCCGCCGCGTTCGTCGGGGCAACCAGATCGACGATGCGCTGCGACGTGTCCGTGGCGAGACGAACCGGCGTCGCCGCTACTTTTCGTGCGAGGACGGTCATGCCTTCCTCTCCTTTCGCTTCTCTTTGCGCTCCGCCTGGGCCGCCCGAACGGAAGCGAGAATGTCAGCGCCCGTAAGGAGGGCCGGGTTCAGCGCCACTTCTTTGCGTCGTGCACATGCGGCGGCGACGAGCTTTCGAATCTGTCGGCCATCCAAGCCTTCACAGGCCTTCGCCGCCTTCGCGACGTCAGCGTCATTCTTCAGCGCCAAGATCGGCGTGTAGGCGGCGCCCAGGGCATCGAGCGTTGAGAGGATGATGGTGCGGCACGCCTCCGCGGTCGGGAGACCGATCGTGCGCACGATGTCGGCGCGTGAGACCAGGGCGTCGTCGATGGCCTCGGGAAAGTTGCTCGTGGCAATGAAGAGGAGGTTGGGGTGTGTGCTGGCGAGGTGGTCGAGCTGCGCGAGCACGGCGTCCGTAGCACGATGGACGTCGATCGGGTTCGCCTCCAAGCTCATCCTCGACCGGTCGGCGGCGAGCGTCTCGACCTCGTCGAGGAGGACGATGAGGGGATTGGTTGCGTTCTCCGCGATGGTCTGTGCAAAGAGATCCGTGACCGCCTTCTGGCTCCGGCCAAGTGCGGAGCTGGCGAGCGCGTGCGGCTCGACTTCGATGTATCGGAAAGCTCCGGCACCGTCGATGGCGCCGGCGATTCTGGACGCGAGCCCGCGAGCAAGCGACGTTTTGCCCGTGCCGGGCGGCCCCACCAGCAGGATGACGCCGTGCAGGGGCACGAGGGCGCGATCGACGCGAGGTCGAAGCGTGAAGTTGAGGACGCCCTGCGCGAGCAGTTCGTCCTTTAGGATGGAGTCGATGATGATCGCGTCCCACTGCGCATCGAAGCTGGCGTCGGGGAGATGGCGGCTGTCGAGGATTCCCTCGGCTTCGAGATGCCACGCTTTCTTGGAGGGTGTCTTAGGCACGGCTTGGAACATTTAGGTGGTCTCCTTAGAGAGTTTATACGCCTCGTAAGCGTGTACGCGATCGTTGCGTACAGCATAGGTAAATTTTTTTAGAGCGTCAACTGGTTCCCCGCTGGTTTGTAGAGTTTTTCGATCCGGATGCGAGCGACCGCAGGGTTCACTTCGAAGATTTCGGCGAGTTGCCGCACCGCTTCTTCTCGGCGCGTCGGGTTGATCTCCTCCGCTCCGAACGTCCCTCGTGCTCTGAGAAAGGGCTTCAACGCTTCGTGGAGCAGTTTCCGGGGCATAAGGAGCGGCCCGATTGCCATGTTCGCTTGGAGTTCCCACCAACGTCCGTCATAGCTCCGTTTTGGCGTAGCCTGTTCGTCGCGACAGAGGATCTTCTGCGCCTCCACATCTTGGTTGTGACCGAAGAGGGTGCTGTCGTAGTCCGGAAGCGCGAAGAGGTGGCTATGCATCAGCCCATGGCCGGCTTCATGGGCGAGGGTCGTGCTGACACGCCGTTCCGCGGCCCGGCTGTCCTCGTCGGCAAGCGCCTGGGAGATATGCATGCTCACCATGCCGTTCGCGCCGAACTTCGAGAAGCCGAGGACGCCCTGCGGCATGTCTTCGAAGCGCAGTGACAACTTGAACCGCTTCTCGATGAACCGGTCGATGTTCACGCGCTGTGGCGATGATGGGTAGTAGCCGAACTCGCGGAGCGCGTCTTCGCACATGTGCTCAACGTCTGTCTCCGTGTAGTACGGGCGCGTTCCGCCGCTCGCTTGGCGCAGGTTCTTCATCTACTTCTTTCCTCGGGTTCCTTTGTTCGCGATCTTCAAGAGTTCTTCTGGCGGCAGGTCGACGATTTTCCGGAACGCGACACCGAGCGCTGGGTTCTCCGCAGTGCGTCGCTTCATCTCTTCGATCGGCGGGCGGGTGTCGTACTGGCGAAGATCAGCAACGGTCGTTTTCAATGCGCGGGCGATGTGCGTGAGGGCATCTTCGGATGGGAAGCGTCGGCCAAGTTCGATATCGGAGAGAAACACCGGCGAGAGCCCCCCGGCTTGCTTTCCGAGGTCCCGAAGCGACATGTCAGCGGCGTCGCGAAGCTCTTTGATCCGCTCTCCAAGAGTTTTCATGTCGTAAGCGTACAGAGCGTACGGAGGCTCTGTCAAGACCGCAAGAGAGTGACACCGAGGCGGTAAGGAATTGACGCTTTTGATGAAAAGCGTCAATCGCTTTCATGTCGTCCTCGCAAACTCCCCGGATTTCAGCACGCGCTCGAAGGTCTGATCTCGCCGCTGATTCGTGACTGCCGCGTAGCCCATCGCTGTCGCGAGGCTCCGGTGCCCCAACCAATCTGCGATGTCGAGAAGATCGAATCGCTCGTTCGCGGCATGGACGCCCCATGAATGCCGAAAGGCGTGCGGATGGCATCGATCCGCCGGAAGCGCCGCAGCAACAGCGTAACGTCGGAAGAGGTGGTAGATCATGGATGGCGAGAGCGGCGCGGTCGCGCGTCGGCCCGGAAAAAGATATGGGTTTTCGTCGTCGCCTCGTTCGCGAAGGTACGCGCGGAGGAGACGCAGCGAGACCGGGTGGAGCCGATAGACGCCTGACTTGCTCCCCTTCAGGCGCGTCACGCGGATGCATCCCTCGCGGCCGAAGAAGGCAAGGTCGTCGCGCTTCAGAAGTGATAGCTCGCGCCGTCGAAGGCCGTGGCGATAGAGCAGATCAAAGAGCGCGCGGTCACGCGCGTTTGTTCGCGGGATCGCGGCGAAAAAGCGCTGTACCTCCTCCTTCGTGAAGTACAGAGGTAACTTCTGAGGAATGCCGTCGATCATCACGTACCCCGAGCGATACCGGCGAGTGATATTGACGCTTTTCATCATTCTGGTGACTTCGTTAGAGAGAGCCATTCATCAGTACGTGCGCTCGTGGCCGTTCTTTTCTCAAGGCGGCGGGTGCGTACCGCGGAGCTGGTAATCGGAAGCCTCTGCCTCGCCGCAACCCTCCATGCCTCCAGGTCACGTGAGCTTCGCTTCTACAACACATCGGACGATGAGCAGGTCGTCCGGCTCGGCGGCGAGACATGGCGCATTCCGCCGCATGCGGTCGTTGATGCGAGCACGGACTCTGATCTTCTAGCCATCGAGTCACCGCGGGAAGTCACGGCGACCATCCGCGTCATCGAGGATGCCTCCGGCATGTTCGAACGGCAGACCCGGATTACGAGCGGAGCGCAGCCGGCTGCCTGCCCGACTATCAACGTTCGGGTGCCGGCCCGTGCCTGTCGCTTCGGCACGGCGGAAGCCATGATCGAGCCGATCGATGGAGCCACCTACACCTGGTCCGTGGAAGGCGGCGTGATTCTCGCCGGGCAAGGAACGACGCGCGTGCGGATGAGCCTCGGTGCCGCGACTGCCGCCATCGTGCGCGTGCAGGTGACGGCGCCCGGGTGTGCGGCGGAGGGCTCTGCCGTTCTCGCACTCCGTGAGCCGCTGCGCGCGACCTTGCAGACGCCCTCAACCGCGAATGCCGGGACGCCGATAGAACTGCGGTGGTCGTACAACACCGCGGAGCCCATCCTCACGCAGCAGCTTCGTCTTCCGGGTTCTTCGCAAGCAATCGCGCTCTCACCCGATACGCGGTCGTACGTCTACACGCCCGCCACCGAAGGATCGCAGCATATCGAGCTCTCCGCCGCGACGTACCGTGTGGGCGGCAGACGCCGTGCCGTCCGAAGTGGCGATGGGCCGGGAGCATCCAGTTGCGCCGAGACCACCGTGAGCGCCGACGTCACGGTCGGGCCGCCGTGCGCGAACCCGACGGCGACGGTCTCCGGCGGTGGCACGGCCTGCGGCGAGGTCGCGATCGAGGCGACCTTCACGGGGACGCCGCCGTTCTCGGGCCGGTGGTCGGATGGTGCGACCTTCACGACCGCCGGGGCGCATCTCACGCGCACGGTCACCGCAAGCGGCATCTACACGCTGGAGCGGTTCGAGGATGCCCGCTGCGCAGGCACGGTTGCAGGCAGCGCGGCGGTGACGGTGCTTGAGACGACGCGCATCACCGATCTCGCCGTGTCACCCGCCGCGGTCGCGATCTTCAGCGACAACGGCCGCGTGGGACTCGGCTTTGCGAACGTCCATGCCTGCAGCATCCGCTCCGCGCTCGGAAACTTCTTCGCGCCGTACGCCTGCACCGGGACGGGCGCCATCTCGGTTGGATACGTTCCCGAAAACGACGTCGGGCAAGAAACGATCACCGTCCGGGTCAGTGGTCCGTGCGGGACCGACGAGCGCGCGCAGCCGTGGTTCGTCTGCGGCCAATCCGGGGAGTTGTCCGCGAGCGGCCCCACGACCTTCTGCACCGGTGGCTCGGTGACGCTCACGGCGTCGCCGGTGGGCGTCTCGGCCGGTCCACCGTACCAGGAGTACCGCTTCTACCGATGCCCGCACGCGAACAGCCAGTGCCACGACTTCGATTGGACGCTCGTGCAGGCGGGAAGCTCGAACACGTATCTCGCGACCACATCCAGCAACTATGGCGCCGCCGTGGTCGATCGCCTCGGCTGCCCAGGAATCATTGGGAATGTCACACGTGTGACGGTGACCACATGTCCGTAGTGCGCGTGCCGCATCTTTCTGCGGGGGCTGCGGATGTCCATTACATGCATGCTAACCAATCGAGTGTGATGGCGGACACATGCGCGGCTGGATTCGCAGACGTATGTTGTGCAAGCTGCCGGAATCCGGTCCGGCGCGTAAGTTTGCAGTTTTGTAACAATATTCAGGTGCCATGGGCAGTAACCGGCTACACGTTGTGCGTCTATCCTCCGTAGGGAGGGAGGAGCCTGTGCTACTATCGCACGACTCC
>Ga0207660_10002602_pt1 | contig 11844 bp, 8 predicted proteins | sample KBSC73BmetaG_FD_184335 | JGI IMG/M metagenome (GOLD analysis project Ga0207660, IMG submission 184335) | Corn rhizosphere microbial communities from Kellogg Biological Station, Michigan, USA - KBS C7-3B metaG (SPAdes) (version 2) | ecosystem: Host-associated > Plants > Roots > Rhizosphere ... | reverse complement strand
CCTGCAGATCCTGGAGGACGGGAAGCTCACCGACTCGCAGGGCCGGAAGGTCGACTTCCGCAACGTGATCGTGATCATGACGTCGAACATCGGCTCGGCGTCGATCTCGAAGAACGTGTCACTCGGGTTCAACATGTCGAGCGAGGACGGGCTGTCCTACGACGACATGAAGACCCGTGTGATGGGCGACCTGAAGAAGGCGTTCCGCCCCGAGCTGCTGAACCGCATCGACGAGATCATCGTCTTCCCGAAGCTGGCGAAGAACGAGATCCTGCAGATCGTCGACCTGCTCATGAACCGCCTGCGGGTGCAGATGGCCGAGCACGAGGTGACGATCGAGCTGACACCCGAGGCCAAGGACCTGCTCGTCGAGAAGGGCTGGGACCCGACCATGGGCGCCCGCCCGCTCCGCCGCGCGATCCAGCGCTACATCGAGGACCCGCTCGCGGACTTCGTCCTCGGCCGCCAGCTCGAGCCCGGCTCGACGATCCTCGTCGCCCGCCAGTCGGACGAAGAGGTCGAGATCACGGTCGTCCCGCCGGCACCGCCCGAGGCACTCGCCGTCGGCGCCGTGCCGGACGCGCCGCCCGTCGAAGACGAGGCATAGCCACGCAAAACCGGCCCGCTTCGCGGGCCGGTTTCGCTAGTGGGTGGCTGAAGAACTAGCGAAACGCGAGCGAAGCGAGCGTTTTGCGGGTGGGTGGCTAGTGCGTGGGCTGCCAAATGTTCTCTCGCAAGAGTGGAACCACGCCACCATCGCGCAACACAGCGTCCACTTCCACGCGCGGCCCGCCGATCATGAAGTCGGTGTGCACGGCGGAAACGTTGACGCCGTCGATGACGCCGCCTTCGACCGCCTCCGCGTACGCGCTGCCGTAGGCGAGGTGGCAGGACGCGTTCTCGTCGTAGAGCGTCTCGAAGAACACGCGGCCCGTCTGCCCGATCCGCGACTCGCCGTCGACGAGTGACACCTCGCCGAGATACGGCGCGCGCTCGTCGACCGCAAGCTCGCCCCTGATCGCGTCCGCGCCGACGTCGGCGCGGACGTCGACGATGCGCCCGTTCTCGAATCGCACCTCGAGGCCCTTCACGATCTGGCCGTTGAGCACGAGCGGCTGCGTCGAGCGGACGAAGCCTTCGGTGCGCCGCGCGTCCGGTGTCGTGAAGACCTCCTCGGTCGGCATGTTGGCGACGTAGGGGATGCCGTTCGCGGTGACCGACTCGCACCCCTGCCACCGCGACTCGGGCAGCAGGCCGACGGTCAGATCCGTTCCCGGGCCGCGGTAGCGCAGCGAGTCGATCTGCATGTCGTTCAGGCGGTCTGCGCGGGCGCCGAGCTTGCGGACGTGAGCACGCCATGCGGCAACCGGGTCGTCTTCGTCGAGCCGCACGCAGAACTCGACGAGGTCCCAGAGCGCGTCCACGTCGGGCTCGCCGAACAGCTGCGCCGCCCAGCCCTTGTTGGGCACTCCTGCGACGACCCAGTTGTTGAGGCCTTCGTTCGTCTGGCGCGTCAGCTCCTCGCCGATCTCCTTCATCCGTGCCTTGCCGACAAGCTCGCCCGGCAGGTCGGCGAGGAGTTCCGGCTCGGCATCGCCCGTCAGGGCGACGATCGCAGCGTTCACGTTGCCGAAGTGCTTGACCCGCTCGAGCAGCCACGGCGGCGTCCACGAGAGCAGGTCCTCGGAGACGTTCTTGATCATCGCGCGCCGCACATGCTGATCCGAGTAGCCGACATCGACGTACGACGCGCCGGCGCGGTACGCGGCCCGTGCAACCGCTCGAGCCACGTCGACGTGCTCGATCCGCGCGATCACCTCCACCAGCTGGCCCGGCTGAACGTTCGCGCCGACCTGGACGATCAGTTCGGCGTACCGGTCGATCCTCGCTAGTCCAGCTGCCAAACGTCCTCGCGCAGGATCGGCACGGTGGTGCCGTCCTTCGTGATCCCGTCGACGGCGAGCTCGGGGCCGCCGACCATGAAATCCGTGTGGACGTTCGAGATGTTCATCCCCTCGCCCGGATCCCCGTCGAAGACCTCGGGAATGCCGAAGCCGTACGCGATGTGGCACGTCGCGTTCTCGTCGTACAGCGTGTCGAAGAACATCGTGTTCGTCTGGCCGACGCGGGACGTGCCGTCGACGAGCGCGATCTCCCCGAAGTAGCCGGCGCGATCGTCGATCTCGAGCTGCCCGCGGACGATGCCTGCGCCCTTGTCCGCGGTGACCTCGACGATCTTCCCGTCCTTCACCGTGAACTGGAGCCCCTCGATGATGTCGCCGTCGAGCACCAGCGGCCGGCTCGAACGGATCGTCCCCTCGGCGCGGCGGCAGTCCGGCGTCGTGAAGACCTCCTCCGTCGGCATGTTCGGGACGTACTCGATGTCGTTGCGCGTCCGGAAGAGGGCCGACATCCAGCGCGCGTTTGGATTGAGGCCGATGGTCAGATCGGTCCCGGGCCCGGTGTAGTGGATCGCGTCGAGGTCGAGCTCGGTCAACGCCTTTCCGCGTCCTTCGAGCCGCGCCATGTGATCGCGCCAGGCCTGGACCGGGTCGGCCTCGTCGAGGCGGGTGCAGAACGCGACCGCCTCCCAGAGACGCTCGACGTTCGACTCGCCGTAGATCTGCTCCGCCCACCCTGCGCTCGGGTAGGCGACGCCGGACCAGTTGAGCGAACGCTCCACCATCTGGTGCCTGATGATCTCGGTGATCTCTTTCATCCGCGCGCGGCCGACGCGCTCACCGTCGAGGTCGTTCATCAACTCAGGCTCGGGGTCGCCGGTCGTCCAGATCAGCGCTTCGCCCTCCATCGCGTGATAGAGCAGCTTCATCCACTCGGGCGAGTGGGTGAGCGCCGCGTCGGGACCGAGCTCGATCATCGCGTGGCGGACGTGTTCGTCGCGATAGCGCACGTCGACATACCGGGCGCCGGCGCGATACGCCGCACGCGTGATCGCGCGTGCGAGCGGTGCGTGCTCGACCTGCGTGTTCAGGAAGACGGTCTGCCCTTCCTGCACGTTCGCGCCGACGCGCACCGTGAGGTCGGCGTATGCCTCGAGACGTTCGTCGATCGCCGGCGCTACAGCTGCCATACGTCCTCCCGGAGGATCGGGACGGCCGCGCCGTCCTTGGTGATTCCGTCGACGGCCACCTCGGGGCCACCGATCATGAAATCGGTGTGCACGTTCGAGACGTTGATGCCGCGCGCGCGCAGCTCGTCAGGCGACAACCCGTCGAGCCCGTCGATGCCGAACGTCACTGCCGCACCGTATGCGATGTGGCAGGCGGCGTTCTCGTCGAACAGCGTGTCGAAGAACGTGAGGCCGGTCTTGCCGACGGCCGACTCGCCGTCGACCAGCGCGATCTCCCCGAGCACGCGGCCGAACTCGTCGGTGTCCATCTGCGCGGTCACGGTGTCCGCCCCGACCGATGCGCGCACCTCGACGGCTTTCCCTGCCTCGAAGCGCATCTCGAGGCCCTCGACGATCATCCCGGCAAGTGAGAGCGGCCTGGTCGAGCGCACCGTTCCCTCGGTGCGGCGCCAGTCGGGCGCGGTGAAGACCTCCTCGGTCGGGAGGTTCGCGATGTGGAAGATGCCGTCGACCGTCTCGCCGCCGCCGCCCATCCAGCGCGCGCCGGGGAGGAGGCCGACGGTCAGGTCGGTGCCGGGCCCGCTGAAGTGGATCGCGTCGAAGGCATGCTCGTCCAGCTGCTTGCTGCGCGCGATCAGCTTGTCGCTCTGCGCCCACCACGCTGCGACGGGGTCGGGCTGGTCGAGGCGCACCGCGGTCTGGTACGCCGCCCACAACCGCTCGAGGTCCGGCTCGCCGAACATCTGCTGCGCCTGGCCCGCAGTCGGGTACGCGGCGATGTTCCAGTTGACGGTGCGCGCGTTCTGCGATGCGAGTTGTGCTTCGAGCGCCTTGATCGCGCGCGCCTTGCCGACGCGGCTCGGATCGACATCCGCGAGCAGCGTCGGCTCCGGGTCGCCGGCGATCATGATCAGCGCGTTGCCGTCGAGCGACGACGAGCGCGCGAGTGTCCACGGTTGCGTGTAGGTCAAGTCTTCTTCCGCGGCGTGCTCGATGAACGAGCGGCGGACGTGCATGTCGACATAGGTGACGTCGACGAACCGCGCGCCGGACCGGTAGCCGGCTTCGGTGAGTTCGCGCACGAGCGGGGCATGGTCGAGCAGCGCGTTGATGAGAAGCGTCTGGCCGGACTGCAGGTTCGTCCCGACGCGGACGATCAGGTCGGCATAGGCGGAGAGATTCTTCATGCCGAAGAGAATAGAGATCTCGATATCAAGTGTCGAGCGGCACGTCGTCCCAGCTCGTGCCTTCTCCGGCCAGCCAGTTGAGGGCGTGATGGCGCTCCGCCGCGATCGAGTGGGCCTCGGCGTGCTGCTCGGGGCTGAGGTGGCGGTAGACCTTGCCGTAGGCGCGGAAGTCGCCCCGGATCGGGATCGGCAGCAGCCCCTCGTCGTGGCCGCGCATCGCGGTCGCCGCGATCAGCTGGTCGAAGCTCGAGTAGCGCGCAGGCAGCTCGAGCGTGCCCGCGTGCTGCAGGTCGGTCGTCCGCGCGCGCCAGTGCCACAGCCGCGCCGAGTCGCGTTCGAGCTCGAGCTCGTCGGGGTCGCGCAGCTCGCCTGCCGCCGGGTTCGCCTGGAGGACCTCGTCCGTGTCGAAGGGGCGGTCGTACGGCGGCAGTTCGAGCAGGTGCAGCGACCAGAGGAGCGTGCCGAGCGCTTCGCCGCGCCACACGGCGTCGACGACGGCGGGCTCGTGGGACGGGAGCCGCGCGAGTGCCGCGCTGACGTCGGTTCGCAGCGCCTGGCACCGCTCGACGACCTCGGACCGCGAGCGGAGGCGGAAGCGCGCCATCCCGCCGAGACTAACCGAACCAGTCGACGCGGCTCGGCGGCCAGTAGGTCGCGATCACCGGGCCGATCAAGCTGGAGCGGGGAACCGTTCCCCACGTCCGTGAGTCGCACGAGTGGATGCGGTCGTCGCCCAGGAAGAAGTAGTGACCCGGCGCGACCTGCGGCCACGACGCGGTCTCGTTGTCGCGGAGCGTCGGGTCGACGTACGACTCGTCGAGCTTCGTGCCGTTGATGTAGACGTGGCCGTCGCGCTCGGAGACGTGGTCGCCGGGCAGGCCGATCAGTCGTTTCACGAACGTCGCGCCGCCGTCGCCCGCTCCGCACTGCGCCGCTTTCGGCGGCGTCCTGAAGACGATGATCTGCCCGCGCTTCGGACTGCTGAAGCGGAACGCGAGCCGATTGGCGATCACGCGGTCGTTGTAGTGGCCCTCGCACCACGCGCCGGGCTTCGCACAATGAAGCGTCGGCTCCATCGACGACGACGGGATCCGGTACGGCTTCGCGACCTCTGCCTCGAACGCGAGCACGAAGACGACGGCGAGGACGATCGTCACCACCCAGTCCACGATCGTGCGCCACGGTTGGGGCATCCGGCTCGCCACGTTCACGGCCACCAAGATAGAGACCGCCGGGCATTGGCTGCGGGCAATCGCGCGACTAGGCTGAGTCTCGTGCACTGCCCCAATTGCGGCGCCGAGAACCCTGCCGGGCAGCGGTTCTGCGGCTCATGTGGGAATGCGCTCGCGCAGAACTGCGGGAGCTGCGGGACCGCGAACCCTCCGGGCCAGCGCTTCTGCGGCAACTGCGGCACGGCCCTCGGGGTAGCGGCCGCCGCGCCTGCGCCGGCTGCCGCCGTGGTGCCCGCGGCCGAGCGCCGGGTCGTCTCCGTGCTCTTCGCCGACCTGGTCGGCTTCACGACGCTGTCGGAATCGCGCGATGCGGAGGAGGTGCGGGAGCTCCTCTCGCGCTACTTCGACACCTGCCGGCGGCTGATCGAGCTCTACGGCGGGACGGTGGAGAAGTTCATCGGCGACGCGGTGATGGCGGTCTGGGGGACGCCCGTGGCCACCGAGGACGACGCGGAGCGCGCCGTGCGGGCCGCGCTCGACCTCGTCACTGCTGTGGGAGCGCTGGGTGAGGAGCTCGGCGCGGAGAATCTGAAAGCGCGTGCCGGCGTGCTCACCGGCGAGGCCGCCGTCACGCTCGGCGCCACCGGCCAGGGCATGGTCGCAGGCGACCTCGTCAACACCGCGTCACGCGTGCAGTCGGTCGCCGAGCCGGGAACGGTGTTCGTCGGCGAGGCGACGCGCCGGGCGGCCGAGCAGACGATCGTGTTCGAGTCCGCCGGCTCGTTCGAGCTCAAGGGCAAGGAAAGCGAGCTGCCGCTCTGGCGCGCGCTCCGCGTCGTGTCCGGTCGCCTGGGCTCGCTGAAGTCGCAGGGTCTCGAGGCGCCGTTCGTCGGCCGCGACCGCGAGCTCCGTCAGATCAAGGAGCTCTTCCACACGACCGCGGACGAGAAGCGCCCGCAGCTCGTCTCGGTCACGGGCATCGCCGGCATCGGCAAGTCGCGCCTCGCGTGGGAGTTCTACAAGTACTTCGACGGGATCGAGCAGATCGTGTACTGGCACCGCGGCCGCTGCCTCGCCTACGGCGACGGGGTCACGTACTGGGCGCTCGCCGACATGGTGCGCATGCGCTGCGGGATCGCAGAGGACGACGAGCCTGACTCGGCGCTGCAGAAGCTGCGGGCGACCTTGGACGAGCATCTGCTGGACGCCGCAGACCGCGAGTACGTCGAACCGAGGCTTGCACAGCTGCTCGGCCTCGGCGAGCACGAGGCGCGTGAGAGGCAGGATCTGTTCGGCGCCTGGCGGCTGTTCTTCGAGCGGCTCTCCGACGTCTACCCGACCGTTCTCGCGTTCGAGGACATGCAGTGGGCCGACTCGAGCCTCCTCGACTTCATCGAGTACCTGCTCGAGTGGTCGCGCAACTCACCGATCCTCGTCGTCACGCTCGCCCGCCCCGACCTCGTGGAACGGCGGCCGACGTGGGGTGCCGGTCACCGCAACTTCTCGTCGCTCTATCTCGAGCCGCTACCCGAGCCGGCGATGCAAGAGCTGCTCGCGGGGCTCGTCCCGGGGCTCCCGCACGCGCTTCGAGATCAGATCCTGGCCCGCGCGGAGGGCATCCCGCTGTACGCCGTCGAGACGGTGCGGATGCTGCTCGACCGCGGGCTGCTCGCGGAGGACGCGTCGTCGTATCGCGTCGTCGGCGAAGTGGAGTCGCTCGCGATCCCGGAGACACTGCAGGCACTCGCCGCCGCGCGGCTCGACACGCTCTCGGCTGACGAGCGCCGGATCGTGCAGGACGCCGCCGTGCTCGGCAAGACATTCACCCTGACGGCGCTCGGCGCGTTGACGGGGCTCGAGCGCGACGAGCTGGAGTCGGTTCTCGCCGGGCTCGTGCGCAAGGAGCTCCTCGGGCTGCAGGTGGATCCCCGCTCGCCCGAGCACGGCCAGTACGGCTTCCTGCAAGACCTGATCAGGCAGGTCGCGTACGACACGCTCGCGAAGCGCGACCGGCGCGAGAAGCACCTGGCGGCAGCCGAGCACCTGGCCGCCAGCCTCGCCGAGGACGAGGTTGCCGAAGTCGTCGCCTCACATCTCGTCGAGGCGTATCGGCTCGACCCCGACGCCGGCGACGCGGCCGAGCTCCGCGGGCGCGCACGCCGGGCGCTCATCGCCGGGGCCGAGCGGGCCGCCTCGCTCGGGGCGAACGAGGAGGCCGGTCGTTTCTTCACCCAGGCGGCCGACCTCGCATCGACACCAGGCGAAGAGGCGGCCGCGCTGACCCGCGCGGGAGAGATGGTCCATCAGCTCGGGCGAACGGAAGAGGCAGAGGCCTTGTACCGGCGTGCGAGTGAGCTGTACGTGGAGCTCGGTGAGCAGCACGCCGTCGCCCGCCTCGCAGCCATGCTCGGCTACGTCGCGATGACGAACGGCCGCAGCGAGGAGGCCGAGCGCGTGATGCGCGAGGCGTACGAGACGGTCAAGGACGACGAGCCCGACGCCGACGTTGCACTCGTCACCGGGCGGCTGGCGCAGCTCTATGCGTTCACCGGCGATCCTCGCGCGGCCGAGCTCGTCGACCGCACGCTCGACATCGCCGAAGGCCTCCAGTTGTACGAGGCGATGCTGCGCGGCTGGGGCGCCAAGGCGGTCATGCTGTTCCCGACCAGACCCACCGAGGCATTCGGTCTGTTCATGCTCGCACTCTCGGTCGCGCGCGAGCACGACATCACAAGGGCGATCACCGTCGCCTACGGAAACGTCAACGACGCCGCGATGCAGCGCGATCGGTATCGCGACTGCCTCGCATACATCGAAGAAGCCCTCCCCGGCGCACGCCGGATCGGCGACCGCCGAAACGAATGGTTCATGCTTTCCGAGCAGTCGTACGTCCTCAGCATGCTCGGACGGTGGGACGAGGCCCTCGCGCGTGCGGCCGACCTGCCCGCGGAGAACGTCGGCACCGACATCGCCACTGCGAGCCTGCTCACCGGCGTTCTCGAGATCCACCTTCGCCGGGGCCAGCTGGTCGCGGCGCAGGAGCTGCTCGGGCGGTTCGACGACCTCGCGCGGTCGGCCGACGTGCAGATGCACGGCTCCGTGTTCGCGGCCACGTCGGCGGTGCGCCTCGCCGAGGGGCGGATGCGCGAAGCGCTGACGGCAGCGGAGCAGGCGATCGAGGGGCGGCACACGCTCGGCCTCGGCTCGCAGGACGTCAAGCAGGGGTATCGCCACGGCCTGGAGGCGGCGTTCGCCCTCGGCGACCTGGACTCCGTCGAGCGGCTGCTTCTGATCGTCGAGGAAGCCCCGGTCGGGTTGCGTCCGCCGTATCTCGCCGCCCTGGCGCAGCGTTTCCGCGCTCGCCTGGCGGGAGACGCGCCGGAGGCGGATCGCTTGTTTGCGGCCGCGGCCGTCGGTCTTGCTGCGGTCGACGTCGTGTTCGAGGAGGCAGTCGTCCAGCTGGAGCATGCGGAATGGCTGGGCCGCATCGGCCGGCCCGCCGAGGCGGAAGAGCTCCGTGCGCGCGCCCGCGAGACGTTCGAGCGGCTGGCCGCAACGCCGTGGCTCGAGCGCGCAGCCGCGGCCGAGCCCGTCTCCGTCGACTAGGCACGAAACCGGCACGAATGCCGTCGGGGCGGCGGAGTACGGTGGTCCGCCCATGGCCAAGCCCGCTGCCGTTCAGCACGTCTGCACCGAATGCGGCACCGCATCGGGCCGCTGGCTCGGGCGCTGCCCCGGCTGCGGCGAGTTCGGGACGATGGTCGCCGAGGCGCCCGTCCCGCGCGCCGGCAAGAGCGCCGCGCGCACGCCGTTGCGGCTCGTCGACGTCGTCTCCGAGGAGTCGGAGCGGATCCCGACCGGCGTGCCGGAGCTCGACCGGGTGCTCGGTGGCGGACTCGTCCCCGCGTCGGTCGTTCTCGTCGGCGGTGAGCCGGGCGTCGGCAAGTCGACCTTGCTCCTGAACGCGCTCGGCGCGATCTCGCGCGACCGGCGCGCGCTCCTCGTCACCGGTGAAGAATCGGTCGCGCAGGTGAAGCTGCGCGCGGCCCGGCTCGGAGGCTGCGACGCCGTCGAGATCCTGGCCGAGACCGAGCTCGACGCGGTCTGCGCGACGCTCGAGCGCGAGCTGCCTGCGGTCTGTGTGATCGACTCCGTGCAGACGCTCTGGTCGCAGGAGATCGGCTCGGCGCCGGGGTCGGTGTCGCAGGTGCGCGAGGCGGCGGCGCGGCTGCTGCGCGTCTCGAAGGAGAACGGTGTCGCGACGTTCCTCGTCGGGCACGTGACGAAGGACGGCTCGGTCGCCGGCCCGCGCGTGCTCGAGCATCTCGTCGACTGCGTGCTCCAGTTCGAAGGTGACCGCTACCACGCCCACCGCATCCTGCGCGCGGTCAAGAACCGGTTCGGCTCGACGAACGAGCTCGGCGTCTTCGAGATGACCGGAGCGGGGCTCGTCGGCGTCCCGGACCCGTCGGAGGTGTTCGGCAAGACGCACGGCGGCGAGATCGGGGCCGCCGTCACGTGCACGCTCGAGGGCACGCGTCCGCTGCTGCTCGAGATCCAGGCGCTCGTCGCTCCCACCGACCTGGCGATGCCGAGGCGGGTGGGGACGGGCGTCGACCCGAAGCGGCTCGCGATGATCGTCGCGGTGCTCTCGCGCCACGCCGGCCTGCCGCTCGGGACGGCTGACGTCTTCGTGAACGTCGCCGGCGGCGTCCGCATCGACGAGCCCGGCGCCGACCTCGGGATCGCCCTCGCCATCGCCTCCGCCGCCAAGGGCGTCCCGGTGCGGGAGGGGCTCGCCGCCTTCGGGGAGATCGGCCTGACGGGCCGGCTCCGGCCTGCCACCCAGGTCGACCGGAGGCTCGAGGAGTGCCGCAAGTTCGGCTGCGAGACGGTCCTGGGGCCGAGTTCGGAGACCCTCAGGACGGCGCTTGCGGCCGCCCTGGCCGATTCTCCGAACTAGCAGGGCTTTTCTCAGAAATGGCGATTTTGCAGGGTTTCTGGTACCCTGTCAGTCCTTGCCGGTGAGCCTTCAGGGGCCGCCGGCACTTTCGCGACTACAGACGGAACCGGAGGAGCTCTTGTACAAGGTCGGCGACAAGGTGGTGTACCCGCACCACGGTGCAGGCACGGTCGTGAAGCGCGAGAAGAAGGAAGTTCTCGGCGAGAAGCGCGAGTACCTCACGATCAAGATCCTGCACAACGACATGACCGTGAACGTCCCCGCCGACAACGCCGAGCGCGTGGGTCTGCGCAAGGTGATCGACGAAGAGGCGGTCAAGAAGGTCGTCAAGTACCTGACCTCCGGTGGCACCGAGATGCCGAAGAACTGGAACCGGCGCTTCAAGCACAACCGCGACAAGATGAAGACGGGCGACATCTACGAGCTCGCCGAGGTCGTGCGCAACCTGGCACTCCGCGACGGCGAGAAGGGGCTCTCGACCGGCGAGAAGCAGATGTACGTCAAGGCGAAGAAGATCCTCGCCTCGGAGCTCATGTACGCGAAGAACATGAGCGAGGAAGAGGCGCTCGAGTGGCTCGAGGAGACGCTGACCGAGGGCGCGAAGCCGAAGCCTGCCGCCGCTGAGAAGAAGCCGGCGGCCGCCAAGAAGCCGGCCGCTGCTGCCCGCAAGACGACGTCTGCGGCCGCGAAGAAGCCGGCCGCGAAGAAGCCGGCGGCCGCGCGCTAGAGGTCCATGATGGGGCTTCGTTGCCCGAGCGCGGTCGGGCGACTCAAGCTTCATTGTGCGAGGGCCTCTTGACCGTTTGGGCCGTTCTCGTCGCCGCTGGGCGAGGGGAGCGGCTGGGGGAGGACCGGCCGAAGGCGTTCGTGCGCCTCGGCGACCTGCCCATGCTCGCGGAGCCGCTGCGTCGGCTCGACGAGAGCGAGTGGATCGATGCCGTGGTCGTGGTGGCTCCGCCCGAGTGGGAGGAGCCCGCGATCCTGCTCGCGGAAGAGATCGGCGCATCCAAGGTGACGGCGTGCGTCACCGGCGGGCACACGCGCAGTGAGTCGGTGCGCGCGGGCGTTGCGGAGGTCCCGGAGGACGCGGCGGTGATCCTCGTCCACGACGCGGCGCGTCCACTCCTTCCCGACGAGGTGATCGGCCGCGTGATCGAGGCGCTCGGAGAAGGCTTCGACGGCGCGGTCCCGACGCTGCCGGTCTCCGACACGGTCAAGCGGGTCGACGGTGATCGTGTCGTCGAGACGGTCGACCGTTCGGCGCTCGTCACCGTGCAGACGCCGCAGGCGTTCGTCGCTTCGGTACTGCGGTCTGCGCTCAGCGGCGACGCCTCCGACTGCGCGTCGCTCGTGGAACGCGCCGGCGGCAGTATCCGCACGGTCATGGGCGACGAGCGGCTGCTCAAGGTGACGACGCGCGCCGATCTCGAG
>Ga0207660_10002592_pt1 | contig 11852 bp, 8 predicted proteins | sample KBSC73BmetaG_FD_184335 | JGI IMG/M metagenome (GOLD analysis project Ga0207660, IMG submission 184335) | Corn rhizosphere microbial communities from Kellogg Biological Station, Michigan, USA - KBS C7-3B metaG (SPAdes) (version 2) | ecosystem: Host-associated > Plants > Roots > Rhizosphere ... | reverse complement strand
CTCCGCGAATTCGGAGGTTATGAGTCACTCGAAAATCGTCCCGCGGACGACCTCCTCGTCGGTCGCCTCATCGACGAACACGGTCACGAGGTCGAACTCCTGCCGTATTTCGTCCACACCGTCTCCGACTACTCTTCGATGCGGCAACTTCTGTTCAAACGCATGCGCTGGATCGTAGTTATGCGACACATGCGGCCCGCCGGGCATTTCGGCCTCCTTTTTACTCATGGCCTGCTCTGGGCTTTGCTCGCTGTGGCCGTGCATCCCGGCATCGCAACCGCCGCGGCGTATCTCGGCCTTTACTTCGGCCTTCGGTCGGCCATGACGCTGCTTATCGGATCCTGGGGACTCAGGCAGACTCGCCTCTGGCTCAAACTGCCGCTGATTCCCCTGTGGGACGCCCTGGCCTTCGCGATCTGGATTGCCAGCTTCACTCGCAGCAGCATCCGCTGGCGCGACGGGCACTATTACATTCGGAACGGCCAGCTCGTGCCAGTGGCATCCAGCGACTAAAACCCCACTACCCCGCCATACCAGTTCATAATCTGCTGCCCCTGCGCCGCCGCGATCAGGGCCGCAATCCCCAGGAACATTCCGAAGGGCAGCGGATACGTCGCCGCGTCCTTACGCGTCGCCAGAATCCAGATCAGCCCCACCACCGCTCCCACCACCGCTCCCAGCGCGATCGAGAGCAATGCGCCCCGAAGCCCCAGAAACGATCCGATCATCGCGATCATCTTCACGTCCCCGAAGCCCAGGCCTTCTTTATGCCGCAGCTTCTCGAATAGCCACCCCACCGCCCATAGCGCAACCGAAGGCACGGCGGCCCCGATCAGGGCGTCGATAAACGGCATTCCGAATATAGAATCCGGCGGCGGCACGAACCATGAGATCGCCAGCCCGGCGCACAATCCCCCTATCGTAAACTCATCCGGCAGCAGCAGCGTCTCCAGGTCCGTAAAGATCAGCGCAATCAGAATCGAAGCGAAAACGCACCATTTCAGCGCCACAGGCGTAAAGCCGCCCGCCCGCCATACGAAATAGAAGAATGCCGCCGCTGTCAGGACCTCAACCGCCGGATAGCGCCACGAAATCCGCGTCCCGCACTGGCGGCACCGCCCTCGGAGAACTACGTAGCTCAAAAGCGGGATATTGTCGTACGCGGCGATCTGCCTCTCGCACTCCGGGCACCGCGAACGTGGCCGCACCACGGATAGATCGCGCGGCCACCGGTAAATACAGACATTCAGAAAACTGCCGAAAAGCAACCCGAAAAGGCTGGCCAGCAGACCGGCCGGCAGCGCCGCCTCAGGCGGCACTCGTCACTCGCCGGTACGCCTCAACCGTCTTCCGCACCATCCGTTCTTCCGTGAAGGATTCAATCACCATCTGGCGCGCCGCTCTGCCCAGGTCGGGATTGATCCTGCGGAATGCTCCCGCCAGCGACTCGGCGTCATTCGATACCAGGATCCCGTTCACGCCATCGGTAATCAGTTCCGGAATTCCCCCCACATTGCTCGCGATCACTGTCACGCCGTGCGCCATGCCCAGCAGAATTCCAGAGCCCAGGCCCTCGGATCGGGTCATATAAACCATGGCGCGGGCCCGCGGAAGGTCGGCTTCCAGGTTCTCCGAAAGCACCACTTCCACCTTCGCCAGGCGCGCCCCTTCCAGTGCGATGTCCACGCATTTCTCCGGATCGTTGGACGCGGGTACGACGATGGCGGAGCCGCTCGCCGCTTTCTCCGGAACCGCTACCCCGTCGCCTACGGTCACAATCCGCCGCTCCTCCACCCCGGCTTGTCGCAGCTCCAGCGCGACATATCGTGAAATTGCGATAAACAGGTCTGCCTGCCTGTATTTCCACTGTGATGCGAGCGAATGCCCGATAGGAAACGCCACTCGCCGCGCCACCACCAGCGGCGCCCGCGCGAACATTGCCCCATAGGTGTGGCTGTGGGCATCGTGGGCGTGAACCACATCGTAACCGCGTGAGAAAACCCCCAGCCGAAGCGGTCGCACCACATCCGCCGGAACCCCCATTTCGGCCGCCGCCGTTAGCAGCGGCGCGTGTTCGGGCGCCAGCAGCATCGATTCGTGCCCGGCCTTCAGTAATCCCGCATGCAGCTTGAGCGCCTGCCATTGCCCTCCGCGCATTTCCCGCCCCGAATCGAGATGCAGAATCCTCATCGGCTTCCCCGCCAAGGCTTGTCGTTCGCGTCTTTTAAATCAGGCCAAGGCCTGTCCTTCGCGTCTTTCAAACCGGGTGAAGCCGGGCCCTTCACATATTTCAACCTGAGCCCTGTAGTAGCCTTCGCGTATTTAAGAAATGTGTACAAAGCCGCCATCCACGCAATCGCCAGGCCCTGCGCTCCGTCCAGAAAACCACGCCGGATCACCCAGGACCGGATAAATGTCCACACCGGGTCAACTGCCAGCCTGCGAAGCGGAATCTCCACGCCGCGGTCGATCAGCTCGCGCGCGGCGAGCGTCGTGTACCGGTCGAGCGTCCGCAGATGCTCCGAAAGCGAGTCGCACGTGAAATGCAGCAGCTTCCCCTCGAGTCTTCCGATGCGCCCGCGAACCGTCACGCTTTCATGCACGTAGTCACCGGTCCATTCGGCCCGTGTGCGATCGTACAGCCGAATCTTTCGGTCGGGATACCACCCGCCGTGCAGTATCCAGCGGCCAAGATACTGCGCCAGCCGCGGCATCGAATAACCGGCGCAATCCGGCGTTCGGGTTTTCAGCTCCAGGATCTCGCCCTCCAGCTCCTCTGAAACAGACTCGTCGGCGTCAATCGAGAGAATCCAGTCGAAGGAAGCGCGTCCCGCGGCAAAATTCTTCTGCGCCGCGTATCCGCGCCATCGCTCCTCGATGACCCGCGCTCCAAGCCCGGCCGCGATCTCCCGCGTTCTGTCCGTCGAGCCGCTGTCGACCACCACAATTTCATCCGCCGCCCGCAGGCTCTCGATCGCGCGCGCAATATTGCGTTCTTCGTTGAGCGTGACGATCGTGGCGCTGATTCGCAAAGCGTGAGATTAACAAGTCCCCGCCTGATGGCGGGTTCGGTAAACGCCCTAACGCGAATTTCAATCCCGCCTCAATGGCGAATCTCAATCAACGCCAGTGTCTGTGGCTTCAGCGTGATCGCGCCTCCCCTCAGCGGGCGCGCCGGCTTCATCTTCGCCGCCTCCCGCAGCGTCTGCTGCTGCTGGCGGCTCGGAAACGCGGGCATCCCCATCTGCCGCCATTTCTCCAGCGCTGAACCCGAATCCGGACTCACTTCCCTTACCCGCATCGTTTTCGCTCCCGGCGCCTCGATCCGGAACGCGCGATCCGGCGCATTCTCGCCCGGTTCGGCATAGTTCCACAGCGCGAGCGCGATCGAGCCGTCCTTCCGGCGCGTGATCAGGGCGCTGCCTGACGCCGTCTCGAGCCGCTCATCTCCCAGTTCGTGCAGCAGCGCGAAGGCGTTGAATGCCGCTTTCTGGATGTGCCCCGCGGCGATCAGCCCATATCCTCCGTAAAACGGCTTTTTCACTATTCCCTGCTCCTCGAACACATCCGAAAAGCACCAGTACGACATCATGTCCGAAAGTCCGTCAGCCGCGCTGATGTGGTTCGCGAGCCACGGTCCCATGAACGATGAGTCGGTCACGTTCGGGTCGTTCAGATACGTTGCGTTGTATTCACTCCAGATGATCGGCAGCTTCGGTCGCGCCGACCGCGCCACCTCCTCATGTACCTTCTGCGCCGCCCGCGCCACCATCTCGCGCCGTGGAATCTTCTCATGAGTTCCAAACACGTCTTCCGCCGTATCGTTGCCATAGACATGTGTAGAAACAAAATCCACCGGCACGTTTTCCCGCACGCAATGCTCGATAAATGCCGGAATCCACGCGGCCTGCGCCGTCGCCGGCCCCCCGACTCTAAGCTTCGCGTCCACCGATTTAACCGCTTTCGCGGCGTGGTCGTATAACTCGAAGTAAGTCGATTGCTTCGGTTCCCCTGTCCAGAAGTCGATATTTGGCTCGTTCCAGACCTCGAAATACCATTTCTCTACTTCTGTCGAACCATAACGTTCGATAACATGCCGGGTAAATGCTTCTATCAGCCGCGCCCAGGCGGAGTAATCTTTCGGTGGGTTGGGCAGTGGCTTATACCAGAACGCGTGTGGCTTGTCGGACACAGCCAGCGCCTTCGGCATGAAACTCAATTCCACAAAAGGCCGCACGCCCATCTCGATTAAACCGTCATAAATTTCGTCGATATATGAAAAATTGTAGGAGCCGTCCGGGTTTACGGCTCCGGTTTCTTCGTCGAAAATTCCGTGGAACCGGACGTACTCGATCCCAGTCGCCGCCCGTACCGCCCGCAGATCGTCGCGCCAGCTTTGGCGCAGCGAGAGGATGGCTCGGCCCGAGCCGAACATCGCTTCCCAATAGTGCGGAAAGGGCCTTCCAGGGCTGTGGAACTCGATATGAATGGCTTCCGGGCCGCTCTGGCCCGAAGCTGGCTGAGCTGGAGAAAACATGCCGATGAGAACAATCGCGGGAACGAAACACCTGTTCATGGAGCGGACCAGACCGGTTATTGAAAGCCGGCTGGAACTTCGCCGGCCTCTGCTCTGATTTTGTCGGGGAAATGCTTTGAAATTAATTAAGTTTTGGAAATTTCGCGGAAAAACTGTTGCGCCCTGCACCTTGGGACGGTTATAGTTCATTCTTGCTGGGATTGTCCAATTCCCTTGACAGGGGTTCGGCAGTGATATATCAAAGATCTTTGCCTCAGTAAGTTCGGCAATCTTAGAGTTGCGGCAGCGGGCGCCAAAAAGTTAAAAAAACAGCCCGCGCCGAACCAGGATGTTCCAGGGCAGGCAGACCACTTGAGGGAAGCCTGAATGGGGCCGGATTCTCCGCCCGACACGGAGAGCTACCCGGGTACAAAAGCATTTGTTTGCAGTAGAGGCTCAGGTTGTAGCGTACTTCGACTGACTCACAGAGAGAATTTCACAAGGAGAAGGAAATGAATTTTCGCAAGGGAATTTTTGCGCTTGCGCTCGGGAGCCTCGGGCTCACAGGCATCGCAAGCGCGCAATATACGTGCACGAGCGCAACGGCGACTACGGGAACCGCCTTTGTGCGCGTTGAAGGCACAACCGAACTCGTGCCGTCGTTAACGATTGGTGGCTGCACAGTCGGTGCGACGCCCACATCCGCCACCATTACGGTTACCACATCCGCGGGTGTCACAAACGCCAATGTTCCCAGCCAGAGCTACACCGATGCGACGGCAACGTTCTTTGGAGGGACCGCAGTAAACGGCACGCTGAGCGGTAACGTCCTGACCTTTACGGCAAGCGGAGCTGGTCTTGGCGCAACGCTTGGCTCCGGGATTGTTATTGCGGGTGTGCGCGTGAATGCTGCCAGCGTCCCAGTGAACACGAGTATTACAGAGACCGCCACTGCTGGCCCCAACGTGATCCTGACGTCTCCCGCGGCGGCAGCCACTCCGATCGCTTACACGCAGCAGGGTATGGCAAAGCCGGTGTTCCAGGGATTTGCAAACAAAGCAATCTGCGCAGCGGGTACTGCCGTTGTGCCGCTTGGCCAGGCAGCCGTTAGCTCGGGATTCAACGGTGCGTTCGTTCCGGAAGGCACGGGAAGTGATTTGTACATCAGCGTGAATTTCGGCAATCTCGCCGGTGGCGCAAATTATTATGTGCCGGTAACGATAAACAGCGCAAATGGGACGGATGTTCTGAATGTGACGAAGGCCGAGTTGGTTGCCTCAAACACCACAACGGCAGTGCAAACAGGGAGCGCTATTGGACCCTCCGGCGGTACGCAGGTATCTGGCGTTGCTCAGTTGACGGCAACCAACGGCTCCGGTTCCGCTCTTTATCACCTCACCGGCGCAAGCGCCGCTGGCGTCGAGGCTTTCATCGTGCCGCTGTATGGTGTAGCGACAACCGGGGCCACCGCTGGCGTTACCTCCTCCCCAACAGTTACTGCTACCTTCGTCGGAAACGGTTCGGCTTCGTATGACCAGTTCTCATCAACCCAGAACCCCGCGTCTGTGTCGGCTTCCGGCAGCGCGGCACCTTTGACCGGCCTGGCATGGCCGACTACACCCGGCGCACTCACTGGTGTCACCACGGGTGGCGGCCAGCTGACGACCTGCGCCACGACTCTGCTATTCCCCTACATCCTGAACGCGGGCGGATACGATACCGGCATCGCGCTCACCAACGCATCCGCTGGAACGAGCCTGTCGCAGGATGGAACCTGCTCCGTGAAGTTCTATGGAACGGGTGTACCGGCGACCAATCCGTACGTGACCGGCACGATCACTGCAGGTAGCGTGGGAGCATTCACGGTCTCCAGTCAGGCTTCTGGCTTCGTCGGTTATGCCATCGCAACCTGCAACTTCCAGGATGCGCACGGTTTCGCTTTCATCACTGATGGTTTCGGCGCGCCTGGTCGTGGTCTGTCGCAAGGCTATCTCGCCATCGTTACCTCGGCCGGCGGAACGGCAATCACCACTTCTCCGTTCTAGCTTTGACCAACTGGTTGACGAAAGGGAGGGCTTCGGCCCTCCCTTTTTCATTTGCCGCTCTATGCGAGACTGGTGTTTTCCCGAATGAGGTTTGTCCCGTTTCTGCTTCTGTTTTTTTCTCTCTCAGGTATCTCCGCTGAACCACCCCGTGGCGTCGAACCGGCCCTCCGCGCAAGAGTCGATGAATTCTACGGCCTTTTAATCCAGCACAAATCCAGAGCCGCCGAAGCTCTGGTCGCGGACGACACCAAAGATTATTACTACGATTCTCAAAAGCCGGACATTGAGTCGTATGTGATCGACAAAATCGCCTGGGGCCCGTCATTCGAGACCGCCGAGGTCACCATCAACGCCAAAATGCACATGATGTTTCCCGGCGTCGGTCCCCAGACTGTTCCCATGAAGTTCCCCAGCACCTGGAAAATTGATAACGGCAAATGGTGCTGGTACATCGATCCTGCCCGGCTTGCAAACAGCCCCTTCGGCAAGCTTCAGTCCGCGCCGGGAAGTGCAGATAATTCCTCGCCGAAGGCTGTCGTCACGCCGGAGATGTTGAAAGCTGCGGTGCGCCCGGAGGGTTATCAGATTGTAATCAATCTGCAAGGCGACCGAGCCAGTTCGCTCAAATTCACCAATTCCCTTCCGGGACCCGTAACACTCGAGGCTCCTCAGGCCCCCGGGCTGAAAATAGAGATCGCCGACTCCATCATTGGTGGAGGTAAATCAACCGTTGTTACCTTCCGGCACGAGCCCAGGAACGGCGCGCAGCCCTCACCGCTGATCTTCACCGTGGCCCCTACCGGCCAAAAGATCGCAATACAGGCCATCTACTCCGTCAATAACCACTAAGGCGCGCCGACTCCCTTCCGCTATCCTGTTTCCACAGGAGGCTTCTTGCGCGCTCAATTCGCCGCCGCCCTCATCTGCTCCTCCGCGATCGCCTGCGCGGCATCGCTCCCCTCTTCTGAAATCGGCCCCGCCTCCTGGCGCGCTTCCCATGGCCGCGCCGTTCAGGATCGCTCTGTCACCCACGATGGCCAGCCCGGCATCCGGCTCGAGCCGTCCGATTCGCAATCCGTGACAGACGCCGTCGCCGCCTCCGAACCCGTCACTCTCGCCATCGGCCACTGGTACGAACTCTCCGGCTTCATCCGCACCAGCGATGTCGAGGTCCATGACATCGGCCGCTCGCCAATATCGGTCGGCGCCACCCTTTCCATGTCGTCGATGCCCTTTGACGTGCATTCCGAATCGCTCGGCGGCACACGCCCGTGGACGCCCGTCCATCTCCGTTTTCAGGCCACCACCAGCCGCGATGAAATCGTCCTCAGTGTCGGCCGCTACGGCAAAGCTGCGGGAAAAGCCTGGTTCTCCGGCATCCGCCTCGTCGAAGCAGATCCGAATGGCGTCGCGCCCTCGAAAGCCTCCGTCCGCACCTTCGGCCCCGCGTACCGCTTCCCGCAGCATGGCTGGATCTATCTGCATATCGAAGGCGCGCCCTATGAGCGCGGTTTCCAGCACGGCTATCTCATGTCGAAGGAAATCGGGCGTTACATTGCCCGTTGCGCCGCGCTGCTCGATTCGAAAGACCCGGAGCACATCTGGGAATGGGCCCGCACCCAGTCCGATGCTCTCTTCCTGCGCCGCTTCGATGAGGAGATCCGCCTCGAAATGAGCGGCATCGCCGATGGCGCAGCCGCCGCGGGCGCGAAATGGCGCGAGCGCAAAATCGATCTGCGCGACATCGTCGCCCTCAACACCCTGACGGAGCTGGACCTCCTGCAGGCCGCCATGCCCATGACGCCCACCGGCCTCGAAAGCCTGCCCCTCACGCCGCCCTCCTACTTCGATCGCAAGCGCGACGAAAGAGCCCGCGAGGTCCCCGTTACCGAACGCTGCAGCGCGTTCGCCGCCACCGGCCCTGCCACCCGCGACGGAAAAATGATGATCGCGCACCTCACCATGTGGCCCATGACGCTCGGCGAGCAAACTGACATCATGCTCGACGTCCAGCCCACATCCGGTCACCGCGTCCTGATGCAGAGTTATCCCGGCGGAATCCAGAGCGGTACCGACTGGTATCAGAATGACGCCGGAATCGTCCTCACCGAAACCACCATTCGCCAGAGCCCCTTCAATATCGATGGCCTCCCCGTCGCCTTCCGTGCCCGCAAGTCGATTCAGTACGGAGACAGCATCGATAAGGTCGTCGAGTACCTCGGTACGAAGAACAACGGCATGTACACCAACGAGTGGCTCATTGCGGACGCTCGCACCAACGAAATCGCCATGTACGAGCTCGGCACTTACAAAACGAAGCTATACCGCAGCTCGAAGCAGGAATGGTTCGGGAACACTCCCGGGTTCTTTTGGGGCGATAACAACGCCAAGGATCTTTCCGTCAGGCTCGAATACGCGCCCGATCCCAAGGGCGAGCCGGCCCACCTTCCGTACGTCCCCTCCGACCGCGATCTGAAATGGATGGAGCTCTACCGCAAATACGAAGGCCGCATCGATGCCGATTTCGCCTTCACCGCCATGCGTACCGCGCCGCTCGTCAGTTCGACCACCATGGATGCGAAAATTGCCAGCGCCGATATGGCGAAGAACATGATGGTTTGGGGATTCTTCGGAAAGCCCAACGAACGGGAATGGGTCCCGACCCCGAAGCACCGTGAGGATTACGCCATGGACGAAGGCATCTACCCCGGCGGATACTCGCTTTTTTCCGCCCGGCCTTCCGCCGCGCTCTCCGCCATCGTGCGTGAGAATGAGCAGGCGCGCATCGCCTCGAAACCCCGCGAAGACAAGGAGACCGACCGGAAATTCGATCGCGAAAGACTCTGGAAGGGTTGGGTCCTGCCGGCCAGTAAAGCCGATGACTGGCTGACTGCCGGTTCCGCTCTCTATTACCGCTCGCTGCCCGACGAGCACTTCGATCGAGACATCGAAGCCTGGCGCTCACAATATCGCACCGCGTCGATCGCCGTTCCCAACGCCGCCGGGCAATACCGCATGGATGCGGCCAAAGGCGCGCTCCTCATTCACGCGCTGAGGCACGAAATGGGTGACGACGCTTTCTTCGCCTTCATGAAGAAATTCTTTGCGGAAAACACGACCAAAACCGTCCAGGCAGCGGATTTCGTTCGGGCGGCCGGCCCCGCGCATCAGGCGCTGTTCACGAAATGGCTCGAGGCGAAGGGCATTCCCGGCGATACAGGCGGCCCCGTCTATCTCGCCTCCGAATTACGATCGGGCAATGAGCGGCTTGCGAATCTCGTGATCGTCTACGGTACCGGGGAAGAGGCGGGCGCAAACCGCTATGCGGCCGAGCAACTGCAGAGCACCCTGACCGATATGTACGAAAGCCAGCCGCCCATCTTCAAAGACTTCGAAGTCACTCCCGACGCCCTGCGCTCGCGCGACGTCGCCTTCATCGGGCGGCCGGAAACCAACAGCGCGCTCGCAGCGTGGACTTCGGCCATCCGGCTGCCGTGGGAAGGAACCAGCTTCACCTTCGAAAACAAGGACCACGGTGCTGGCGATGACGGGCTGGTCTTTGCCGCGGCCAACCCGCTCGATGAAAAACACATGGTGCTGGTCATTGCCGGCAACAGCCCGATTGAAACCGTACGCCTCGTCGGCGAAAAATTCCGCGAGGCTTCGTACACCATCTACTCGCGAACCCGGCCCGCGAATTAATTAACGCCGATGTTACTCGTGCCGCAGTGCCAGGTGGCCGAAAGCCAGCTCAGCGCGGCTTCGTATCCGGTTCCCGGGCAATCGCTGCCGGCTTCTGACTTCTGGCTTCTGACTCCAACTTCGGGTTTTCGGACGCCAGCAGCGTTTGCATCTCGTGCAGCGCCTGCGCGTACTCCGGGTTCATTACCCGCTGAAAGCCGTTGGCGTTCTTCCGGAAATCCCAGAGCCCGCTGTTGTGCCAGTGGGTGTCATCCGTCCAGTCGTACCTGTCGAGTATTGGGTAGAGGCAAATACCCTCCACCGGCACGCCATTCTGGCGCGCAATCATCACCTCACGCGCGATCTCGCGAATCCACCGCGGCCGCCCCACTCCGAAATGGCTCGTCTCCGCCACATAGAGTGGTCTCTTATACCGAATCCAGATCTCTTCCAGCAGCTTGTGATACGGTAGCCAGCGGCTGTCGCGCGGCTCGTCCTCCCAGCGCAGGCGTCCGTTGCCTTCGATCTCCCACTCGTTGCTGTGATAGAAATTCGAGCCCGGAATATCGAGATACTTCGGATTTCCGCCCAGCTCGGGATGCGTTCTCCCGGCGATCATGTCCCAGGCGGCGAACTGCGCTTCGCGGTACATCCGCGCCTCTTCGGCCAGGTCCGGACGTCCGCGCGGCGGAAGCACGTGGATCGTCGGTTCCGGCCAGGAAAAGCGGGCCCTCGGGTCCACATCCCACACCGCTTCGACGCCCGCGATGCCGGCGCGGACGAGCTGCTGTTTGATGTCGTTGTCCCTGCCGGTAGCGTGCGGATAGATGATCTCGCGGGACGCCCCCCACGCGAAAAAATCGATCTCGTTGACCGGCGAATAAAACGGAACCTCATCCGAATGCTCGCGGACGAAACGGGCCGTCGCGCGGCAGAACCGCGCGAAACGCTCGACGAATTCCGACTTCAGCAGATCCACATCATTCGGGTACCCGTAATGGCAGAGATCCCAGATCACCTGGATGCCTTCAGCCAGCGCCGCCGAAAGCATCGGCTCGAAGGAGGAGAAATCGTAAGTCCCGCCGCGATCGATCAGGTGCCAGCGAACGCCGTCCCGGGCCGTCCGCATTCCGACTTCCTTCAGCAGCCGGTAATCCTCGCGCGCTTTTGCGTCGTGCTGCACGCCCGCAATCATGTCCAGCCGTTCGCCACCAGGATTGATGTGCGTGGCCGATTCATAACCGGCAATCCAGAACGAGCGAAAAATGCGCGAGGGCGTGAGCTTTGGCGCGCGATGGCGCCCCGGCTCCACTGTCAGTGCCGGCGAGGAATTTTCAATTTCGAGCATTGGTTAACCGTTATGCGCAAAGCAATGAGAACTTTGTTCTCGTTACGTGAAGCCATCCGGGCGGCAATGAGAACTGTGCCTCTGCTGGCTCCTGACTCCCACATCCCGGAGGGATATCAAGGGCGAAGCCCTTGTCTAGTGCCGGTCCTGAGTCCTGTAATCTTCCGAAGGCACCAGATATTGGTGCCGCTGAAAATTCATAATGCGTTCGCGCCACGCCCATTCCACCTGCCGGTCGGGTGTACTGCGCGGGCCGCGGGTG
>Ga0207660_10002587_pt1 | contig 11874 bp, 16 predicted proteins | sample KBSC73BmetaG_FD_184335 | JGI IMG/M metagenome (GOLD analysis project Ga0207660, IMG submission 184335) | Corn rhizosphere microbial communities from Kellogg Biological Station, Michigan, USA - KBS C7-3B metaG (SPAdes) (version 2) | ecosystem: Host-associated > Plants > Roots > Rhizosphere ... | reverse complement strand
TAGCTGTCTCGACGATGCGCACCCGTATCTTCCTCACCTCCGCCGTCCTGATCGGTGCCGCCGTCGGGGCTTTCTACGGCGGCGTCCTGCGTGATCGGACCGCACCCGCCTCCGCAGGGCTCGCGAGCGCGCAGGCGGCGGAGGACTTCAAGTCCGGCTTCGCGCTGAACGCGAGCACGGCCTCGCTCGTCGCCGACCTCCAGTCGCGCCTTCGCGCGAACCCGAAGGACGAGCACTCGTACGCGCTCCTCGGGCTCGCCTACGAGCAACGCGCCCGGGAGACCGGCGACCCGAGCTGGTACCCGAAGGCCGAGGGCGTGCTTCGGCGCGCGCTCGGGCTCGACTCGAAGGACTCGCTGGCGGTGGGTGGGCTCGGCTCGCTCGCGCTCTCCCGCCACCGCTTCCGCGACGCGCTCGTGCTCGGCGAGCATGCCCGCGCCCTGAACCCGTACTCGGCGCAGCCGTGGGGCGTGATCGGCGACGCGCAGGTGGAGCTCGGCCGGTATCGCGAGGCATTCGCGTCGTTCGACCGGATGAACAAGCTCCGCCCGAGCCTGTCCTCGTACGCGCGCGTCTCGTACGGCCGCGAGCTGATCGGCCACACGGCGGGCGCGATCCGCGCGATGAAGCTCGCCGTCGACGCCGCCACGGGCGGCGCCGAGCCGACCGCGTGGACGCATGTCCAGCTCGGCAAGCTCTACTTCAACCACGGCCGCTATCGGGCGGCCGAGCGCGAGTACCGGCTGGCGCTCCAGGCCTTCCCGGGCTACCCGTACGGGCTCGACGCGCTCGCGCAGGTGCTCGGCGCGACCGGACGGTACCGGCAGGCGGTCGCGGCCGAGCGGCAGGCGGTGGACGCGATCCCGCTGCCGCAGTACGCGGCGGCGCTCGGCGATCTCTACCGCTTCACCGGCCGGCCCGTCCTCGCCCGGCGCCAGTACGACCTGATCGGCGCGATCGAGCGGTTGCTGAACGCGAACGGGGTCAAGACCGACCTGGAGATCGCGCTGTTCCAGGTCGACCACGGGATCGCGCTTCGGCACGCGCTCGCGCGCGCACGGCTGGCGCACGCCGAGCGGCCCTCGATCGACGGCGAGGACGTCCTCGCGTGGGCGCTGGCACGGAACGGCCGCTGCGCCGAGGCGCTGCCGCACTCGCAGGCGGCGCTCCGCCTCGGCACCCAGGACGCCCTGAAGTTCTTCCATCGGGGGATGATCGAGCGCTGCCTGGGCAGTCCGTCCGCACGCACCTGGTTCAGGCGCGCGCTCGATCTGAGTCCGCACTTCTCCCTGTTGTGGTCCCCCGTGGCAAAGCGGCTTGCGGCATGAAGAAGCTCGCGATCGTCCTGGTCGTCGCAACAGCTAGCGCTTTCGCGCTCGCCACGAGCGCGAAAGCGCACCCCCTGGGGAACTTCACGATCAACCGCTACAGCCGGATCGAGCCGTCCGGCAACCGGCTCTACGTCCTGTACGTCCTCGACCTGGCCGAGATCCCGACGTTCCAGGCGAAGCCGCAGGTGGCGGCCGAGGGCGAGGCGCGGTACGCGACCGGGCTCGCCCGGACGATCGGGCGGCACCTCGAGCTCACGGTCGACGGCCGCCGCTCGGCGCTCACGCCGATCCGCCGCGTGGTGGCCTTCCCGCCGGGCCAGGCCGGGCTGCGCACGACCCGCCTCGAGGTCGTCTTCCGCGGCCCCGAGCTCTCGAGGACGAGCCGGATCGCCTACCGCGACGCCAACTACCCGGGCCGGATCGGCTGGAAGGAGATCACCGCGCAACCGAAGGCGGGCGCGCGGCTCCTCTCCTCGAGCGTGCCCTCGAAGTCGGTCAGCTCGGAGCTGCTCGCCTACCCGAAGAACCTCCTGCAGAGCCCGCTCGACGTCGGCTCGGCCCGGGTCGGCGTCGACCCCGGGACGTCCGCCGGCGCACCGCCCGATCTCCTCCCACGCACCGTGCTCGACCAGCGCGCGGCCGTGCGGGCGGTCGCCGACGGAGGGTTCGCGAGCCTGATCGCGCGGGATCATCTGACGCCCGGCTTCGTCGCACTCTCGCTGCTGATCGCAATGTTCTGGGGCGCAGCGCACGCCTTCTCGCCCGGGCACGGGAAGTCGATCGTCGCCGCGTATCTGGTCGGCTCACGTGGGAGGCCGCGGCACGCCGTCTACCTCGGGCTGACCGTGACGGCCACGCACACGATCGGCGTCTTCGCGCTCGGCCTCGTCACGCTCAGTCTGTCCGCCTTCATCGTCCCCGACCAGCTGTACCCATGGCTCAACCTCGTCTCGGCGCTCCTGATCGTCGGCGTCGGCGTGAGCGTGTTGCGCTGGCGTGTCCGGGAGTGGCGCGGCCGCGGCGGGCATGACCATGGTCACGGCCACTCCCACGACCACGCACACCACCGTCACCACGAGCACGACCACGCCCTCAGCCACCGCCGGCTGCTCGGGATCGGGATCTCGGGCGGGATCGTCCCGTGTCCCACCGCGCTCGTCGTCCTGCTCGCAGCGATCTCGCTCCACCGGGTGGGCTACGGGCTCGTCCTGATCGTCGCCTTCAGCGCCGGCCTGGCGGTGGCGATGACGGCGATCGGCCTCGTCGCCGTCACTGCGAAGAGGACCTTCGCCCGGGTCGACTTCAACGGCGGCGTGATCCGGCTGCTCCCCGCCTTCAGCGCGGTCGTCGTGCTCGGCCTCGGCCTGGCGATGACCGTGCGCGCCCTCCCCCACGTCGCCTAGACGTGGTGCACGAGGAGGCAGCCGCGTTCGCCCTCGATGCGCTCGACCGCGAGCAGACCGAGGCGTTCCAGCAGCACCTGGCCGCCTGCCCCGACTGCGACGCCGCGGTCGAGGAGCTCCGCTTCGCCGCGGCCGCGCTTGCGTTCGCGGTCGAGCCGCTCGTGCCGAGCGGATCGCTCCGGCCGCGCGTCCTCGACACGGGCGCACAGGTGATCCCGCTGCGCCGGCGGCGGCACGCGCGGTTCCTCGCGGCGGCGATGGTCGCCGCGGCCTCGTGCGCCGTGGTCGTCGCGGCCGTTCGGCCGTGGGAGACGGGCGACTCGCAGGCCGGGTTCCGCCGCTACGACGCGAAAGGCGCGAACGCGACCCTGCTCGTGAGCCGCTCGGGCGAGGCGGTTCTCGCTGCCCGCCGCCTCCGGCCGCTCGCGGCCGGCACCGTGTACGAGCTCTGGGTGATCGCCGGCGACCGGGCGCAACCGGCGGGCCTCTTCCGCGGCTCCCTCGCGACGCTCACCCGCCCGGTTCCGCCGGGAGCGACGGTCGCCGTCTCGGTCGAGCCCAGCGGCGGCTCGTCGCGGCCCACCGGACCGCTCGTCCTCAGAGCGGAGACGACATAGGCTCCATGCCGAACGTGACCGACTTCATCCGCGGAGAGACCCAGTCGCAGGCCGGGTCGCGGCGAGAGCTCGGGCACCTCTCGGACGAGGCCGTGCTGGCACTCGTCTCGCGGGGGGACGAGGCGGCGCTCGGCGAGCTCTACGACCGGTACGGCCGCGTCGCCTACGGGCTTGCGCTGCGCATCGTCCGCGATCGTTCCCTCGCCGAGGACGCGGTGCAGGAGGCGTTCCTGGCCGTGTGGCGCTCGGCCGGGTCGTTCCTGGCCGAGCACGGGAAGCCGAGCACGTGGGTCCTCACGCTCGTCCACCGCCGCGCGGTCGATCTCGTCCGCCGCGAGGAGCGCCGTCGGGCCGACCCGATCGACGAGCTCTCCCAGCCGACGGGTGAGGCGACCGACGAGGAGGCGTGGCTGCGCGCGCAGCGCCAGGTGGTGCAGGAGGCGCTGCGGAAGCTCCCGCCCGACCAGCGCGAGGCGATCGAGCTGGCCTACTACGGCGGCTTCACCCAGTCGGAGCTAGCAGAGCGCCTCGGCCAGCCGCTCGGCACGATCAAGAGCCGCATGTTCGCCGGTCTCCGCCGGCTGCGCGAGCTGCTCGCGGACGCCGGGCTGGAGCTGGACGCGCCCTGAAAAGACGAGGGTCAGACCCGCCGGGGTCTGACCCTCGAGAAACGGTTCCGCGGAACCGCTACTTCTTCGCCTTGCCCTCGATCGTCGCCTTGGAGCCCGTGCCGATCTGGATCTTGCGCGGCGCCGGCGCCTTCGGCTTCGTCACGTGGAGCTCGAGCACGCCGTCCTGGTAGTCGGCGCGGATGTCGTTCTCGGCGACCCCCTCGGGCAGGCCGATCGACCGCGAGAAGCTGCCGTACCGGCGCTCGAAGCGGTAGAACCGATCCTGCGAGACCTCGGCGGTGCGTTCCCGCTCGGCCGAGACGGTCAGTGTCCCGTTCTCGAACTCGATCGAGATCTTCTCTTCCGGGATGCCCGGGAGGTCGAACGCGTAGACGAGCTCGTCCTTGGTCTCCCAGACGTCCAACGGCGGCGCCCAGCGCTCGCCACCGTTCGTGCCCTGGGCCGACCCGCGCAGGAACGTGCCCATCAGCCGCTCGACGTCGTTCTGCCATTGCGCGAGCTCACGGACGGGATCCCAGCGAACCAGCGTTGCCATTTCTATGCCTCCTTCCTTGTCTCACATTGACTCGATATGGATAATAAAATCTTAGTGATTCACTGTCAAGTCCCTGCTGCACTAGCATCCATGCGGTGGAGAGCCTGAAGGGACGGGACTTCCTTCGCGTCGCCGACTGGAGCACCGACGAGCTGCTCGCGGTCCTCGACCTCGCCGACCGGCTCAAGGACGAGCGGAAGCGCTATGTCGACGTGCCCCTCCTCCCCGGCCGCAGCATCGGCCTGTTCCTCGAGAAGCCGTCGCTGCGGACCCGCGTCTCGTTCGAGCTCGCAGTCGAGCAGCTCGGCGCCCACGCGGTGCACCTCACCGGCCCGGAGATCGGCCTCGGCGAGCGCGAGTCCGCGCGCGACGTCGCCTACGTCCTCTCCCGCTACCTGGACGCGATCATGATCCGGACGTTTGCGCAGGAGCTGGTCGAGGAGGTCGCCGAGCACGCGTACGTCCCGGTCGTCAACGGACTGACCGACACGGCGCACCCGTGCCAGGCGCTGGCCGACGCGATGACGATCCGCGAGCGGCTCGGCGGCTTCGACGGCGTGCGCGTCGCCTGGCTCGGCGACGGCAACAACGTCTGCGCGTCGCTGATGCTGATGTGCGCCAAGCTGGGAATGGCGTTCACCGCGGCGACGCCGCCCGGCTACGAGCCCACAACGGAGGTGCTCGAGGAGGCGCGCCGGGCCGGCGGCTCGCCCGAGGTGCTCGAGGATCCACGCGAGGCGGTCGCCGGCGCCGACGTCCTCTGCACCGACGTCTGGACGAGCATGGGCCAGGAGGACGAGCGCGAGCGGCGCCGGCGCGACCTCGCCGCCCATCGCATCGACGCCGACCTGCTCGCCGCCGCCGCGCCCGAGGCGATCGTGCTCCACTGCCTGCCCGCGCACATCGGCGAGGAGATCACGGAGGACGTGCTCTACGGCCCCCGCTGCGCAGCCTGGGACGAGGCCGAGAACCGGCTGCATTCCGAGAAGGCGTTGCTCGCTGCGATCGTGCCCTGATGGGCGAGTTCGAGGAGCACGTTCGCGCCGCGCTCGACTCGCTCCCGCCGGAGCTTGCCCGGGGGCTCGAGAACGTCGCCGTCGTGGTCGAGGAGCGGAATTCCGCGGAGCCCGACCTCTACGGTCTGTTCGACGAGCCCGAATACCTGCCGGCAAGGATCTCGATCTACCGGCAACCCCTGCTCGAGGATTACGGCGACGATCCGGCGGCGCTCGAGCGGGAGATCCGGATCACGGTCCTCCACGAGCTCGCCCACTACTTCGGCATCGACGAGGAGCGGCTCGACGAGCTGGGATACGGGTGAACACGGCTTTGGAGGCGATCGCGATCGCCTCCGCGGTCGTCGGCGCCGCGGTGATCGTCCTCTTCTTCGTCGGTCCGTGGCGTTAAGGAATACGCGTCCGGGGTAGGGCGTTTTCGTGGACATGAGAACTCTCGACGAGATCAGAACGGAGATCGAACAACTGACCGAGGAGCGCGCCGAGCTCCTGCACGAGCTCGCGCAGGGCCACGATGCCCTGCTCGCAGTCGAGCACAAGGAGATCGAGGAGCGCATCGCCACGCTCTGGGACGAGCACCGCATGGCGCGCGCTCAGCTCCGCTGGGGCGACCGGGACGTGATCATCAAGCGCGCCCGGGCGGAAGAGCGGCTCGACCGCGCCGCTTAGCCTCCGAACGAAGTCCGGCGCCGCCTACGGCGGCACCACGACGACTTCGCTCGGTGTTCCGTGACGGCCCCGGTGAGCCGCGCCCGCCATGTCGGGCGCGGCGGCGTTGGGCCCGCGACCCGAAGGCGCGTCTACACTTTGGCGAGCCAGGGGCGTTAGCTCAGCTGGGAGAGCGCCGGCTTTGCAAGCCGGAGGTCGCCGGTTCGATCCCGGCACGCTCCACCATCAGAAAGCCCTGCTAGCGCAGGGCTTTCTCGTTCTTGGCCACTGACCTCTCGACGGCCGAAGCCGGAGGTGATACCAGGGGTGGGGCGAGACTAGGCGCGTTTGCGGGGGATGAGCTTGGCCAGGCTCAGGGCCGCGTAGATGAGCGTGTTGACCGCGACGAACGCAGCGAGTGCCTGGAACCAGCCGGAGTGCAGGACTGAGCTGGGCAGGAGAATGCCTGCGAGCGTGATCACTGGGTGACTGCTTCGCGGGACGTCATTTCTCGGGGGACGTAGTTCCAGCCGGCTTCCCGTCCGCTGGCGATGTCGAAGATCGATTTGACATAGACGGCCTGGAGGACGAGGTCGTAGGCGATCTCGATGACCAGCGGGAGGGCAAGGAGCCTGGCGCGCCAGCCCGCTGGCCAGACCGTGACCACGCGCTCGACCACGAAGATGGTCCCGATGCCGACCCAGAACCAGATGAACTGGACGTGGTCGGCCGCCAGCAGGGTGATCAGCAGGAGGAGCAGGTAGGCGTTGAGCGCGATCGTCCCGTAGCCGATGCCGATCTGCTGCAGCCAGTACCTGAGCGTTGCTCGGGTCAGCCCGTAGGCACCGATGTTCTCCAGCGCGCCTCGCTGCCAACGCATCCGCTGCCGCCACAGTGCTCTCCAGTTCGGCATCAGTTCGGTGATGACGTGACATTGCATCGGCGAGACCATCTTCGCGCCTAGCGTTTTCAAGGACAGGGTCATTTCGTTGTCCTCGGTCATCGCCAGCGTGTCGTACACGTCGCCCGGGTCTCCTGGGAGCAGCTCGCCGCGAGAGTCGGCGACCGCCTTCAGGGCGTAGGTGCGGAACAGCGAGGCGGTGCCGGTGAGCACGAAGACCTTTCCGAGACGCCGCGAGATGTATCGCTGGTAGCGGGTGTATTCATTGCGCTGCAACTGGCCGACGAGACCGGCGCCCTCCTCGCCGTAGAAGACGCCGCCGACGGCGATGAGATCGGAGTCCGCTCCGAGCCGCGCCATCGCCGTCTGGAGGAACTCGGGAACGATCACGGAGTCGGCGTCCATCACCAGCACCACATCGCGCGCGTCGATGTGATCAAACATCCCTGACAGCGCCTGGTTGAGCGCACCGGCCTTCTTGTGCGTGTTGTTGACGGTTGTGAAGACTTCCGCGCCCTGGTGTCTCGCAATCTCGGCGGTGTCGTCGGTGCAGTTGTCGGCAATGACCACGATCCTGTCCGGGGGCCTGCTCTGGCCCCATAACGATTCCAGGGTCGCGGCAATTGTGAGGGCTTCGTCGTGTGCTGGAACCAGCGCCGTTAGGCGCAAGGGCGTCTCGTCTGCAGCGGCCTCCGGCAACTTGCTCGGCGGAAGCTCGGGATCATCCGCCAGCCGACGGATCGAAGATCCCAGAGGCGCGAGAACCGCACTTCGAACCCGGCGCATCTCCGGCGGGAGCGGTGGCGGGATCCGTCGGTCCCGGGCCAGGACGCGCATCGCAGCGGCTGCGTGCAGCGCGGCCAGACCAACGAAGAAGGCGGCTGCTGCAGCTCCAGCCGCCACGAGCAACGACACGGCAGGGATGTCCTCGGGACCCAATGGAAGCTGTCCAACGATCTCTTTCGGCGCTACTCGGTGGGCAAGCCACGCGGCCAGCACCAAGACGCCGACGGCCAACGCGATCAGACCCACACTGAATAGAGTCAATCGGGCCACTCGGCGACCAAGCGGGATCTCGTCAACTGCCAAAGCAAGCCCCCCAGTTGGCTTAGCGGCGCTGCCGACGACTCCGTCTTGCCCGGCAGAGCAACCTGAGCCTACTCCCACTTCCTCAACGAATCCAATACTCAGTCCTCAAAAGTCATGCTGCTCAGCCAAAGGCGAACTCTTCGGCTGCTGCGGAGGGCTCGGGGTCTGGGAGCCGGCGCATGCGGAATCCGTTGAGCAGCCCGAGGAGGGGCTGCGAGTTGCTCATCATCTCGGCAGGGCTCGGCCTCTAGGTCTGGTGGTTCTCCCTGCTGGGTCGGCCGAGCCAGTCTGAACGGTAGACGGCAGTCGCGGCCGCTCGATTCGGCACTTCGAGCTTCTCGTAGACATGCTCGAGGTGCTTACGCACCGTCGAAGGGCCGATGAAGAGCGCCCCCGCAATTTGCGCCGTCGTTTCGCCCGCCGCTGCGTGCGCCAGGACGGTGAGCTCCCTGGGGGTCAGCCGGCGCAGCCGCCGGCCCGACTCCTCCAGCTTGCCGCGCAGGTACGCGTTCCGCTGGAGTTGCGCGAGCACGGGTGCTAGAAGTGTCAGGGTCGTGCGGTCGCCGTCCGTGAACCCACGGGCGCTCGTGTCGAAGACAAGAGCTGACTCGACTGCTCCGCCGCCGTACCCGGGAAGGAAGAGCTTCAGCACGTCGCGGATGCCGAACGGCCGCATCAGCTCGAAGTAGAGCCCGGCGGAGCGAAACCATCGCCTGGAGACCGCCTCGCTGAGCACGAGCGGCTCTCCCGTCCGCCGCCGCGCCGATGCCACTGCCGACGCCCCGCTGGTCACCTCTGACGGATGTGGATCCTCGCAGCGGAGGCGCGGATACTCGTCCCAGATCGCTCGGCGCTCGTCGAGACCCTCCGGAGCGAATGAGCGATCGCGGATGCCGTGTTCTCCCCACTCGCGATAGGCCACTGTCTCGCAGGCGACGACACGGCGCAGCGCCGCGACGACTGGCTCAGGGAACGGCCTCGGCCCTTCCTCAGCGGCCGCGAGCAGAACGAAGTCCACGAACGCCCCGCGACGCTGAGTAGGTGCTGCCACGGCTCCTCGAAAGATACGCCGATCGACCCATGGACGGAGAGCCGGGCCACACACATGCTTGGCGGCGTGAAACGGACGAGGCAAGGAGGCAAGGATGAGGAAGTCGCCTTTGGGGATCGGGCTGGTCGTTGTCGTGGTGTCGAGCCTGCTCGCGACCGCGACTGCCCAGGGTGATCCGACCGCATCAGGGTCCGCAGCCGTCCTCAAGACGGCGTTCAACAAGACCCTGAAGAAGACCATCGTCGTCGACAGTCGCGGCCGGACGCTCTATATGTGCACCTGCGACCCGAGCGGCGCCCCCAGTGGCTGTCTCGCGCTCGGATCCGCATGCACGAACCTTTGGCCGGCGTACACGAGCGTGGGCGCGCCCCAAGCCGGCAAGGGGATCAACCGTGCGCTCGTCGCAACGGCGACCTGGCCGGGAGGCAAGCGACAGGTCGTCTACAACCACCACAGGCTCTACTACTTCGCGGGCGGCCAGGGCTACGGGTCCGGGGACAAGAAACCGGGCGACGCTGAGGGCCAAAGGTTCTTGCAGGTCTGGTACGTGCTCTCCGCGAGAGGCACGCCTATCAAGTCGGGCTAAGAGATGCTGGTCACTCGAGGCAGGCCTCAACCGCCGCGGCCAGGTTCTTCGCCCTCGGTTCGGCGATGTTCCAAGACCACAGGTTCGGGATGTAGGCGAACCCGACACCGGCATCGGGTTCGGCGAAGCCGACCGATCCTCCTGAGCCGGGGTGCCCGAACGACGCCGGCCCGACCCAGGGCATCGGCGGGCAGGCCCGCCAGAACCCGAGCGACATGTAGAAGGAGCGATCGGGCGGAACTTCCAGTCCGGGCGGTAACCCGTGCATCCTCGTCTTGTCGGTCTGGACGACTGTCATCGCCTCGACCGTCGCCGGATCCAGCAGCCGCACGCCGTCGACCTCGCTCACCGTGGCCGCATACATCCGTGCCACCGATCGAGCGTCCGAGTGCATGTTGGCAGCGGGGAACTCTGCCGCACGGTAGGCACGGCCGTTGAAGTAATCGTCGGTTCGAGCGAAGGCTCCGCCGAGCGCGGCCGCGCGGGCGGCTGCCGAGTCCGGGTCGAACATCGTGCCGACCCAGGCGTCGACCGTGTCCGCATCGAGTCGGGTGGCTTCGATCAGCCCGGCGGTCAGCTCCTCGACGCTGAACGGGGCGTAGGCGATCCGGGCCACGCTTCCCTCTTGCTCCTCGGGCAGCCCGATCCACGCGCTCAGTCCGAGCGGGGCAGCGGCCTCGTCGGCGAAGAAGCGGCCGAGCGACTTGCCGGTTATCCGCCGAACGACCTCCCCGACGAGGAACCCGAAGGTGTGTGCGTGGTACAGGTGCTCGGTGCCCGGCTGCCACAGCGGCTTCTGCGCCTCGAGTGCGCGGATGACCGGGTGCCAGGCACAGGCGTCCTCGAAGGTCAGCGGTGTGTCGATGCCCGGCAGGCCGACCTGGTGTGAGAGCAGCCAGCGCACCGGGATCTCCTCCTTGCCGTTGGCACCGAATTCGGGCCAGTACTCGATCACCGGCGCGTCGAGATCGAGCTCGCCGCGCTGGACCAGTAGGTGGGCGCAAATCGCGGTGGCGCCTTTCGTCGTCGAGGCGACCAGCGCGATGGTGTCTTCGTCCCACGGACGGCCGGCCTCGCGGTCGGCGAGCCCGCCCCACAGGTCGACGACGGGGCGACCGCCTAGGTAGACGCAGCACGCCGCGCCGACCTCGCCGGGGTTTCCTTCGAAGTTCTCCAGGAACGCATCGGCGACCTTCCCCCAGCCTTCCTCGACGTGGCCCTGCACAGCGCTTCCGCTCGTCGTGCTCACTCTGCCGCACCGTCCTTTCGCGCCGACCGACCGAGGCCGGTCGGCCGCCGTCTCGATCCGCGCCCGTCATGCCGGTCGCGGCGGCGAATTTGCGACGATGGCGCAGAAGTATCGAGGTCAGTCTTGCCGAGAATGGCCGCATGACGCCCGCCGACATCAGCCGCCTTGCGGCTGAGCTCGAGGGTGTCGCCGAGCGCAGCCGCGACAGCCTGCTCGAGTGGCGATACCGAGGACGCCTGGTCGCCCGGCAGCTCGATCACAGCCACATCGTCATCCGTGCATCGTTCGACTTCCGAGACTTCCTGCTTCACTCGTTCCCGGACACGTTCTCGGTGCCAAGACGCTTCGCCAAGCACATGATGGTCGTCGCCGACCTCGAAAACGGCAATCCGGAAATCATCGAAGATGCCGTCATCGGAGCCTGGGAGCTCCAATCCGGCAAGTGAGTCCCACCCTTGGGAGCGCAGTTAGCTGCGCCGCTTCGGCGGCGTCCTCTTCCTGGTGGTGGTGCGCTGCCTCGGCGGCTTCGCGAGCTTGCTCACGACGCCGTGCAGCTCCTCGGGATCGGCCGAGATCGTCTGCTCGTCGACCTCCACCTCGACGGCGCGTTCGCCGGCACGTGCGATCAGCGTCGCGCTCTGCGGCGCCCCCGTTCCGCTCGGCGCGACGTCCAGCCGGGCCGTTCCCGCCACTTTGCCTTTCTCGTTCAGCAAGACCTTCACCATCGCCATGCTCGTCCTCCTTAGAATCCGCCGCCGCGCCACTGGAAGTTGACCGTGCTCGGCCCGTTGTTGCGGACCGTTGCGAAGTAGGTCA
>Ga0207660_10002585_pt1 | contig 11880 bp, 9 predicted proteins | sample KBSC73BmetaG_FD_184335 | JGI IMG/M metagenome (GOLD analysis project Ga0207660, IMG submission 184335) | Corn rhizosphere microbial communities from Kellogg Biological Station, Michigan, USA - KBS C7-3B metaG (SPAdes) (version 2) | ecosystem: Host-associated > Plants > Roots > Rhizosphere ... | reverse complement strand
GACCAGCGTGGCAACGACCAGCCAGACCAGCGCCCGGCGCCCAACCGCCACGGCGACCAGCACCGCAGGCAGCGCGAACGCCAGCTTGCAGCCGATCGCCAGCGCGCCGAGCACGCCCGTGGCTCGCCCCCGCGCCAGCGCCGCGCCCATGATCAGCGGCGCGGCCAGCGTCTCCGGCGTGAGCTGCGCGTGCTCGTGCAGCGTCCATGGCAGGAACAGGGCGATCAGGCCGCTCGCGGCCGCCAGCCAGCGCCGCCCGGTGAGCCGGAACACCGCGAGCACCACCAGCGCCGCGGTGGCGAGGTCGAGCAGCGCCATGCCCGCGCGGATGCTGGCCAGCCCGTCGTGGAACCACAGGAGCAGCGCGCCCACGAGGTACACGAACGGCGGCTGCGCGCCCGCCATCTGCTCGTACAGGTCGCGGCCGTGCAGCAGCTCTCGTGCGCTGGCGGCATACACGCCGTCCGAGTACTCCCAGTAGGCGTTGCGCTGCCAGGCGGCCAGGAGCACCAGCAGGCCCACCACGCCGAGGGCGAACAACAGCCAGGGCCCGACTCGCCGCAGCATGCGGCGGGACATTAGAGGGGCCGCCACACGGCGGCCCCTCTAGGCAACTCAGCTATTGATGCCGGCTATTCGGCTTGCGAAGGTCTTGCCGCTCGGGTCCTTCCAGAGCAGCTTCCACTTCTTGCCGGCCTTGCGGCCGATGCGCACCTCGAAATAGCCCTTGCGGCCGGTCCGGACGGTCTTGACCGTCCTGAACTTCTTGTTGCCGTTCTGGATCTGAACGGTCTGGCCGGAGCCGCCGGGGCGCACCTGACCCCAGACCTTGATCTTGGAGCCGCTGCGCGTGACCCAGATCGGCAGGCGGTAGGCCTTCAGCGCCGGCTTGGCCTTGCCGTTCGTGCGCCGCAGGCCGGTGTTAAAGCTGTCCGGATCCAGGTCGTCGAACAGCTCGTACTGCGCGACCGACGACACGCGCCTGTTGTGGTACGCGATGTAGTCCGACTGGTTGATGTAGCGCGCCTGACGCGAGAGCGACACGCCGAACGTGCGGTCCGGCGGGTTCGACTGGAACCCGAACTCCGTGAAGAAGAACCGCAGGCCACCGCGAATGCGGCGGTTGTGCGAGCCCTGGTTGATCACGCGGCTGAGCTGGCTCAGGTTCGCGATCGTGATCTCGCCGCTGCCCTTGGGCTTGCGCAGCGGCGGCTGGCTCCCACCACGGTTGTACGGGTGGTGTGCGATGCCGGTCGCGTCGAGCTTCTTGTAGCGCCTGCAGCCCTCGTCCTTGGCGATCCGCCCGCGCAGCTTGCGACCGTGCGAATTCAGGCAGAACACCCCCTGGAAGAACGCGGTCGGGCTGAGGAAGCGCTTGCCAAGCGATCCGGTGGTCCGGCCGAGCGGCGCGGTCTCGCCGAGCAGGAACTGGTCGCGTGCGTGGCCGTTGGCCTTGAGCGCGCTCGTCGCCGCCCGGAACAGGTTGCGGTACACCATCGCCGCGTACGGGATGTTGTGGCCGTGGCGGCGCTTCTGCTGCGGGTAGAGCCAGTTGCTCTGGTTCGGCTCGTTCCAGATCGACCAGCGGTGAACGGTTGGGTACCGCTTGGCCAGCGCGGTCACGAACTGGCCGAAGTCCCGTGGACGCGGCGAGCAGTGGTGTGCGTTCCCCCTGCAGGTGTCGGCCCAGTGGGGCGCGAGCACCGGCGACATGATCACCTGCATGCCGCGCGCCTGCGCCTCCTGCACGAGCGAGTCCCAGGGCTCGAAGGCGCCGGGCGGATAAGCATTCGGATCGGTGGCGTCGAAGCCCGCGGGCTTCTTCGACGAGTTGGTGTCCGGGGCGATGCGGCTCCACTGCACGAGGGTGCGAATGGTGGTGCCGCCGAGCGACTTGATCTCGTCGAGCGACTGTTGCCGCTTGGCGTCGCCTGAGAACAGGAGCGCGGTGTCGTCTTCGAAGACCGACTCCTGGTTCCTCGAAGCATGCGCCGGGGCCGCAGCGACGGCGCCGGCGAGGACGGAGCTTGTGGCAAGAGTTATGAGCAGCTTTTTGAGCATTGACGGTTAGACGAGTTGGTCGGGGGAAAGTTGCGGCGAGTCGGAGGCTTTTAACATGGCCCGCCTCCGTGGGAATCCCTACCCAATGAGTGAGCTTCCCAGTCGCCTCGGCGTGGTCGGTGCCGGCACCATGGGCGCCGGCATCGCGCAGCTTGGCTGCCTCGCCGGGCTCGAGACGCTACTGCACGATCCCGTCGAAGGGGCACTCGAGCGCGGCGAATACAGCGTTCGTACGGGGCTCGAGAAAGGTGCGCAGCGCGGACGCTGGTCCGAGGACGAGGCGCGCGCCGCGGGTGACCGGCTGCGGCTCTGTGACGAGCTGGAGGGCCTTGCCGACTGCGAGCTCGTGATCGAGGCCGCGCCGGAGCGCCCGGAGCTCAAGCGGGAGCTGTTCGAGCGGCTGTCGGAGACCTGCGCGGACGACACGGTGCTTGCGAGCAACACCTCCTCGATCCTCGTGAGCTCGCTGGCATCGGCCGCGGCGCGACCCGAGAACGTGGTGGGCATGCACTTCTTCAACCCGCCGCCGTTGATGAGGCTGCTCGAGGTGATCGCCGCCGCGCAGACCGGCGAACGGGCGCTCGCGATGGCGCGCGCGGTGGGCGAGGCGATGGGCAAGACAGTGATCGTGGCGAGCGACGGACCCGGCTTCCTCGTGAACCGCTGCGGCCGGCCCGTGAACGGCGAGGCGCTGCGGCTCCTGCAGGAGGGCGTGGCGAGCGTCGAGCAGATCGACCGCGTCGCGCGTCTCGGCGGCGGCTTTCGCATGGGCCCGTTCGAGCTGATGGACCTGGTGGGCATCGACGTGGGTTACGAGGTGGCCCGCTCGTTCAATGAGCAGAGCTTCGGCGAGCCGCGCTGGAAGCCGAGCATGCTGCAGGCGCGGATGGTGGCGGCGGGCACGCTCGGGCGCAAGACGGGCAAGGGCTGGTACTCGTACGAAGAGGACAAGCCTTACCGGCCGGACGACGAGGAGCCGCCCGAGCCCGGCGGAGGCGACGGGCGCATCGTGGCCATCGAGGGCGACGGCGCGCTGGCGGACGCCCTGCGCGAGCGGGGCGTGGCCGCGGGGTTCGACGTCGGCGGGGGCGACCCGGAGCTGGTCGTGCAGGTCACGCCCGGCGAGGCGGTGGATGCGCTCGGCCGGCCGCTCGTGGTGCTATGCGCCGACCGCTCGCTTGCCGCGCATGGGATCCCGGGGGCTGTGGGCTTCCACCTGCTGCCGCCGGTCGGCCGCCTGGTGGAGCTCACCCGGCTGCCCGGCACGCGCGATCGGGCCGCCGACGCCGCCGAGGCATTCTTCACCTCCCTCGGCTTCCATCACGAGTGGGTGCAGGACGCCCCAGGCCTCGTGCTCGGCCGCCTGGTGTGCCAGCTGGTGAACGAGGCGCTGTTCGCGATCGGCGAGGGCGTGGGTTCCGCCGACGACGTGGACGCGGGCACCACGCTCGGCCTCAACCATCCGCGCGGCCCGGTGGCCTGGGGCCGCGAGATCGGCTTCGACCGCGTGCTGGGCACGATGGAGGGCCTTTGGCGCGAGCGCCGCGAGGAGCGCTACAGACCAGCCCCTCTGTTGCAACGTGTCGTCGCGACCGGGGACGAATCCTTAAGCTGACCGGCCTCATGCTGGCGGTGACCTTCCAGGAGCCGGGCCGCGTTGCGGTGGAGGAGCGGCCCGAGCCCGAGCCGATCGAATCCGACGACGCCGTCGTGCGCGTGGATGCCTCGGGCATCTGCGGCTCGGACCTGCACATCTTCCACGGGCGCGTGCAGATCGAGCAGGGCTTCACGATCGGCCACGAGTACGTGGGCACCGTCATCGCGGCGGGCGACGGCGTGACGCAGGTGGCCGTGGGCGACCGCGTGCTCGGGACCTTCCACAGCGCGTGCGGCCACTGCTTCTTCTGCCGCAAGGGCGTGTTCCAGAAGTGCGACGAGTCGCGCGTGTTCGGTCACGGCAAGACGCTCGGCTCCCTGCAGGGAACGCAGGCGGAGCAGGTGCTCGTGCCGCACGCCAACCTGACGCTGAGGAAGGTGCCCGACGGGCTGACCGACGACGCCGCGCTGTTCGCCGGCGATGTGATGGGAACCGGCTACCACGCGATCGTGAACGCCGGGCTCGAGCCGGGCGACGTGGCCGCGGTCGTCGGACTTGGGCCGGTCGGCCTGTGCGCGATCATGGCCGCGCGGGTGGCCGGCGCGGCGCGCGTGATCGCGATCGACATGGTGCCGGAGCGCCTGGAGATGGCGCGCACGCTCGGGGCCGAGCCGGTGCACCTCACCGAGGAGGATCCGCGCGCGGCGGTGAAGGCCGCTACCGAGGGCCGCGGCGTGGACGTGGCGGTTGAGGCGGTGGGCAACGGGCAGGCGCTCGACCTGGCCTGCCGCCTGGCGCGCAAGGCGGGCACGGTGTCCGTCGTGGGCGTGCACGCCGAGCGCACCGAGGTCCACATGGGGGTCGTGTGGATCAAGAACCTGAACTTCGTCACCGGCCACGCGAACGTGATGGGACACCTCGATCCGGTGCTGTCGCTGATGGCCGCGGGCAGGCTCGACCCCACCCCGCTCGTGACCCACCACATGAAGCTCGCCGACGCCCAGGAGGCATATGAGACCTACGCGGGGCACAAGGCGCTTAAGATCGTCCTGAGCGCGTAGCTCGACAACATGGACCTGCACGCCGGTGAAGAGGTGATCTACGAGGGCCACCCGTCGTGGCGCTCCACCGTCGCCTTCTACTTGAAGGGCCTCCTGATCGCGATCGTGGTCGGCGTGATCGTGTGGCTGATCAAGGATGTCGGCCTCGGGGTCGTGGGCTGGGCGATCGTCTTCGCGATCGTGATCCTGGTGGGCTTCGTCCGCCGCTACTTCACCGTCTACACGATCACCAACCAGCGACTGCGGATCCAGCGCGGGATCATCGCGCGCAACGTGCAGCAGACGCAGATCGAGCGGGTGCAGAACGTGAACACGAATCAGAGCGTGATCCAGCGCATGTTGCAGGTGGGGACGGTCGACTTCGACACCGCGGGCACGGGCGACTCGGACTTCAAGTTCGTCGGCGTGAACAACCCCGAGGACGTGGTGGCGGCCGTCGACCGCGCGCACGCCGCGGGCGGCGAGCCGGCTTCGCTCTAGACCTTGTAGCCGCGCATCTTCGCCCACGCCGCGAGCGCCGGCAGCAGCACCACGCGCGCCGCCTGGGGAACGGCCGGCGTGAACTCCTCCGAGAACTCGCGGGCGAGCAGCGCGCCCGCCGGCACGCTCAGTCCGTTCGGCGTCCCGTGACCCTGCGCGCGCAGATCGTGCACCGCCTCGAAGAACTCCTCTGTGCGCTGCGCCGGGCGCACCTGCCACCTGGCGCGCGCGGTCGTCTCGGCGCTGTTCCAGAAGGCGTGGACGGTCTTGCGCGGCACGTCCACGCTGTCGCCCGCCTTGAGCGTGCGCGTTTCCGCGCCGAGCTTCACGCTCAGCTCGCCCTCGAGCATCTCGAAGTGCTCGTCCTGCGACGGATGCGAGTGCGGCAGCGGCTTGTGCTTGCCGGGCTTCCACTCCGCCTCGACCTCGAGCAGCTCCCCGCCGCTGTCCGCCGAGGTGGTGCGAACCGTGACCTTCTCGTCGGCGTTCAGCTCGAAGACGTCGCCTGCCTTGGCCATGCGCGCCACCGTTACCTGACTATCCTCGCCGCCTCCGCCCGAGCCAACGAGGAGGCCGCCGAGATGTCCATTACCGCCGCCGAGTCCCTGTCCGATGCCGCGCGCGAGTTCGTGCAGTCGGGCCCGCACAAGCTGCTGATCGGATCCGAATGGGTGGAGGCAGCGGACGGCCGCACCTTCGAAACGATCGACCCCTCAACCGGCGAGGTGATCTGCGAGGTCGCGCAGGCGGGCGCGGAGGACGTGGAGCGCGCGGCGCAGGCGGCCCGCGCGGCTCTCGAGGGCGAGTGGGGCAAGATGCCGGCCGCCGGGCGATCGCTCTTGATCAACAAGCTGGCCGACCTGATCGAGCAGAACGCGGAGGAGCTCGCGCAGCTCGAGTCGCTCGACAACGGCAAGCCCGTGACGATCGCCGGGATGGTGGACATCCCGCAGGCGGTCGCGCACCTGCGCTACTACGCCGGCTGGCCCACCAAGATCGAGGGCGAGACGATCCCGGTCTCGTGGCCGAACATGTTCGTCTACACGCTCAAGGAGCCGGTGGGCGTGTGCGGGCAGATCATCCCGTGGAACTTCCCGCTGCTGATGGCGTCCTGGAAGATCTCGCCGGCGCTGGCGGCCGGGTGCACCGTGATCCTCAAGCCCGCGGAGCAGACGCCGCTCAGCGCGATCCGGCTCGGGCAGCTCGCGCTCGAGGCGGGCTTCCCCGAGGGCGTGATCAACGTGCTCACGGGCGACGGCTCGACCGGCGCGGCGCTGGTCGACTCCACCTCGATCGACAAGATCGCGTTCACGGGGTCCACCGAGGTGGGCCGGAAGATCGGCGCCCGCTGCGGCGAGCTGCTCAAGCGCGTCACGCTCGAGCTGGGCGGCAAGAACCCCAACATCATCCTGCCCGACGCCGACATCGGCGCGGCGATCAAGGGCTCGTTCCAGGGCATCTACTTCAACACCGGGCAGGCGTGCAACGCGGGCTCGCGGCTGTTCGTGCAGAAGGACCAGTACGACGAGGTGGTGTCCGGACTGGCGGAGGCCGCCAAGGCCGCGAAGGTCGGGCCCGGGCTCGACTCCTCCACTCAGTTCGGCCCGGTGGTGTCCAAGGAGCAGTACGAGCGCGTGAACTCGTACATCGAATCCGGGCTCGAGCAGGGAGCCGAGGCGGTAGCCGGGGGCAACGGCGGGTCGGATGACGGCGGCGGCGGCTACTTCATCTCCCCCACGCTGTTCACCGGCGTGACCGACGACATGAAGATCGCGCGCGAGGAGATCTTCGGGCCCGTGCTCGTGGCGATGCCGTACGACGACCTCGACGAGGTTGCCCGCCGCGCGAACGACACCGACTACGGCCTGGCGGCCGGCGTGTGGACGCGCGACGTGGCAAACGCGCACAACCTCGCGCGCAAGCTCAAGGCCGGCTCGGTCTACATCAATGGCTGGGGCATGGTCGACGCGGCGGCGCCGTTCGGCGGCTACAAGGCGTCGGGCATCGGCCGCGAGATGGGGCACGCGAACCTGGACGCGTACCTCGAGGTCAAAACGGTGTGGACGAACCTGAAGTAGCTCCTGGCGCGTAAGCGCTCTGACAGCCGGACCGGAAAAGCGGTCCGCAAAACGGCATGAGCGCTTGCGCGTCCCGGCGTTCGCGACTTACTTTTGATCCGTTCGTCCGAGGAGAAAGGACTCCCTGCCCATGGACTCGCGTCTCTCTCTGCGGCCGGTGGCCGCGGCAATCCTTGCCACTCTGGTGTTCTTCGTTCTCGCTGCCGGAGCGAGCGCCGCGGGGTGGCACGACGAGGGCCAGCTCTCGGCTCCAGGCGACCTGGCCGGGGACGAGGTCGCGGCCGCGGCCCCCGATGGATCGACCTGGGTCCTCTGGAGCACGGAGAACAAGCTGCAGATCGAGCGCATCGCCGCGGATGGCGCCAAGGGACCGGTCAAGGACGTGGCCGGCAGCGACCCCACCGCGCTGAACCTGGTAGTCGAATCGAACGGTGACGCGCTGGCGGCGTGGGTCGACTCCGGCAGCGGAGTGTTCGTGCGAGAGATCGACCCGGCCGGGGTGCTGGGGGACGAGCACCGTGTGGGCGACAGCAACGCCACGGGCCCGCTGGCGCTCGGCATCGACGGAAATGACGTCGCCACCATCGTCTACGGAGAGCCGGGGTCGGTCACCTTCGACAACCTGCTTTGGGCCGACCGCGTGGACAGCACGGGAGTCCCCGCCGGCTCGCCGATACAGATCTCCACGAATGAGAACGACGCGGCCGGGAACACCGCCATCGCCGTGAACGCCTCGGGCGACGCCGTGATCTCGTGGGGCGCCGGGAACATAACCACGTCCTTCCCCAATCCCGCCGCGCATCGCGGTATCAGGCGGCTTGCTGCCGACGGCACGCTGGGCACCGAGCACGCCCTGGGAGACCTGCAGCTCAGCTCCGACGACGGCACCGCGCCGGCGATCGGCTCAAACGGTGACGCCTACGTGCTCTACGACCAGCTGTCCCCGAGCGGCGGCGAGCAGGGAGACATGAAGCTCGCGAAGCTCGATGCCGGCGACACCCTCTCGGCGGTCGCGACGCTCGGCACCAATGCCTGGGGCGGCGTGCCCGGCGAGGGGCTGGTGGAGAATTCAGCCGGGGATCTCACCGCAATATGGGAGCGTCCCGACATGTCGTCCAGCGACGAACTCGTGAGCCGGCGGGTTCTCTCGGATGGCACGGCCGTGCCCCCGCTCAGCTCGGACCCCGACCTGCTCACTCCTGCCGACCAGGTCTTCGAGGGAAGCTGGTCGCTCGCCGCGATGCCCGGGGGCAAGGCCGTGGCAGCGTGGTCCGCGGAGGACTTCTCGAGCACGACCACGACCACTCTGCGGTCGAGCGTCATCGATCCGACCTCCGGACCAGCCGCGCCTCAGACGGTTGTGGGGCCCACCACGGACGAGGACGGCGGCCTCTCGATCGCCCCGGGCGCGGCGGGCGACATGTACCTCGCGTACGACCTCACGCCGGATTCGTTCAACACGCTCACCGTGCAGGGCGCCTACTACGACGTGCAGGGTCCGACGGTCGACCAGTTCGCGGCACCGGCCGCCGGCACCGCGGGTGACGAGATCGTGTTCGGCGCTCACGCGACGGACCGCTCGGGCGTCGAGGGCTATGCCTGGGATTTCGGCGACGGTTCGAGCGCCACGGGCGCGATTGCCGACCACACCTACCCTGCGCCCGGCACCTACACGGTCAAGCTGACCGCCACCGACAGCGAGGCCAACACCACAGTACGGACTCGGAGCCTGACGGTCCGCTCTGCGAACTCGGGCTCGGGCAACGGCGGTGGATCCACCGGCACGCCCGGCACCACGGACACGAAGCCGCGGGCGGGCGCCCTGGTGGCCAAGCTCGCCGGCCTGCACCACACGCTGCGCCTCGGCCGCCACCACACGCTCACGCTGCACCTGCCGGCGCAGCAGCAGGACGCGTTCGGCAGCCTGACGGTGCGCACGAGCCTGGGCGGCGCGCACGTGGCCCGGCTCATCACCATCGGCAAGCGCGACTTCCCGATCAGGCACGACCAGAAGGTCACCGTGCGGGTGAAGGTGACCTCGCGCGCGATCAAGCTCGCGAAGCGGCATCACAGGCGGCTGCGCGCGCGCCTCACGCTCAGGCTCACGGGCTTCGACGGGAAGACCGCGGTGCACTCCTACACGGTCACGATCAAGACGCGGAGCTAGCCCTGCCCCGATCCGCCACAACCTGACGCTAGGGTGGGCGGCATCGGGGCAGAGGCTCAACCAGCTCAGAGCCGGTCGCGGCGCGGACTTCAGATCCGCGAGCTAGTCATGTCGATCTCGCCGGGCTTCGCGGCCGCGCTGATCACGCTCGCGTTCGTGCTCGTCACGGAGTGGTGGCTGACGCAGGACAGCCGCGTGCCCGAGTTCGATCCCGGGCTGCACACCAGCTTCGCGTTCCAGTTCCACGACCAGCTCAGCCACGGGCATCTGCTCGCCTGGTTCAACGACTGGACCCAGTACCCGCCGCTCGTGCACACGGTCGGCGCGCTCACCACCTTCATCGCGGGCAAGGGCATCTGGCCCGGCGTGATTGCCGAGAACCTGATCTTCGTGCCGCTGCTCGCCGCCGGCTGCTACGGCGCGGCGCGGATCACCTACAAGAGCGAGCTGGCCGGCCTGCTGGCCGTGATCTTCGCGCTCGGCACGCCGATGATCATCAGCCAGTTCCACGAGTTCATGATCGACGCGCCGGAGACCGCCCTGGTGGCGGCGTCGATCTGGCTCATCTTCGCGAGCGGGCACTTCGAGCGCATCGGGATGTCGGCATGGGCGGGCGCCGCGGTGGGCTTGGGCCTGATGACGAAGGAGAGCTTCCCGGCCTTCATCGCGGGCGTGGTGATCGTGGCAGCGGTGTACGCGGTGATGCGGCGCAACTGGCGCGGCCTCGCGGTCTTCGCCGCCGTGGCGATCGTGATCGCGCTGCCCTGGTACATCCGCCACTGGGGCCAGGTCCAGGACCTGCGCCACATCGCCAGCCAGCCCGGCACCGATAACTCGGCCGGCAGCGGCCTGCCGCACCGCTACAGCGCGAAGAACGCCGGCTGGTTCCTCTGGTCGGGGCTCAACATCCAGAACTTCGCGCCGCTGCTGGCGTTCGCGGCGGTGGGGGTCGGAACGGCGATCGTGCGGCTGTTCAAGCGCCCCTGGCGCGAGCCGCTCACGCTCGCGCTGCTGGTGGGCGGCCTGATCGCCTGGGCGGGCGCCACCTACTCGCTGCCGCACGACCCTCGCTACAGCCTCCCCGGTCTGCCGTACCTGGCGATCCTCGGCGCCGGCTGGATAACGCTGCTCCGCCCGCGTGCCCGGCTGGCGGCGGCCATCGTGCTGTCGGCGATCGCGGTGGTGAATGTGCTCACGATCAGCTTCGGAGTGGGACACCGCGTGGCGATCTCGCTCCCGGGCGCTCCGAAGAACAGCGGCCTCCACGAGCGACAGCTCACGCTGATCAGCGACCAGGGCTTCGCCTACGGCAAGCCGCAGCGCAGCGGCGACCTGCTCGGCCTGATGCGCGACCTGCACGAGCGCAACGTCCGCTACATCCTCTGGGACCTGCCCGCGGCCAACTCGGCCGCCTTCAACACCGAGGGGCTCACCGCGCTGGCGCAGAGCGCGGGACTCAAGATCGGCAAGCCGCCGCCGGGACGGCAGCGGGAGGGCGTGATCCTCGTGCACCTCGCCTCCGGCCAGAGCAAGGTCCCGCCCTGCCGCAAGCTCTACGACGGCACCGACACCTACGTCTATTTCGCCACCGAGCGGGTGCTCAACGCCTGCCCGTTCTGAGCGCGGCTACTCCGACTGCCCGCCGTAGCCCTGCTCTTCGCGGTTGACGCCGCTCGACTCGTCATCTGACTCGTCGGTGTCGGTCGCCTCCGGCCGCGCCTCCTCCTGCTCGACCGTGTCGTCCTCGCCGTCGTCGCGTTGCTGATGCTCGAAGGGGCTCATGCAACCTGCTTTCCGTGTTCCTGGAGGTAATGGAGGAGCCCGCCCGACACGAGGATCTCGCGCTCCTTCGGCGCGAAGTCGTGCGTGACCGAGAACTCGTCGCCGGACTCCTCGATCCTCACCGTGATGTCCTCTGCGCCGTCCTCGAGCTCCTCGCGGATGTTGGGCAGCGACCAGGTCTCGCCCACCTTGGCACGGTCGTAGTCCGACTCGTCCTTGAAGGTGAGCGCGAGGATGCCCTGCGCGACCAGGTTGCGCCGGTGGATGCGCGCGAACGACTTGGCGAATACAGCCTTCACGCCGAGCTGGAGCGGCGCGAGCGCGGCGTGCTCGCGCGACGAGCCCTGCCCGTAGTTGTTGCCGCCGACGATGAAACCGCTCCCCCACTCCTTCATGCGCTTGCGGAACTCCGGGTCGCGGTGCTGGAAGGTGAACTCGGCGATGGCCGGGATGTTCGAGCGGTAGCTCATCACGATCACGCCGTCGGGCGCGAGATCGCCGGTTGAGATGTTGTCCGGCTGGACCGTCGCGATCTTCGCCTCGATCGACTCCTCGAGCGGCTCGTGCTCGGGCGGCGTCTTGATGTTCGGGCCGCGCGGGATCTCGATCGACTCCGCTTCGTCCTCGTCGGCGGGCGCGAAGATGTGCACGTCG
>Ga0207660_10002582_pt1 | contig 11894 bp, 8 predicted proteins | sample KBSC73BmetaG_FD_184335 | JGI IMG/M metagenome (GOLD analysis project Ga0207660, IMG submission 184335) | Corn rhizosphere microbial communities from Kellogg Biological Station, Michigan, USA - KBS C7-3B metaG (SPAdes) (version 2) | ecosystem: Host-associated > Plants > Roots > Rhizosphere ... | reverse complement strand
CATGACTGCGGGGCGTTGTTCTCGAAGTCGAAGCCTTGGTCCCGCGGCCGCTGCTTCACCGCCCCGAAATTCCAGGTGAAGCCGAGGTAGGCTGCCTGGCTCGGCGGACGGCCGGTGTTGTCGTCGCGCAGCGTGGCGGTGTCGATGACATTGTGGAATTTGACGGTCCCCAGCACGTCCTGCACCGTGGCGACCATCGAGAGGCTGTCGTTGAACTTGTGGCGGTAGCCGAGGAAGGTCAGGAACAGCGGGTCCATGTAGCCCTGCGGCGTCAGCCGCTTGGCGTTGAGTTGGCTGCTGAGCTGGAGGGTGTCCTTCGGCGTGGCCTGCCAGTTGAGGTTGGCGCGTCCGCCGGCTTCGAACGCCGAGCGGCGGCCGGCGAAGCCGAGGAGCTGGGCGAAGCCCTGGTTGCTGGCGTCGATCTCCTGCCAGTAGAGGTTGGTGGAGACATTGTAGCTGAGCGCCTTGGTCACGTGGCCGTTGGCCACCAGCTCCAGGCCCGCCGTCTTGCTCTGACCGAGATTTTCCTTGGTGGTCAGGAACACGCTGTCGCCCAGGCTGGTGACCACGTCGGTCACGCCGTGCTCGCTTCGCCGATAGTAGAGGGTGCCGAGGTAGAAGGTCCCGGCGGCCTTGTACTGGTAGCCCGCCTCGAAGGAATCGGTGAGCTGCGGCTGCAGGTTCGGGTTGCCGGCCGTGAAGTTGAGCGGGTCCCGCTCCACGCGGAAAGGATTGAGGTCGCGCGGGTTCGGCCGCTGCACGCGCTTGGAGTAGCTGAGGATGAGCTGCTGTTCGTCGGCGAACCGATAGGCCAGATGCAGCGACGGGTAGGCTCGGAAATAATCGCTGTTGTGAACCAGGTTCGAGGTCACCTGGTCGAGATCGAGCTGCACGCCCTCCAGGCGCAGGCCGCCCAGCACCGTCCAGTCGCCGAATGGCCGTTCATAGGTCAGGTAGGCGGCGTTGATCGTCTGCTTATAGAGGAAGAGGTTGGTCTGGGTGGGGTCCGGACCGGCGTCGCCGGGTCCGGTTCCGCGAACCCCCACATTGTCATAGTCGTTCTCGTCGATCCGCAGGTCGTAGCCGGCCTTCAGCCTGGCCTCGTCCGGCATCGGGCGGCTGTAATCGGCCTTCGCCTGGGTGAGGGTGAGCGACGACTTGCTGCGCAGGTTGGTGAAGATGTCCGGCAGGACGGGCAGGCTGGTCACCTGATCGAGCGTATTTGTCCGATCCTCGTCGGTGCGTTCCCGGCTGACATTGACCGTCAGCACATGGTCGTCGCCGGCGAACTTGCGGCGCAAGCTGGCCTGGGCCGCGCCGGTGTCGTGCTGCAGATCGGCCTTGAAATGCTGTTTGAAGGCCGTGGTCGGGGCGCCGGTCGGGCCGAAGCCCTGGTAGGGCGTCTGGGTGTCGGCCGCGACGTCGAAATGGAAGTATCGCAGTTCGCCGCTCACCCGGGTGTCGGCGTCGACATCGTAGTCTGCGCTGACCCGGCCGCTGCGCTGCTGCTGGACGCCGTGCTGGTTGAAGCGACTTCGGCTGGAGCTCAGTACGTGATCCTGCCCGTCGAGGATCGTGCGGACGTCCGTCCCGTGGCCGCCGATCTTGTCGCGGCGGGCGTTGAGGTCGCCGGTGAGCGTCAGCTTGTTGGAATTGTAGGACGCCGTGGCTCCGCCGTTGCCGCGGTCGCCCGTTCCGGCATTGAGGCGGATCGAACCGGATTTCCCGGGCTTGCGGCTCTGCTTGGTGATCAGGTTGATCACACCGGCCGAGCCCTCCGGCGAGAACTGCGCGGACGGATTGGTGATCACCTCGACGCGCTCGATGGAATCCGCCGCCATCGCCTGCAGCGCCTGCGCCGCACTGGCGCCCTTGAACAGGCCCGAGGGCTTGCCGTCGATCAGGATGGTGACGTTGGTGTCGCCGCGCAGCGAGACGTTGCCGTTCACGTCCACCTCGACGGAGGGGATGTTCTTCAGCGCGTCGCTGATCGAGCCGGTGGTGGTCGCCAGGTCGTTGGCGACGCCATAGCTGCGCCGATCGATCGAGCTGCGGAAGCCGTTCTGCGCGGCCCCGGTGACGGTGATCGTCTCGACGGTCTTCGGTGCGGCCGGTCTGCCCTTTGTCGATCCTCCGGCCGGTTTGGCGGCAGGCTTTGGCGAAGCCGGCGCATCCTGCGCCTGGACCTGAAAAGCCGTCGCGACGAGAGCGCCGGCCAGGAAAAGGCTCACTCGATTCCGCACGGCTCCCCCCGGATGCGCCGATCCTTCTAAGCGAGGCCGATCGCCGGAAGATATCCAAGGCGCAATTCGTGGCGCCTATGCGGCGGCAAAGCTTGTTTACCGCGCGACGCTGGCGCGGGCGCGCTGCAGGGTGGAGCGGCGGCCGTCGTCGCGGTCCTGGTCGTTGATCACCGCCACCAGCGCGGCCCGGAGCGCGTTGCCCTTGCGCGCGTCGGTGATCTTTCCGCCGTCGGGGCCGGTCACGTAGAAGGCGTCGACCGCGCGCTCGCCATAGCCGTCGATGTGGGCCGACAGGATCGACAGTCCGGCGTCGGCTATGGTGCGGGCGAGCGCCGCGAGCAGGCCCGGCCGGTCGCGGCCGGAGGCTTCCACGACGGTCGAGGTCTCCGAGGCCTCGTTGTCCAGGGTGACGGCCGGGGTGATCGAGAAGGCCGCGGCCCGCCCGAGGTCGGGCGACCTGCGCGCCTCGCGCGGCAGCGGCTCGCCGCGGGCGGCGGCCTCCAGGCTCGCGACCAACCGCTCCAGGGCCCGCGCGTTGTCGGCGCCATAGGGCTGGCCGGTGACGTCCTGCACATAGAAGATGTCGAGCGCCTGGCCTGTGCGGGAGGTGAAGACACGCGCGCCCACGACGTTGGCGCCGGCGCCGGTGATCGCGGCGGCAAGGTCCACGAACAGGCGCGGCCGGTCGGTCGCGGCGACCACCACCTCGGCGGCGTTGCGGTCGGCCCGGATGCGGCCTTCCGCGGCCGCCCGGCCCCCGGCCCGGCGGGAGAGCGCGGCGTGGGCCAGGACCTCGGCTTCGCTGAAGGCGGAGAAATAGGCGTCCTCCATGGCGTCGGCCCAGGCCTCCGAGGCCGGGTCCGCCTTGGCGACCCGGACGCGGGCGTCGTAGGCGGCGTTCTCGTGATAGCGCCGCAGCGCCGCGGCGCTGTCGGAGCCCCGGCCGCCGCGGAAGACGGCCTCGGTCGCCCCATAGAGCTCGCGCATCAGCTGGCCCTTCCACCCGTTCCAGACGCCCGGCCCGACGGCGCGGATGTCGGCGGTGGTCAGCACCAGCAGCAAGCGTAGGCGCTCCGGCGTCTCCACGATCTGCGCGAAATCGGTGACGGTGCGCGGGTCGGAGATGTCGCGCTTCTGGGCGTAGTCGCTCATCACCAGGTGATGCTCGACGAGCCAGGCCACGAGCTCGATCTTGGAGCGCTCGATCCCCAGCCGCTCGCAGGCTGAGCGCGCCGCCCGCGCCCCGGCCTTCTCCTGCCCGCCGGCTCCGCCCTTGCCTGTGTCGTGCAGCAACATGGCCAGGAACAGCGCCTCGCGGTCGCCGATCAGCGGCATGATGGAGGTCGAGAGCGGATGGTCCTCGGCGAACCGGCCGGCGGCGATGTCGGCGATGATCCCCACGGCGCGCAGGGTGTGCTCGTCCACCGTGTAGGAGTGGTACATGTTGAACTGCATCTGGGCGACGATGCGCCCGAACTCCGGCAGGTAGCGCCCGAGCACGCCCGCCTCGGTCATCAGGGTCAGGGTTCGTTGCGGGTCCCGGCCGTGGGCGAGCACCTCCAGGAAGACCTTGGCCGCGTGCCGGTCGCGGCGCACCGCCGAGGTGATCAGCGGCAGGGAGCGCGTCGCGGCCGTGAAGGCGTCGGGATGCAGGTCGAGATTGCGCTCGTCGGCGATCCTGAACATCCGCAGGAGGTTCACCGGATCGCGCTCGAACACCTCCGGGCCGTCGATGTTCAGCCGTCCGCTGACCTCGTGGAAGCCGGGCTCGTCCAGGGGCTTGCGCTTCGGCCGCCGGCTCGGCAGCAGCCGGGAGATGCCGCGCGGCGCCACCTTGACCCGCTCCGCCTCCAGCTTGGCGGCGAAGACGCGGGTGAGCGCGCCCACCTCCTTGGCGATCAGGAAGTAGCGCCGCATGAACCGCTCGACCGCCGGCGCGTCGCCACGGTCGCCATAGCCCATCCGCCGGGCGATCTCCGGCTGCAGGTCGAAGGTCAGCCGCTCTTCCGGCCGGCCGGTGGTGAAGTGCAGGTGGCTGCGCACCGCCCAGAGGAAGTCGAAGGCCTGGATAAAGGCGCGAACCTCGCGGCCCTCGAACATTTCGAGCTGCAGCACCTTCTCGATCGACTGGCCGGGATGCAGGTACTGGGCGATCCAGAAGAGGGTGTTGAGGTCGCGCAGCCCGCCCTTGCCCTCCTTGATGTTGGGCTCGACCATGTAGCGGCTGGCGCCGGCGCGGGCGTGGCGCTCGTCCCGCTCCTTCAGCTTGGCGGCGACGAACTCCGCGCCGGTGCCCTTCACCACGTCGTTCTGGAATCGCTTGACCAGGTCGGCGGCCAGCTTCTCGTCGCCGGTCAGGCGGCGCGCCTCCAGGATCGAGGTGCGGATGGTGAAGTCCTCGCGCGCGAGCCTCACGCACTCTTCGATCGTTCTCGAAGCGTGCCCGACCTTAAAGCCCAGGTCCCATAGGGCGTAGAGCATGTATTCGATGACGCTCTCGGCGTGGGCGGTCTGTTTGTAGGCCCGCACGAATAGCAGATCGAGGTCCGAGAAGGGCGCGAGCGTGCCGCGGCCATACCCGCCGACCGCCATCAGGGCGAGGCGCTCGCCTTCCGTCGGATTGCGCGCGCGGAACACGTGGACGGTGGTGAAGTCCCAGAGCGCGGTGACCACCTCGTCGGTGACCCCGGAGAGCAGGCGGGCGGTCTCGATGCCGCCGGCGCCGTTCTCCAGCCGCTCCTTGGCGATCATCCGGCCGCGGAACAGCGCGGCTTTGAGGATCTCCAGCGCCGCCTTGCGCTGGGCCGCGCCGTCGCCCGAGGCCTCCAGCGCCGCCGCCGACAGCTGCGCGCGCAGCCGCACGCCATCGACGACATATTCCAGGCGAGTGGGCTTAAGCCGCGGCGGCATCAGTGGGATATAGGACGCTTTCGCCTGGCCCGCTGCCAGCTTGTGGTGTCAGCGGCGCGGCAGGGCCTGGTAGAGGCTGCGCGAGCGGGCGATTCCCAGCAGCATGGGAACTGCGGTGCAGGCGCCGATCGCGAGCCCGAGCAGGACAGGCCCGTGGAAGAGAAAGCCCAGGGCGATCAGCACGAGGCCGCCCAGCACAAGGCCGCGGCCGGTGAAGCGGTGGGTCTTGTCCCACACCGTGGCGTCGGCCAGCGTCCAGGGCGTCTTCAGGCCGATCAACCAGTTCTGCCGCGCCTTGCCGAGGTAGTTTCCCACGGCCAGCAGGAGGACGCCCGTGGCGATGGCGACCGGGCGCATGACGTTGAAGTCCGCGTCCATCGCGCGGCTGATCAAGGCGACCTGCACCACGAGCAGGAGGCCGGCGACCGCGATCAGAGTGACGTCGAAGACCTCTCCAGCGCGCTCGGCTTCGCGCTGCATCCCGAACCTCGGCGCGAAGGTCATGGAAGTGGCCACGAAGCCGGCGATCAGCGGCATCAGCCAGAGCGCGTGACGCGACGCGCCGTGATGCCGCACCCCGTCCAACCCCAGATAGTTGACGGGAACGCCGAGGCTGGCGGGAAGCGCGAACCACGCCCAGGCGGCGGCGGCGGCAGAGCCTGCGACCAGGCTGGCCGCGATCCAGGTCGCGTTGGAAATGCGCATCAGCTTTCTCCTTTGCGAGGGGTGGCGAGGGCCGGCGCCGCCGGCTTGCCCCGGAACTTGAAGGCGTCCATCAGGGCCATCAGGGCTTCTTCGAGCACCGAGACGTTCAGGCGATAGATGATCGTCGTGCCGGTCTTCTCCGGCGTGACCAGGCCCGCCTCGCGCAGCACGGCGAAGTGGCCGCTGAGGGTAGGCTTGGCGAGCTGGAAGTGCTCGGCGATCTCGCCGGCGCTCATCTCGCGCTCCCGAAGCAGTTCGAGAACCCGGCGGCGGGTCGGATCGGCCAGGGCTTTGTAGACTTCGGACATGACGCTCGGTCGGTATTTCGCTAATAAACAAAATATCCAAACGAGCGCCGGGCGCAACCGTTATTTTGGCAAGCGCCGAATTAGCTCAAAGCGGTAGGAGGTCGCCCAGGCGCGCCGCGCCGGTCCAGTGCAGCCCGCCCCAGCCTGCCGCTCGCGCCGCATCGACATTGGCCGGCGTGTCGTCGATCAGCAGAAGCTCCGCCGACGCGAAGCCCGTCCGCGCCTGCACGGCGGCGTAGAAGGCCGGGTCCGATTTCTTCGCCCCGAGATCGGCGGCGTAGTGCATGGCGTCGAACCGGTCGCGGAAGCCCAGCGCCGTCCACAGGTGATCGGCGCGCCGGTGCTCCTGGACGGTCGCGAGGTGGACCTCGATCCCGCGCGCCCGGACCTCGGCCAGGTCCTCCAGCAGCGCCGTGTCGAGCCGGGCGTCCTTCTCGAACCAGTAGGCCACAAGCTGTTCGCTGGTCAGGTGGGGCGCGATCCTGGCCAACACCGGCGTGAGGCGTTCGTGCAGGCCGGCGCGGCCCAGCGCCACGTCCTCCCAGTGTGGCGTGAAGAAATGCGCCTGCAGATCCGCGGCCGGGAGGCCGAGGTCAGCCTCGAGATCGGCGGCCCAGCCGCCGGGCCGGGGCACGATCACGACCCCGTCCACATCGACCATCAGGGCCTTGAGCCGCGTCAGCCCAGCAGGCCTTTCAGCCGGTAGAGCGCCTCCATCGCCTCGCGCGGGCTCATGCCGTCAGGGTCCATGACGCGCAGGGCCTCCTCCGCGGGGCTGGGGCCGAAGCTTGCGGCTGGCTCGGCGACGGCGGCGAACAGCGGCAGGTCGTCGAGATGGGCGGGCGCGCCGGCCTCGCGCTCCAGCCGCTCCAGGACGTCCTTCGCCCGCGACACCACCGGCGCCGGGACGCCGGCCAGCTTGGCGACCTGGACGCCGTAGCTGCGGTCGGCGGGGCCCGGCCCGGCCTCGTGCAGGAAGATCAGCTCGCCGTTCCACTCCTTGGCCTTGAGCGACAGGTTGGCGACGAAGGCCAGCCGCTGCTCCAGCACGGCCAGCTCATGATAGTGCGTCGCGAACAGCGCGCGGCAACGGTTGGTCTCGTGCAGGGCCTCGGCGCAGGCCCAGGCGATGGCCAGGCCGTCGTAGGTGGCGGTGCCGCGGCCGATCTCGTCCAGGATCACGAAGGACCGCGGGGTCGCCTGGGTGAGGATGGCGGCCGTCTCGACCATCTCGGCCATGAAGGTGGAACGGCCGCGCGCCAGGTCGTCGCCGGCGCCGACGCGGCTGAACAGGCGGTCGACGACCCCGAGCCGCAGCCGCCTGGCCGGCACGAAGCAGCCGGCCTGGGCCAGCACGGCCAGCAGCGCGTTCTGGCGCAGGAAGGTGGACTTGCCCGCCATGTTGGGGCCGGTGACGAGGGCGAGCCTCGGGCCGCCGGCGCCGGCCCCGTCCAGGCGGCAGTCGTTGGGGGTGAAGGCCTCGCCCGTCCGCCGTACGGCGGCCTCGACCACGGGGTGGCGCGCGGCCTCCGCCTCGAAGGCGGTGGAGCGGTCGACGGTCGGCCGCGCGGCGCCCACGTCCTCGGCCCATTCGGCGACCGCGGCGGCCACGTCCAGCCGCGCGGCCGCCGCGGCGGCGGCCTGGATGGCCTCGGCCACCTGGATGGCCGCGGCGCGCCAGGCCTCGAACGTGTCGAGCTCGATGGCCAGAGCGCGTTCGGCCGCCTGGGCGATCTTGGCGTCCAGCTCGGCCAGCTCGACCGTCGTGAAGCGGACCTGGTTGGCGAGCGTCTGGCGATGGATGAAGGTCGCGTTCAGCGGCGCGGCGAACAACGGCTCGGCGGCCTTGGCGGTGGCCTCGACGAAATAGCCCAGCACCGCGTTGTGGCGGACCTTCAGCGCCACCCCGCTCTCGGAGGCCAGCCGCGCCTCGAGCTGCAGGATCACGCGACGGCTGTCGTCGCGCAGGCCGCGGGCCTGGTCGAGCTCGGGGCGGACGCCTTCGCGCACGAAGCCGCCGTCGCGGGCCAGCGCCGGCAGGTCGTCGCCCAGGCCCTCGGCCAGCAGGGCTCGGAACTGGGCCAGGTCGGGGCGCAAGGCGGGCGTCAGCGCGCCCAGAGCTTCGGCCACCTCCGCCGGCGGCTGCACCAGCGGGTCCTTGGTCGCCGCGAAGAGGCCGGCGACCGCCTCCCCGATCGCCAGGCCGTCGCGCACGCAACCCAGGTCGCGCGGGCCGCCGCGGCCCAGCGCCAGGCGCGAGAGCGCACGGGCCATGTCGCCCAAGCCCTTCAGCGCCTCACGCAGCTTCTGCCGCTGCGCTCGGTGCTCGCAGAACCAGGCCACGGCGTCGAGGCGCGCGTCGATCGCGGCGGGATCGAGCAGCGGCCGTGCGAGCCGGGCGGCCAGCAACCGCGCGCCTGGCGCGGTCACCGTGCGGTCGATGGCCGCGAGCAGCGAGCCCTCCCGCGACCCGGAAGTGGCCTTCTCGATCTCCAGGCTCGCCCGTGTGGCCGGGTCGATGGCCATGACATCGGCCTCGCCCGCGCGGCGCGGCGCCGACAGAGCCGGCAGCTTTCCGGCCTGGGTGGTCTCCAGGTGGGCGGCGATCAGGCCGAGCGCCGAGACCTCCGCGCCCGACAACGCCCCAAAGCCGTCGAGGGTCTCGACCCCATAGAGCCGCTTCAGCCGCGCCTCCGAGGCGGCGGGTTCGGCGAGCGCCTGCGGCAGCGGCTGGACGAAGCCGCCGGCCGACTTCAGCGCCTGGGAAACCGTCTCGTCGGCGAACAGCCGGTCAGGGACCAGGATCTCCGACGGGCCGAGCGCAGCAAGCGCCGAGGCAAGGCCGGCAAGGTGCGTGCTCAGGCATTCCACTTCGCCGGTGGAAAGCTCGACGCTGGCCACGGCGGCCTGGCCGCCGCGCACGGCGATGGCGGCCAGGCGGTTGGCGCCCCGCGCGTCCAGCAGGCCCTCCTCGGTGAGCGTGCCCGGCGTCACCACGCGCACGACGTCGCGATGGACCACCGACTTGGAGCCACGTTTCCTGGCCTCGGCGGGATTCTCCATCTGCTCGCAGACGGCGACCTTGAAGCCGGCGCGGATCAGCTTGGCGAGATAGGCTTCCGCCGCATGCACGGGCACGCCGCACATCGGGATCGGCGCGCCGCCGTGCTGCCCCCGGGCCGTCAAGGTGATGCCCAGCGCCGCCGAGGCTTTCGCCGCGTCCTCGAAGAACAGTTCGTAGAAGTCGCCCATGCGGAAGAACACCAGGGCGTCGGGCTGGCGGGCCTTGGCCTCGAAATACTGCGCCATCACCGGCGAGGCGCCCGCGGACGGGTCGGGCGAGGTCGTGGAGGCCTGATCTGACGTGGAGTGGGCGTTCATGGGCCGCGCGACGCTAACCGGCGTGTCGAGTCCCGTCAGCCCCTCGCAGGCCCTTGAACCTGCGGCGAACAAGCCCAAGCTGTGGATGGATGCAGCATCATGTGGAGCTTCACGCGCTTTGAGCTTCGTGGTCTTCCCCGCGGGACCGTCGGACGCCGAAGACCTGGCGCGCGTGCACGTCGCCTCGTGGCGCGAGACCTACCGTGGGCTCCTGGCGGACGCGTTCCTGGCGCGGATGAGCGAACCCGGGTTCGCCCGCCGCTTCCGCCGCACGCTGACCGACCCGGGCGCCAGCGTCACCCTGGCGGCGGCCGACCGCTACGGCCTGGTGGGCTACGCCCAGGGCGGACCGTCGCGGCGCGCCACCCCAGGTGAAGCGGAGGTCGCCACCCTCTATGTCTTGCGCCAGGCGCAGGGGCGCGGACTGGGCGCGCGGCTGATGACGGAAACCGCCCGCGCGCTGGCGGCGCAGGGCGCGATGTCGTTGATGATCTCCGTCCTGCGCGACAACGTACGCGCGCGCGGCTTCTACGAGCACCTGGGCGGCGTGGCCGAACCTGCGCGCCAGGAGCCGGGCCCCGGCGGGCGGCTGCTCTACGAGGTGGCGTACCGGTGGGCCGACATCGGAAAACTCACCATCCCTCCTCTTTAGGGCGGGGATGAGCCTCAGGCCATCTCCGGCGCCGCGTAGGTCAGGGAGACGAAGACGTCCTCCAGGTCCGGGTCCTCGGTGGAGATGTCCTTGATGTGCAACCCAGCGGCGCGGATCGCGGCCAGCACCTGCTCGACGCTCGACTGGCCGGTGCGGTAGCCGACCGAAAAGCCGCCGGACGGCAGAAGCGCGGTCTCGAAGCCGGAAAGGGCCGGGGCGGCGGTCATCGGCTCCTGCGGCGTGACCAACACCTTGCGGGTGTCCATGCGGGCCAGCAGCGTCGTCGTTGGCTCGCAGGCCACCACCTGGCCGCGATTGACGATCGCGATCTGGTCGCAGAGCTCCTGGGCCTCCTCCAGGTAGTGGGTGGTGAGGACGATGGTCACGCCCTTGCGGTTCAGCTCCAGCACATAGGCCCAGAGCTGGCGGCGCAACTCGACGTCGACCCCGGCGGTGGGCTCGTCGAGGATCAGCACCGGCGGATTGTGCACCATGGCCTTGGCCACCATCAGGCGGCGCTTCATGCCGCCGGAGAGCTGGCGGACGTAGGCGTTGGCCTTGTCGCCGAGGCCGAGGGCGGTGAGCAGCTCCAGCGAGCGCCGCTCGGCCTTGGGCACCGCGTACATGCCGGCGGCCACCTCCAGCGACTCCATCGGAGTGAAAAAGGGGTCGGCGGCGATCTCCTGCGGCACCACGCCGATCGCGGCGCGGGCGTCGCGCGGCCGCTCGTCGATGTCGCGGCCCCAGATCTCCACCGTGCCCGAGGTCTTGCGGCAAAGGCCGGCGAGGATGTTGATGAAGGTCGACTTGCCGGCGCCGTTCGGGCCCAGCAGGCCGAAGATCGAGCCGCGCGGGATCGCCAGGTCGATGCCTCGCAAGGCCTGCATCTGCGGGGTCGTCTTGGTGGCGGCGTAGGTCTTGATGAGGCCCCTGGCCTCGATCGCGTAGTCCGGAAGATCCATACTCACCCCGTCGCCATGCGTTTCCCGCCGATTGACGGCGAAAGCCGCGCTCGCATACCTAGGCGCGCGCGGCGCCCATCACAATCCGGCCCGCCAGTAAGGACCGTAGAGATGGCTCGAAAAGCTCCGACCAAGGCCGGACGCAAGGTGAAACCGCCGGAGGCGGCTGCGACGCCCGGCGAGCCCTCAGCCATCCCGCCGCCGGAAGTGATCGTCGTGCGCTCCAGGCGCGTGGCCTGCGATGGAGTTGGCGGCGCGCTGGGCCATCCGCGGGTCTACCTCGAGATGGGCGAAGGCGATTTCGTCGAGTGCGGCTACTGCGACCGCCGCTTCGTCCTGGCGGCTGGGACCGAAGGGCCGGAAAGCGACCTGCTGGCGCCGGGCGTCTACGAAGGCTCGCACGGCCACTAGGCCGATCAGGCGCCCTTCAGCTTGAGCAGGCGGCGGCGGATGCGGCCGGTCCAGCGGTAGACGTCAGACGCGCAGCGGCATCAGGATGTACTGCACGTCGGCGTCGCGCGGATCGAGCACCAGGGCCGGATCGTTGGGGCCGCCGAAGCGCAGCTCGGCCATCTCGCCGGAGATCTGGTCGGTGATGTCGAGCAGATAGCGGGCGTTGAACGACAGCTCGAAGGGGTCGCCGTCGTAGTCGAGCTCCAGCTCCTCGACGGCCTGCCCGGCCTCCATGTTGCGCACGGTCAGCACGCACTTGCCGCCTTCGACGGCCATCCGC
>Ga0207660_10002579_pt1 | contig 11899 bp, 10 predicted proteins | sample KBSC73BmetaG_FD_184335 | JGI IMG/M metagenome (GOLD analysis project Ga0207660, IMG submission 184335) | Corn rhizosphere microbial communities from Kellogg Biological Station, Michigan, USA - KBS C7-3B metaG (SPAdes) (version 2) | ecosystem: Host-associated > Plants > Roots > Rhizosphere ... | reverse complement strand
AGAGGAGCATCCGGCTTTCGGCGAATCACGATCGGCGTTCCGTGCGCCGTGCGATACACCCGCACCCCCGCTTCCTCACGCTCGAAGACCGGCGCCGGCGTAGACGCCAGCACGTGCGCTGCATGCGGCTTCTGTGGCGCGAGTGCATCTGGCCGCGGCTCGGCATCGAGTAGTGCGCGAGCCTCGGACGGATCGGCGGCTAGCTGGTCGGTAAACGCCGGCCGATACACGACGACGCCGGCGTTGTCGGCAGCGAGATAGCGATTCGCGACGGCGACGAGATCGTCGCGCGTACACGTGAGCAGCCGCTCGAGATAGCGGTCGCCGATGCGCCAATCGCCCAGCGCCTCCCATTCGGCGAGATAGTTCGCCTGGCCCTCCATGTCCTCGAGACGACGAACGAAGTTCGATTCGTAGATTCGCTTCGCGCGCTCGACCTCGAGCTCACCGATGTCGCCCTCGCGAACGACACGTACCTGCTCCCACATCGCGCGCGACGCGTCGCGCGCCGTCGCCGGCGGCGTTTCGGCATGCACGACGAAGACGCCGATCTCCGTGGGCGTGTAGTTGTACGCGTGAACGGACGAGGCCAAGCGACGCTCGCGCACCGCCCGGTACAACCGAGACGCACGTCCGCTGCCGAGCACCGCGCTCAGCAGATCGAGCGCGGGGGTGTCGGGATGGGTGGTGCCCGGTGTGCGCCACCCGAGCGCGATCTGCGTTTGGCCGATGTCGCCCGACCATTCGCGATATCGAAAGCCGGCAACGCCCTCTTCGATCTGCCCTGGAAAGCGCGCAGGCTCGCCGGCCGCGAGCGAGCCGTACTTTCGATAGACCTCGGCAATCGCTTCGTCAGGATCGACGTCGCCGACGATCGAGAGAATCGTGTTGCCGGGATGATAGAAGTTGCGATAGAAGCCGACGAGCGCGTCGCGCGTGAGCGCGCGAAGTCCTGGCTCGCGTCCGATGCGCCAGCGCCGAATCCGATGGCGATCGTGCAGCACCTCGTACAGCGTTTCCGTCGAGACGGCGGCGGGATTGTCCGCCTTGCGCTTCGCTTCCTGAATGATGACCTCGAGCTCGCGCGCGAGCTCGTCGGCGTCGATCAATGATCGCGCGTACGCGTCGGCCTGCACATCGAGGCCCTGCACGAAGCCTGACGACGGCAGCACCGTGTAGTAGCTCGTGTGATCGTAGATCGTCGCGGCGTTGAGGTAGCCGCCGACGGCTTTCGTCTGTTTCGCGATCTCTCCGACGCCGCGCGACGGCGTGCCCTTGAAGTACATGTGCTCGAGCACATGCGCGATGCCGACGATGTCGTCGGTCTCGTCGAAGTAGCCTGCGCTGACGAATGTGACGATCGCGACGACGGGCGCCGAGCGGTCGCGCCGAACGAGGACAGTGAGCCCGTTGGGAAGTCGCGTCCGCATCACCGACGCGGGATCGATCGTCCGAGGCGATTCAGGAGCCGGCACGTGATTGGAGTCGAGGGTTCAGCCTAAGAATAGTCCCGCCAGGGCCGTTTACCACGGATCGGCACGGAACAGCGAAACAGCAAAACAGCTTCACTGAAAAGAAAAGCCGCTCGGGAAGCCAGAGTTGCGCTTCGAGCGGCTGTAGTTCAAAAAGAAAATTCCTTCGCTGTTCCGTGCCCCTCCGTCAGTGACGTGCCGATCCGTGATCAACGGCCCGGGCGCGACACTATCGTGGAACAGACTTCGGACCAGATGTGCTCGGCGACGGCGGCGCGGGCGCGACAGCCGTGCAGTTGCTCCACGGACCGGGACCAGCGCGATCAAGAAAGGTCTTCCCTGACGCGGTCTGGTTGAGTCGCATCAGCGTGCAGCCGAGATAGCCCTGCGACATCTTGTCGGTGGGATCGGCCTCGACGGCGCGAATGTAGAAGCGGCGCGCGAGCTCGTAGTTGCCCTGCTGGAACAGATTCGCACCCATCTCGCGCAGCGCTGGCATCGGTTGGATTGATCTCCAACGCGAGTTGCAATTCCTGATTGGCGAGCGTGAAGTTGCCGACTTCGCGCGCCATGCGTGCGAGATAGACATGCGGCATCACCGCTGTCTTGTCTTCGCGCACAGCTCGATTGAAGGCGCTCACAGCCGCCTCGCGTTGGCCTTTGCGATAGGCCTCGATCCCCTCATCGAGCGCGGAATTCGTGTGGCCGAACGGGCGAAGCACGATGAGCAGGACGGCGACGAGCACGATCGCACCGGCGACGGCCCACATCCACAGCGGAAAGCGACGCGGCGGCGCGACGACCTTCACCGGCCCTTCGTCAGCCAAGGGCGCCGAAAGCGGTTCTGTCTTACTGCTACCGCGAAGAGGCGGAGGCGAGATCAGCGTTCCGATATCCGCCGTCGGGTCGGTCGAGAGCGCGGTGTCGAGCTTGAGAAATGCGTCGCGAGCGGCGTTCGCGTCGCCTTCGGTCGGGTGATAGCTCGCGTCCTGCAGGCGATCGCGCGCGGCCTGAAATTCCGCGAGCGAGTTCGCCTGATCGAAGTTGATGAGCTGGCGCTGCCGCGCTTCGCGGATGAGCGGCTGCCCGGACAGAACCGTGGAGCCTACGAGCGAACGAAGCGCGGCTTCCACCGCGCCCCACGTTTCGATCAAGTCGGCGGCGAGATCTTCGGAGCTATGCGATCCGTCGAGTCGGGCCACCGCGGGGCGCGCCGAGTCGAGCTCGAGGCGCGCGCTCCGCTGTGCCTGGGTCGTCACCGAACGATCCGGAGGAGCCCCGCTACTGCGCTGCCGCGGATGAAGCTCTCCGCGTCGTTGGTCGGGATACGAATTCCCGTCTGCCGGAATCCGTGTTGCGACACACCGCTCATGAACTCTTCCATCGAGTGTGCCGGATTCCCGCGCTGATCACGCATGCGCCGCACGATCTCCTCCCACGACCCGCCGAACTGGGCCCCGTCCTGCACGATGATCTGGTGCTCCGGCTCCTGCTTTTGCTCGACGAGTGAATTGAGCAGTGAACCGAAGAGCTCGAGCTGGCCCCGAGCCGCTTCGGCGGGCGGTGCAGCATCCGCGCCGGAGCGCGGTTCGAGCTCCATCAGCATCGTATCGACGTCGTCCAGATCGCCGCCGAGCTCGGAGAGGCGCTCATCCCACGCCTTGAGCTCAGGATCGTTCTCCTCGAGCCGATACAGCGAACGCTTCAGCTCGATGAGCCGCCAGATGCCAAGCTCGTCCCAGTGATCTTCCGGTGTGGTGCGCTCGAAATGGTAGAGCGCCGCCTCGAACTCGCTCTGGTCGTACAGGATGTTGGCGAGATAGATGCGCGCTTCAGCGTGGTCGCTGTCGAGCTGAAGCGACTTGCGCAGAGCGCTAATGGCCGCGTCGTCGTCGCCCAAGCGGTGCGCGGCGTAGCCTACGCACGCGATCGCTTCGGCGGACTCGGGCGCTTGTTGCACCGCAGTCTCGAAGAATTCCTTGGCCGCGCCGAAGAACTCCGACTTTTCGCGCAGCGACCCCTCGCGGAAGAGCGAGCGGCCGACCTGCAGCATGAGGTCGATGTCGTCGGCATAGCCAAGCTCGAGCGTGCGGCGGAAACACCGCATCGCGGCATCGTCTTGGCCGAGCTTCAAGAGCGTCTCGCCGAGACCGGCAAGGCCGTCTTCGTGTTCGGGTTCGAGGACGAGCGCCTGCTCGAACGACCGGCGCGCCCATGCATACTCTTCGCGCGCGAGCTGCGCGTATCCTACCCCTACGTGGAGCTCTACCGAATTGGGATAGAGCGTAAGTCCCTCGCGAAGCACGGACAGCGCGTCATCATATTGCCCTTCGTTGTAGAGCTGATGCGCACGTTCGTCGTACTCTTCCGAACTGAGGAACGGGGTGGCCATCGTCAGCAAGCCTCCAGCTCATGATGGTAGGACTATAGTACCATCACGACATGGCGAAGTTCAATGGCGAATGCTTGGATTCGCGAATTCACTTTGATCGTTGAACGGTTACCGCGAATGCAATTTTGGAAATGCGCTTGCGAGCCGTAAATCCCCGAACCACGCCTCGCCGTCCTGACTGAAGTATCGCCTTAGCGAGAAGGCCCGCCGGGGCCGCCGGCACACATCGTTGCAAGCTCGCCCGCGAGCGCCGCGTTCTGCTCCAACAGCGCCAAATTGGCATCGAGCGAACTGCCGCTCGTCAAACGAGTTACAGCGGCCAGAAGGAAGGGGGTCAATTTGGCCCCAGATACACCCTGGTTGGCGGCCTCATGTTGCGCGGCGCGCACCGCATTTTCGACGTCGGCGAGCGCGAGTGCGAACTTCGCCGGCGGCGGCTGAACGACGAGCATCGCCTGAGTTCGCCCGAGCGTGCGATGCGCGCGATATGCTCGCACGATCTCATCGCACGAGTCGGCGACCGCGTCCAACGCGATGCCGGTCTCGGCGGAGAAAAAGCCGGGAAACTCTTTCGTGCGGTAGCCGATGACGGGAACGCCGAACGACTCGAGTCGTTCCCACGTGGCCGGAAGATCGAGAATCGATTTCGCGCCGGCGCACACGACGATCATCGGCGTGCGAGCAAGCTCGCTCAGATCAGCGGATTCGTCGTACGGCGCGCCGAGATGCACGCCGCCGATTCCGCCCGTCGCGAACACCTCGATTCCGGCGAGGCTCGCGAGCGCAAGCGACGCCGCGACGGTTGTCGCACCATCCCACCCGGAGGCCACCGCAAACGGGATATCGCGCGCGGAAACTTTGCGGACCCCGTCGCGCAACAGAAATCGCGCGAGCTCCTCGGGCTCGAGGCCAATCGTCGGCGTGCCTCGCGCGACCGCCGTGATCGCCGGTGTAGCGCCTGCTCGCTCGACCGCCGACAGCATGCGCGTTGCTGCATCGCGATTCTGCGGAATTGGAAGTCCCGGCGCGAGCACGGAGCTCTCGAGCGCGACGACTGGCGCGCGCGCGCGAAGCGCGGCGTCGACGTTTGGGAGAATGCGGAGCATGAGAAGAAACTAAACTGCCGGCGACGGGGGACGGGCGATGGGCGACCGGCGATGGGCGATCGGCGACCGACGACCGGCGACCGACAAGGGGCCGCCGATCGATGGCCAACGCTCTTGATCCGCGCGCAGCAGTTGTCGTCCGCCGCCCGTCGCCCGTCCCCGGCTTTAAAGAGGCTTTGCCGTCACGATCAATCGCTCCGGCGCACTGCCGACGTAGCGAATCGGCCAGCAGGTCGTCAGCGTGAGCGTCGCGTCCTTCGTTCGCACGATCGCCGGCGCATCCTTGTCGACCACCCGCGTCGAGATCACGACCCAGCGGTCCTGTCTCGACGCGGACTCCGTCATGATCGTGTCGCCGACGCCGATCTCGTCGAAGTGCTTGAAGTGGCGGTCGCGATGCGCGGAGATCACCGCGTTGCCGCGCTCGCCAGGCATCGACGTCCCCGGCAGATGGCCTGGCCCCGCATTGAGATCGTCCGCGTCGACGCCCTCGAGCACGATCTCATCGAGATCGAGCTTCGGAATGACGAGACGCGCGACCGGCGAGCCATCGACGATCGCCGTCGGTTGATGCGCGCGCGCAAACGCGTGCGCCGCGGCGAGAGCCGCCTGCGCCGAGTGCTCATCCCACGCCTGTCGAGCATTGTCGGCCGCGATCGCGCCCTGCGCGTAGCGCGTGAAGCCGAGCGATAGCACGAAACCGCCGGCGGCAAAGAACGTTACACCGAGGACTCTACGCATGAGGGCGGGTGGGAGGTGCGAGAAGGATGAGTCCAACGACAAACGACACCATTCCAATCATCATGAGCAGTGGCAGATCGCTCGCGGTCTCTGGCGCGCGTTCGCCTGCGCGCCCCTTCGCGGCTCGCGGCCTTTCGGTGCGCGGTTCAGTGGTTGGCTCAGTCCGCGGTTCCGGAGCCGGCGGACCGAGAATGGGTCGGGCAGGTTGACCGTTTGCGGTCGCGACGAGCACTTGTGTGGTGTCGACTGGGAGCAACAGTGTGTCTGCTCCGCGCGACGGTCTCGGCGGCAGTCCTGCCGCCGAATCCACCCACGCTTTCATGTTGGCGATGCGCGCGGCAGTCGCCCGCTCAGCCCGCGCTTTGACCGCCGCGGCAGCCGCCGCGGCCGCTGAATCGCTTGATTTGGGCGTTGGCGGGATGAACGTCGAATACTGAGCCCACACCGCAGCCGGGGCCGCGAGGAGCAAAGCGAGAATCAGACAGCGACGAAGCACGATGCGTCTCCCATCTCGGGCACTGCGAGAGAGGCATACGGCGGGCCAAACAGTGGAGTCGGCTGTCGACCCTCAGGGCTTCGGCGGCCAGGCCGCTACGACAGCGGCCCCGATCTTTCCCAACGAGACTTGCGCCTCGTTGTCGACCACCCAACGGATATCGGTGTTCTGCTTCGTGAAGCCGCACGCGACCACGCGCGACTGCAGATGGAACAGCGCGCACTCGGTCCGCACGGAATCAGTCGCTCCAGTTTTGTGCGGAACCGCCATTCCATTGATGCTTCGTTGCATCAGTTCGCCGTCCGCGTTGTTGGCCAAAATGTCCAACATGGCGGAATCAAGAGGCGGATTGACCGCCTTTCCGCGAGCGAGAAGCTCGAACAAATGTCCCATCTCGCGCGGCGTACTGACGCCCAGTCCGTACTTCACCGAGCTGTCCATCGCGACGCTCGTGAGCCGGAGATAGGTCTTCGAGTGCACCTTCGTGTGCGCGAGACCGAGCGCTTCCATCTTCGTCCACACCCGTCGAATCGCGATGCGGTCGAGCAGCAGGTTCGTCGCCGTGTTGTCGCTCAGGATGATCATCAGCGATGCCGCATCGTGCACGCTGAGCGACATGCCCGAATGCATGAACTGCAGCACCCCACTTCCCGGCATTTGATCAATCTTCAGCACGGTCAGCGGATCGTCGAGCGACAGCTGCTTCTGCTCGACGAGATCGTAGAGCGTGACGAGAATCGGAACCTTGATGAGGCTCGCCGTCGGGAACGTCTCGTCGGCTCTCAGCGCGAGCTGTTCACCGGTGTCGAGATTAGAGATGTAGTATCCCAGCACACCGTGGTGCGCCTGCGCGATCGCGTCGAGCGTGTGCCGCAAGCCGGCGGTGTCTGCGCGAGCGAATCCGTTCGCCCGTTGAGCCATCTGCGCGGGTGCGGCGGTCGCGATGGCACACATCGCCGCAGCGGCGAACAATCGCTTCATGTCACGGTTCCTCGGCGAGCTTCGAACGGCTTCCAGCTCTCGTCGCGCAGGATGGCATCGATCATCTCGACCGCGCGCTCGAGCTCCGCGTCGCTGGTGTAGAAGTGCGGCGCGATGCGAATGCCGGCATTCGGCCGATAGTCCACGATCACATTGTTGGCCAGGAGCGCCTGCGCGACGCCGTACGAGTGCGGCACGTCGAACGCGACCGTCCCGCCACGATGCGCGTCCTCGCGCGGCGCCGTGACTTTGTACCCGCGCGCGTCGGCAAGCGCGATGAGACGTGACGTCTGGTGAACGCTCTTCGCGCGAATCGCGTCGATGCCTGCGCGGCACAGAATGCGCGGACCTTCGATCGCCGCGTAGAGCGCAGGAATCGGCGGCGTGCCATTGAGCCAGCGCCACGCATGCTCCGCGTAGTGCATCTCGCCCTCGAACGCGAACGGCCGCTCGTGCGCTTGCCAGCCGGTGAACGACGGCTCGAGCGTGCGACTGACCTCCGGCGACGCGTACAAAAACGCGCCGCCCGGTCCTCCGCACAGCCACTTCAAGACGCCGCCGCTCAGGAAATCCACGCCAAGCTGTTTGACGTCGACCGGAATCACGCCCACCGAGTGAAACGCGTCGAGCGACACCAGCGCGCCAAGTTCCCGAGCACGCCGGCAAATTGCTTCGACGTCCATGATGTACGCCGACCGGAACAGCACGTGCGAGATGGCGACCAGTCGCGTGCGCTCGTCGATCGCGTCGAGCAGTCGCTGAGTGTCGATCGAGATTCCGTCGTCGCTCGGCACGACGTTGATTCGCGCGCCGAGCCGCGTCGCGAGGCCGTCGTACACGTAGCGCACCGATGGAAAATCGAGATCGGTCATGACGATCGTGTCGCGAGGCGACGTGTACTCGAGCGACGACAGCACGGCCGTCTGCGCGATCGTCACATTCGGCAGCATTGCGATCTCGCCCGGTCCCGCGCCGATCAGCGGCGCGATCTCGTTGCCGACGCTCACCGGCATCTCCCACCAGCCGCGCGCCCACGCGCGAACCCCAAGCTCCGCCCACTGATCCACATACTCGGCGAGGCGCTCTGGGACGGCGCGCGGCATCGCGCCGAGTGAGTTGGAAACGAGATACGTCGAGCGCTCGAGAATCGGGAACTCGGCGCGGTACGCGAGCAGCGGGTCGGTCACGCCAGTGTCTCCGTCGCAGGAACGGATCGCGCCGCGCGACGCGACGGCATCGTCGCGAAATACAGCACGATGGCCGCGACGAACACGATTCCGACGGCCTTCCATTCTCCGGCCGTGAGACTCGAAAGAATCCACGCGATTACGGCAAACGCGAGCACTGGGATCAGGATTCCGAACGGCGGTTGGAAGGGCGGACGATCGGTTTGAATGTGACGGCGCCGAAGCTCGAGCACCGCCGCGCAACACGCGGCGTAGACGAGGAGAATCGAACCGTTCGCAATGATGCCGAGCTTCTCGAAGGTGCCCGTCGCGGCGAGCACGAACACGGCGACGACGTGCAGCGCGATCGCCACATGCGGCGTGCGGAAGCGAGCATGAACGCGCGCCAATTGGGGCGGAAGAAATCCATCGCGGCCGAGCGCGAACAGCAGGCGCGGGCCCGCGAGCACCATGGCGCCGATGTAGCCGAACATCGACACGATCGATCCGATGAGGATCAGCCATCGTCCAGGCGCGCCGATCGCGACAGCCGCCGCCTCGGCGAGTGGTGTTTTTTGCTGCGCGAGATCCGGCCCGAGGATGCCTTGCGCGACCATCTGCACGGCGAGATAGAGCACGGTGATTCCGACCATTGCGACGCCGATCGATCGAGGAACCGTTCGCGCCGGATCGATCACTTCACCACTCGGCACGAGCGCGGACTCTATACCGAGAAATGCGAAGATGAGTACCGCCGACGCGCGAGCCACTTCACCGGTTCCAGGCGTGTCCTTCCAGTGAAGGTTTTCAGCGTGTACCGCGAAGACGCCGACGATCAGCAGCACGGCGAGGGGCAGAAGCTTCGCCACCGTCATCCCGGCGTTGAACCGATTCGCGCCGCGCACGCCTGCGATGTTGAGTGCACCAAAGCCGAGCAGGATGACCGCGAGCGTGATGATCCGCGCGACGCCGCCAGCGAGCGACGGAATGAGCCCCCCGAGCGCGTCGCCGAAGAATGAAGCGATGGCGGACGTGGCCAAGGTGATCCCGGCCCACAGCATCACGCCGACGAGAAATCCGATCAGCGGCCCGAATGCAACTTCGACGTACGCATAGAGCCCGCCCGTCAGCGAAACGCGACTCCCCGCTTCGGCGAAGCAGAGGACGATGAGTCCCATGGCGACGGCGCACAGGATGTACGCCAGCGGCGCGGCCGGCCCGAGCGACCCTGCTGCGGCCGCGGGGAGACGAAAGATTCCACCGCCGACGGTGACATTGACGATCCCCGCGGCGAGGCCCCAAACGCCCATCGCCCGCACAAGCGAGCGCTCATTTGTGTTGCCGGTCACAGGCTGCGATGCAGTCATGGACACAAGACTAGGTGGGCGCACCACGCGAGGCGAGAGCCGATCTCAAGCCACTCCCTCCATTGGCCTTCCATTGTCCATATTGCTGGCGCGTTTCTTTCCAAGACCTGTCCGAGGAGATCCCATGCGTCGTTCCGTTCCAGCTGTGGTACTGTCCCTCCTGGTCGCTGTCGCCGGCCCGCTCAGTGCGCAGGGCCTGCTTTCTGTTCCCTCGACGGACACGCTGAGGGTGACAACGGCGGCTCTTCTTCCCGACACTGCCAGCGCACCCGTCGCGGCTCCCGCCGCATCGCGCGAGGTGCTCGGCGCCCCGATGACTGGCCTGCGTGCTGGCGTTCACTCACGCGAAACCGCGCGTCCTGCTCGCCCACTGCTCGCCGGTGGCACGATGCAGCAGAATCAGGCGAGGGCCATGATGATCGTCGGCGTTGCCGGACTTATCGCCGGAGCGATCATCGGCGATACGCCGGGTACGATCATCATGGTTGGCGGCACCGTCGTCGGGCTGATCGGATTGTACGAGTATCTCCAGTAACCGGGATGCTCAACTTCAGCCCGGACACGCCGTTACTTCTTTAGGTATGACCCGCTCCTCGACTCCGTCACGGCGCATCGCTCTCGTCCTGGGCGGGGGCGGTATGAAGGGGTTTGCGCACATCGGTGTGATGATGGCGCTCGAGGAGCGCGGGATCGTCCCATCGCTGTACGCCGGCACGAGTATCGGCGCGCTGCTTGCCGCGGCGCGGGTCGGCGGTCTCCCGACGGCGGAGCTCGTGCGACGCGCCGAATCGCTCAAGCGACGCGACCTGTTCCGGCTGAACCATTTCGGCATGCTGATGGAGCGCATGCGGTCACCTTCGATCTATCTCGAGGATCCGCTGCGCAGCCTGACGGCCTCGGTGGTGCCCGAGGGGACGTTCGAGGATTTGCCGACGACGCTGCTCGTGAACACCGTCGACCTCGATCGAGGGGCGCAGGTGATCTGGGGAACTCCCGGTCTCAAGAACGTGTCGGTGCAGGATGCCGTGTATGCGTCGTGCGCGCTGCCCGGATACTTCCCGCCTGGACGTGTCGGCGAGCGGCTGTGTGTGGATGGCGGCGTCATCGACAACTTGCCGGTCGCGATCGCCGCGCTGTCGGCCGATCTCATTATCGCAGTGGACGTCGGCAGCACGGACCTGTCGCCGTTGACCGATCCCACGGCGTTGGGATTCGCCAACATCTACATGCGTGCGGCAACGACGATGATGCACGCGCTGCAGCAGTTCCCGCTGACCAATTGGAATGGTCCGCCGATGGTGCTGATCCGGCCTCGGTGCGGCGAGGATTGGTTGAGCTTCAAGAATATCTCGCACACGATCCAGGAAGGTCATCGCGCCGGTCGCAAAGCACTCGAGGACATCGACGCGTTCTACGACCAACCGGGCGGCGTCTACCCGAGGCGGCGCTTCGAGCTGAGCGTGGAGCACGGCAAGTGCATCGGCTGCGGCCTGTGCGTCGCGCTCGCTCCCAGCCTCATGGGCATGGACGCGGAGGGCAAAGCGTACCCTCGCACACGAACCACCGATTGGTCGCCGGCGGACGGCGAGTTCGTGAATGTGTGTCCGACGCAGGCGATCGTCGCACGGAAGATCGAGCGCATCCTGCCGATCAAAGCCGGGGAACGAGGCGCAGCCTGAACGACGGAACGGAGAACTCAGTGTTTCGTCCAGACAATGATGGCCGCGCACGGCGACCCTTGCATGAACTGCCGCGGAATCTCCCCGGCAGTGTAGATCTCCATTCGCGAGATGTTCGTGAGATCGACGAGATTGTCGATCTCCGTGACATCCTGGAGGATGGGCAGGCTGTGGCCGTTCAGGACCAGCACTGGAAGACAGGGCGTTCCCCGCACACGCACACCTAGGTGTCCGTTCGGCAGTCGTGCGAGCGGCGTGGCCGGCGAACGCTCGATCAGATCCGTCGTGCTGCGCGGAATCGCGGCGCCGATGTCGGCGTCAGTGAGGAACGTTCCGAAGCCGCTGTTGCGGCGCGCGTTGAATCCGTGGGGATCGTCGTTGAGCCTGCGACCGCGGACATGCACGGTGTCGAGCACCGACACCATCGTCGGCAGGTCGAGCTCGACCCATTGCGTGCTGTCAGGAAAGACATCGACGGTGCGCTCTTGTTGGTAGTAGC
>Ga0207660_10002573_pt1 | contig 11920 bp, 12 predicted proteins | sample KBSC73BmetaG_FD_184335 | JGI IMG/M metagenome (GOLD analysis project Ga0207660, IMG submission 184335) | Corn rhizosphere microbial communities from Kellogg Biological Station, Michigan, USA - KBS C7-3B metaG (SPAdes) (version 2) | ecosystem: Host-associated > Plants > Roots > Rhizosphere ... | reverse complement strand
CCCTCGCGAACCCAAAGCTGGTCCTAAGCCCGCACTGAACCTGCCGAAAGCGTCACAGGGAGGCTGGATGTCGCGATGAACGAATCCCCCAGCGCCTACCTGAACGACTGGTGGCTGTCGGGCCTGCCGCTGCAACCCGGCGAGCCGGCCGACCCTCGGGGCTACGACGCCTGATGGCCCGCAAAGCCATGCGAACCTCGACGGAAGACACTGCCGACGAGACCATCGTCAAGGAAGCCCTGAAGCGCTTCAAGAAGTGCGAAATCTGGGAAGCGACCGCGCGCCGGCGCTGGCTGGAGGACGAGAAGTTCGTCAACGGCGACTCTGACAATCTCTACCAGTGGCCCGAAGCGACGCTCATGGGTCGTGGTTACGGCTCGGGGGACAACTCCGAACAGCGTCCATGCCTGACGATCAACAAGACCCGCCAGCACGTCCTGCAGATCATCAACGACGCCCGCCAGAACAAGACCGCCATAAAGTTCCGTCCGGTCGGCAACGGCGCTACGTTCGAGGCCGCCCAGGTGCTGGAGGGCATCGTCCGGCACATCGAATACATCTCCAACGCCCAGCAGGCCTACGGGACCGCCACGCGCCACCAGGTGCAGTCGGGCCTGGGCTTCCTGCGGGTGATGACCGACTACGCCGGGCCTGACACCTTCGAGCAGGAAATCTTCATCCGCCGGGTGGCCAACCCGCTCAGCGTCTACACCGACCCCGACATTCAGGAAGCCGACGGCTCGGACATGCGCTTTGGGTTCGTGTTCGAGAGCGTGCCGACGGACGAGTTCGAGGCGCAGCATCCCGACTTCAAGGATATCGGCTCCTCGGCGCTGGACAACTTCGATGGCTGGATCACCGAGGACAGGGTTCGGGTCTGCGAGTATTTCCGCCGCACCGACAAGCGCGACCGACTGATCGCCTATCGGGACGCCGAGACGGGAGAGGTCAAGCAGCTCCGCGAATCCAAGGTCCCCGACGTCGTGAAGCCGTTCCTCAAGGAGATCATCGCCCATCCCGACACCCAGGTCCGCGAGGTCATGGATCACAAGGTGGAGTGGTTCAAGATCGCCGGCGACAAGATCATCGCGCGCCGCGACTGGCCCGGCAGCTACGTGCCGATCGTGATCGTGCCGGGCGAAACCACGGTGATCGACGGCGAGTTGGACCGCAAAGGTCATGTCCGCGCGCTGAAGGACCCGCAGCGCATCTATAACTACAACGCCAGCGCCCAGGTCGAGTTCGGGGCGCTCCAGAACAAGATCCCGTACATCGCGCCGGTCCAAGCGATCGAGGGCTACGAGGACTACTGGCGCACGGCCAACACCACCAACCTGTCGATCCTGCCGTACAACGGGCGTGACGACGACGGGAACAGCATCGAGCGTCCGATGCGCCAGGAGCCGCCGCGCGCCGCGGAGGCATACCAGGCAGGCCTGACCAACTCCGCCAACGACATGATGCTCGTCTCCGGCCAGTACCAAGCCGACTTCGGCGCCCCGTCCAACGAACGATCCGGCAAGGCCATCGAGCAACGCCAGCGCCAGGGCGCTACGGCCACCTACCACTACATCGATCACTTCGCGATGTCGCTGCGGTTCACCGGCAAGATCATCCTCGACCTGATCCCGAAGGTCTACGACACCCAGCGCGTCATCAAGATCATGGCCGAGGACGGCTCCGACAGCGACGTGTTGCTTGACCCGAAAGCCGCCCAGGCCTTCCTCGAAAAGCAGGAGCAGAACGCCGACACCGCCAAGCAGGTGATCTTCAACCCCAACGTGGGCCGCTACGACGTGGTGTCCGATGTGGGGCCGGACTACGCGTCGCGTAGGCAGGAGGCCTTCAACGCGCTCAGCCAGATCGCCCAGACCGACAACGGGCTGATGCCGCTGATCGGCGACCTGTTGTTCAAGTCGGCCGATTTCCAGTACGCCGATGAGATCGCCGAGCGCCTGCAACGCATGGTGCCGCAACTGGCCAAGGGCGATGGTCCCGACCCGCAGGTGGCGCAACTCCAGCAGCAGGTACAGGCCATGAGCCAACTGCTGAACACGCTCAGCCGCCAGCTTCAGGAAAAGACCCTCGCGCTGAAGGACAACTCGGCCAAGATCGCCGAGGGCGCCGAACAGAAGCTGATCGACGTCTACAAGGCCGAAACCGACCGGCTTGGGGTCTTCAAGGACTTCCTGGCGGCCGAGCCAGAAGTCGCGATGGCGATGGTCCGCCAGTTGTTCCTCGACACCCAGCAGACCGAAATCGCGCCTCCAGCAAACGGAGTGGCCGCATGAGCACCAAAATCATCCACGCCATGATCGCAGAGACCGCCAAGGCGATCGCGGCCGAGGCCTATGAGCTGCTGGCCCACGAGAACGCCTTTTACGCCGCCAACCCGAAGCAGCGCGTCTATGTCCGGCGCGCGTGGAAGGACTATATCCCCTACGCCCGCCAGTCTCTCATCGGCCTGCTCGCCAAGGATTTCACCTTCGAGATTTCGATGGGAACCTACACGCCCCAGGCCGTCGAGATGATGAAGAACGACGTCTACGAGTGCCTATTGCTCGACGGGGAGTTCAAGGGGCCTGCGACCGGGTTCAGCCCAGCCGTTCACTGATGACCTTCGCGTGCCTTAATTGCCAAGACAACCTCTGGGTCTGCGAAGAGCACCCACACGTCCCATGGAATGGCGGCGAAGGTTGTTGCGACGGAGCCGGAATGCCGTGTGGCCTGTGTAATGCGCTAGAGCCTCCTCAGATGGAGCTGGGCACTGTCCTTGTCTGGTCCCTGCTTGATGATCTGAACGCCTAACCCCATCCGGCCGCCTCTGGCCGTGCGCTCCCGGTGGCTCTCACCGGAAATCCACGAGTCCACATGACACTCAAGCACCCTCTCATCGCGGGCGCCAGCCGCTCGATGTTCGCCCGTCCCCTGTCGTCGCCTCTGATGCTGCGCGGGCCGATGGTCCCGTTCAGTCCGGAGGATGAAGGCGCCGCTGCCGAAGCGCCAGCCGCAGAGGCTGAAACCCCGGTCGCTGAGGCCCCTGAAGCTGTAGCGGCCGCCGAAGCCGCCGAAACCCCTGAAGAAGCCGCTCCTGAGGCTCCTGAGAACCCGGAACCGGCCCCAGAGGGCGAAGACCCGCGCGAACGCAAGCAGAAGTCGACCATCAAGAAGCTCGGGGAGCGCGTCGAGGGCCTGGGTGTTCAGATCAAGCACCGAGACGAGCGGCTAGCCGAGAAAGACCGTCAACTTGAAGCCTATCAGCGCCTCCTGGCGGCCCAAGGCATCCCGGTTGAGGGCTCAGAGGCCGCGCCGACGCACCCCACGACGGCCCCGGCGCCAGGAACGCCCGAGTTCGACCGCCTGGTGGACGAGCGCGCGACCCAGAAGGCCGCTCAAGCCCGTTTCACCGCCGACTGCAACGCCATTTTCGACGACGGCATGGCCAAGCACGGCGACACTTTCAAGGAATCGCTCGCCAACCTCAACGTTCTCGGCCTGATGAACGAGCAGGTGGTCGACGCGGCCCTTGCAACCGGCGCCGCCGCCGACATCCTCAACTACCTGGGTTCCGATGTGGACGAAGCGGCCCGCATCACGGCCCTCCCGCCGGTTCGCATGGCTGTCGAACTGACCAAGGTCGCCGCCAAGCTGGCCACGAAACCCGACGCCCCGCAGATCAGCCGTGCGCCGGCTCCCATCGCGCCCGTCGGCGGTCAGACCACGACCGTCGAGGCGGACATCTACGACAAGCGCCTGAACAGCGGCGACCGGGTTTCGCCCGAATACGCCGCCCGCCGCGCCGCCATGGGCGCGTCTTGGGCGAGGCCGCCGAAGACGCCTTGGGGGACGTGAGCCCAAGCCTACCGCCAGTACCTGCGTAAAGCCGACCTGGGCCGGTCAAAGCCCATGAGCTCGCTGTAGCCGGTTCAGCCCCGGACCTTGCCGACGTGGATGCGCGGCCCGCTCAGGGCAGTTCTTCACCTTCTCCACCTGGCTACAACAACTATCCCACAAACCAGAACGCCCCGGATCACAGTATTCGCGGCGAGGAGAACTGTAACATGAGTGGTAATTCACTTCTCACCATCGACATGATCACGAACGAAGCGGTCATGATTTTCAAGAACTCCAACGCCTTCATGCAGAACATCGACACTCAGTACGACTCGGCCTTCGGCATTTCCGGCGCCAAGATCGGCCAGTCGCTGCGTCTGCGCCTGCCGCTCGACTACACCGTGACCAACGGTCCCGGCCTGTCGGCGCAGGACAGCGTGGAACAGTCGATCACCCTGCCGCTGGCCACCCAGCGCCACGTCGATCTGACCTTCACCTCGGCGGAGCAATCCCTGAAGGTGGACGACTACTCGCAACGCTTCCTGCTGCCCGCGATGAACAACCTCGCCGGCAACATCGCCTCGACCATCATGGCCGGGTCGGATGGGGGCGTCTGCAACATCGTCGCCAACTTCAACGCTGGGGGCGACATCATCACGCCGTCGCTCCAGCAGGTGCTGGATTCCCGCGCCGTGCTGGCCGATAACTCGGCGCCGATGATGGACCGCAAACTGGTCAACGACCCGCACACCATGGCGCGTCTGACCGGCTCGCTGACCGGCCTGCTGAATCCTGCCACGGATATCTCCAAGCAGTACCGTGATGGCTCGGTCTACAACGCCGCCGGCTACACCTGGCTGGAAGACCCCACCGCGGTCAAGCACACCACCGGCACCTTTACCGCCGGGCTTGTCTCCGGCGCCGGCCAGACCGGAACCTCGCTCACGACCACGGCGATCACCGGCACGCTGAAGAAGGGCGACATCATCACCCTGACGGGCGTCAACGCGGTGAACCGGGTGACCAAGCAGACCACGGGGATGCTACGGCAGTTCGTGGTCACCGCCGACGTCGCTTCGGGCGCCACGACCATCCCGATCTACCCGGCCCTCGTGCCTGGCGGCGCGGGCTATGACCCGGTGACCGGCGACAACGCCCAGCAGTACCAGACGGTCACCGCCAGCCCGGCGGACCAGGCCGCGATCCTGTTGTTCAACAAGCCGAGCGAGGTCTATCGCCGCAACATCGCCTTCGCCCCCCAGGCGATCACGATGGTGACGGCCGACCTGGAGAAGCCGCCGATGACCGAGTGCTCCCGCAAGGAGTACGACGGGGTGTCGATGCGGGTGCTGAGGGCCTACGTACCCGGGACGGACAACACCGTAACTCGTGCGGATTGCCTGTTTGGCTTCTTGTATGTGCGCCCAGAATGGGCGGTCTGTGTTGCGGATGCGGTGCTCTAAACTCAACGTGTATTATGTTGACCTGAGTCACTGCTAAACTATTGTGACGAGGCCCGGAAGCGTTGAAGCGCAATCCGGGCCTCTGACCACCAGACCTGCGCGAACAGGACCAATGGCTCCCCTGAACATAGAGCGCCTACCCGGCGAACACGAGGCAGATTTCCGGCGGCGCTATTGCCGACGTCCAGCACCACGTCGATCACATCATCCCGCTTCAGGGGAAGACGGTCTGCGGTCTCCACGTCCAGACCAACCTGCGGGTCATTCCCGCCACTGAAAACGTCCGCAAACGTAACCGGCTGATCGAGGAATTGATCGCCGCTTAGGGGCGAGCATGACCTCAGATGACGAAACCCGCGCCCGAGGCCCCAAAGCAGCCTCCTTGGCGCGCGCCGTGGCCCACAAATCCTCCGGCGGCCACTCGCCGCACATCGCCCAGCTCCGCAACCGCGTCGAGCACGATCCGAACCCCGCCTTTCCGCCAAGGACCCACAGCATGAGCTATGTCTACAAGCCCTATCCGAAGTGGCTGCATTTCGAGGGTGATCCTTCGGTGCTCGTGCAGGACGAAGCCGAGCATGAAGCGTACATGGCCTCGCTCCCCGAAGCGGGGGGTGACGCCAAACTGAAGGCGAGGCCCGGGCGCCCGAAGAAGGCCCAGGCCGACGCGCCGGAGAGCATGGCCGCTGACGATCCCGAAGTCGTAGCGGAGACGCCGCCCGATCCCGAAATGGGCGAGTCCTAAGCGCGTCGGTCGGGAGCCAAGCCCATGGCCGTCACCACCCCAGCGCAGATCATCCTGCTCGCCCTGAAGCACGCGGGTGTCGTGGGCGTTGGGCAGACCCCGATGGCCGAGGACACCAACGACGCCTTCGATCTGCTGAACATGATGATCAGCCAATGGAACCGTAAGCGCTGGCTGATCTATCACCTGATCGACGTGTTTGCGCCGTCCACGGGCGCGCTCAGCTACAGCATCGGCCCTGGCGGAGACTTCGATACCCCGCGCCCGGATCGCGTCGAGTTCGCCTTCGCGCGGCAGCTCATCCCGTCGTCTTCGCAGCGGGTCGATTATCCCTTGAAGCTCATCGACGCCCGCGAGGACTACGACCAGATCACGCTCAAGAGCATGGGGACGTGGCCCTCGGTGCTGTTCTACGACAGCGCCTATCCGCTGGGCTTCCTCTATTTCTGGCCGCTGCCGCAGGACCAGCAGTTTGAACTGCACCTGAGCCTCAAGCAGACCATCTCGCAGTTCACCGGCCTCGCCCAGGAAGTGGACCTCCCGCCGGAATATATTCCGTGCCTGTTCTATAATCTCGCCGCCCGGTTGCGCCCGGCTTATCAGATGGCCCCGGACCCGACTGTGACGGCGCTGGCCAAGGACTCGCTGAACGTCCTGCGCGGCGCTAACGCCCAGGTCCCGACCATGAACATGCCCAATGCGCTCCAGGGGCGCGGCAGGGCCTATAACGTCTATAGCGACACGTAACCGGCGATGACCCGCGTCGCGCTTACCGGAGGTTACGAGAAGACCAGAAGCATCCTGGGCGGTGCGGCCCGATGCCTGAACCTGTTTCCCGAAAAGAACCCCGCGCAGTCGCCCTATCCGTTCACCTACTACCTGACGCCGGGCCTGCGGAAGGTCGCCCAGGCGGACGGGCGGGAGTGGCGGTGCCTCTATCTGGCCGGAGTGGGGGGCTTCTACGGCGTCTGCGGGCCAAACGTCTACCACATCGACGGAGCCTGGAACCTGACCCTGTTGGGGACCATCGGCACCCACACCGGCCAATGCTCGATGAGCGACAACCGGATCAGCGTCGTCCTGGTGGACGGCTCGGCCACCGGCTACGTCATCGACCCCTTCACGCGGAGCTTTTCGACCATCAACCCGGTGAACTTCTACGGCGCCGACCGGGTGCGCTACGTCGATACGTTCTACGTCTTCAACCGCCCCGGCACCAACCAATGGTACACCTCGCTCTCCGAGGTGTCCGTGGAGATGCTGACCGGCGGCGGGGTGGATGGCGGGAGCATCGTCGGGGGCGTGGGCTATGCGAACGGCTCGCATGCCGGCGTGGCCTTGAGTGGCGGGACCGGAACCGGCGCGGTCGCTGATGTCACCGTGGCGGCCGGCGTGGTGACCGCGGTCGCCTTGACGCAGGCGGGGACCGGCTACCGGGTCGGCGATGTGCTGACGGCCACGGCTGCGGCGCTCGGCGGCGCGGTCAACACCGGGACCATCGCGGGCGGGAACGGCTACGTCAGCGCAGTCTATGCGGGGGTTGCGCTGACCGGCGGCTCAGGATCGGGGGCGATCGCCTCGATTACGGTGACGGCTGGCGTCGTCACGGCGGTGTCGGTCACGGCCGGCGGCGGCTCATATGTGGTCGGAGACGTGCTCTCCGCGCCAGCCTCCGCGCTCGGAGGAACAGGATCTGGATTCACCTTCACGCTGACCGGCACGACCTCGGCCGGATCGGGCTTCGCCTACACCCTGACGGGGATCGGATCCTCAGCCTTCGACCCGCTGGACATCGCCGCCAAGACCGGCGCGTCGGACGACATCGTGACGATCGACATCATGTATCGTTACGTGTGGCTGTTCGGGGCGCGCTTCGAGACGGAGCTTTGGTACAACTCAGGCGGCGCGGATTTCGCTTTCTCCCGCTTGCCAGGGACCTATGTCGAACACGGCTGCGCGTCGGCCAACTCGGTCGCGCACACCGATGTCACCATGTTCTGGCTGGGCAAGGACAAGGAAGGCAACGTCATCGCCTTCGCGGGCGAGAACAACACGGCCATCCGCATCTCCACCTATGCCGTCGAGACGCTCTGGACCGACTATGAGGTCACCAACGACGCCATCGGCTTCGTCTACCAGCAGCGGGGCCACACGTTCTATGTCCTGACCTTCCCGAGCGCCGACAAGACCTGGGTCTATGACCTCGCCGAAAAGGAATGGCACGAACGGGCCTGGTCGGATGAGGACGGCAACGAACACAGGATTCGCGCCAATTGTTGCGCCTTCGCCTTCTCTGAGATTGTGGTGGGCGACTGGGAGACCGGCGCGCTCTACCTGCTGGACGAGGGGACCTATACCGACGACGGGCAGCCGATCCAGCGTCGCAAGGGCTTCCCGCATCTCGTCTCGGACGGCAACCGGGTCGCGTTCCAGCGGCTGATCGCCGAGATGCAATCGGGATCGGCTCCGGGGCTCTCGACCGAAGAAAGCCCCGAAGTCTCGCTGCGCTGGTCGGACACCCGCGGCGCGTCATGGTGGAATCCGGTGACCCAGCCGATTGGTTCGACCGGGCAATACCTGACCTCGATCCAGTGGTGGCGGCTGGGCATGGGCCGTGACCGGGTGTTCGAGCTCTTCTGGGACTTCCCCTACGAGACGGCCCTGACCGGCGCCTACATCGAAGCCAAGCCGGTCGGCACATGAGCCTCGAACAGAACTTTCCGCAGGTCGGGGGGCCTGTCCTCGATCCGCGCGGCAACTTCACCGACGAATGGCTGTCGTTTTTCCGTTCGCTGTGGAATCGGACCGGGCAGGGACCGGGCTCCGATCCTTCAGATGCGGCGTTCCTGGGGCTACTGGACGTCTCTGGCGACGGAAAGGCCAATGCGGCGCTTACGGAGGCCCAGACCGCGCAATTGCTGGTCCTGGCCCGCTCGACAGCTCCGGGCGGGGATTGTTCGAAGTGCGAGGCCTTCGCGCTGTCGCTGGGCCGCGCGGCGCTGAAGGACGACTTGGACGATGCCAAACTCTTCGCCTTGAGCTTGTCGCGTCCCGCAGCGCCCGCGGGTTCGAGCCTGAAGGTCGATGACGAAGGAGCGCCGGTCGATACGGCGGTCACTGAGCTGAACTTCACCGGGGCCGGGGTCACGGCCACGCAGACGTCGCCCGGCGTCGTTCAGGTCGATGTGCCCGGCGCTAGCATGTCCTCCTACGTCCCCGTGGCGACCGGCTCGGAACCCCTGACCTTCATGTCCAACGGGAGCGGGCAGCCGATGCTGATCCCGTACACGCCATGAGCGACATCACCTTCGACTTCTACTCTGTCCTGTTGACCAACGCCCAACGGCTGGCGTGGACGCCGGACCCTGGCGCAGCTCCCGGGCCGCCGGGCCAGTTCCTGCTGCCTGTGGCGGTCGAGAGCGACACCGGCGACGCCTTCTATTGGGACAACACCGGAACGCCGCAATGGCGACCGTGGCCGGGTGGGGCGGGGGGCACGGTCACCCATACGGGCGCGCTGACTTCTGGCCAACTCGTCTTCGGCAACGGAACCGACGATATCGCGGTCGGCGATCTCTCGGGCGACGTTTCGACCTCTGGGGCCGGCGTCACCACAATCGGCGCCAATAAGGTCACTACCACGACGATCAACAACGCCGCGGTGACCCTCGCCAAGATCGCCAATGCGGCGGCGAACTCCAAACTCCTGGGGTCTGGAGCCGCGGGCGCGGGCGCGGCCTATACCGAACTCACCCTTGGCGCGAACCTTTCCATGTCGGGGACGACGCTGAACGCGACAGGCGGGGGTGGAACGCCGGGCGGTTCTTCGGGCGACATCCAGTACAACAACGCTGGGGTCTTTGGCGGCTTCACCATGTCGGGTGACGTGACGGTTGTTACGTCAACCGGAGTGGCGACTATCGCCAACAACGCTGTGACATTGGCAAAGCTGGCGCCACAAGCTGACCAGACGATCCTTGGGAACGTCAGTGGGAGTTCCGCCGTCCCCTCGGCCCTGACGGCGACCCAAGTGTCCACGATGCTGTCAACGACCGGATCGTGGACGCCCGGCATCGCGTTTGGTGGCGCGGCGGTCGGTGTCACCTATTCTCTTCAGTTCGGTCACTATGTCCGGGTTGGGAACCTGGTCACCGCATCGTGCCACTTCACCTTGACTAGCAAAGGAACTTCAACCGGCAACGCAACCATTACCGGATTGCCATTTACCACGAAAAACACGGCTAACTATAGCCAAGCGGCGAGCGTGGGCATCATCTTTGGGTCGAATGTTGTTGTAACGGCTTTCGCCGACCCGAATGTTACTGTAATCCGCATGTGGAACCCTACAGCGAATGTCCCCATCACTGATGGCTCAATTAGCGGGTCCGGCGAGCTCGTCGTCAGCTTGACATATGAGTGTGAGCCATAGCCTCAAGACCGAGCAGGAACGCCCTTTACCGTCACATCGGCGGGGACCGACCTAGTGACAACGGCGCCCGCGCCGACCGTGGCCCAAGCGCCCACCGACAGCCTTTCCAGCACCACGGCTCGGCTGCCGATCATTGCGCCTTCGCCAAGCGCCGTGTCGCCGCTCACTGAGGCCCCGGGCATAAGGGTTGCGTAGTCCGAGAATGTCGCATCGTGGCCGATCAGCGCGCCGTGAGAGATGTAGGCGTGCGCTCCAATGATGACGCCGGGGCTGATGCAGGCGCCGGCGAGGATGACGGCGCCGGCGCCGACGGGAGTGCCGGGGGGAACCCAGGCTTGCGGGTGGATGATGAAAGCGGGGACTAAGCCTACCGCCATGGCCCGCTCGGCCACCGCCTTGCGGCCCTTGGGATAGCCGACGCAGGACACGAAATGGCTCACGTCGAGGGACTTCAAGTCGTCAATGGAGCCGATCTGAGCGACGCCGCGATCCTTGAAGCGACGCATGTCGATCTCATCATCGGCGACAAGCCCAGCGATCTGGCCCGGCCGGGCCAGCCCGAGTGCATCCTCAGCAGCCTCGAAGGCGCCCAGAACATCGCTGGCGTGACCGCCGCCGCCGATCAGAACTATCCGCATCCGGCAAGCTAACCACGAACATCGCCCACAGCACAGCCTGAACCAGCGTCAGGCGAACTCCAAAGGCCCACCATGACCATCTCTCCGAAGGTCCTCTATCCAGGGGGCCAACTCACCGCGTCTGCCGCAACGCTTTTCACGAGCCCAGCGAACACCACGACGATCATCTCGTCGGCGGTGTTTACGAACGTCGATTCCGTCGCCCGGCTGCTAACGGTCTACGTGGTGCGTTCCGGCGGAACGGCGGGCGCCGCGAACACCCTGATCAGCGCGAGATCGCTAGCCGCGGGAGAGGCTTACCCATCCCCAGAGCTGGCGGGCGTGATCCTCGGGCCGGGTGACTTCATCCAGGCCAAAGCCGACGCCGCAACGGCGATCACCGCCTCGGAAATCAGCGGCTACTATAGCAGCTAAGGTGCGGAATTTCCAGAAGATCGGCGAGGGGATCGACGTTTTCCCCGTCCTCCACGCCCTGCAACGCCAGCCCGAGCTTTGGGACCAGAACACGCTTCGGACCACGCATCCCGGCACCGCACACAGCGACGTCTCCGACATCTGGATCTTCTTCAACGACCCCACGAACCCCGAAGCGGTGATCAACGATCGCGAGGTGGTCCCGTTCGCGGCATGGGAGAAGCTTCCGCAGCTCCGGCCCATCGTCTTCAACCTCATGCGGGCCGTCGAGGGCGTCCAGCTTGGCCGCGTGATCATCACCCGACTACCACCCGGCAAGCGCATCACGCCGCATGTGGACGGAGGCGCGCCCGCGACCTTCTACGACCGCTATCAGCTCATGCTGCAGTGCCTTCCC
>Ga0207660_10002568_pt1 | contig 11935 bp, 11 predicted proteins | sample KBSC73BmetaG_FD_184335 | JGI IMG/M metagenome (GOLD analysis project Ga0207660, IMG submission 184335) | Corn rhizosphere microbial communities from Kellogg Biological Station, Michigan, USA - KBS C7-3B metaG (SPAdes) (version 2) | ecosystem: Host-associated > Plants > Roots > Rhizosphere ... | reverse complement strand
GCAAGGAAGTGGTCGCGCTTGGGGCGGTGGCCAGCATCGGCTACATCGCCGCCGGTATTTGGCAGCTCGGTCCGCATTGGGCGCTTGGCGCCCTGCTCCTCGCGATCGGCGTCTACGGTCTGGCCACGATCGCGCTCTACCGCAAGACCATCATCGAGGCCTAGCCAATCACGTGGGGAACCACGTGTTGTTGTTCTAGCATGACCACTGTTCTCTCTTTGGCGGACGATCGGGAAACCGGGCGCCCCGACGTCGCACGGCCTGCTGCACCCGTTCCCAACCTGTCTGATGCCGAATTGTTGGACGCCTACTCCCGCACCGTCAGCGGCGTCGTCGAGCGCGTCGCTCCGGCCGTTGTCAGCGTGGAAGTGCACCATCGCCGCGCCGGCGGAAGAGGTCCTCAACGCGAAGCGCAGGGTCACGGGTCGGGCTTTGTCTTTACGCCCGACGGATTCATCCTCACCAACAGCCATGTCGCGCATGGCGCGACCAAGACCGACGTCGCGTTCGCCGACGGCCGCCGCCTGCGTGCCGCGCTGGTGGGGGACGATCCGGACACCGATCTCGCCGTGTTGCGGATCGACGATTCGGGGCAGGTCACCGCGCCGCTCGGCGATTCGGCGGCTCTGCGCGTGGGGCAGGTCGTCGTCGCAATCGGGAATCCGCTCGGATTTCAAAGCACCGTCACGGCCGGTGTGGTCTCCGCGCTCGGCCGCTCGTTCCGCTCCGTGTCGGGCCGCCTGATCGACAACGTCATTCAGACGGACGCGGCACTCAATCCCGGGAACTCGGGCGGGCCGTTGCTCGATTCGCGGGGAAATGTGGTGGGTGTGAACACGGCGGTGATTCTGCCGGCACAGGGCATTTGCTTTGCCGTCGCGGTGAATACGGTGAAGCTCGTGGTCGGCCAGCTCATCGCGTACGGGCACGTGCGCCGCGCGCGCATTGGTGTTGGCGGGCAGAATGTCTCATTGCCGCGCCTTGCGGTGCGCGCGCACCGGCTGATTCAGCCGAGTGGCGTGCTGATCACGACGATCGAAGCCGGCAGTCCTGCGGCGCGCGCCGGCGTACAGTCGGGAGACATCATCGTCGCGTTCGACGGACATCCCGTGCACGGCATCGACGATCTGCATCGGCTGCTCACGGGCGATCGGATTGGAACGGCCACCACCATCGTGGTGGTGCGCAAAGCGGAACGTGTGGAGCTGGCGGTCACCGCAGCGGAGACCGCGCAACCGTAGCCGTGACAAGGCTGTGACGCGCTGCTGTTGACCGCGGATGGCCGCTGTTTGTACCTTGGGTCCCATGATGATCAACGCCTGCCACACGAAGATGCTCAACACCGGGAACTTTCTCGGGGAGGCGGGCGCTAGCTGAAGCGATGGAGAAAGTCGCAGACGCACTGAACGGCCCGCCCCACTCTGGAGCGGGCCTTTTTGTTGCGCAGCCGTCACTGAAGGGAGATTGGATGAAGAGGCATTACCTGCTGGCCAGCGATTTCGATCAGACCTTGAGCTTCAATGACTCCGGCATCGTGCTGAGTGAGATGCTGGGGATCCCGAGCTTTGCTGAGCGCGTCGCCGCATTGTCCCAGCTCAACCTCGTACAACAGGGTGCCGAGCTGGCCTATTTGCTCGCGCACGATCCCGATTTTCGCCGCGTCACGCGCAACGATCTGCGGGAGGTTGGGCGTCGCGTCCGTCTCAAGCGGAACGTCGCGCTACTCGCGCGGATGCTCGGCGAGGGGATCGACGGGCACCGGTTCGACTTCTACGTCATCTCCGCCGCGCCCGAAGACGTCGTATTGTCCGCCCTCGACGGTATCGTGCCGGCCGATCATATAGTGGGAACGCGGTTCCAGTTTCAAGGCGAGAACGGCCAGATCGGCTCCGTGATGAGAGTCGCGGCCGGATTCGGGAAGGTTGCGGCGGTCGAAGAGATCCGGACGCGCCACGCCGTGCCGCGCGACCAGGTGGTGTACGTGGGCGACGGCCAGTCCGACATTCCCGTGATGTTGCACGTGAACCGCGGGGAAGGGTTCACCATCGCAGCGTCCGAAGCGCGCGAGGTCGCCCAGATTGCGAAGCGCACGGTGATCAGCGATGACGCGCTCTCGGTGCTGGTGCCGATCCTCGAGGAGATCGCGGGCTTTGGGCCGGCACAGATTCGCGCGCTGTTCGAGGATCAGGGTCTCGTGATTCAGGAATGGGATCGCGTGCGTACCGACTGGCTCACGATCCGCGATGGGGCGAGCGACGGCATCATCCGGTTGAATGCAGTCGCCGGCGGGCAGGCCTAGACTTTGATGGCTCCCGGGAAGCGGGTCGCGGCGGGCGCGTAGCCCGGGAAAACCGGGGCGAGATCGCCCGCCCCAAGATGGCGGGCCAGGATTTCGCCGAAGAGGTCGCGGAAGTCGGTCGTTACGGCGACGTCTCGTCCCTCGAAGCGCTTGTCCACGTCCAGCCCCGGCCAGCGGCCGAGCACCTGGCCGCCATTCACGGGTCCACCCATCACGAGCATCGCCGTGGCGTGCCCGTGATCGGTGCCGCTGTTGCCGTTCTCACGAATCGTGCGGCCGAATTCGGACATCGTCAGCACGACGACATTGCGCATCGAGTCACCCAAATCGCGAGAGAACGCGCTTAAGGCAAGCCCCAGCTCACGCAGCCGGGCCGAGAGCTGTCCTTCGCTCGAACCTTGATTCACGTGCGTGTCCCAGCCGGTGCAATCGGCGAACGCGATCTCCATCCCGACATTCGCCTTGATGAGCTGGGCGATCTGCAGCAGGGTCCGCCCGACACGTCCCGGCGGGTACTCGACGCCGGCGGTTGGGCGGTATTGCGTTGGATCGGCGCGCTTCAGCATCTGCACGGCCTCGAATCCTTCGCGCGATGACGACGCCAGCAAGCCGGTGCCCGCTCCGTCGTACAGCTCCTCGAAGGCCCGGGTGAGCCGGTCGCGTGCCGCTTCCTGCGGTACGCGTAGCCCGAAGGCCTGGAGATCATCGAGTGCGAGCGACGGCGCGGTGCCCGCGAGAATGCGCGGCAGCTGCGGGCCAAATGCCACGGCCCGGAACGGCGTCTCGGCGTGCTCTCGATCGTGGTCGCAATAGCGATTCAACCACCCGTCGGCCGTCGCCTTCATGCCGGGTGTGCCCGATTCCATGTAGTCCTGGGCGTCGAAATGGCTGCGCGTCGAGTCGGGGGAACCGATCGCGTGCAGCACGGCAAGGCTCTTGTTGTCCCACAGCGATTTGAGCGGCGCCAGGCTCGGGTGCAGACCGAAATGCCCATCCAGGTCTACCACCTCGTTCGCCGGAATCGCGATGCGCGGCCGCTCCTGATAGTAGAGACGCTCCCCGTGCGGCACGATCATGTTGAGGCCGTCCACGGCGCCGCGTTGGAAGAGGCACACGAGCGTTGGACGGTTGGACGGTTGGACTGTGGGACCGCGTTGGGCAAATGCGGCGCGCGCGAGGAACAGCGGATCGAGTCCCAAGCTCACAAACGCCAGGCCGCCTGCCTTCACGAAAACCCGTCTCGAGATGCTCATTGTTTTTGGAAATCCGGGCCGCCGAGCGCGAGGCCAACCGCCAGCGCGCGCGCCTGTAAGGGATCGGCAACGTCCGCGAGTTGGTTCAGTATCACGCTCTTCGTATGGGCAGACATCGTCCCGCCCAGAATGCGCTCGTCCACTGCGCTGACGAGTTGGGAATGATCGGTGGTGGCGGGGATGACCGTATCGAGATTCGCATCGATGCCGGGTAGCCGTCCCCCCGCCAGGGCAACGGCGGCGTTCATGCGGGCGAGCAACGCCCCGCTGTTGACCCAATGCGCTTCCGTCTCCGCGTAGCCCGTGGGGGCTGGTTGCTGGTACAGCGGCTCGCCCAACCGCGCGACCATTTGCGCGAGCCGGGGTGTCGTGTCAGGGTCCGCCGCAATTGCGCGTACCGCGCTGACGACAAATTCGAATGGCGTTTTGACTTTGGCCTGCACGGCATCGGGAGCCCAGAAATCGGGTGACGTGAAGATGGCGCGCAACACCACGCGAATATCACCGCGCGATTTCTGCCAGGCGGCAACTGCGGCATCGATGCAGCCGTCCGGCGGCTCGTCGGCGACGAAACGCGCGCACAGTTTGGTGCTGATGTGGTGCATGGTCGCCGGCTGATTGGCGAGGAACTTCAGGAGCTTGATGCCCTCGTCCTTGCCTTCGTCATGGAACGTGAGTCCGAAGACGTGCTTCGTGCCGTGGTCGTGGGCCCAATCGCGGAAAACGAATCCTGCGCCCCGCTCCGGCCGCTCGATGCTCCACCCGGTGAATATCCGCGCCACCTCGATGATGTCCTGCTGCGTGTAGCCGCCATCCACGCCCAGCGTGTGGAGCTCGAGCAGCTCGCGCGCGTAGTTCTCGTTGATCCCCGTGGGACGGCGCCGCTCTTGTTCGGGACGCATCTCATTCATCCCGAAACGGCGGCGGCCAAAGAACCCGGATGATCGGCGCGGCGGCTCGGAACCCGCTGCCACACTCTGCGCATTGTCGAGATAAAACAGCATCGCGGGACTCTCGGCCGTCGCGATCAGCAGATCCTCAAACCGGCCGTCCAGAGCGCGTGGCCGGATGGTTTGTTCGATATATGAAGGCACGAGAAAACGATCGGCACCCTTGCCGACGAACACGTTGAAATGATTCGTCCAGAAATCGACCATCACTTCACGTAGCTGCCGCTCGGAGAACGTGGCACGGACAATCGCGAGCTGCTGGAGCTGCCCGCCGAGCTCGCGGAATTCCGACCTCACCCCCATTCCCCCTCTCCGCGAAGCGGAGAGGGGGTGAGGGGGTGAGGACTCGCGCTGGACGTCACGATAGCGCTGCGCCAGGTCTTCGCGATCGTAGTGGAGGATCCTAAACGCGCGCTCGCGTTGCTCGAGCGCCTTGTCGTCGATGCGATCGGGATCGAGCTGCCGTTCGATCCAGCGCATGACGCCGAGCTGCGCCACGCTGTCGGCCTCGCCCGGCCGCGGTCCGTAGGCGAGGCGATTCAGCGCGTGCAGCGCCGAGTCCCGTGCCGTAAGCGGATTCTGGGCAACGAGCGGCGGGGCCGCGACGAGCGTGGCAGCGACGAGCAGGATATGGCGCATGGGTCTATAGGCTGACGCATCCCCCGGTGCGAAGTTAAGGGGTATGCCCGCCCCACCCCTGGCTAGACCCCGCCGCCGCGCCCGGCGTGACGAGGGACCGCCCCCAACCTGGGGCGAGCGGCTCGCGGCACTCAAGCATGTCCCCCCGCTGGTGAGGCTCGTTTTCCAAACCCACCGGGGCTACACGCTCGCGATCCTGGTGCTGCGAGTCGTGCGGTCCTTCATCCCGGTGGCCGTATTGTGGATTGGGAAGCTCATCATCGACGCGGTGATCGCCGGTGTCGGCGCGGTCCAGGCCGGTCGGTCCCCGGACTGGGGGCATCTCGCCGTCCTCGTGGGGATCGAGCTCGGCATCGCGGTCGTCGGCGAGGGGCTCGCGCGACTGTCGTCACTGCTCGAGAGCCTGCTCGGCGACCTGTTCGGCAACCGGCTCAGCGTGCGGCTCATGGAGCACGCCGCGACGCTCGATCTGGCGCAGTTCGAGAACGCAGAGATTTACGATCATCTCGAGCGGGCGCGACGGCAGACGATCGGGCGCATCGGCCTCTTCACGCTGCTGTTAGGCACCGCCCAGGATCTCATCACGCTGATTTCCCTCGCCAGCGTACTGCTGGTACAGCTGCCGTGGCTGCTCCTGCTCCTCACCATCGCCGTCCTGCCGGCGTTCCTGGGCGAAGCGCATTTCGCGTCACTCGGCTATTCGCTGCTGTTTCAATGGACGCCCGAACGACGACTACTCGATTACCTCCGCTACATGGGCGCGTCGGATGAATCCGCCAAGGAAGTAAAACTATTCGGGCTGTCGCCGTTTCTCGTCGGCCGATACTCTGAGCTCTCAGATCGGTTCTACGCGGAAAACAAGAAGCTGGCCGTGCGGCGCAACATCGTCTCGACGCTGCTCGTCACCATCGGGACGCTCGGATACTACGGCGCTTACGCCGTCATCATCTATCGTACGGTGCTGGGTGCGTTCACGATCGGCACACTGACCTTTCTGGCCGGCTCGTTTCGCCAGAGCAGAAGCCTGATCCAGAGCATACTGCTGGCCCTCTCCTCGATTTATGAGCAGAGCCTCTACCTCAGCGACCTGTTCACCTTCTTTGAAGTTCGACCCAATGTGACTTCCAAGCCCGGTGCCAGGCCGGTAGCCCGACCGCTGCAGACCGGCTTTCAATTCGAGAACGTGGGGTTTCGCTATCCCGGCTCGCAGCGCTGGGCGGTGCGGGGCCTCAGCTTTGCATTCGAGCCGCATGAGCGTATCGCGCTGGTCGGCGAAAACGGTGCGGGGAAGACGACGCTCGTGAAACTACTGGCCCGGCTCTACGATCCTGACGAGGGCCGAATCCTGCTGGACGGTGTCGATCTCCGGGAGTATGACCTCGACAGCCTCCGCAAGAACATCGGCATCATCTTCCAGGACTTCGTGCGCTACGACTTTGTCCTGCGTGAAAACATCGGCGTCAGTCAGATCGAGGCCTTGGGCGACGAGGCTCGGATCCGGGAAGCCGCCCGGCGCAGCTTGGCCGACTCCGTGGTCAAGCGCGTGCCTCAGGGCTACGACCAGATGTTGGGCAAGCGATTCGACAATGGTGTCGAGCTGTCGGGAGGAGAATGGCAGAAAGTCGCGCTCGCGCGCGCCTACATGCGTGACGCGCAGGTCTTGATCCTCGATGAGCCGACTGCCGCGCTCGACGCGCGCGCCGAGTACGAGGTGTTTCTGCGGTTTGCGGAGTTGACGAAGGGACGCATGGCGGTGCTGATCTCGCACCGCTTCTCGACGGTGCGCATGGCCGATCGCATCTTGGTGCTGAAGGACGGGGAGCTGGTGGACGACGGCACGCACGAAGAGCTGGTCGCGCGCGGCGGACTCTACGCGGAGTTGTTCAGCCTACAGGCAGCCGGCTACCGCTAATGCTGTAGCGCCGGTGCAGGCCGCAGATTTCCGCCGTCTGCGACGAACTTCCACTTCTTGTCGGCCTGCCGTTTCCAGATCGTCAAATACTTGCTGTAGTGATGGAGCGAGGCGATCGTCGCCTCGCCGACGGTGCAACCGAGGTCGCCCGACTTCGCGATTTCGGCAGCGACGGGCCGCCATTCGAGTACCGCGCCCGCTGGAAACTTGTCGAACGACGCACCGATCGCTTCACGCCCTTCATTGAAGTGGGTGCCCGCCCCGAACGACACCGCATGCTCGGCGGCGTACGTGAGGAATGCCTGTTTCGCGCCGCGCGTCCTGGACAAGGCTGCGAACGCGGAGTCGGCCCGAATGAGCTCGTGCCGGTTGGCTGCGCCGCGCACGGGAGCCGCCTCATCACGTTTGCCGGCGAGTTGAACCGGCGCGGAATCAGGCACCGGAGCGGTGCCGGCAAAGGCAGCCAGGCGCCAGCCGGCCGGTACCTTGCGCCAACAAGCGAGGTACTTCCCGCGGGTACTGTCAACGTGAGTCCATCCCCACGTGTAGCCGAGCGAGCCGTCGGATGAGACGTCCGCAAAGACGGGCTCACGCTGGAGGCTGCGCGCCACTCGGGCGTTGGCCAGGTAGGTCCTGATCTGGCTGGCGCCGCGGACCAACGGTGCGCCGGGATGTAGGTACACCGCGCTATCGGTAAACGACGTCCCATCGAGCGCGAGTGCACTATCGGCGGCGAGCAGCGCTTGGCGATCGGCCGCACGATCCGGCGCGCTCGTGACGAGCACCGTGAGTACGAGCATCAGCAGTCGCATGGGTGTCCTCCCGGCGCCAATCTGGGCACAATCCGCTCCGCGGCGTAGATGCGCCGTGTCATCGACACGTGAATTCACACACTTCTGACCGCTCCCGCCAGTGTGCCTTTCGTAGCATGCTACAATGAGGCTTATGAAGCGTGTGTTGCTGGTTTTTGGCGCCTGGACGCTGGTCGCGCTGCTGTTCGCGATTCAGATGCACTACCAGGTCGTGCAGGGGAGTCAGCGGCCGTGGAAGTGGATCATCGCGTGGCAGCTCAGCGGGTGGTGGAGCTGGGCGTTGTTCACTGCTCCCGTGTGGGCGTTCGCCGCCTGGGCCGTGCGCATCCGCCGGCCCCTCGCCATCATTGCGGCGCACCTTCCCGTCGCACTGCTGATTGGCGTAGCGTGCGCCGGCTTCGAGGGCGCGGTCAAAGCGTTGTTGGGTCTTTATCTCACACCGCATACCCTCATCACCGGGATCACCGACTCGGTCCAGATGTATTGGACCTTCAATCTGCTGGTCTACGCCATGCTCGCCGGGTTCTACCACGCGTGGCGGGCATCGCGGCTCGAGACGCAGCTCGTGCAGGCGCGGCTCGATGCGCTCGTCGGGCAGCTCCAGCCGCACTTCCTCTTTAATACGCTGCATACGATATCGGCCTTCGTGCTCGAGGACCCCAAGCAGGCCAATCGGATGATCACGCGGCTCTCTGAGCTCTTGCGCCAGTCGTTTAACCGCGAGCGCGGTCCGCTCGTCACACTGGAGGAGGAGCTCGAGCTGCTCGACCACTACGTCGCGATTCAGGAAGCGCGCTTCGGCGACCGGTTGCGGGTCACGTTCCGCGTCGATCCGCGGGCGGCGTCCGCCGTCGTCCCCACGCTGCTGTTGCAGCCGCTCGTCGAAAATGCCGTGCGTCATGGCGCGGCGCCGAACGGCGGCGTAGCGGAGGTGGAAATTGCCGCCACCCGCGCCGGCGACCGGCTGCACCTCGAGGTCCGCGACAACGGTCCCGGTCTGGCCGCGGGCAACGGCAACGGAGGAACGGGGTGGGGACTCGGCCTCACCAACACCCGAGCCCGATTGTCGGAGCTGTATGGAGCGAGGCACCGTTTCGACCTTGTGAACGCCGCCCCGCCCGCGACGGGTGCGGTCGCAACGATCGAAATCCCCTTCAGCGACCATGCGCGCGATCATCGTTGACGACGAAGCGCCGGCTCGGCGCCGACTGCGCGGCGTGCTGCAGCAGATTCCAGCCGTCACGCGGATCGACGAGTGCGCCAACGGGCGGGACGCCGTCGAGCTGCTCAAGCGTGGCGTACCCGACCTCGTCTTCCTCGACATCCAGATGCCGGACCTCGACGGGTTTGCCGTGGCGGCGGCGGCGTCACACGAACGACCGCCCGCCATTGTCTTCGTGACCGCGTACGACGAGCACGCGGTGCACGCGTTCGAGATCCAGGCGTTCGACTACCTGCTCAAGCCGTTCGATGACGAGCGGGTGATCGGCACCGTCAAGCGCGCCGGCGAGTTCCTCGACTGGATTCGCCGTGAAGGCGAAGGCGACGCGGCGCTCAACGGCTTTGGTGACGTGTCAGTGGACTTTGCGACTCATCAGGTCCGGCGCGCGGGACGCGTCGCCGAGCTGCGACCCAAGGAGTACGCGCTCCTCGTCGCTCTGCTGAAGCGGGGCGGTCGCGTCGCGAGCCGGCTCGAGCTGCTGCGCGAGGTCTGGGGATACGCCGAGGACGTGATGAGCCGGACGGTCGACACGCACGTCGCGATGCTGCGGCGCAAACTGGAGCGTGATCCCGCGCATCCGCGGCACATCGTCACGGTTCGAACTTTCGGATATCGAATCGAACGGTAAAGGGTGCTCCGTGCTCCTTGCTCCGTGCTATTTGAATAAGTAGTAGTCGGCGATCCGCTCGGCGATCGCGTCAGGCTCGCCGCTCGACCGATTGGTCAGCACGATCACCGTGAGCCGGCGCGCCGGGAACCGCATGATGGCGTTGTGAAAACCGCTCGTCTCTCCCGTGTGGCGCCAGCGTTTCTCGCCGCGATAGTTATCGATGAACCAGCCGAACCCGTATTCCGTCGCAGCGTCGCCGGGCAGCTTGGGTGGCGTGGTCGCGAGTGCCATCAGCTCGGCGCCCACCAGGCTGGTATCCGACAATGCGCGATCCCAGCGCGCCAGGTCATCGACACTCGTATAGATCCCGCCATCACCGAGCGTCGCGCTCGTCACGCTCTGATCGGTCTGCTCAAATCCGCCGCCACGCGGTGAGTAACCGTAGGCGCGGCGCGGCACCGTGTCCGACCCCTCGACGTGCGCGACGCTCGCGGTCATCCCCAGCGGGCCGAAGATCCTCGTCTTCAGGAACTGCGGGTATGTCGTTCCCGACACGCGCGCCACGATCATCCCGAGCAGCACGTATCCCGAGTTGCTGTAGCGATAGGACGTCCCGGCCGGGAAATAGACTGAGTCTTTTGACGCGAGCATCGTGAGGACGTCGTTGTCGTCGAGCTGCGCCGTGCGAGTCTCGGGAATCAGGTCCTCGTAATCCACGAGACCCGAGGTGTGGTTGAGGAGATGGCGGATTGTGACCGGTGCGGCGGCGACCGGCAGCTCGGGAAGAATGCTTCGGACCGGCTGGTCGATCTGCAACTTGCGGTCCCTGGCAAGCAGCATGATGCACATCGCCGTGAATTGCTTCGACACCGACGCGAGCCGGTAATCGGTTTCCGCTGTGGCGGTCACTCGGCGCTCGAGATCGGCCATCCCGTAGGCGCGTCGGACTACGACCTGTCCGTCACGGATCACGACAACGCTTGCGCCCGGGCGAGACGCCCCGCTGTACGCCACGAACAGCGAATCGATCGCGCGGGGGTGGTCAGCCACGTCTCGCGGTCCTTTTCGGCCCATTGCGCAGGCAGTCAGCGCGAGCGCGGCGGTCAGGACTTGGAGGCGGCGTACCAGGCGTTCCATGTATCCTGCGCGGCACCGATCGTGAGTTGTTGTTGATGGCGGACGAGGGGCATTCGGAGCAGCAGGGGCTCGAGGCTGAGCTTCTCGAGCCAGCGCTCGTCGCTGAGCCGTGCCGCTCCCAGGCCAAGCTCGGAGAACCGGCGCGAGTCGCGATCGATGAGGGCGGCAACGCCGAATTTCTGTGCGAAGCGACGGAGCTCCCCAAGCGCGGCCGCGCGCTCATTCAAATCCACGAAGTGAACCTTGATTCGCCGCTCGGCAAAGAACCGCAGCGCGGCCCGAGTGTCGGCGCTCTTTTTCACGCCGAAAACTTGCACTTCCACCGCTAGTGGGGGATCGTCCTGACTTCAATCGCACCGACGAGGTGGCCGGGGCCGAACTGCGCTTCCGCGGCGCCCGGCGAGTAGTACCGCACGTAGCCGACTGAGCGCCACTTGATCAGGCGCAGGCTGTCGAAGCCGCCGTAGCGCGTGCCGTCGATATAAACGACCAGCTGCGCCTGGTTTGCCCCCATCATCGCCGTGGGCCGCGCGCGCATTTCCCAGTTGGGCCGAAGTTGGCGCACCGCGTCGTACATCGTGGACCCAGTGGTCTTGGCGAGCTCAGCCTCGGTGATGACGTCGGGGTCGTTACCGGCCGGCGTGGGCTCAACGCCTCTCGACTTGTTCGAGGTCGAGCAGGCGACCAGCAAGATCGCGACGACGGCACCGAGCTTCACCGGGTGAAGGTATTACGTTTCCCGCTCCTCCGCGAGGGAAAATGAGTCCCCGATCCAAAGTCATCTGCGCCGCGGTGTTGTTTTCGAGCGGCGGCGCCGCGATCAAGTTCTGCAGTTTTCCCGCCTGGCAGCTCGCTGCGTTCCGCGCTGCATTTGCGCTCGTGACGATCTTTGTGCTGCTGCCGGAAGCGCGGCGCGGCTGGACGTGGCGCACTGTGGTGGTGGGTTTCGCCTACGCGGCCACAACGCTCCTGTACGTGCAGGCGAACAAGCACACCACGGCCGCGAGCGCGATCTTCCTGCAATCCACGAGCCCGCTCTTCATTCTCGTGCTCGCTCCGCTGCTGCTCGGCGAGCACGCCAACCGGCGCGACATCGCGCAA
>Ga0207660_10002566_pt1 | contig 11937 bp, 10 predicted proteins | sample KBSC73BmetaG_FD_184335 | JGI IMG/M metagenome (GOLD analysis project Ga0207660, IMG submission 184335) | Corn rhizosphere microbial communities from Kellogg Biological Station, Michigan, USA - KBS C7-3B metaG (SPAdes) (version 2) | ecosystem: Host-associated > Plants > Roots > Rhizosphere ... | reverse complement strand
AGATGCGCGACCAGCGAAGGTCCGGTATACCAGTGCATCGCCGTAGCGTTTTCGGTAACGTTGTCACCGTGCAGCGCCGACAGGGGAATGGCGGCAACGCGCGCAAGCCCGAGCTCGTGCGCGAGCGCCTGGTAGACGGTCTCGATCGCAGCGAACGCCGATTGCGAATTGCCGACGAGGTCCATCTTGTTGATTGCGAGCACCACGCGCGGCACGCAAAGCAGCATCGCGACGAAGTTGCATCGGTGCGCCGGGGCGAGCAAGGCGCTGCGTGCGTCGACGACGACGATGCCCACGTCGGCCGCCGCCGCTTGATCGACCATGCGCGCCGCGTCGCGGCGTTGCGCCAGCATGTCGACGACGACGAACCGCATTCGCGATGCCGCGAGCGCGGGCGGGCACCGGATCGCAACGGCGGGCTCGCGCGCGGCGGCGAGCCGCGCGAGCAGCGTCCGCTTCCCCTGGTGCGCGCCGCCGCACAGCAGCACCTGCAACGGCGCCCGCCTGGCGTGCAGTGTGCGCGCGCTCGTCATGATGCCCGTTACAGCAACGGCCCGAGCATCGGCGCGAGCAGCCGTTCGGCCGCGAACCAGAGCAGGATCGCGAGCAGCAGCAGCACGGTGAACTTGAGCGTGAGGCCGATGAAGCGCAGATAGCGCGGATCGCGCTTGACGAGCCAGAGCAGCACGGCCGCACCGACGGCAGCGAGTGCCGCGAACAGCAGCAGGCGAACGATGATCATCCCGCCGCGCCCGCGGTTTCGCCCGTGCCGTGCGCTCGGGGGCGCGGATGAGCGTCGCCGAGCGGTCCTTCGGCGCTCGAGCTCAAGCGGCGCCGATGGCTGCCCAGTCCTGGAACGCGGACGGCAGTTCGTCGCCGGCATCGAACGAGACGATCTCCCAGGCGTCGGTCCGCGCGAGGAGCGCGCGGGCGAGCGCGTTGTTGAGCGCATGGCCCGGCTTGAACGCCGTGTACTGTCCGATCAGCGGACGCCCGAGGAGGTAAAGATCGCCGATCGCATCGAGCACCTTGTGCTTGACGAACTCGTTGTCGTAGCGCAGCCCCTCGCTGTTCAGCACGCGCGTCTCGTCGAGGACGATCGCATTGTGCAGGCTGCCGCCGAGTGCGAGGCCGGCGGCGCGCATCGCTTCGACGTCCTGCATGAACGCGAACGTGCGTGCGCGCGCGACTTCCTTGACGTACGAATGCTCGGCGAAGTCGACGACCACGTGGCGGCTCTCGGTGCCGAACACCGGGTGCGGAAAATCGATCGTGAAGTCGATCTTGAAGCCGGCGAACGGATCGAAGCGTGCCCACTTGTCGCCGTCGCGCATCTCGACGGGTGCACGCACGCGCAGGTACTGCTTGGCGGCGCTCTGCTCGACGATGCCGGCGGATTGCAGCAGGAACACGAACGGACCGGCGCTGCCGTCCATGATCGGCAACTCGGGCCCCGCGACGTCGACGTGCAGGTTGTCGATGCCGAGGCCCGCCAGCGCCGACATCAGGTGCTCGACCGTGGAGATCGATGCGCCGTCGAGGCCCAGCGTCGACGAGAGCCGCGTGTCGCCGACGTTGGCTGCATGGGCTGGAATGGCGACCGGCTGCGGCAGGTCGACACGATGGAACACGATGCCGGTGTCACCGGGTGCCGGCCGCAGCGTCAGCTCGACGCGTGCGCCGGTGTGAAGGCCCACGCCCGTCGTGCGAATCGTCGTCTTCAGCGTCCGCTGTCGCAGCATGGTTGCGAGAGAATGAGGACGGGCACGCGCATCGGCGCGCGACCGTGCACTTGATCGACCGATCATTTTAGCATCCGGGCGCTCCCTGAACTGCGGGGCGCATCCCTCTCCCCGCCGCGGGGGAGAGGGAACGCGGTTGCATCAATCCGCCTGCTTGCGCAGGAAGGCCGGGATCTCCGACGGATCGAACGCCGGCGACGGCACGCTTGCCGCATGCCGGCCGCGGCGAACGACCGCCGGCTGGTCCAGCTTGTCGTAGTCGATCGTTTCGACGCGCATCCCGACGTTGTCGGTTCCCGTGCGCTCGACGACGGTCTCCAGCACCTCGAGCTTCGGCGGCCGCCGCGTCGCCACCACCGCGCCACCGAGGCCGGTCGCGATCATCGTGACCCGCAGCCGATCCTCCATCGCCTCGTCGAGCACCGTGCCGACGATCACCATCGCGTCTTCCGCGGTGAATTCCTTGATGGTGTTCATCACCTCGTGATACTCCTTCATCTTGAGCCCCGCGGACGCGGTGACGTTGACGAGCACGCCGCGCGCACCGGCGAGGTTCACATCCTCGAGGAGCGGACTCTTCACCGCCTGCTGCGCGGCGCTGCGCGCACGATCGGCGCCCGACGCGGTGGCCGAGCCCATCATCGCCATGCCGACTTCACTCATCACCGTGCGCACGTCGGCGAAGTCGACGTTGACGAGGCCCGGATTGTTGATCACTTCGGCGATGCCCGACACGGCGCCGTGCAGCACGTCGTTTGCCGCTGCGAATGCATCGAGCATCGACACATCCTCGCCGAGCACTTCCATCAGCTTGTCGTTCGGGATGACGATCAGCGAGTCCACCTTCTTCGTGAGCTCCTCGATCCCGGCCGATGCGACACGCTGGCGCTTGCCCTCGAACTTGAACGGGCGTGTCACGACGGCCACCGTCAGGATGCCGAGGCTCTTCGCGATGTCGGCGATCACCGGAGCAGCACCGGTGCCGGTCCCGCCGCCCATGCCCGCCGTGATGAACAGCATGTCGGCGCCCTCGATCATGCCTGCGATGCGGTCGCGATCCTCCATCGCCGCGTCGCGCCCGATCTCCGGTCGCGCACCGGCGCCCAACCCGCGGGTCAGCGTCGAGCCGAGCTGCAACTGCGTGCGCGCCGTCGAGCGCTTGAGCGCCTGCGCATCGGTGTTGGCGCACATGAAGTCCACGCCCGAAAGCCCGCGCGTGATCATGTGCTCGACCGCGTTGCCGCCGCAGCCGCCGACACCGATGACCTTGATGATCGCGCCTTCGTCCGGCGCTTCCTCGATGATTTCGAACATGGTGTTTCCTTTCGCCTGTCTGGATTTCAGGTATCGGGGATCAGGTATCAGGTATCAGCTGGCCGAAGCCAATTGACACTTGACGCCGCGTTCCCCTGTCGTTTGCTTCATGGATTGCCGTTCCCCGTTCGCGCTGCCATTTCCACTCTCGTTGTGCCTTGCCTGATCCCTGATCCCTGATCCGTTCTCAGAAATTCGCGGTGAACCACTGCCGCATCCGTTCCGCGATGCCGCCGATGCCCGCCACCTGCGCACGCGCCGCCTGCCCGCGCAGGAACTGCTCGCGTCCCTCGAGCAGCAGCCCGACGGCCGTCGCATAGCGCGGGCTGCGCACCACATCGGCCAGACCGCCCGCGTATGTCGGCACGCCGATGCGCACGGGCAGGTGAAACAGCTCCTCGCCGAGCTCCGTCATCCCCTGCAGCAGCGCCGAGCCGCCGGTCAGCACGATGCCCGACGACAACAGCTCCTCGAAACCCGAGCGGCGCAGCTCCGCCTGCACCAGTGAATAAAGCTCTTCGATGCGCGGCTCGATCACCTCGGCCAGCATCGGCTTGCTGAGCTTTCGCGGACCGCGATCGCCGACGCCCGGCACCTCGATGATTTCGTTCTTGTCGGCGAGCTGGCGCAGCGCGCAGCCGTGGCGGACCTTGAGCTCCTCGGCCTCCTTCGTCGGCGTGCGCAGCGTCATGGCGATGTCGTTCGTCACCTGGTCGCCGGCGATCGGAATGACTGCCGTGTGGCGGATCGCGCCGCCGGCGAACACGGCGATGTCGGTGGTCCCGCCGCCGATGTCCATCAGGCACACGCCGAGATCCTTCTCGTCGTCGTTCAGCACGGCCTTCGCCGAGGCGAGCGGCTGCAGCATGATGTCGCGCACCTCGAGCCCGCAGCGGCGCACGCACTTAGTGATGTTCTCGACGGCCGAGACGGCGCCGGTGACGATGTGCACCTTCACCTCGAGCCGGACGCCGCTCATGCCGAGCGGCTCGCGCACGTCCTCCTGGCCGTCGATGATGAATTCCTGCGGCAGGATGTGCAGCACCTGCTGGTCGTTGGGAATGGCGATCGCCTTCGCGGTTTCGACGACGCGGTCGATGTCGGCCTGCGTGACCTCCTTCTCCTTGATCGCGACCATCCCGCTCGAGTTGAGGCTGCGGATATGGCTGCCGGCGATGCCGGTGACGACTTCGCTGATCCGGCAATCGGCCATCAGCTCCGCTTCCTCGAGCACGCGCTGGATCGACGCCATCGTCGCCTCGATGTTGACGACGACGCCTTTCTTGAGACCGCGCGAAGGCTGCGTGCCGAGGCCGATGATGTTGAGCCCGCCGTCGGCGAGCACCTCGGCGACGATCGCTACGATCTTCGAGGTGCCGATGTCGAGGCCGACGATCAGGTTGGTGTTGTCTTTCACGATTCCCCTTGACTGCGTCCCGGTGAGGTCCTGCGGCGACGGCGAAGACACGCCACGCGATTGCGGCGCGACACCATCGAGGCTGTGCAATGGCTCATGACGCCTTGCGCCCCGGCTTTTCGCGGAAGCCCGGCATCCGTGCGGCGAAGCCGTTGCGATAACGAAGGTCGACGCGATCGACATGCGTGCCCGCATGCGCGAGCACGCCCATCGTGCGCGCGTAGATCGCGACAAAGCGTGCAAGGCGCCCCGCGACATCGTCACGGCCGACGTCGAGCGTGAGCGCGCCCGCATCGTCGGCGGCGTGGATTTGCCAGCCGCCCCGTGCCGACAGATCGAGCCCGGTCATCTGCAGTGCGAGGGGCGCGAGCAGCGCGGCCCACTCGCGATAGCGCGCGGTCATCAGCGCCGCCTGCCCGTCGGGACCGTGGAACTGCGGCAGGTCGCCGGCGTAGCTCGCGACGAACACCTCCCCGTTCGCATCGACCAGCGCGTTGTCGTTCCAGCGCGCGAACGGCGCGTGCTCGTCGACCTCGATCTCGAGCCTGCGCGGCCACTGACGGCGCAGCGCGACGCCGCGTACCCAGGGCACGCGCGCCAGCGCCGCGCGGGCACGGTCGAGATTCATCGTGAAGAACGTTCCCGACAGCTCGCTGCGGATCACCGACTCGAGGTGCGCGCCGCTCGTGCGTGCAAGCGGTGTGGTCACGACGACTTCGCGAAAGGCGAACGCCGGCAGGCGCGTCATCCAGCCGACGACCGCCCAGCCGAGGAATGCGGCGGCGATCAGCGCGAGCGTCACGGCCATCGCGTTGAGCTGGCGTGCGTCATCCCACATGCGCGCCTCGCAGGATGTCGACGCAAAGGTCGGGAAACGACACGCCGGCCTGCCGCGCCGCCATCGGCACGAGGCTGTGTCCGGTCATGCCCGGCGACGTATTCACTTCGAGGAACGAGTAGGTGCCGTCGGCACGCAGGATCAGATCGAGCCGGCCCCAGCCGGTGCAGCCGACGACGTCGAACGCGGCGAGCGCGCTCGCGCGGATCGCGTCCTCCTGCGCCTGCGCAAGTCCGCTCGGGCAGAAGTACTTCGTCTCGTCGGAGAAGTACTTGTTGTGGTAGTCGTAATTGCCCTGCGGCGCCTCGATGCGGATCAGCGGCAACGCACGACCGTTGACGATCGACGCGGTGATCTCGGTGCCCGCGACGAATTCCTCGATGAGCACGAGCTTGTCGTGACGCGCCGCCACTTCGTACGCGAGCCACATCTCGTCGTGGTCGACACTCGTCACTTTCGTGATCCCGATCGTCGAGCCTTCGCGCGCCGGCTTCACGATCAGCGGCAGGCCGAGCTCGGCGATCACGCGCTGCCAGTCGGTGCTCGCGTCGACGATGCGATAGCGCGGCGTCGGAATGCCGCTCGCGAGCCAGACGAGCTTCGTGCGCCACTTGTCCATCGCGAGCGCCGACGCCATCACGCCGCTGCCGGTGTACGGGATGTGCAGCGTCTCCAGTGCGCCCTGTACGGTGCCGTCCTCGCCGAAGCGGCCGTGCAGCGCGATGAACACGCGCGTGTAGCCTTCGCGCGCAAGCTCGGACAGGCTGCGTTCGGCGGGGTCGAACGGATGCGCGTCGACGCCGCGCTCGCGCAGCGCCTTCAGCACGGCGTTGCCCGACAAGAGCGAGATCTCGCGCTCGGCCGACGGACCGCCGAGCAGCACGGCGACCTTGCCGAAGCTCTCTTGAGGATCGGTCACGCCGATTCCCCCAGGATGCGCACTTCGGTCTCCAGCATGACGCCGGTCCTTGCGTGCACGGCCGCCTGCACATGCGCGATCAGCGCCTCGATGTCGGATGCGCGCGCGCGGCGCCCGGCATTGACGATGAAATTCGCGTGGCGCTCCGATACGCGTGCGCCGCCGATCGCGTGACCCTTGAGGCCGCACGACTCGATCAGGCGCGCCGCGTAGTCGGCTGCCGGGTTGCGGAACACGCTGCCCGCGTTGGGCAGCGCCAGCGGTTGCGTCGCGATGCGCCGCGCAAGAAGCGCCCTGATCTGCGCGCGGGCCGCGACGCTGTCGCCGCACGGGAAGCGGAACCATGCACCGGTGAACGGCTCGGCCAGCGCGCCGCCATCGGAATTGCGCACGCTGCGATAGCCGATCACGAAGTCGGCCGGCGTGCGGATCGCGAAGCGGCCGTCACGGGCAAGCGTTTCGACGCGCGCGACATGGCGCCATGCTTCGCCGCCGTAGCAGCCGGCGTTCATCGCCAGCGCGCCCCCGACCGTGCCCGGTATGCCGGCGAGGAATTCGGCGTCGGCGCAACCATGCAGCGCGGCGAAGCGCGCGAGCTTGGGACTGGCAACACCGGCGTCGGCGTAGATCATTCCATCGGCCACCGCGAGCGCCGCACCCGGGTTGTGCATCAGCACTACCGCGCCGCGAATGCCGGCATCGCGAACGAGGACGTTGCTGCCGAGTCCGAGCAGCGTGACCGGCATGCCCGGGGGCAGTCCGCGCATGAAGCCGGCGAGGTCGTCGCGATCCGCGGGGGCGTAGAGCAGATCGGCGTTCCCACCCACGCGCCACGTGGTATGCCGGGCGAGCGGCGCGTCACGCATCAGTGCACCGCGCAGGCCGGCAAACGCAAGCGGCTCGAGCATCATCATGCAGAGCCCGCTGCCGCGCAAAGCTGTGCGGGAACGCCGCCGATCGATCCGGCGCCCATCGTCAGCACGACGTCACCGTCGCGGGCGACGTCGCGGATCGCGTCGGCAATGCCACCCACCGACTCGACGAATACCGGCTCGACCCGACCGGCCACCCGGACGGCGCGCGCGAGCGCACGTCCATCGGCGGCGACGATCGGGGCTTCGCCGGCCGGATAGACGTCGGCGAGCACCAGCGCATCGACGCCGGACAGCACGTGCACGAAATCCTCGAACAGATCGCGGCACGATGCGCCGGCCCGGAAAGCTTTCGCGCGCCGCGCCCAGCGTGGCGGCCATCTCCACCGGATGATGTCCGTAGTCGTCGATCAGCGTGAAGGCGCCACCGCCGGCCAGGGCAACCTCGCCGTGATGCTGGAAGCGCCGGTCCACGCCCTTGAATTCGGCAAGCGCGTGCGCGATCCGATCGTCGGCCACGCCCACTTCGCGTCCCACGGCGATCGCCGCCAGCGCATTGCGCACGTTGTGGGTGCCGGCGAGCGCAAGCTCGATCGGCAAGGGCGTCATGCCGTCGGCGTGCGCGACGAAATGCATGCGTCCCCCGGCATTGACGACGTCGGCAGCGCGCAACTGCGCGTCATCGGCCAGGCCGTACGTGACGCGCGGCTTCGCGATCTCGCCCAGGATGGCGCGAACGTGCGGATCGTCGATGCATAGCACCGCCACGCCGTAGAACGGCAGGCGCTGGACGAAGTCGACGAATGCGCGTGAAAGCTTCGCGAAATCCTGGCCGTACGTTTCCATGTGATCGGCGTCGATGTTCGTCACGACGGCGAGCACCGGCGTCAGGTACAGGAACGACGCGTCCGATTCGTCGGCCTCCGCGACGAGGAATTCGCCGTTGCCGAGGCGCGCGTTCGCGTCGGCGCCGAGCAGGCGTCCGCCGATGACGAATGTCGGATCGAGCCCGCCTTCGGCGAGCACCGAAGCGATGAGACTGGTCGTGGTCGTCTTGCCGTGCGTGCCCGCGACCGCGATGCCCTGCTTGAGGCGCATCAGCTCGGCGAGCATCAGCGCGCGCGGAACGATCGGAACGCCGCGCTCGCGTGCGCAGACGACCTCCGGATTGTCGGCGGCGATGGCGGTGGACACGACGACCGCGTCGGCACCCTCCACATGCGCGGCCGCATGGCCGATCGCGATGTCGACGCCGAGGGCGCGCAGGCGCCGCGTCGCCGCGCTTTCGTGCAGATCGGATCCGGAAACGCGATAGCGCTGCGTCGCGAGCACTTCGGCGATGCCGCTCATGCCGGCGCCGCCGATGCCGACGAAATGCACGCGCTTTACCTTATGTCGCATTCGAGTCTTTGCCCGCCAGCGCGAGACACGCATCCGCGACGCGGTCCGCCGCGTCGCGCTTGCCCACCTGGTGTGCGGCGATCGCCATCGTCAGGGCGTCGGCGCGGGTGAGCGCACCGAGGACGCCAGCGAGCGGCTTGTCAGCCGCGGTGAGCTCGGCCTGCGGCATCACGATCGCCCCGCCGGCATCGAGGAGAAAGCGCGCGTTCGCGCTCTGCTCGTCGGCGATCGCGCCGGGGAGCGGAACGACGATTGCGCCGAGGCCGACCGCCGCGAGCTCGGCGATCGTCAATGCGCCGCCACGGCATACGACGAGATCGGCCCATGCATAACGCGCGGCCATGTCGTCGATGAACGCGACGCATTCGGCACTGACCCCCGCCGCTGCATAAGCCGTTCGTACCGTCTCGATATGCCGCGCGCCGGTCTGATGCACGACGTGCGGCCGACGCTCGGGTGCGATCGCTGCGAGCGCCATCGGAAGCGCGCCGTTGATCGCCGCCGCACCGAGGCTTCCGCCGACGACGAGCACGCGCAACGGGCCCGTACGATCCGCAAAGCGTTGTCCGGGTGCTGGGAGCGCCACGATGTCGTCGCGCAGCGGATTTCCGACCCACGTTGCTTGCCGCGCCGCGCGCCCGGACAGCGCGCCGGGGAAGCCGAGCAACACGCGGTCGGCACCGTAGGCAAGGATGCGATTGGCGAGGCCGGCCACCGCATTGGCGTCGTGCACGATCAGCGGCTTGCCGCTCGCCACGCCCATCAGCGCGCCGGGAAACGAGGCGAAGCCGCCGAACCCCAGCACGACGCTGGGGCGACGGCGCCGGATGACGCGCGCGCTGTCGATGCATGCGCAAAGGAGCGCGAACGGCCCGAACAGCAGCGTGCGCAGGCCCTTGCCGCGCACGCCGCGAAACGAGACGCTCTCGAACTCGACACCGTGTGCCGGCACGAGCCGCGCTTCCATGCCGTCGCGGGTGCCGAGCCAGAAGACGCGGCAGCCGCGCGCGACGAGCTTGGCCGCGACGGCGAGCCCCGGGAACACGTGCCCGCCCGTGCCGCCGGTGGTGATCATCACCGTCGCCGTCATCGGGCCCCCGCGCTCGCGGCCCGAATGAGCGATTCGGCCGCTGCGCCGCCCGCGGAGTCGGCGCGAATTGCGCTCATTCGACGTATCCCTTCAGGATGCGCCGGTTCTCGTAATCGATGCGCAGCAGGATCGCGACCGCGATGCAGTTCGCGACGATGCCGCTGCCCCCGAACGAGAGCAGCGGCAGCGTCAGGCCCTTCGTCGGCAGCACGCCCATGTTCACGCCCATGTTGATGAACGTCTGCACGCCGATCCACACGCCGATCCCGTGCGCGACGAGCGCCGCGAACGGGCGCGAAAGCCGTGCCGCCTGCCGCCCGATGGCGTAGGCGCGAAACAGCAGCCACGCGAAGAGCGCGATCACCGCGACGACGCCGGCGAAGCCGAGTTCCTCGGCGATGACCGCGAGCAGGAAATCCGTGTGCGCTTCGGGCAGGTACAGCAGCTTCTCGACGCTCGCCCCGAGTCCCACGCCGAACCATTCGCCACGACCGAACGCGATCAGTGAATGCGACAGCTGATAACCCTTGTGCAGCGGATCGGACCACGGGTCGAGGAAGTTGGTGAGCCGTTGCACGCGGTACGGCGCGGCGATCAGGATCGCCGCCAGTGCGACAGGCAACAGCACGGCAAGTGCGAGGAAGAGTCGCCAGTCGAGGCCGCCGACGAAGAGAATGCCGAACGCGATCGCGAGGATCACGACGAACGCGCCGAAATCGGGCTCGAGCAGCAGCAGCCCGCCGATCAGCACCATCACCGCGGACAGCGGCGCGAAACCGCGCAGCAAGGTCTTTCGCAGCGGCTGTTCCGCGTGCAGGAACGCCGCCTTCCGCACCGCGTAGCTGGCCGCATAGAGCACGGCGGCGAGCTTCATGAATTCCGACGGCTGGATGTTGAGCACCACGAACGAAAGCCAGCGCTTCGAGCCGTTCACCGACTTGCCGATGCCTGGAACGAGCACGAGCACGAGCAAGGCGGCGCCGGCGATGAAAAACCAGGCCGCGCCGCGCTGCCAGACCTTGATCGGGATCTGGAAAGCGAAGAACGCGGCGACGAGCCCGAACGCGAGAAACACCGCGTGGCGCGCGAGGAAATACCAGGCGCGATAACCGGTGTGCGGTGAAGCCTCCGCCATCGCGATCGATGCCGAGTAGACCATCACCAGGCCGAACGCGAGCAGGATCAGCGTGCACCAGGCGAGCGACACGTCCCACGTGAGCATCGTGCGCGGGTCGCGCGGCAGCGCATGCAGCGGCGGCCGGACGACGGTTGCACTGTCGGTGAGGCGCTTACGCATCGATGTCGGCCGCCACACGGGCCCGGACGAATTCGGCGAAGCGGCGTCCGCGCTCCGCGTAATCGCGGAACTGGTCGAGGCTTGCGCATGCGGGCGACAGCAGCACGGCGTCGCCCGGCACGGCAAGATCGATCGCGCGCTCGACGGCCGCGCCCAGCGTCCCGGGCATCTCGACGCGCACCGCGCTGCCTTCGAGCGCACGCGCGATCTGCGGCGCATCGCGTCCGATCAGCAGCACCGCCCGGCAGGTGCGCTCGACGCTCGCGCGAAGCGGAGCAAAGCCCTGACCCTTGCCGTCGCCGCCGGCGATCAGCACGACCGGACGCCCGATACCCGCGAGCGCCGCCTGCGTCGCCGCGACGGTGGTGCCTTTGGAATCGTCGACGTAAAGCACGCCCTCCGCCTCGACGATCGGCGTCATCCGATGTGCCAACCCGCGGAATCCGGCGAGTGCTTCGAGCATCGGCCGTCCGATGCGTGCCAGTGACGACGCGAGCGCGAGCGCGGCGAGCGCGTTCTGCGCGTTGTGGCGGCCGACGAGCGCAAGGCGCGACGCCTGCATCAGCAACTCGCCGCCGCGCGCGAGCCACGCACCGTCCGCGCGTTCGACGAGGCCCCATTCCTCCTCGGACAGCGGCACGCTTTCGCCGAACGTCTGCGCTGTGCGTCCTGGCCAGCGCATCAGCCGCACGATCGGATCGTCCCGATTGAGGACCTGCACGTTCGCGCGCGCGAAAATGCGCGCTTTCGCCTCCGCGTAATCGGCGATGCCCGCGTAGCGGTCCATGTGATTCGGCGACACGTTGAGCACCGCCGCTGCGACGAGCCGCAGGCTCGTCGTCGTCTCGAGCTGGTAGCTCGAAAGCTCGAGCACGAACACATTGGGCCATGCCGCGCCCGCTTCGATCGTCGCGAGCGCATCGAGCACCGCGTGGCCGATGTTGCCGGCGACGATCGTCGACAGGCCCGACGCTTGCGTGAGCGCGCCGGCAAGCGACGCGACGGTCGACTTCCCGTTGGTGCCGGTCACGGCGAGCACTTTCTGGT
>Ga0207660_10002553_pt1 | contig 11968 bp, 7 predicted proteins | sample KBSC73BmetaG_FD_184335 | JGI IMG/M metagenome (GOLD analysis project Ga0207660, IMG submission 184335) | Corn rhizosphere microbial communities from Kellogg Biological Station, Michigan, USA - KBS C7-3B metaG (SPAdes) (version 2) | ecosystem: Host-associated > Plants > Roots > Rhizosphere ... | reverse complement strand
GAAACGCATGTTCAGCGTGCGGGGTCTCCCGCCGAGAGCGACGCGCGGAGATAGTCATGGTTCATGCGGGTGATGAAATCAATGCTGATTTCCTTGGGACAGGCCTCCATGCACTCGCCATACAGCATGCAACTGCCGAAGCCCTCGATGTCCATCTGCTCCACCATGCGCACCGCGCGCCGGGGGCGCTCCGCTTGCCCCTGCGGCAGCAGGCCCAGATGCGAGATCTTGGCGGCGGTGAAGAGCGAAGCGGAACCATTGGGGCAGGCGGCGACGCAGGCGCCGCATCCGATGCACGCCGCGGCATCCATGGCCATGTCGGCTTCGTACTTCGGAACCGGGATGGCATTGCCATCAGGCGCGCTGCCGGTGCGGGCGGAAATAAAGCCGCCAGCCTGGACGATCCGGTCCAGCGCGGACCGATTGACGCATAGATCCTTGATGACCGGAAACGCCAGCGACCGGAACGGCTCGATCAGGATCTCGTCACCGTCCCTGAAGCTCCGCATGTGAAGCTGGCAGGTGGCGGTGCCCTTCATGGGCCCGTGCGCCACGCCATTGATCATCATCGAGCACATGCCGCAGATGCCTTCCCGGCAATCGTGATCAAAGGCGATCGGCTCGCTGCCGGCCGTGATCAACCCTTCATTCACCACGTCCAGCATTTCGAGAAAAGACATGTCGGGCGTGATGTCATGCGCTTCGTAGCGCTCGAAACGGCCCGGGGTATCCGCGTGGTTCTGTCGCCAGACCTGCAGCGTGAGGTTCATCTCGTCTCTTTCGTTGGGGCGCACGGCCGTACGCCCTTGCTACTCGGGCGGATGGCCATGCGGCCCTTACCGTTGGGGCGCACGGCCGTGCGCCCTTACTTATAGGATCGCTGTGACAGGTGCACGTGCTCGAAGGTCAGCGGCTCCTTGTGCAGCTCGGGCACGTGGCCTTCTCCCTTGTACTCCCAAGCCGCCACGTAGGCAAAGTGCTCATCGTCCCGCAGCGCCTCGCCATCCGGGGTCTGGTATTCCTCGCGGAAGTGACCGCCGCAGGACTCGTTGCGGTGCAGCGCGTCCCGGCAGATGAGCTCCGCCAACTCCAGGAAGTCGGCCACACGGCCGGCCTTCTCCAGCGACTGGTTCAGCTCCTCGCCGTCACCCAGCACCCGGACGTCCTTCCAGAATTGCTCCCGCAGGACCGGGATCTGTTCCAGCGCCTCTGACAATCCCTCCGCGGTGCGCGCCATGCCGCACTTGTCCCACATAATCTGGCCCAGTTCGCGATGGAACGAATCCACGCTCCGGGTTCCGTTAATGGCCAGCAGCTTGCGGGTCCGCTCCTTGACCCCGGCCAGCGCATCCACGAACGCGGGGTGCTCGGCGTCGAGATCAGCCGCCGGCACGCGGGCCAGGTAGTTGCCGATGGTCATGGGAATCACGAAGTAGCCATCGGCCAGCGCCTGCATCAGCGCGCTGGCCCCCAGCCGGTTGGCGCCATGATCGGAAAAGTTGGCTTCACCGATCACGTGCAGGCCCGGTACCGTGCTCATGAGATCATAGTCCACCCACAGGCCGCCCATGGTGTAATGCACCGCGGGGAAGATGCGCATGGGCACGTGGTATGGATTCTCGTCGGTGATCCGCTGGTACATCTCGAACAGATTGCCGTAGCGCTCCCGGATCTTGTCTTCGCCCAGGCGTTGAATGGCGTCATGAAAGTCCAGATAGACCCCAAAACCGCCAGGCCCGACCCCATGGCCACTATCACACTGGTCCTTGGCGGCGCGGGACGCGACATCCCGCGGCACCAGGTTGCCGAAGCTGGGGTACCGGCGCTCGAGGTAGTAGTCCCGCTCGTCGTGCGGAATCTCGTTGGGCGGACGCGAATCACCCTTCTTCTTGGGCACCCAGACCCGACCATCATTCCGCAGCGACTCGCTCATCAGGGTCAGCTTGGACTGGTGATGCCCGCTCACCGGAATACAGGTGGGATGGATCTGGGTATAGCAGGGATTCGCAAAGGCAGCGCCCCGCTTGTATGCCCGCCAGATGGCGGTGCAGTTGGAGCCCCTGGCGTTGGTCGAGAGATAGAACACGTTGCCGTAGCCGCCAGTGCCGAGAATCACCGCATCCGCCGCGTGGGCAGAAACCTCCCCGGTCACCAGGTCTCGCACCACGATACCGCGGGCGCGGCCGTCCACCACCACGAGGTCCAGCATCTCCGTGCGAGGGAACATTTCGACGCCGCCGCCGGCGATCTCCTTTTCCAGCGCCTGGTACGCCCCCAGCAGGAGCTGCTGTCCGGTCTGCCCGCGCGCATAGAACGTGCGGGACACCTGCGCGCCGCCAAACGACCGGTTGTCCAGCAGGCCACCGTAGTCCCGCGCGAACGGCACCCCCTGCGCCACCGCCTGGTCTATGATGTTGACGCTGACCTCGGCCAGGCGATAGACATTGGCCTCGCGAGAGCGGAAATCGCCGCCCTTGACCGTGTCGTAGAACAGGCGGTACACGCTGTCGCCATCGTTCTGGTAATTCTTGGCCGCGTTGATACCACCCTGCGCCGCGATGCTGTGGGCACGCCGGGGGGAATCCTGGAAGCAGAAGCACTTCACGTGGTAGCCCAGCTCGCTCATGCTGGCCGCCGCGGACGCGCCGGCCAGCCCCGAGCCCACCATGATCACCGTGTGCTTCCGCTTGTTGGCCGGGTTCACCAGCTTCATCTCGAACCGGTGCCGCTCCCACATCTTTTCGATGGGGCCGTTCGGAATGTGCGCGTCCAGTTCCATGCTCATTGCACCCATCCTGCGAAAACAGCAAGCGGCACCAGGGCAAACCCGACCGCGATGATGATGGCGACGACCCCACCCACCCGGCGCACCAGGGGCGCGGGCGACGGGCCGCGCAGCCCCAGCGTCCGGACCGAGCTCCAGGCACCGTGATAGAGATGCAGGCCGAGGAAGAGCATCGCGACCAGGTAGAACAGGGTCACCCACCAGATCCGGAAACTCTTCGTCACGTTGGCAAAAACGTCGCCGGCGGCGATCGGGCCCGCCGGCCGGATGTCGAGCGTGGTGAAGTGCAGGATGTGCAATACGATGAACACCAGCAGCAGCACCCCGCCCCAGCGCATCGTACGGGAGGCGAGCGTGGACACCTGCGGTTCCCGCTGGCGGTAGGCCTCGGGGCGAGCGGCCCGGTTTCGCCGGGTCAGTTGCCACGCCATCAGGATGTGCAGCAGCACGGCCACGATCAGCACCACGCGCAGAACCTGCAGCAATTCGTTCGCCGGCCCGTGCAGAAAGTGGGCGTAGGTGTTGAGCTTGGTAGCGCCCTCGAACACTTGCAGGTTGCCGGCCATGTGTGCAATCAGGAAGGCGATCCCGATCAGGCCGGTGACGGCCATGATGATCTTTTTCCCGATCGTCGAGCGGTAGAACCGCAGCGGACTCATGAAATCGCGTCCACCGCCGCCTGGGTCTCGCGCACTGCGTCGGCGGACTTCTTGAGCTCGGCTTTCTCTGCGTCGGTCAGCGTGACATCGAGGATCTTCTCCAGGCCGCCGCGGCCCAGCTTGCAGGGCACCCCGCAGAACACGTCCGTGAGCCCGTACTCCCCGGTGAGCCAGGCGGAGCACGGCAGGATCCGCTTCCGGTCCAGGGCAATCGCTTCCACCATTTCGGCCGCGGCCGCACTGGGCGCGTAGTAGGCCGAGCCGGTCTTGAGGAACGCGACGATCTCGGCCCCGCCCTTCCGGGTCCGGTCCACGATGGCGTCGAGCTTGTCCTTGGACAGAAGCTGGGTCACCGGGATGCCCGAGACGGTGGTGTAGGAGATCAGCGGCACCATGGTATCGCCGTGGCCGCCGAGCACCATCGCCTGGATATCGGCCATGGAGACGTCCAGCGCCTGGGCCAGGAAGGTGCGGTAGCGCGCGGTATCCAGCACGCCGGCCATGCCGATTACCCGTTCACGCGGAAACCCGCTCGCCTTCATGGCCACATAGCACATCACGTCGAGCGGATTGGAGACGATCACGATGACGGACTTGGGGGCGGCCTTGGCAATGTTCTGGCAGACCGACTTGACGATGCCGGCGTTGGTGCGGACCAGATCGTCCCGGCTCATGCCCGGCTTCCGGGCGATTCCGGCGGTGACCACAAAGACTTCGGCGTCCTTGGCTTCGTCGTAGCCCTGGCTCCCGATGATCCGGGTGTCGAACCCCTCGATGGGGCCGCTCTGCCACTGGTCCAGCGCCTTCCCCTGGGGGACGCCCTCGACCACGTCAATCAGGATCACCTCACGGGCCAGACTCTTTTCCGCCAGCCGCTGCGCTGTCGTGGCACCCACGTGCCCGGCACCGACCACCGCCACCTTGTTCAGCATTGGTTCGACTCGTCCTCAGGTAGGAGACAATTGAGAGGCGCCCCGCGAAAACGATCTTCACGAGGCGCCGAAATCTATACGGGAACAGGGGTTAGGGCCAAGGGCTGGACGTAGGTCGAGGGGGTCGAGTCGTCAAGGAGTCGAGAAGTGAGCGGCCTAGGATCTCGGAGGGCCGCGCTCGACCGCTTTGAGAACGCGCCCGAAAATGGCGGCAACTCGGCGCGGTGAGCACCAAGGTCTCTGCAGCCGCTCACGCTATGAGGTCTCCGGCAATTCCGGGGCGATTCAGTCCTTGACGGGGAAGCTTACACGAGGACTTCCTGCCAAGTACACCTCATCCATCTTGCCCGGGCAACCCGTGATCCTAAGTCGTTTTGAACAAGTACCACGCGGCCGCCACGTGCTCCAGCATGATATACCCATGAGGCGACATCGATGGCAGCTTGCACAATGGCGTGGCTAGCAAGTATCCAACACTGTTGTCGAGGACTCCTCCTATTCGGAAAAGTACGCAATGCGGAGAATCAGCCTCGTCGACAGGCCAATCCACGCCTGCAGAACGCGTCAGGGAGCCCATCTTACCAGCATTCATCGAGGGAGGAAGATGTCTTCCGTGAAATGGAAGTCGTTGACCGGAATCCCTGACCACAATCGCGCTGTCCCCCGCAATGATCATCGCAATGCTGTCAAACGTCGGTCGTCGTGAGACGAGATAGTATTTCAACGCCGAATCAGAGCCTAGCGTCAAGTTCAGCGAAGCTATATCCGCCTGCAATGAGTCGGGTTGATCATGGTCAGCGGCTAGCGAGTCGCGGAGCTGCCATAAATATTCCGGAATCGCCAAAGCACGTAGTGTGGTCAAGCGCCATCGGCCATCTTGCCTGGTAAGGTAAGCGTACCAGTCCGTCGTCCGACCTCCCGAACTTACCGTGACGGCATAGATGGCTTGGCTATCAGTGAGCGCTAGTTGCCTCATCCTGACTGGGCTCTCAGTGAGAGGTTCAGGATACTCCGCATTGCCCTGTTCTTCAGCGAGCTCTCCCGCTATGAAGCCCCCGGAAGCCAACGGAAGGTGCCCGAGTGCAAATTGCTCGACTATCCACGCAGGCGACTTGTCGTCATCAGCGCAACACATGGCCGGATGCGACCGCACACAGGCCGGCATGGCCAGCAACACGCTGGCCATGCCAAGCATCGAGAGTCGCCGCAGTCCGAATGCTTCCCCAGTCATCCTTTGCATCACTCCTCTTTCGTTGTGCGGACTTCACCCAACATGCCAGGTCGGAGCTTCACCTACCGCATGCACCACCAGTTGGCATGTAATAGCCCCGTACGATGCTCTGCTGGTCCACCAATTCATCCGGCCTGCCATGAGCCCCAATGGCCTGGGCTTGTGCACCAAGCATGGCGATGCCGAGGGGAACCGAGATACAACGACTGTAAAGGGCCCAAGCCGTGTTTCCAACCGAGTCGCGATAGTAGTAGATACCATTACCGCCATTCCAGAGCGATCGCTGCGGCAAGTCATCGTAAGTCTTGAAGTCGAGGTTATGGCCTTCACGGGATTCTCCATAATAGCACACGCCCGTACAGTTAGCCGGCGCTTCCCTCACCAGCTGCCTCGCCTTCTCATTCCACTCGACTGGGTCGTTGTGGAACTCATACTTAGTTCCAGAAGAGGGCCTTGCAATTACCCGATAGTAGTCCCAGTTCTGCCCGTCGCACAGTTCGCAGATATAGTAATCGTCGGAAGCTAGGCGGCTTGGCATGACGGCAGCTGAGTCTCCATACGCATCGAAGTACAAATGCTGTCGCCATCCGTCATTGACAGCCAGGAAGGGGTTGTACTCAAAATCCCGGTCATTGCGCCCACACCATGGGCTATTGAAGCAATACGTGTCAAGATGACCACGTGCCCAAAGAACACCCGCACCAGTCGAGCCGCCTGCCGCCGGGACCATCCCGCTCGGATCGGTGGCTTCCAGCGGCGAGCCGTTGACGTAGGCATAGGGGCTGGTGCCGCTCTCGACCGGATCCTCCTGGATGAACCGCCGGAGGGTGGGCGCGTAGTAGCGCGCCCGGTGGAAGTAGAGCCCGGTCTCGGTGTCATATTCCCGCCCGGTCCAGCCATACCGGAGACGGCTGCCCCAGGTGAAACTCGCACTGGAATCCCGGCTGAGCGTGCTCCCGTACGGGGTCCAGCGCCGGGTCAGGAGCCAGGTCCCGTCCCGCTTGGCCAGGCTCCGGACACTGCCCAGCCGGTCATTCGTGGCGTAGTAATGATTGCCGGACTCGTCCTGTATCGCGAGCAAGTTGTCGGCACCCGGCCCCCAGGTGTACCGCAGCCCGATGCTGCCGGCCGAGTCGGCTTCGAAGGCCACGGCGTCGCCGGTGTAGACCATCCGGAGATAGCCGATGTTGGGGGTCCCGGCCGCGGGATAGACCCGCTTGACGATCCGGCGCCCCAGCACGTCGTACCCGTACCGCGCGATCACGGTCCCGTTCCGCCGCGCGCTCACCAGCCGGTCGAGGTTGTCATAGCCGTACGTCCAGACCACGCCGCCCACGGTCGAATCGGCCAGCAGGTTGCCCGAGCGGTCATAGCCATAGCGGTGCGTCACCCCGCCAGCGGTCTGGACCAGCAGCCGGTCCGTGGCGGCATGGAAGGCCGACGTGTCGCCAGCCACCGTCATGTTGCCGGTGGCATCGAAGGCGTACTCGTGAAACGCTTGGAGCGTGCCGTCGCGGATGCCGACCCACAGCCGCAACTGACCCCAGGCGTCATAGTCGGTGTTGTCGGCCAGGCTGTCCAGCGCTCCGGCCGTGCCATGCTGCTCGCGCCAGAAGGGCGAGAGCGCCAGCACACTGGTATCCCCCGCCACCCGGTTGAAGCTGCCGGACACATAGGGCGTCCCGCCCAGCATTTTCGTCGTGTCGGCCAGGAGGCCCAGGTTCATCTTGTAGGCCGCCACATAGCTGACTTTGGCCCCGTTGCTCCGGATGGTGCGGCTGGTAAGCTGGCCCTTGGCGTCCATCACCGCCAGGATGGTGTCCGCCATCGGGGTGATCAGCGTGTCGGCCAGGCCCCGGACCGTCTCGTACCGGACGCTCCAGGCCCCCAGGGCATTGACCGTGCTGCTCGGCCGCTCGTACGTGTCGTACGCATAGGTGGTCACCCTGGGCGTCGTCCCGGTGTACGCCGTGTCCGCCCGGAGCCGGCCCCGGCTGTCGTAGCCGTAGCGCACTTCGCCATTCACCCCGCCGATCGAGTCCACCGCGCTGGCCAGCCAGACTCGCGTGACCTGGTCCTGCGGCCCGCCGTAGGCGTGGTGCATGTCCCCTACCCCGGGGATCACCGTCAGCGTGTCCCGGTTCCGGCTGTCGTAATAATGCGTGATAGTGACACCGCGCCGGGTGAGGGTCTTCTTGAGGTTGCCCCCGATGTCATAGACCAGCGAGTCCTTGACCGCGACTGAATCCGCCCAGGGCCGCCGCGCCACCACCCGGCCCAGCCGGTCATAGCTGTAACTGGTCTGTTTGCCCCGGTTGTTGATGCGGCCGGTCATCCGGCCCGCCCCATCGAAGACGACACTCGTCCGCAGGGCGTTCGTGGTGTCCGGCACATCGAAGACCGGGCTCCACTGGGGGTTGCTGCTGGTCTCGCTCGTGATGCTCATCGAGGATTCCACGGCATTGTCCGCGCCGTAGGTGGTGGTGTCCTTGGTCCATTGCCACGTCGAGCCAAACTTGTCGACGCCCACCTGCGCCCGAGCGAGGCTGCGCACCAGCCGGCCCCAGGTGTCGTAGGCGCGGATGGCGAGGGTGTCCCTGGTGTTGCTGAGCACCATGGTGACGTCGCCGGTCGCGGTATAGATGTAGCGCGTGGCCACGCCTGGCACCGCCGAGGACTTGGTCGAATCCACCAGCCCCCTGCTGGTGTACCAGGTCATCACGCTGTCGAAACCGGTGCCGTTCGGCGTCCGGACTTTGGTCGGTCGGCCCGCGCCGTCATACGTGTAGCTGGTGACCTGCCCACGGGAATCAATCTGCTGGACCACCCGGTGGCTCGCATCGTACACCAGACTGTCCAGCCGGAGCACGCTGCTGCCACTCGTGGCACCGCGGAGGATATAGGTCTTCACCGGGCGATGCAGCCCGTCATACGCCGTGTACACCCGGCTGGAGTCGCCGTTCTTGCCTTCGGACCAGAGCACAAAGCCGTCCGCGTCGTACCCGCTCCGGCCCAGCAGGCCAAGGGCATCCCAGGTCTTGACCGGCTGGGCTCGGCCGTTGAGCAGCGAGCGGGTCCAGTGATTGAGCGGATCCTTCATCTCGACATAGACGCTGTCGAGCGACCGGAGCGCGCCCCATCCCTGCCGCTCGGAGGCGGTGTAGGAAAGGGTGGGTGTCACCCACGCGCCGGTCTCGTCCTGCACCCTCGGCAGCACCACCTGCACGGGCCGGCGCCGGAAGGTGGAGTCATAGACCACCCGCGTCGTGTCGCCGATGGTGCCCATGCGGCGGGTGAGGACGTTGGTATAGGTGCCGGGATAGGCCTGATAGGCGTACGTGACAATATCCGGCCGCGCCGACGGTGATGCGATCCGGCGCCGGGTCAGCTGGTGCGTTGTGGCATTGATGGAGATCGTGTCCACTCGGCCGCCGGGATCGGTGATGGCGCTGAGCAGACTGCTGCTGTAGGTGAAGACGGTGTGCAGGTTCACCGGGTCAATGTGCCGGAGCAGGACATCGGAGGTGCCGGAATAATTCAGCGAGTCCTTGTTGCCACTGGCGTCCACCGTCCGCACCAGCCGGCCATAGCCATCATAGACGGCAACGCCCTGGCTGCCGCGGACGCGCAGTTCGCGCGAGGCACCATTCGGGGTGATGCTGCTGAAACTCCCCGGCGGCGGCAGAAAGAGGGTGTCGCCGTTCCCGCGGTAGATGGCGGCGCTGCCCGAGGCGCCCACCAGGATCCGGTCGTTGCCGGCCTGCACCAGCTGGCTGTACATGGCCGGCCACCAGCCGCTGCCATAGGGGCTGGTTCGCCGGTCCACGATCACCACTTCCACGGAATCGCTGCTGGTCCGGGCCTGATCGGTCACCACGGTGGCCTCGACCGTGAGCCACTTGCGCACCACCGTCTGGCTGGACGCGCTGTAGTCCGCCTGCAGCGTTACCCGGCAGCGGCGGATGCTTCCGGTGAGGCAGCTGGTGCTGGGCGAGGTCAGCACCAGGGAGTCCTTCGCGATCCCGCCGTCCTTGAGCCGCACGGTGACCGATGACGGCGTGCTGGCGGGCCAGGGGATATCGAGGTCCACCGGCACCAGCACCCGGGGATAGCTCTGCGCCGTCGAATAGACCAGCCCGACGCTCCGGGCCACACCCAGCGACGTCCGGCTCCGGGTGGCAAAGCCGGTGGTCAGGTCGGCACCGGAGAGCGAGAGGCCGGGCCCGAACGGGGCGCTGAAGCCGCCGTTGGCGGTACCGAGCGGCATCCCGCTGAAGCCCAGAATCGGGGTGGCGTCGGACAGGATGACGGCGCGGCTCACCGTGGTGCAGGCCGCCATGGTCCCGCACACCCTGAGCACCAGCGCCGCCGTGTCGGCGTGCGCGTACCCGGGCAGGCCGGCGGTGAGCCAATGGGTGGAGTCCACGTCCCATTCCAGCAGGCCGCGATTGTGCCGCGCCAGCGCCGTCACCGTATCGCCGCGCCAGGTGAGCACCGTCCGGGTGGTGTCCACCTGATCGGCGGTGCCGGGCGCAAAGTAGGCCCGGATGATGGGCTGGCGGTTGTGCACGGTGACGCTACTGCCGCTGCCGGGACTGGCAAGCACGATGCTGGGCGGCCCTGGGATGACGTCCACCTCGTAGTTGCCGAAGTCCCCGCCCGCGTCGCCCCCGCCGGCCGGCCGGGCCTCCAGCGTCAGTCCGCCATCCGTGGTGGCCACATGATAGGTGGCGTGCACCGTGATGGACTCGTTCTGACTCAGGATCACGGTGGACTGGTCCAGGCCGGTGCATGTCACGCCGCCCCAGGCGCTACAATACAACAACCACTTGCCGCCCGCCTCGGTGCTGGTCACCGTGAACGTGGCGGTGTAGCCCCCCGTATTCTCTATCCGCTGGCCGGCCGACGCGCCGTCGGGTGTCACGACGGCGACCGCGATCGGATCGCCATCACCACCGCCACAACCCGTCACGCACAGCGGCTGCATCACCTGCGCAACGGCGACACGAGGCAGGACCACGAGAGCGACGACCGACGACAGAAGACCGACAAGCCACAGGCCGCAGACGGCGGAAGGACGCATGGACACGACCGGCTCCCGGATGAGGATGCCGGTCAGACAAGGCACGCCGCGTGCCGCGCCAGTGCCAGAACGCAACTGATTTTCTGGCAAGGGTTTGGCGATGCTACCCGGCCGTCGGGCACCCCGGTTTTCTCACCGGTATGCAGAGCCGGTGGGAAAGCCTGAGAATAACCCCCGACGGCTCATCGAAGCATGAGAAAACGTGAGAATCCGTGAGACCCTGCATAGAAGCTGCATAAAATGGTCGTAGTCGGGCAATCGGTCGTGCGTCGCGAGTCCCGCGTCCCGCGTCACTCCCCTTACGCCCTCCCCTGCGGCATCCCCACCTTCCCCAGCCCCTCATACAGCACAATGCTCACCGCATTGGCCAAGTTGAGACTCCGTACCGACTCGTCCATGGGAATCCGGAAACACTGATCGGCGTGCTTTTCCAGAATCCGCTCAGGCATGCCGTCCACCTCGTTCCCGAACACCAGCACGCTGTTCTTCCTGAATGGTGCCTCGCGATAGTCCCGCTCGGCGTTGGCCGAGAAGTAGAGGCAGCGCTTCCGGCTGATGGCGTCACGAAAGGCGTACCAGTCGGGATGCAGCCAGAGATCCACCTTGTCCCAGTGATCCAGCCCCGCGCGCTTGACTTCGCGGTCGTCAATGGAAAACCCCAGTGGCTCGATCAGGTGCAGCGGAGTGTCGGTGGCGGCGCAGAGCCGCGCGATGTTGCCGGTGTTGGGTGGGATTCTCGGCTGGATGAGAGCGACGTGCAGGGCCATGGTGGTCAGCCACCTCGTGTGTGCATTTCGCGGTGGGGGTCGGCTTGTAACATCTTCAACTGATACAACGGAGCACGATGGGGGCCCGCGAGCCGCTCCTCGGCGCCGCGATCGGTGCGGGCCGACCAGTGCCGCGCAATCAGCTCGCTCAGTTCATCATCGCTCGCGCCCGCACGAAGCGGGCTGCGGAGATCCAGTCCGTTCACGGCATAGAGGCAGAGAAACCAGGTGCCGTCCGCCGTGATCCGACTGCGGTCGCAGGTGCGGCAGAACGGCGTCGTGGTGCTGGCGATGATACCGAAGGTCTGTCCGTCCGGCAGCCGGAACCGCTCAGCCGGTGCGCGTGAATCCGATTCGGTGATCTCCTCCGCCACACCGAGCTCGCTCGCGATCCGCTCCAGCATCTCGCGGCGCGACACCACATCCCGCTCGGCCCAGCCGGTGGCGCCGCCCACATCCATGTATTCGATGAAGCGGATTTCGGCGTCGTGCTGTTTCGCAAAGCGAAGCA
>Ga0207660_10002550_pt1 | contig 11972 bp, 9 predicted proteins | sample KBSC73BmetaG_FD_184335 | JGI IMG/M metagenome (GOLD analysis project Ga0207660, IMG submission 184335) | Corn rhizosphere microbial communities from Kellogg Biological Station, Michigan, USA - KBS C7-3B metaG (SPAdes) (version 2) | ecosystem: Host-associated > Plants > Roots > Rhizosphere ... | reverse complement strand
TATGATTAACGCCGGAATCGTCGGTGTGGAACCCGGTGCTCTTGAGCGGGCGCACATGACGACACCAAAGTGCGTCTGTTACAATCTTTTTACAGGACAGATGTTCTGGGCTGCACGTGTGCCGTTTGGCGCCAGCGGCCGAGCGGATGGAGACATGCACACGGTTTCCAAGTTCGCTCATTCGCAAGCTGGGGACGTAGTTCAGTTGGTTAGAACGCTGCCCTGTCACGGCAGAGGTCGCGAGTTCGAGTCTCGTCGTCCCCGCCAGCTTCTCGCTGTTCTCTTTGGCGCTATCGTCTAGGGGTTAGGACGGAAGATTCTCAATCTTCAAACCCGGGTTCGATTCCCGGTAGCGCTACCATTCCGGTAAGTCACTGATCCCGAAAATCCGCAACAGTCAAGAGGTGCATTGATCCGGCCAATCGCGTCTGTTCGGCGTAATCAGTATCGATTAGGGCTTTTCTTGGTTACGTTTGCGGTGGCAGTCGTGGGTGCAAAAGATTTTGGAGATCCCAAACTCCTCGACACGAAAATTGCCGTGGCAGTCAGGGCAGTTTCCCTCTTGGCATTCCTCCGAAACTCCCATGAGCACCTGGGGCTCTTCACCGAGGCATATTCCACACGGTCAAAACCACGTTCATCTGTGTATCTTTCCGGCATGATGGAGACCAGTTTATGCCGCCGGTTTAAGCGTGCTACTGTCTTCCCGCCTTTTGCATGCAGCCTGGTACTCTGGCAGAGATTGGCGCTTCACCATCTTTGCTCCCACCCGCTACCATGATCCTAAGCCCTGTGCCCGCGCTTTCCCCACGTACGCCGAACTGTTTGGGAATCGAACGCCGGAACAGGGCGGCCGTTTAGCACGATGTTCGCCGTGCTCTTGAGCGGCTGAGCTGCCTAACAATGGCTTAGCCTCGCGAGAACAGGAGGCCGGAGTCAATTCACGATGGATGATCATCGCGACCAACAGCAAGCAATCTTAAACAGTTGGAAGGAAATCGCGCAGTATGTGGGCCGTGGAGTTCGCACAGTTCAACGCTGGGAAGCGGAGTTGGGACTGCCTGTTCGGCGCCCGCGAGGTAAACGGCGGAGCGCGGTCATGGCAGTTGCGGGAGAACTTGACCACTGGATGGCACATCGCCCCCTTCACATTCTAAATAGCGTGAACTCAGATGGGGGGACTGAGAGTTGCATGACGGTCCTGGTGATCGAAGACAACATCACCGACCTCAACAGTTGTGTCAATGTCATTCGAAAGATCCCAGGTGTGCAACTCGACACCATCAGCAGTATCCCCACGGCTATGGTGCGTTTGGAGAACATCCGGACAGGAGAGTTGCCCAAGCCGGAGTTGATTATTCTTGATCTGAATTTCTCAGTTGACAGCGGCTTTGAGGTGCTGCGCTATCTGCGGACACATACGCCTATGAGAGATATTCCCGTGATTGTTTGGACCATCCTCGCCGCCACACAGCAAGAGCTCTGCGACATTTTCGGGGTCCACCGGGTCGTACAAAAGCTCGCAGGACCGGGCGAGCTGCACCGAGCCATTCTTTCCGCCCGCTCTCACCCGCTGGCTTGAAAAGTTCGCTCCAACCCTCCGGTGTTCCTAAGCCGCCTTCAGAAGAGCGACTGCAGAAAACTCACGCCGCTTGGGGCTCATCCGAAGCTTTGTGTGGTGGACAACAATTGCGATCTCTGCAGCGGCAGCATGGTTCGAGTGGCAATACCGGCGCAACCGCCGGCGCCAGGAACAACAACAGGAGCAGAATTCGGCGGATACAAATGAAACTTCTAAGAAGCCACCGGTAGGGGAATCCGAGCATCTGCTGCGCACGTCAGAACAGGCCCGCTAGCGGCTCACCGGCACACAGCAACTCTCATCTGCTCAAAGGCAAGAACTCTTCTTGAGTTCCAGAAAAGCAGGCCCGAAGTCCAGACCAGGAATAAGCAGTCCACCTTCCTTCATCGCCGGGATAAGAATTTTTAATGAATGCCTAATCCGTCCTTAACATCCCTCTCTTAATTTTCAACAGCAGTGAAATGGGATTCAGGGCGCAAGCGAGATGCGCGCGCCGTGACGCACCGCATTAATTTCTCCCATTGTATGTGCCGGGTTGAGATGAACCCGGCAATGTTCAGATCTGTTGCTTTTCGTTTCGATTCTTCACCCCGCAGTAGCAAGAACGCTATGGTGGTCGGGCGCTCCTGGCTCGGCTTCACCCCGGCAGCAACGCGTCGCGACCCCCGCTATCGCCGGCGCTGAGCGGCCAGAGTGAAGTCCAAAATGCGGTCCGCTGCAACGCTCGACAAGGCGGACTGGAGTCAGAGCAGGGGGAAACGGTAAAGAGCGACCGCGGCGCGATGGGACTGTGAGATCACTCCTCCCCCAGGCGTGTCGCTCGCGTAGGGATGCCGCAAGCGTTGCCAGGCTAGCGCCCGGCCCATCGGCGTCCGAGGAACCGAGTCTCTCGCAACTGCGAATGCAGTTTCCACCACCAGAGAGGCTGGCGCTTTGCCCCGCCAGCCTCTTCAAATTTCCTCAGAGAATTCTTATTTAATTGCAGCGGCAAAGAAACCGCAGCTTTTCACGCGGCTGCACCCGATCAGCCCCCTCCTGCTGCCTCTCCGGACCATGTACTGAGGAAACTGTATCGTTCAGAGATATTGCTGTAAATTATGTGCAGCTTTCGGGAAGTGAATTGTGATCGCTCGGGATGAGCCCTGTGCCTGACCCTCAGGACAGACAGATCACATGCCAACAAAAACTAAGAAGTTTTGTTGTGGCAGTACCGAGGCAGGATTCAGCCTCATCGAATTGATGATCGTGGTAGCGATTTTTGTACTGGTCGCCGCCATTGCCATCCCGATTTTTACATCCACGCTCAACCGCCTGAAACTGCGCGGCGCAGCGCAGCAGCTTTCCGAGCTGTATCAGGAAGCGCGTATGCGCGCTGTGCAGGACGACACCTATTATGAAGTTCTGCTGTCGCCGGACTCCAAACAGGCCTATGTAGACACAAACGGCAACGGAGGTGCGAGTGTGCTCACCCTTCAGTTGCCGGCGGCCGTCTCGTTCAATAACGCGGGAGTCCCTGCCGGACTTGATCAAAAGGCGCTTGGCTTTGTTCCCGTGCAAACGGAAACTTCAGTGATGTTCGATCAGGACGGCGTCAGTCGTCCGGGTCTCGCGTGGAGTTCACGAGGGTTTCCCTGTCAGAGAGCTTCGGCAACCAGCGTGTGCCAGGCGGGCACGGGATGGGTCCAGTATCTGCGCCAGGACGGCAATGCAGTCGCCTACGTTGCCGTGGTTGTGAATCCCACAGGCAAGATCCGTGTGTGGAGCTTTGAGGGAGGCGTATGGCGTTGATCAAGAACAAACCTTCTTTGAGCAAACGTTTCCGTGGATTCAGCTTGATTGAGCTGATGATCGCCATGTTGGTCCTGGCTTTCGGCCTGGTAGGCGGCGCTGCAGTAATCTCCACCGCCATCGCCAGCAACGGAAGATCCAGGTTTGACACCACGGCTACCGCGCTGGCCGAAAGCACCATGGAAAAAATAGTGGCCATTCCATCGCGAGCGCAAGGCGCGGCGGCGAGCACAAGCATAATCGATTGCGCCGGAACTAGTTTTCCCGTCAGCACAGCGGTTGGCGGAGCAGCGTTGATCACCGACGGTATTTTTACCGGCTACATCGATTTTCTTAAACCGGCGGTTCCGAATTATTCCATGCTCTACACAACGTGTGCCGCTGGATCCAACACTGTCTATGACGTGCGCTGGCGGATTGATCCCGGTCCCACTCCCTTTACACAACTGGTTACGGTATCCGCGAAAAACCTCGGGCAGGCAGGCAATACGGCTGATAAGCGCTTTGCCTTGCCGGTGATGCTTCGAACCGTGCGAGGGACATTCTGATGGGCCTGCAAAGACAAAGCCGAGATTCGATGACGTGCAGCCGAGATAAAGACTGTTCCGCCGGATTCACCATGATGGAAGCGATGATCGGGCTGCTGATCCTCACACTCATTACCGCAGCCATCTTTGCTCTTTTGAACCGCGTGCAGATCGCTTCAGCTTCCGAGTCAACCAAGCTGGACCTCACTCAGGAGGCGCGAGAGTTTGCTGACCAGATTGTGCGCGATATTCACATGGCCGGCTATCCCAAGCTGACCATGTACTCACCCGCGTTGCCAAATAGCAACCCCCTGGTGGCGGCGGGTCTGGTGCGGGTTTCGCCCACGGAGATTTTGCTTGAAGGTGACGTTGAGACCTTGGGCAAGGTGCAGAGTGTTGACATTCAATATGTGCCGCAGGACCCGGCGGACATAAATTGTCCTTGTATCCGTCGAAGCGAATCGCAAAAGATCAATGCCGATCCTCTGGCACAAAACCCTGCAAATCAGTTTACCCAGGTGGACCATGTATTGCCTCCGGCTCAGGCAGGTGAAGACCTGTTTACCTTCTTTGATAAAAACGGGAACCCGGTCAACGTCGCAGGCGGTGTAGACATTTCAACAGCGGGCGGCCAGAACACCATCAACTCGATCCAAACGGTGAAGATCAATCTCAATCTTTTCTCCGCGGCGGTTGATCCGGCGAGCAACAAGGCCCAGCACATCTCCTTGTCTGTGACTGGCCATTTGAACAACTACTGAAGGAGGCAATCAGTGAACCGTCGCACGCACTTGAAAAATGAACGCGGGTCAGCCCTGCTGATCGCAATGATTGCCCTCGCGTTGCTGCTGGCAGTGGCTTTTGTCATGGGGTTCAGCACGATTGCCGAAACGAGGATTGACGGCAACTTTCAGCAACACAAGCAGTCCTACTATGCGGCGCGCGCGGGGCTGGAGGAAGTGCGCGATCGGATGCGCTTTCCCACGAACGCGCCCACTCCCGGAGGGCTTTCTGACCTGCTTCCCAACAATGGGCCTGGTAATGCCGGCAGCGTCTTGTACGTCCTCAATCCAGCGGCCGGAGAGGCGGTAGACCCGACGGATGCAACCAGCAAGTACTTCGACTTCGAACTCTGTCACGAATACGATCCCAACGCGATTGCCGGCCAGAGATGCACAGTTGCGCCATCGACGGCGGGATGGGAACTCCCAACCCAGAACTCCATTCAGGCCGGCGCAGGGCAGCCGCTTTCTTACAAGTGGGTAAGGATCAACCAGAAGACGAATCGCGCGGCTGTGCCGTATTGCGTGGATGGCGGCGCCTGTGCGGCTGCCACGCTGGACAATCGCGTGTGCTGGAATGGGACTGACGAGGTGCTGGCCCCGGATGCGGCTACCACCTGCAACAGCCTCAATATGCACCAGGTCTATATGGTCAGTTCATACGCTTCATCCTTTGGAGCGCGCGCACTGACGCGTTATGAAGTGGCGAATAACGCTGTGCGGCCTCCTGGAGCTTTGAATCTGGAATCGCAAGACGCGGCGCCTGCATTCAATAACAGTTCCAACGGCACGGGAGTCCAGATCCCACCCACGAACATTGATGGCCGCCCACGAGACATCAATGGCAACGTGCTGCCGTCCGGAAATGGATGTGCAGCGACTCCAGCAATTGCCACGGATTCAGACAAATCCACCACCGATCTCCAGGGCGCCTTGGATGACCTGCGGCAGAAAATCGTTCAGAGGGCAAACGCGTTTTGCAATCCCAACGGGTCGGGTGCAGGGGGAAATACATGCACGAAAGGCCTCTGGTGGGTTCGCGGTACAGACCCCACGCCGCGTTTCTCGCAGAGTAACTGTACCGCTAGCGCGTCCACCTGCTATAAGAACCTGGATCTTTCTGCGCCGCAGTTGGACGGAGTCAGCGGCCAGTTCGCTCCGCAGATCCCTAGCGTTGTTCCATCACCCAACGGCTCTGCGCCTTTCATTGGAGCGCCTGGGAATGTCGATCCGCTGATCTCACAGGTGAATACAAATACCCTGCAAGGTCAAATCTCGACCATCCAGCAAGTCGTGAATGATTCAGTAGGGCAGCCGAACTACTTCACCATTCCGAACTCCACCATCAACTCCCCTGTCACGTATGGTTCGCTGACGAATCCGGCCATTGTCGTAGCGTCGGACCCAGGCGGGCTCGAGGTTCAGGCAAGCGTGACAGGCTATGGGATCCTGGTTGTGCCAAACAATTTCCGTATCGATGCGGCAACGTTTCAGTGGACCGGAATTGTCCTGGTTGAGCCACCCAGCGGCGAGTTCCGTCTCGATACCAACTCCACGGGATTTATCAATGGCGCCCTGATGCTGCAGGCCAGCGCGAACGGAACCACGAATGTCAGGACGAGCGACTCAGATTCGAGCACGTTCACGATCTCATACAGTTGCGACGCGATCGACATGGCTTTCAGGAGCGCGCCGTTGAAAATAATCTCGTATTCTGAGGTCGCTTACTAAAACGGTCGGATGGTCTGGGAGTATGCGGGTGGATACGCGTATTCGATCTCATTCCACTTCAAGACCGATTGATTTCATCAGCTCCAATCCATTGCTGGTTGTAACTACTCCTTCCCGCAAGCGGTAATCGAAAGAGAGCTTGCCGGACTCGAGTTTTTCCTGAAAATGAACGTTGGCAATGCGCGTCGGAAAGATTTGCGTTAGAGAAGTCAGAGCCAAATCATGAGTTGTCACCATGCCTATGGCGCCATTGCGCAGCAGCGTGCGAACAATTCCTTCCGCCCCGATTCGCCGGTCATGAGAGTTCGTCCCCTGCAGAATTTCGTCGAATAGGAATAGCAGTGGTCCGCGGCTGGAGAGTTCCACAACGTTGCGGATGCGGGTAATCTCGGCATAGAAGTGCGATACCCCCTTCTGCAAGGAATCAGAAATGCGCATGGAAGCGCCCAATACCAGTGGTGAAATCCTGAAAGCCTGTGCGCGCACGGGCGCACCCATCATGGCCAGCACCGCATTGATTCCGACCGCGCGCAGAAGCGTGCTTTTGCCAGACATATTGGACCCGCTGACCAGCAGGATCTGATTTTCGCCACCAAGACTCACATCATTTCTCACGCAATAGGCCGCCGGCAACAGTGGATGACCCAGTGCCTGCGCTTCGAGCGACGGGTCTGTCGCAACTGCGGCAATTTCAGGGAAAGGATCATCCGGGTGCTCGAAGGCATAGGTACCAAGCGCGGCAAGCGCCTCAAATTCGCCGACAGCGTTTAACCACTCAGTGACGTTTGCGGCGTACCGTTTCCTCCAGGACTGCAGACCAAGAGCCACATGCACGGAATAAAGCAGCGTGAGCTCAACCGCGATGACCACCATGTTGTGGCGCGATTCTTCAAAATCGCAAAGCGTTCCCAGGCGGGCGATAGCTTCAGAAGCCTTGATCCGCTCATTGAGCAGCTTTTTGCGTAGGCTCTGAAGCCGCAGGGAAGTGAACTGTTCCTCTTCGAGTACTTGGACAATAGACGCCAGGGCAGCCAAGTTCCGGCATGCCTGGTCCAATCCCGAAAAGAGCAGCCGCAGACGCTCTCTAAGGTGATAAAGGACCGCTCTGTTCACCACCAACATGACGATGAACGGGGTCCAAAGCCCATCTCCATGCAAAACTACACCGGCTATTGCATAACCGAGCGCCGCCAGCGTGGCGACATTTAGAAGGATTACCGTCGGCCGCCAAAGCCTGGAATCAAGATCGACCCGCAGTTCCGACCACCCTTTTAGTTTCTCAGGATCGGCTGCAATCACTTCCTGGTCGCCGGCCATTGCCAAACGCTCACAAAGATTACTGCTGTCACGCATAGCGGAGATGGCCATCTGCCGCTCCCGGATCTCCTGAAAGTCAGTTTGGGTCAGGAGCCAGTCCGCGAGTTGCTTCTTTCCCATGCGGGAGCGCGCCGTGCAAAGCAGTTGGAAGAGGCTACCTTGGCCAAAAATATCCAGATCGTCGGAGTAGAGTTGGTCGGGAGCGCTGAACTCTTCGCCGGTATCTCCGCTTCCACTCCAGCGGTCCTCCAGGCGCGCGATACCGCGGCTGTAGTATTGAACGGCGCGTTCCGTGCGCTTCTTGGCATGTAAAACGCGACGATGCGAAAACACTAAAGCGACGAAACAGGCGATCGCGCCAAGCAGCCACAACCACGATGGCTTTCCTGATTTGCCGATGGTCCAGCACAAAACCAGAATGACGAGAGCAAAGGCAACTTTAGCATTACCTGCCCAGATATGCTGCCGTTGTCGTTTCCGCGATTCCTGCTCGTAAAAATCTAAACGGCGCCTGTATTCGGCAGCGGCGCCTGCCTCTTGTGCTTTACCTGACCCTGTTGCGATGCTGGCGATGATTTCTCTTTCCACGCTTCTTTATCTTTACGTGAACCACGAAAACAGGCAAATTTGCGCTGTGACAGATCGCCCCTGGCCTGTGACAGCCTGTCGCATGAATGGCGGAAACGCTGCCCTAAGGAGGCTTGTTTTCAGCAACTTACGGTGGCTCGCATTTGGCAACACGGCTGCTCTATACAAGGGCAGACGGAAGCTGAACGGGGCGCAAGCGATTTAGACCAGTACACGGGTCTTATAAGAGGTGGGTGCTGGCGCTAGTAGCGATGAGCCAATGCTGTGGGCGAGGCAAGAAGGGAAGAGTCGCCTGAGAGCGCGTTGAGTTGGTTGATTGCAGTTCGCGCCCGGACCTTCCCTTATCCCTCGCGGTGACGCAGATTGCGGGGAATGAAAACAGATTCTCTTTGTGGTCCAGGACAGTAAGTAGAAAGGGCAGTTTGTTCGATTTGACCTTCGCGATGTTGTGGTGAATAACCTCCTTCTTTCAGGTGTGGGACAAGACAATACTGTAATCGGGCGGCCAACCAGCCGCCCTTTTTTTACCAGGTTTTACGAAGCGGGTGGCCTTCCGTGTTGAAAACAACCTGGTTCAGGTCCAGCGTGCTCCTCGGCGCAAAGGTGAGATAAAGGTACTTGAGAGTTTCGGCCAGGAAGTAGCTTTCCATCTCGTCGGCTTTTGTGAATGTGGTCACATCCTGAAGCGCGGCGTATCCTTCGTCAACCTTGCAATAATGGGCCAAACCACCCAGGAATGTTGCAGCCATTTCCGTGTAGCGGTCCTCGTCAGTATAGAAATGGAGATAGTAGGCAGACTCCATGATTTCCGGTCGCAACGGATAAGCCGGCGAGAGAATCTTCATTGTGGAGTAGTCGATTTCATCGGGTTCCACTCCCCAGGTTGTCCACATCTTGAAAGCCGATTCCTGGAGACGGCGAGCGCGGTCTTTCTCGCCGGACCGAGCCAGCACTGCGGGAAAGAACGCGTCCAGAGCCCCGAATTTGGTGGAAACACGTTTTCCGGTATTCATATCCACCTGGGCATACCAAAGACCTGTTTTGGTGTTATCGGCCAGATACTTATTCACTGACTTTATGCTGGCCTTCCACATGCGCTGGCAATCCTTGTCACCGAAGAGCAGCCAGGATTTCAGCAGGTACTCATAGTAGGAGTCAATGCCGCCGCCGATGTGGCTGGTAGTATCGATCCATTTTCCTGTTTCTACGTTGATGGTCGAGCCTAAGAGGCCGATTTTGGATCGCCGGCTGTACAGCTCCGTGACCGCGCGTTTGGCTTTGTCATAAAAGATCGGCTTTCCCGTCAGTTTGCTCAACGTGCCGAATTCAAGCAGCAAGGTGCCGATCTCCGCCGGATTGCTCTCGACGCCGCGCGTCTTGCCGGTTTTCAGGTTCACGTAAACGTATGGCATGCCGGTGGGTGAATTGAAGACAGGCAGTAACCGCGTCCCCAGGTCTGCCGCGAGATCGAGCAAGCGCTTGTCTGAAGTGAGCTGGTAACTGCTCAGCAGGCCGCCAAGAACGCGGATTGTTATTTCGAAATTCTTGACCTCGATGTCCTGATTGAAGGAAAGCTTGGTATCGATCAGTTCCCGGGTCTTGTCTGCTTCGTCCTTGAGGCCCATCAGAACCATCGTGTCGAGCGCGTCCACAGGTGTGATGTAGAGCGACGCGCCGTACCAATCACGAAAACTGCCGCTTAACGGCTTCAGTTCATCGTGACCCCAGGCATGTTGTTTGTAAGCTTCCCACGCGTAGAGAAACTCTGACCGTACTTGCTTTGCCATGGGGCCGGGATCGGGCGAGCTCTGGGTGGCTTGCGCAGACAGAGATGAGAGCGTTGCCAGCAATCCCCACGTACAAGCGAGCAAGAGAAATCTGCGCATGCCGCAATGACTCCGAAGGAGCAGGTGACTTGATCGCCCTCAATCATATCGCACCGCGAGATCGCAAACATTGAGCCGGATCAAATCCCGCCTCTCTCATCAGGTTTCCAACATTCCACCCGCGCGATAAAACAGCCCGCTTCAGTATTTCGAATGTGGAGATACTGCACGCCGAGTGTTGTCAGCAGTTTTGCTGTCGTTTGCTCCAAGGAATGCGGTTCCGGTCTTTCGCGCGCGAAGATCCAGCGGTCCGCGCCATAGGCCTCCAGTGTAAGCGGGAGGCTGCGGAGTTCAGTGGGCCACTCGGAAATGCTGTCATACGCGCGGCACGCTTCGGCATGAATAAAGACAGGACCCGGTGAGGGATACTTGTCCAGACCGTCGAAAGGATTGTAAGTGAATAGAATCCGCTGCTCGCCGGTACGGAACTGCCGCAGGCAGAGGCGGCAGGGACCGTATCCTGCGGCTGGTTCTACGTGCGCCGGGTGGCCGTATTGGGGCGACTTCAATGTCTGGCGGACTGATTGAGCAATCGACTCGTCAATTGGAAGGACACGAAATTCTGTCATTTGCTTGTCTCCGGTTGGCAAATTCAGTTACATCCGGAGATTAAGCCCTGACACGAGTGGAGTGCACTCCACTCGTTGCTGTCAAATTTGCGTGACGCCTGCAACCGTTAGCTTTCCAGCTGGGCATCCATCGTAATTTTGGCATTCAGCAGCTTGGAAATGGGGCAGCCTTCCTTGGCATTTTTTGCCGCCTGCTCGAATTTAGCTTTATCGGCGCCGGGGATTTTCGCTTTTACCTGCAAGTGACTTGAGGTTACCGCAAAGCCGGCCTCCTGCTTTTCCAGCGTAACGGTAGCCGTGGTGTCGATAAATTGCGCCGTCATGCCGGCATTTCCCAGTTGCGCGGACAACGCCATGCTGAAGCAACCCGCGTGAGCTGCGGCGATCAGCTCTTCAGGATTGGTCCCCGGCTGGGATTCAAAGCGAGTTGCGAACGAATAGGGTGTGCTCTTGAGCACTCCGCTGGGGGCGCTGAGCGTCCCTTTACCATCCTTCAGACCGCCACTCCAATGTGCGCTTGCCGTTCTTTGCATGTGGTGTATTCCGCTCCTTGAGAATTTCAGAAATCCCGGAAATTGTATATGCTGCGTCTCTTCTGATGCGATTCAAGGTATTTGGGTATTCCATTGAATCTGCTTACAATGTTCTTTTCGTTGCTGCGCGGCCGTGGGAGCACTGACATGTTCGAACGGTACACAGAAAAAGCCCGCCGTGTGATTTTCTTTGCGCGCTATGAGGCCAGCCAGTTTGGCAGTCCCTACATCGAAACCGAGCACCTTCTCCTGGGATTGCTGCGCGAAGATAAGGCGCTTACGAATCGGTTTTTGCGAAGCCACGGCGATGTGGAAGGCATTCGGCGGCAAATCGAAGAGCACACGGTTGTGCGCGAGAAGGTTCCGACGTCGGTCGACCTGCCGCTGAGCAATGAAGGCAAACGCGTCCTTGCCTACTCGGCCGAGGAAGCTGAGGCACTTTCGCATAAGCATATTGGCACGGAGCACCTCTTGCTGGGACTGTTACGGGAAGAAAAGTGTTTTGGCGCGGAACTCCTGCACGAACGGGGGGTGCGGCTTGCTATGGTTCGCGAGGAGCTGAGGCGTACTCCTGCAGGCGCGGAAACCAGACGCGCTTCCGCCGGCGAAGCCCCATTGGCAGAATTCGCTCTCGACATGATCCAGCAGGAACTGCCGCCGGTAATCGGC
>Ga0207660_10002546_pt1 | contig 11976 bp, 10 predicted proteins | sample KBSC73BmetaG_FD_184335 | JGI IMG/M metagenome (GOLD analysis project Ga0207660, IMG submission 184335) | Corn rhizosphere microbial communities from Kellogg Biological Station, Michigan, USA - KBS C7-3B metaG (SPAdes) (version 2) | ecosystem: Host-associated > Plants > Roots > Rhizosphere ... | reverse complement strand
ATGGGGAAGCGCCGCGGTGTTCGCGCTCGCCGGGGCCTCGCTGTGGATCTACCTCACCCACATGATCGTGCGCGACGGGCTGCGCCATATCCCGGGGCTTGGCGCGCCCTTGCTCGGCTTCGTCGTCGCGATGGCGTTCGGCGTCGGCTTCTGGATGCTCTGGCGACGCGGCGAGGGGTTCATCACCCAGGCGCTGAAGCGTCCCGTGCGCGTCACCGCCGACGCGGCGGCTTAACGGACGCTGCTCCAGGGCCGCGAGAGCAGGGTCGCGCAGTTGATCAGGCCGACCAGGGAATAGGTCTGCGGATAATTGCCCCACAGCTCCTTCCCGTCGAAGGTGATGTCCTCCGAGAGCAGGCCCGCCTTTGTGCGCCGGCCCAGCATCTCCTCGAACAGTTCCCGCGCCTCTTCGGTGCGCCCGGAGAGGTGCAGCGCCTCGATCAGCCAGAAGGTGCAGAAGTTGAACGCCGTCTTCGGCTCGCCGAAGTCGTCGGGCAGGGCGTAGCGCAGCATGAAGGCGCCGCGCCTCAAGCCGGCCTCCACCGCCTCCATCGTGGCCAGCATCCGCGGGTTGTCCGGCGAGGCGTAGCGGACGTCGACAAGCTGCAGCAGGCTGGCGTCGAGCTGGTCGCCGCCGAAGGTCGAGGCGTAGCGGCCGAGCGTCTCGTTCCAGGCCTCCTGCTCGATCGTGGCGCGGATCTTGGCGGCGCGGCCGTTCCAGTGGTCCGCGCGCTGGCGCAGGCCGAGCTTCTGGGCGGCGTTCCCCAGCCGGTCGCAGGCCGCCCAGCACATCACCGAGGAATAGGTGTGCACAGCCTCGCGGCCGCGGAATTCCCACAGGCTGGCGTCGGGCTTGTCGTGCAGCTCGAAGGCGCGGTCGCCGACCGGCTCCAGCGCCTTGAAGTCCTCCACCGTCGCCGGGCGGATCAGCCGCTCGTCGAAGAAGGCCTGGACGGTGGAGAGCACGATCTGGCCGAACACGTCGTATTGCATGTGCTCGTGGGCCTGGTTGCCGACCCGCACGGGCCCCATCTGGCGATAGCCGGCCAGGTGCGGCTCGATGCGCTCGGTCAGCACCGGCTCCAGCCCCACGCCATAAACCGGCTGCACCCGCCCGCTGGCGCCCACCTGGTCCACGAGGTTGCGCAGGTAGGTGAGGTAATTCTCCAGCATGTCCGCCGCGCCCAGGCGGTTCAGCGCCTGGACCACGTAATAGGCGTCGCGCAGCCAGCAGTAGCGGTAGTCCCAGTTGCGGGCGGTCTCGCCCGGATCCACCGCGTGCTCCGGGATGGAGGTGGTAAGGGCGGCCACGATGGCGCCGGTATCCTCGTGGGCGCAGAGCTTCAGGGTGATGGCCGAGCGGATCACGGCGGCCTGCCATTCGAGCGGCACCGACAGGGTGCGCACCCAATGGCGCCAGTAGTCCGTGGTTTCGCGCAGCATGCGCCGCGTGGTCGAGGTGACGTCGGACTCGAACCCCTCGTCGGGGCCAAGGAAAAGGGTCAGCGGCTCCTCCAGCCGGAAGACCCGCTCGTCCAGGACGTGGCCCACCGGCCCGTCGGTGGTCAGCCGCAGCGTCGTCTCCCCGCCGACGTAGCGGACGTGGTTCGACCCGGCCGTGGTGGTCGCGCGCGCGGCGCCATAGTCCACCGTGGGGCGCAGCTTGATGCGGATGCGCGGCGTACCCGCCCGCGGTCGGATCAGGCGCACGAAGGCCAGCGGCCGGTAGATCCGGCCGAACTGCCGATACCGCGGGCAGAAGTCCAGGATCTCGACCCGCCCGCCGTGGGCGTCGGTGATCTCGGTCCTCAGGATCGGGGTGTTGCGTACGTAGTTCTGCTGGGTGTTCGCGCGCTCGATCACCTCGATGGACCAGAGCCCGCTGGTGTCCTCCCCGTCGGGATCGTCACCGGACAGCAGCGCGGAAAAGAACGGATCGCCGTCCACCCGCGGGGCGCAGGCCCAGACGAAGCGGCCTTGCTCGTCGATCAGCGCGCTCGCCGCGCAGTTGCCGATGGGGAAGAGTTCCAGGCTCTGCTTCACGCGTGGGGTTCCAAGTTCAGAGACCTCGTCCTTCGCGGCGCGCGCGCCATGTCTCCCCCGGGGCCTAACTTGCCTTGATCTGTTTGGCTCCGGAAGCCTAAGCCTCGTCGCCATGATCCGAGCGCGCAGAGCCCGTATCGTCGCCACCCTTGGCCCCGCCAGCCGAGGCGTCGAGAAAATCCGCGAGCTCGCCCTGGCCGGCGCCGACGTGTTCCGGGTCAATTTCAGCCACGGTTCGCATGCCGATCACGCACGCACCATAGAGGCGGTGCGCAAGGTCGAGGGCCTGGTCGGCCGGCCGATCGCGGTGCTGGCCGACCTGCAGGGCCCCAAGCTGCGCCTGGGCGAGTTCGCCGACGGTTCGGTGCGGCTGAAGATCGGGGCCCATCTGCGGCTCGACCTGAAATCCGCGCCGGGGGACGCCGCGCGGATCGGCTTGCCGCATCCGGAGGTCTTCGCCGCGCTCCGCACGGGGGCGCAGGTCCTGCTGGACGACGGCAAGGTGCGGCTGCGGGTGCTCAAGCACGGCCCGGACTTCGCCGAGACGGTAGTCGAGGCCGGCGAGCAGCTTTCCGATCACAAGGGTTTGAACCTGCCGGGCCTGGCCATCCCGATCCCGGCCCTCACGGACAAGGACCGGGCGGACCTCGCCTTCGCGCTCAACCACGGCGTCGACTGGGTGGCGCTCTCCTTCGTGCAGCGGGCCTCCGACATGGCCGAGCTGCGCAGCCTGGTCCAGGGCCGCGCCAACGTGCTGGCCAAGATCGAGAAGCCGGCGGCGCTGGAGGCGCTGGACGAGATCCTCGACCTCTCCCAGGCGATCATGGTCGCCCGCGGCGACCTCGGCGTCGAACTGGCTCCCGAAGAGGTGCCGGTGGTGCAGAAGCAGCTGGTCCGCGCCGCCCGGCTGCGGGGGATCCCAGTCGTCGTGGCCACCCAGATGCTTGAGTCCATGACCCATTCCCCGACGCCGACGCGGGCCGAGGCCTCGGACGTCGCCGGCGCTGTCTACGAAGGGGCCGACGCCCTGATGCTGTCCGCCGAAAGCGCCGTCGGCGACTATCCGGTCGACGCGGTCTCGATCATGGACCGCATCATCACCCGCGTGGAGCGCGATCCTCGCTGGCCGGAGCTGATGCGCGCGGAATACCCGGTCGAGGACGCCGACGCCGACGCGCTGGTTGCCGCCGCCCGCCGGGCCGCTGAGGCCGCCTCCACCGGCTGCCTCGCCGCCTTCACCACCACGGGCCAGACCGCGCTGCGGCTGGCGCGCGAACGGCCGCTGCAGCCGATCCTGGCGCTGACGCCCAGCCTCGACACGGCCCGCAAGCTGGCCCTGGTCTGGGGGACGGAGCCGCGCGTGGCGCCCGAACTGCTCGATCCCGAGGATCTGGCGCGTGTGGCGTTGGAGCAGGCGGTCGCCGCCGGCCTCGCCGACCCTGGCCAGCGGGTGCTGATCCTGGCCGGGCTGCCGATGGGCTCGCCCGGCGCGGCCAATATCCTGCGCATCGCGCACGCGCCGCTACGATGACGGCTATGGAGATCGATGCGACCGTCGCCGCGGCCCTGGGCTTCCCGAAGCTCAAATACGCGTGGGTGGAGCGCGAGCGCCGCTGGCTCTGCTGCGAGATCCCGATGGAACGCGTAACCGACGCCGCGGCGATCACCGACCTCTATGTCACCGGGGCGCGCCTGCGGCTGCGCGAAGCCCGCCCGCTGGACGGCGGTCCGGTCATGCGCCGGCTCACCCGCAAGGCCGACGTCGACGCCGCGACGCGGCTCATCACCTCGATCTATCTGGCCGAGCCGGAGTTCGCCCTGCTGGCCGGCCTGCCGGGCCGGCCCCTGCGCAAGACCCGCCACCACCTGAAGCCGGTGAATGGCGTGGTGCTTTCCGTCGATCGCTTCGAGGGCGCGCTGGAGGGCTTGATCCTCGCCGAGGCGGAATTCGAGACCGCCGAGGCTCTCGCCGCCTTCCCGACGCCGGACTTTGCGATCCGCGAGGTCACCGAAGACCCGCGCTATCGAGGCGGGACCCTGGCGACGGAGGGCCTACCCCGTGATTGAGGCCTTCGCCAGCGGCGACGAACTCGCCGACGCCGCGGCCGCGGCGGTGGAGCGGCAGCTCTCGCAAGGCCTGTCCGATCGCGGCCGGGCCAGCCTGGTGGGGACCGGCGGCCGTTCGCCCGGTCCGGTCTATGACCGGCTGAGCCGGCTCGATCTCGACTGGGCGCATGTGGCCGTCACCCTCTCGGACGAGCGGCACGTGGACGTGGGCTCGCCCAATTCCAACGCCCGCCTGCTGCGTGAGCGGCTGTTCGTCGGCCCCGCGGCCTCTGCTCAGTTCCTGCCGCTCACCGACTACGCAGAGCCGGCGCTGAAGAAGCTCATGCCTTTCGACGCGGTGATGCTGGGCATGGGTGAGGACGGGCACATCGCCTCGCTGATCCCGGGCAGTCCGGTGATGGATCACGCCATGCATCCGCACGGCCAGGCGCTCACCGCCGAGTCGCCGCAAGGCTTCGGATCGCCGCCGGTGGCGCGGATCACGCTCACCTTGTCGGCGTTGTTACAGAGCCGCGCCATCTTCCTCTTGATCGCCGGTGAGGCTAAGCGGCAGGTGATCGCCCAGGCGCAGGCCGGCGCGGACCTTCCGGTGCGCGCGATCCTCGGCCAGGACCGGGTTCCGGTGCGCGTCTTCTGGGCGCCGTAGTCATTTAAGGAGGCCCGGCCATGCATCCGGTCACGGCGGAAGTCACCGAACGGATCGTCGAGCGCAGCCGCGAGTCGCGCGCAGACTACCTCGCCAACATGGAGGCCGCCCGCTCCGCAGGCGTCGGCCGCGCCAAGCTGTCGTGCGCCAACTGGGCGCACGCCTTCGCCGCCGAGAGCGACGAGGACAAGAAGACGATGCGCAACCCGACCGCCCCGAACGTGGCGATCGTCTCGGCCTACAACGACATGCTCTCGGCCCACCAGCCGCTGGAGCGCTTCCCCGCGATCATCAAGGCCGCGGCCCGCGAGATCGGGGCCACGGCCCAGTACGCTGGCGGCGTGCCGGCCATGTGCGATGGGGTGACCCAAGGCCGGCCCGGAATGGAGCTGTCGCTGTTCTCCCGCGACGTGATCGCCATGGCCACGGCCGTGGCCCTGACCCACGACGCCTTCGACGCGGCGCTGATGCTGGGGATCTGCGACAAGATCGTGCCGGGCCTGACCATGGGGGCGCTCAGCTTCGGCCACCTGCCGGTGATCTTCGTCCCCGGCGGGCCGATGACCTCCGGCGTCTCCAACGCCCAGAAGGCCAGGGTCCGGGCGCTCTACGCCGAGGGCAAGGCCACGCGCGAGGAGCTGCTGGATTCGGAGATGGCGTCGTACCACGGACCGGGCACCTGCACCTTCTACGGCACCGCCAACTCCAACCAGATGATGATGGAGATGATCGGCCTGCACCTGCCGGGCTCGGCGTTCGTGCATCCGAACACGCCGCTGCGCGACGCCCTGGTGGCCGCCGCCCCGAAGCGCGCGGTGGAGATCCGCGACGGCTCCAACGCCTACACGCCGATGGCCCAGGTGGTGGACGCGCGCAGCCTGGTCAACGCGCTCGCGGGCCTGCTCGCCACCGGCGGCTCGACCAACCACACCCTGCACCTGATCGCCATGGGCCGCGCCGCCGGCGTGCGGATCACCTGGGAGGATTTCGACGACCTCAGCCGCGTCACGCCGCTGATCGCCAAGGTCTATCCCAACGGCTCGGAGGACGTGAACGCCTTCCACGCAGCCGGCGGCATGGCCTTCGTGGTGCGCCAGCTTCTCGACGCCGGCCTCGCCCATGAGGACGTGATGACCGTGGCCGGGCCCGGCCTTCGCCGCTACCAGACCGAGCCGTTCCTCGACGGCGGCAAACTGGTCTGGCGCGAGGGGACGCCGGCCTCGCTCAATCCGGAGATCCTGCGGCCGGCGGACGACCCCTTCCAGGCGGAAGGCGGCCTGCGGCTGCTGAACGGGCCACTTGGCCGCGCGGTGATCAAGACCTCGGCGGTCAAGCCGGAGCATCGGGTCGTGGAGGCTCCGGCGGTGGTGTTCGACGATCAGGACGAACTGCAGGCCGCCTATCACCGTGGCGAGCTCAACCGGGATTTCGTCGCCGTCGTCCGCTTCCAGGGCCCTAGGGCGAACGGCATGCCGGAACTGCACAACCTCACCCCGCCGCTCGGCGTCCTGCTGGACAAGGGCTTCAAGGTCGCGCTGGTCACCGACGGGCGGATGTCGGGCGCCTCGGGCAAGGTGCCGGCGGCGATCCACATGACGCCGGAGGCGGCCGACGGCGGCGCGCTCGCCTATGTGCGCGACGGCGACGTGATCCGTCTGGACGCCGCCAAGGGGACGCTGGAGATCAAGGTGGCGACCAACGAGCTGATGGGCCGCAAGCCCGCGATCCAGCCCGGATCGAAACCCGGCTATGGGCGGGAGCTGTTCGGCCTGATGCGCCAGGCGGCCGGGCCGGCCGACGCCGGCGCCTGTTCGCTGTTCGAGGCGGCCTGAGATGAAGCCTCAGTACACCGGCCTGGTCGGCGACGTCGGCGGCACCAATGCGCGCTTCGCCCTGATCGACGCCGAAGGCCGCGTGCGCAACCTGCACATCTACCAGGCCGCCAACTTCGCCTCGCTGGACGAGGTCGTCGCCGACTACCTGGAGCGCACCATGGGCCGCAACAAGCGGCCGCCGCGCGCCGTGATCGCCGCGGCCGGCCCGGTGATGGACGGCGAGATCGAGTTCACCAACCTCGACTGGCAGGTCTCCGAGGGCGAGCTCCTGGCGCACTTCGAGTTCGAGGCGGTGAAGCTGATCAACGACTTCGCCGCCCAGGCGCTGGCCTGCCCGCTGCTGACCGAGGAAAGCCTGAAGCCCCTCGGCCCGGCGCTGCGCGGCGGCTCCGACTGCCCGATGGTGGTGCTGGGCGCCGGCACCGGGTTCGGCGTCGCCGCCCTGGCCCGCAGCGACCGCGGCGATGTGGCCGTCGCCACCGAGGCCGGCCACGCCGCCTTCGCCCCCACCGACGAGGTTGAGCTGGAGGTCCTGGCCCAGCTCACCGCCCGCTACGGCCGGGTGTCGGTCGAGCGGATCCTCTCCGGCCGCGGGCTGTTGGACCTTTACGGGGTGCTGGCGGGCATGCGGCAGGCGGAGGCCACCCTCGACACCGACAAGGCGATCTCCGAGGCCGCGGCCAAGGGCGACGCCCTGGCCGGCGAAACCCTCGACCGGTTCTGCGGCATCCTGGGGTCGGTCGCCGGCGACCTGGCCTTGAGCTTCGGCGCGCGGGGCGGGGTGTTCATTTCCGGCGGGATCGCGCCGCGCATGCCCGATCGCCTGGCCTCGGGCAGCTTCCGCGCGCGGTTCGAGGACAAGGGCCGGCTGAAGGCCTATGTCGAGCAGATCCCGACCTCGCTGGTGGTGCATCCCTATCCGGCGATCATCGGGGCCGCTCGCGAACTCGGGATGATGGAGCGGCTGTGACGATCGACGAAATCCTCTCCCGCGCGCCGGTGATTCCCGTCCTGGTCGTCGAGGACGTCGCCCACGCCGTCCCGCTGGGCCGCGCGCTGGTCGCCGGCGGCCTGACGGTGCTGGAGATCACCCTGCGCACGCCGGTCGCGCACCAGTGCATCGAGCGGATGGCCGGCGAGATCGAGGGTGCGATCGTCGGCGCGGGCACCGTGCTGACGCCCTCCATGCGCCAGGCCGCCGCCGACGCCGGCGCGCAGTTCTGCGTGAGCCCCGGCCTGATCGAGGGCGAAACCGTCGAGGGCGCCGCGCCGCTGCTGCCGGGGATCTGCACCGCCACGGAGCTGATGGCCGGCCTCGCCACGGGCTTCACCAATTTCAAGCTGTTCCCGGCCAACGTCGCCGGCGGCGTGGACGCCCTGAAGGCCTTCGCCAGCCCCTTCCAGCAGGCCAGGTTCTGCCCGACCGGCGGCGTTAGCGCCAAGAACGCGCCCGACTACCTGGCCCTGCCCAACGTCGTCTGCGTCGGCGGCAGCTGGGTCGCCCCGCCCGACGCCGTCCGCGCCGGCGACTGGGGCCGCATCACCGAACTTGCGCGCGAGGCCGCGGCGTTGCGGGGCTAGGGTCTTCCCCCGGCACGGGGGAAGTGGCCCGACGACCGCAGGTCGAGGGTCGATGGGGGAATTTCAAAGAAGACGACTTCCCCCATTGTCGACCGGGCTGAGCCCATTGCCGACATTTCCCCCGTACTGGGGAAAGCTGTTCTACCGCCCGACGAAGTTCCCCGCGCGCCGTTCGGTCACGGAGCGCACGCCTTCCTTGTAGTCCTCGGTGTCGCGCAGCCAGCCTTGCTCGACGGCTTCCTTGTCGGTCTGCGCCCGGACGGCGGCGGCCAGGTCGCCGCGCATGGTCTTGCGGGTCGAGACGATGGCCAGCGGGGCGTTCTCGGCGATCTCCGCCGCGAGCCGCAGCGCCGCGGCGCGCAGGTCCGCCAGGGGCACGACCTCGTCCACCAGGCCCCAGGGCAGGCCCTCCTCGGCCTTCACCCGGCGGCCGGTCAGGCACATCAGCTCGGCCTTGTTCGGGCCGATGAGGCGCGGCAGCGTGAGGGTCAGGCCAAAGCCCGGGTGGAAGCCCAGCTTCACGAAGTTGGCCGCGAAGCGTGCGTCGGGGGAGGCGACGCGGAAATCCGCCATCACGGCCAGCCCAAGGCCCGCGCCGACCGCCGCGCCCTGGACCGCCGCCACGATCGGTTTCTTCGCCGAGAACAGCCGCACGGCCTCGTCGTAGAGCGGGTTGACCGCGCCCAGCCCGCCGGCGCTCTCGCGGCTCACGAGGTCGGCCCCGGCGCAGAAGTTCTTGCCTTCCGACTGCAGGACCGAGCAGCGCAGCTCGATTTCGCCGTCGATCGCGTCCAGCGCGTCGGCGAGGTCGCGCATCAGGTCCACCGAGACGTGGTTGTGCGGCGGCTTGTCGATGGTGATCACGGCCACGTGGCCCGCGACCGTCACCTTGATGTGGTCTCCGAAAGCGCCCTTCATTTCCCCGTCCCCATTACTTGCGTGTCCCCAGAAGGTTGCGGGCCACCACCCATTTGTGGACCTCGGTGGGCCCGTCGTAGATGCGCATGGTCCTAAGCTTCGCCTGCATCAGGCTTAGCGGCAGTTCCTTGGTCATGCCCATGGCGCCGAAGGTCTGCATGGCCCGGTCCACCGTCTCATAGGCCATCTCGGTCGCATACCATTTGATCATGCTGATCTCGTTGCGCACGTCGCGGCCCTGGTCGAGCTTCCAGGCGCAGTCGTAGGTCATCAGCCGCGTGGCGTGGATCTTGGTCGCCGCCTCCGCCACCCAGAACTGGATCGCCTGGCGTTCGCTGAGCGGCGTCCCGAAGGTCTTCCGCTGCGGGGCGTACTCCACGATCATGTCCAGCGCCCGCTGCGCCATGCCCACCGACCAGGCGGCCATCTGGATGCGCCGGGTGCCCAGCCGGGTCTGCATCGGGGCGAAGCCCGCGCCTTCCTGGCCGAGCAGCTTCCAGCCCTCGACCCGGCAGTCCTCCAGCGCGATCTCGTAGGTGTAGGCCCCGCCGATCATCGGGATGCGCCGCAGGACATTGAAGCCCGGCGCGCCCTTGTCGACCAGGAAGGCTGAGATGCCGCCCCGCGCCCGCTTCTCCGTATCCGTCACCGCCATCAGGATGGTGAAATCGGCGTCGGCTGCGCGCGAAATCCAGATCTTTCGGCCGTTGATTATCCAGTCATCTCCGTCTCGTACGGCCCTGGTGGTCATGCCCGCGGGATCGGAGCCTGCGCCCGGTTCGGAGATGCCGATCGCTGAAACCGTCTCGCCCGCGACATAGGGCGCCAGATAGGCTGCGCGCTGCCGCTCATCCACCGTCTGCATCAGCATGCGCAGGTTCGGGCTGTCGGGCGGCAGGGTGTAGGGCGTCACACACCGCCCGATCTCCTCCTCCACGCCGACCATCGCGACCATCGGCAGGTCCGAGCCGCCGACGTCCTCCGGGGCGTCCAGGCCGAACAAGCCGAGCTCGTGGGCGACCTTGTCCAGGCGCGCGTGCTCGGCCTCGCCCAGGCCCAGCCCCTTGCCCTCGGCCTCGCGGGCGAGGACCGCCGGCTCAAGCGGCATCAGCTCGTCGCGCACGAAGTTCGCCACGAGGTCCTTGAGCATCCGATGCTCTTCGGCGATCTCGAAATCCATCAGTGCCTCCCGGCCAGAGTGTCGGCCGCGGCCCGCAGCCGCGCCAGGTGTTCTTCGTAGTTGGCTTCGAGGCGGGCGACCGGCGCGCCCAGCCCCAGAGCGAAGCGGCGGCCGTGCCAGGCTCCCGGCGCCAGCACCGCGATCGCGCCCACGCCGTCGGTGAACAGGTGCCGCGAGAAGACGTGCCGCTGGTGGCGAATGGCGGCGATGTCGTCCATCAGCTCCGCCAGCTCGATCCGGGCGCCGGGCTCGGCGATGTTGATCCGCCGCACGATCAGGTCGACCTCGTCGTCGGTTTCGGCGCTGAGCAGCAGCCTGCCGATCCCGCAGCGGCCGAGCGGCCGCACCGATCCCGGGGCCGGCGCGAAGTGCAGCGGTTCGTCCTCGCCGCGCACGACGTGGACATAGTGGGCGAACAGGTCGCTGCGCGCGCCCAGGATGACCGTCTCGCCGGTGTCGTCACGAAGCGCGCGCATGATCGGCAGCACCTCGCCGGCCCCGAACAGGCCCTCCGCGACCCATCGGCCCACGGCGGCGATCCGCATGGTGGGCAGGTAGGTCCGGCTTGGCCGGTCGTATTCGAGATAGCCCAGCATCACGAGGCTCTTCAGCAGAGCCTGGGCGCTGGACGTGGGATAGGCGAGCGCATCGGCGACCTCTTTCAGCGTCAGCGGCCGGCGCAGGCGATCGAACTCCTCCAGCACCTCGAAGACGCGACGGGCAGACTTGATGGCTGATGCGCTCACCGTCGAGCCTCGCGCTGTTCTTCCAGATATGTGGAAATGCTATTGGCCCACGCCGGGCGGGCGGCGTCAAAGCCCGAGTTCTGCTAGCCGTCGGGCGCCCGGGCGGCGATGATGCGTGCAAGACCCGGCACGGGCGAGTGATGCGAGGGGAGGTGTTCGGTGGCGACGCGCAAGTTGGCGGAAAAGGCGACAGGGCCGCTGGCGGGGATCCGCGTGCTGGACCTCACCAGCGTCGTAAACGGCGCCTATGGCGTGCAGATCCTCGCCGACCAGGGCGCGGACGTGATCAAGCTGGAGGACCCCGGGTCCGGCCGCGGCGACGGCGGCGACATCATGCGCTGGGCTGGTCACCCGCCGGAGGGCGCGCCGCGTGGCATGGGCCCGATCTTCCTGACCATCAACCGCAACAAGCGCTCGGTCCTGCTGAACCTGGCGGATCCGAAATCGCGCAAGACGCTCGAGAAGCTGATCAAGTCCTGCGACGTGTTCGCCTCCTCGGTGCGCTATGCGGGCCTGAAGCGCCTGGGCCTGGCCTACGAGGACGTCGCCGCGATCCGGCCGGACGTCGTCTATGTCCATGCCGCCGGCTACGGTTCCGACGGGCCCTATGCCGGCGAGCCGGCTTACGACGACCTGATCCAGTCGGCCTCGGGCCTCGCCGACGTGCTGACGCGCACCGACGGCGATCCGCAGCCGCGCATCCTGCCGACCCTGGTGGCCGACAAGGTGTCGGGCCTTTTCATGGCCCAGGCGGTGACCGCCGCCCTGCTGCATCGCGAACGCACCGGCGAGGGCCAGTTCGTCGAAGTGCCGATGCTGGAGTGCGTGACCAGCTTTCTGCTGGTCGAGCATCTCTACGACCAGACCTATCAGCCGCCGACCGGCCAGTGGGGCTATGTGCGGGTGGTCAATCCGAACCGCCGGCCGTTCAAGACCAAGGACGGCTACATCGGGCTGCTG
>Ga0207660_10002543_pt1 | contig 11978 bp, 8 predicted proteins | sample KBSC73BmetaG_FD_184335 | JGI IMG/M metagenome (GOLD analysis project Ga0207660, IMG submission 184335) | Corn rhizosphere microbial communities from Kellogg Biological Station, Michigan, USA - KBS C7-3B metaG (SPAdes) (version 2) | ecosystem: Host-associated > Plants > Roots > Rhizosphere ... | reverse complement strand
CCAGAGGCGCGAGCAGATTGAAGAATCGTAGCGCGATAAATACCGGATAGGGTGTCGTGAGAATGGGTATTCGCAGCTCGATGCTGTGATCGAAATATCCTGTGACCGTTGTGATCAAGGCCCATTGGAACAGGAGTGCGAGCGACGTAAACGCGGGTACTTTCGGCAGTGTGCCGCTCAGTAACATCAAGCCTGCGGCGCCGATAAAAATAACCCGACCCAGCCATTCGATCGGCACGGGGCCAAAAGCATAGGCTGCCAGAGTGTTTGTGATTAGCCCGGCCACCAAAGCATAAAACGCGAAGCGACCCCAAAGCTGCTCCGTATCTGCATTCCAAGGGCGCGGCGAGGGCCAGTACCGAAGTTCGATATCTGTGATAGCCATAAGCCCTTTTCGCCATAGGGATCTGAAATCTGTGCTGTTTTGCCAGACCAGAAGGCTAATACCATCCTCTTTTAATCGGGCATAGGCTATAATAAGACATTGGATTGTCGGGGTTTTTGCGGTTTTGTTCGGTAGAACGGAGGTCTTGAATGTGCGGGATTGGGGGGATGGCGAGTTTGGTCGGTCCAATGGGACCCACTGTTGACGCGGATTTGCGCCTCATCAATCAGATTCTCGTGCATCGTGGACCCGATGGGCATGCTGTTTGGTCGGCGGACCACCAGTTGGTGGGGCTGGCTCATCGGCGGTTGAGCATCATTGATGTCGGTGAAAACAACACCGGCGGCCAGCCCATGCATTCGGGAAATGGCTTGAGCCTGGTCTTCAATGGCGAGATTTACAACTACCTCGAACTCAGGGAGGAACTCTCGAGCTCTTGGAATTTTCGCACCCACAGCGACTCCGAGACAATCCTCGCCGCCTATACGCGTTGGGGCGACGACTGCGTTCATCACTTTCGGGGGATGTTTGCCTTCGCCTTGTGGGATGAGAAGCGTCGCCGTCTCTTCTGCGCGCGCGATCCATTCGGCATAAAGCCGTTCTACTATACGACTCAGAAGGGCGTATTTTATTTCGCGTCAGAAGCGAAAGCATTGCTGCCTTTCCTTCCCGAAATAGAAACCGACCCGGGCGCGCTGAGCGAGTATCTCACATTCCAGTATACCCTTGGCGAGCAGACGATGTTTCGCGGCGTAACCCAACTTATGCCCGCGCATCGCGCGGTCATCGAAAAGGGCTCTTTGAGAGTCAGTCGCTATTGGGACACGCATCATAACCCCACACATGGCATGAGTGCATCCGAGATGCGCGAAAGCATGCGCACGCGTTTGCAGGATAGTATTGGGTTGCATTTGCGGAGCGATGTGCCGGTCGGCAGCTATTTATCTGGCGGTGTCGATTCCAGTATTGTTGCAATATTGGCCAGCCGAGCCGAGCAATCAGGACATAAAGCTTTCCATGGCCGGTTTATGGAATATGAAGGTTACGACGAAAGCAGTTATGCGAAGGCGGCAGCTGCGCGCGCAAACTCGGAACTTTACATAGCGGACATCACGGCGCGCGATTTCGAAAATAATATTGCTAAAGTCATCTATCATCTCGACTTTCCGGTGGCAGGTCCAGGCTCCTTTCCCCAATTTATGGTTTCCGAACTCGCTGCCAAGCACGTGAAGGTCGTCCTCGGCGGACAAGGTGGCGATGAAATGTTTGGGGGGTACGCGCGATATGTAATTGCGTATCTCGAGCATGTGTTGAAGCAGGCGTTGGAGGGAAATTTCGACGAACGCTCGCTTCCTGTTTCCATGCAATCGCTGCTGCCGAATCTGGGCGTTCTGCGCGAGTACGTGCCCCTGATGCGCAGAACGTGGGGCGAAGGGTTGTTTGACCCTTTAAACAGGCAGTATTTCAGGTTGGTCGATCGATCTTCAGACATGCAAGGAGAGGTCGATTGGGATGCTCTGGGGGTGAGCCGGCAGGAGGTTTTTAATCGCTTCGACGCGATTTTTAGCAATCCGAAGAATGTGGCGCCCAATGCGACGTTCGATGCCATGACGCATTTTGAATTTAAGTGTCTCCTGCCTGCGCTTTTGCACGTGGAGGACCGTATGAGCATGGCGCATGGACTTGAATCCCGCGTTCCATTGCTGGATCGCCCCATAGCGGAATTTGCGGCCGAAATCCCGGAGGGGCTAAAATTTGCAGGCGGTCAGATGAAATATGTTCTGCGTTCGGCATTTGACGCTGACCTACCCATCGAGATCGCTTCAAGAAGAGACAAGATGGGTTTTACCACTCCCTTGAACGAATGGTTCGGTAACGAACTCAAAGACTTCGTGGGTGACACGTTTCTGATGGCGAAAACGCGCAAGCGGCCCTATTTTAATGGGGCCGCGATTGACGCGAATCTGGCCAGCGCGCGCGGATTTTCGCGGAAAACCTGGGGACTGCTGAGCCTGGAGTTGTGGCACCAGCAATTTCATGATCAATCCTCTCACTGGCGCCATCGCGCACGTCATCTGGAAGCGGTTGTCGTGTAAATTCGCTTAGGCTTGATGGATAGAAAATTATGATCGCGAATTTCGCTGGCAAGATGCGGAGTGGGAAATAACCGTGCGGATGCTTGTTGCCTACTCGATGGCGAGTACTTTCGTCCAAACGACGCTGGATTATCTTTTAGCGCTGAAAAAATTCAGCGGGTACGAAGTTCACTATCTTCATGTGACACATGATGCAGAAGTCGTCGTCGATCTGGACAGCTACGACGTCGTTTTTCAGAACTATTGTTCTCGGCTTTGTTTTGAGGGGTACGTTTCAGAAAGCTATCGGAACAAACTTCGGCAATTCAAGGGCGTCAAAATCATAGCGGTGCAAGATGAATATGATCGCACTGATACGCTGAAAGCAGCAATCAAGAACCTGGGCTTCGATATTGTTCTCACTTGCGTCCCGCAAGATTCATTGGAGTTTGTGTATCCCAAAGTGGAATTCCCCCACGTCCATTTCGAGACGGTTTTGACTGGTTATGTGCCGGAGGATTTTCTAGCTAACGGAATTCCCTTTAAACCCTTGGCAGAGCGTCCAATATTCATTGGCTACCGCGGTCGCGACATCGGCGGACGCTATGGCCGCCTAGGATTCGATAAAGTCGAGATTGGTCGTCGCATGAAGGAGATTTGCGATGAGAGAGGCTTGGCGGTCGATATCGCCATGGACGAAGACAGCCGAATTTACGGCACGGCATGGTTTGATTTTATCGCAAGCTGCCGGGCGATGCTGGGTTCGGAATCGGGATCGAATATTTTCGATTTCGACGGCACGGTAGAAGAGAGATTCCAAACACTTGCCAAGCTAAAGCTGGGAAGGAACCCAACCTACGCCGAATTTCTCCCCTATGTCGCCGACCGGGAGAATCAAATCAGCATGGGGCAGATTTCTCCACGCGTGTTTGAATGCGCGCTTATGCGCACACCAATGGTTCTATTCCGCGGACGGTATTCCGACGCCATTGTGCCGGATGAGCACTACATTGTCTTGGAAAAAGATTTTTCAAATGTGGACGAAGTTCTCCAACGGTTAACGGATTTGCCGTCACTCGAGGCTATGGCGCAGCGAGCCTATGACCATCTTGTGGCCTCTGAAAAGTTCAGCTATCGCGCCTTTTGCGGCATGCTATGTGATCTGGCCGAAAGACGACTTCGACAAAAGAGCTGGCAGAGTGTTCCTACGCGCGCGCAAGAGATGCCACTCTTTAAGGGCCGAAACGGTGACTATCGCAATCTTATTCTCACCGAATTCCCGGAGTTTATGCCTAAAAGTCTGGCCGAGTTTAGAGGCAAGCAAAAGTGCCTAGCCGCGCTTTCGGCTTCGCAAAAAGATTACCTCCAGACTTTGCGAAAAATAAGCAGCGAATATTTGCGATCAATCCGCGCGCATCTTTCGTTGACCGATACGATCTCCCGAGGATACCCAAATGCGCGAGACGTTAGTAGCGAGTCATACATAGAGAGCGAGCGAAATCGCTGCGATAGATTTGTCGTAGTCGAACGAGGTCAAAGGCTTGCAATCGGTAGTCTGGAAAAAAAAATCGAAGAGGTTAGGGATCGGGATGAGTTGGCAAAGCTGCGTGACGAGCTCGTATTTCAGCACCAAGAACTGTTGAGAAATTATGTCGAGTTCTTCGAATCTGTACAGCGATTGGAGGACTTGCATAGGCTTACATTGAGTATGCTTAGCCGCATCAGGGGCGACGCGTCTTTATCTGCGCTCTTTTTATTCCAGTTTTCCACGCTCTTTGCGCTTTTTAAAGGTCCGAAGCGGGTCGCCCTCTCTATTTTCCTTCGGAGAATGCCGAAGCTAAGGAACTACATCATAAACGTCAGGCAGCTCGTATATGGCGGCCACTAGTAACCTTGCGGTCATCGAACCGCCTTTGGAATGCCGTAGATGAAACTGCGGCGACTAAACATCGTATCGCGCGGCTTGGCGTGGCGGACATATGTCCAGGAAAGCTTAGCTGCGCAGCATCTCCGTGCCAATGAACTTGAAGCGGGCCTTCGGGCGTGTGAGCAAACGATCCGAACTCTGGGGGAGCGAACTCGCGATTTGGAGGCCAGGGCCGATGCGACGGCGGAGGCGGTCAAGCTCTTTTGGAGAACAACGCTAAAAGAACAGGCGCCGGAACATTTCTACTTCGGAGAAGATACGTGCGTAAGTTTTGGGCGTCGCGGGGAGGAAGCGCGACTATTAGCGTTCGAGGTGGGAAACGATCAGAAAAAGCTATTTGTGACAAATCTGTCAGCGGAAATTGTCGAGGGCATTTCCAGCGGTCGGATCAAGAAGCTCTCGGCATCACGGATTGAGAGCAGCGGTACACGAAGTGAATGGCGGGATTTGCCACAACTTCTGGAGCAGGTGGTTCAAAATCCCCAGTTTTTGGGAGTTGTATTTGGAGCGTTCGAAAATACCAGCGATAAGCAAAAGGAAGGTCTTAGCGGTGAAGATTTCTTTCGCTGCGCAAAGAAGAGCATTGCTTCCGACCCGGACCTAGCGGATTTTATCGCTCAAACGCGGCCAACCGGATGCGTTGAGCCCCCCCCCCCATTTTATGATCGGGACCTTTTGCCTCCATATCGAATTCCGGCATCACCTCGAAAGAGGTCTGCAGTCTTTCTTCATAATAACTACTATCAATTTCAGAATTTGGCGAAAGCTCTGAAAAAACGTGGATGGGACGCGCTGACAGTTTCGCTGGCTTCGCCTGATGGGCCGCAACAGAAGTTTTATCATGGAGAAGATCTGAACCTCTATGATGCTGATCCTCAGCAGATGCGAGCGAAAGCTAGCGAATTCTTCAAAACCGTACCGGAGAGATTTGGCACTGTTCATTTCTATGGAGAAGGCGCTCCGAGTTTCTTTGTCGAGAATTCTGAATTCGGTGATCCGAATACGAAAATTCCTTGGGATTTCCTTGAGCTAAAGCGGCACCGCCTCACAATCGGTTATACGCCGAGCGGCTGTATGGGGGGCGCGCTACAATCTTCCATCCATAAGATTTCAGGAGGGATTTGTGATCGCTGCGTATGGCAATTGCGGCCAGATGTATGCAGCGACGCCGCCAATGCGGCATGGATCGAGAAGCTCGACCTTCTTTGTGACTGGGTAGGACTCGAGGGCGACTGGGTAACTCCGGAGCGTGAAGGTTCTCGGTTTGTGAGGGATCCGGTCGTTATGGCCCTGGATCCGGATAAATGGCGGCCCGATCTTGAAGTGCCCCCTCAGTTTAAAATCGAGAAGAAGCCCGGCGAATTCTTGGTCTATCATGCCGTAGGAAATTATGAGAGCCGGCGACAAGGCGATCGGGACATAAAAGGCACCGGCGCCGTTCAAGCGGCAATCGCCCGCCTGCAGGAGGAGGGGGTACCTGTCCGGCTGTTCTTTGCAACAGACATCCCCAGCAAGGATGTTCGCTTTTTTCAGGTGCAGGCAGATATTGTAATCGACCAGTTGAACTACGGTCGTCTCGGCGCCAATTCGCGCGAGAGCCTGATGCTGGGCAGACCTCTTATCACCAGCGTTCGTGCTGGACAGAACGTGGCATCGCCTTATCTGTTGGAGATCCCTGCGGTCAATGCTTCCGAAGCGTCGATTTATCAAGAATTAAAGATGCTCCTGTCAGATCCACAGCACCGCGAAAGGTTAAAAAACAGGGGGCGTGCGTTCGCGCTGAAATGGCATGCATCTGACGTTTGCGCGTTGCGTTTTGAGAAGGTTATAGACCAAGTAAAAGGAAAGCTTCCGCTGGATATCAGTGATGTATTTGTCGAGAAATGATTTTGGTACGGGACCCCTTTTTCTTGGGCCGGCAGCCGAGGGAAACTGATGGCTGAGATTTTGCTGCTGGGCAGCACCGATGTGACATTGGCGGTGGGCGAAGCCGTTTTGGCGACGGGCGTGAAGTTGACCGCCGTTGTCTCGGTGGGAGATAGCTTTTCGATATCTTACAGCAATATCCCCGTAACGAACTCGCGGTTTGCTGATGTTGCCGGCTGGTGTTCCGCGCGAGGCGTTCAGTTTATACCGTTCCAGTCCTACGAAAAGATGCTGGAAGAGATGAAGGGAGCACCGGCCTCCCTCTGCTTGGTCGCAGGATGGTACCATATGGTGCCTCGTGCCGTGCGGGATTGTTTTCCGCTGGGCGCGATAGGCTTCCATGCTTCGCTTCTGCCTCTGCTGAGAGGCGGAGCTCCGTTGAACTGGGCGATTCTGACAAGGCTGCGTGAAACAGGCATTACAATGTTTCAACTGACCGATGGAATGGACGACGGTCCCATTTTCGGCCAGCGCCGCTTCCCCGTGACCGAATATGCAACTATTGGTGAATTGGTCTCAGATAGCGTCTCGGCGAGCGAAGATCTTGTGCGCGAGCTGTTACCTGGCATCCTGAACGGGCATGTTCGCCCCATGCCGCAGGTAGGAACGGCAAGTTATGCGCTTCAGCGGCGGCCAGAAGATGGGCGGATTGACTGGAAGCACCCTGCGACAGAGATCGACCGGCTTGTTCGTGCGACAGGCAAACCGTATCCGGGCGCTTTCACCTATTTCGAAGGGCGAAAGGTCATTATATGGAAAACGGGACTTCCGTCCGAGCGGATTCTTGTTGCCGGATCTGCCGGACAGTTGTGCAGGCTGCCTGAAGTCGAGGGCTTGCTGGTGGTGACGGGCAGTGGCGTTTTGGAAATTAAAGATGCAGCAAATGAAAGTGGAGAATCGATTATTGGGCATCTCAAGAAAAATACTCAAAGACGTTTTGACAATTCCTAGAAGCTTTTTTTGATGCCCCAAGCCATCGCAGTTTCCGGTCAAGGAATTTCAAAAAGCTTTGCGCTTGTAGATGCAGGTAACGCATGGCGCCTCCTGTTCGGCGCGCGAAACAACGTTCCCAAATTCAAAGCCTTGTCCGATGTCAGCTTCGAGGTCCCTAAGGGAAAGTTCGTTGGAATTCTGGGACGAAATGGTGCTGGTAAGTCCACTCTCCTGCGCGTGATTGGCGGCGCCTATGCAGCAGATACCGGCAGCATCTTCGTTGACGGCAAACTGTCCGCGCTCTATGAGCTCGGTGTGGTCGCAAGCCCGGAGCTTACTGGCCGCCAATATGCGCATCGGCTTCTCACGGTTCATGGATTTTCGTCGCGGGAACGCGACGCGATGGTGGATGATATCCAGGATTTCTCAGAGTTGGGCGACCGCTTTGATGATCCAGTGCTGACATATTCTTCCGGAATGGGGGCGCGGCTTTATTTTGCAACTGCGACGGCGGGTAATTACGCCGTCTATTTGCTTGATGAGGTGCTCTCTGTCGGCGATCAGCATTTTCAGGCGAAATGCTGGCGGCGCATGCGCGATAGGGTTTCGAACGGAGCATCCGGCGTTCTGGTCACACATGACTGGGCATCCGTTCTCAAGCTCTGTGAAGTCGTTTATGTGCTTGATCACGGCAAAGTTGCCTTCTCCGGTCCGGCTCAAAATGCCATTCGCTATTACCTTTTTGGTGAAGATCAAGAGGATTCACTGCTGTCAGGGATTGCCCACTTCACCGGGCGTCCGCAATACAAGAGCCGAATTGAAGCGGGCGAGGATTTTATCTTGTCGGCAGAGGCCGAGATACTTACGCCGGACAAGGTCGGACTTGTTTTCACTATCGAGCGGCTACAGCCGGGCTTCGGGTGGGAAATATCGTTCATGTCCCGCGATGTCACGCCGGTCGGTACTGCCCCGGGGCAATATAGTGTCGATCTCACCATCTCTTCGTTGCCACTCGAGCCGGGCCACTATTACGTGAACTTGCATCTGGTTAAGCCCAAAGAAGGAAGCTTGCAGGAACGCGTGCCCTTGGATGGCTTTGGCTGGCTCAACGGCTCGGGCTTGCCTCTGGAAGTGACGGGCCCCGCAGACCGCGGACTTTTTCTTCAGGCAACATGGACGGTTCACTCCTCATGAGCGCCTCGATCAAGGTTCGTGGCCTCACAAAAATATTTGCGCTCGCCTCGCGTGGCGGTTCATCCGCCTCTCTGACAGAGATTTTGCGATCCGGGAGCAGGCGCCCCAATGTTCGTGAGGTGCACGCGCTTCGCGATGTGAATTTCGACATAGCCAAAGGTGAGCGTATCGGGATCATCGGTGGGAATGGCGCGGGAAAAACGACGCTTTTGTCGATTCTAGCCGGACTGACCGAAGCCACAACCGGGACGGTCGAGGTTGTGGGGGATGTACACGCCATGCTTTCCATCGGGATGGTTTTGCGCGAGGACATGACGGGACGAGAAAACATTTTCCTCGATGCATCGATTCATGGAAAAGCCATAGCCGGTAATGCCGCGATTGTTGATCGCATCATCGAATTCTCGGAACTTGGCGAATTCATTGAGCGCCCGGTCCGCACATATTCTTCGGGCATGAAGGCGCGTCTCGCGTTTTCGATGGGGGCGTTCATCACGCCCGATATTCTGATCCTCGATGAAACGCTGTCTGTAGGTGACGCGTTCTTCGCGGCGAAGGCATCGCGGAGGATGAAGGAAGTTGCAAATTCGGGCTCCATCGTGATCGTCGTCTCACATGCTGTGGCGACTATTCGAGAGATGTGTAGTCGTTGTCTTTGGCTGGCGAATGGTCGACTTATGGCGGATGGCGATTCCGCAACGGTCACCAAGGAATATGAAAACGCCGTCCAGCAGTCTGATGAAGATGAATTGTTGCGAAAGTTTAGCGCCAATGCCGTGATCAACCGGCGTCCCGAGGCCGGATCTCTCGGGCAGGTGCGTATTGCTCAAGATGCTGTCAGCAGAGCATCTACTTTGGTCGCAATGCGCCCCGTTAGATTCGAAATATCCGGCGTTGTCGGGCGACCGGCAGGGAATTGTGATGTACATGTACGCATTAGCAGGGTAGACGGGCGCCGCGTCTGGGAGGGCGCGCTGTCCCCGCATGGACAAACGCTGTCAAGCGAGGATGGCTTTGTCGTAATGATCGAGATGAACCCTTTCGTCCTGGGGGCGGACCTCTACCAGCTTGTGGCGGAACTTCGAGACGAGCAAGGTGTGTGTGATACCTTCGTTCGTGTCTTCGAGGTTATTGACGAGGAGGGGCAGGTTGGGGGCAAGCCCTTGCTCTATTACCCGGCAGAAGTTTCTGTCCGTAAAACTGGCGAGCGAAGGCAATGACAATATTGGGGCTGGGGCGCAGCGATTTGGGCATGCTCAGAAGCTTGTTCAAGCTGGCGCTGGTGGATAGATTTCTTGGATCCAAACTCGGAACGGCGTGGGCCATACTTTCTCCACTATCGTTGCTGGCGCTCTTCACCTTTGTTTTTACATTCGTTTTTCCATCGCGCCTTCCGGGGCATGCGGGAAGTTTACCGTTCGTGATCTGGTTGATGAGCGGTTACGGTCCCTGGCTTGCGATCAATGAAGGGATTTCCTCTTCTACCGGCTCCATCGTGAGCAATGCAGGTATTATCAAAAATATCTCGTTCAAGTCCGAATTGCTCCCAATTGTTGGCGCCTTGTTAGGGCTCGTTCCGCTCGCGGTATCGTTTTTTATTATAGTTCCGCTTCAGCTATTTTCCGGAATATGGCCTACGGCGGCTTATCTGGCACTGCCCTTTGTAGTCCTGCTTCAGATCGTTTTCGTTTCCGGCTTGGGGCTTTTCCTCGCAGCCCTGAATGTCTTCGTGCGCGACACAGCGCTTGCGCTACCGACGGTACTGACGCTCCTTCTGTTTGCGTCTCCGATCTTTTATCGCCTGTCGTCCTATCCCGGCGGGATCGGAAAATTTCTCGTCTACAATCCCATCTATGTTATTGCAGATTGCTTCCGCGCAATCGTCCTCGATGGAGTTCTCCCGCCGCTTTGGATGGTTTTGTATCTCACCGCCACATCAGCGTTGGTGTTTATCGGCGGGCTTCTCTGGTTCCGTAGGCTGAAACCATTTTTCGATACACGACTCTAACGGTTCACCAGCAGGCTGCGAGTGCCCTCTAATCCAAGGTTCATCAAAGCATCGATGATGGAAAGTCCGGGTACGAATCTCTTACTGTTTGTCTGTGAATATAGCGGATGAACGAAACGCTGGTACGTCACTACCAGGCCAGCCTTTTCGAAGAGACTGTCGTCCTGATAGCCGCTGGCGCCACCGCCTGCCATGTAGATATTGCCGCCGGCCGATTTGACGATAGATATAAGCAAATCATTTGAGCGGCCGGAAATTTCGAGATCGCTCGCACGGCGAAACTTCGAGTCCGAAATACCAAGCAATTTCGAAATCGTGCGAACTGCGCGCTCGTTATAAGGCCCTACAAACTCCGCATCATTTAAAATGAGAGAACTCAGGATGGGTAATGCTTCCTCTGAAAAAGGAGCACGGGCATAACTCTGCTGTACGGTGCGAATTAGCTTTTCCCGCCAATTCGGCAACCCGGCTATTGGCGTGGTCAAAAGTTTTTCACGTGTCTGACTTCCGCGTGCGACCGGCATCTGCAGACTTTGCTCTTTGCCGCTCGCCAGAATGGCCACGCGGTTAGCGTATCCGGAACCTGTGAGCGGCATCTGGACGGTATCGAGAAAAACGAAAATATCCGCTCGAACGATTTTGTCAAAATATCCGAGCCATGGAAAAAAGTTTGGCTGGTGTATAGCGACGATGGTCATGGGTCGCCTTACGGTGAAAAGCTGGGTGGATGGAGGAATTGCTTCGCCCATTCTTCCAGATAGAGCAGGGACCAAATGAGGAGCCTGCGGTTTTTCTTGCCTTCGAGATGCTCTGAAACCAGCCGTTTTACGGCACCTTCATCGAGCCAATTATATATATGAGCCGAACTGTTGAAGAGTGTTTTGCGAACGAAGTCGATGCTCTCTCCACGGAACCAGCTTGCATCTGGTGCGGAAAACCCCTGCTTGATCTCTTGGGTTACGATTTGTGGTATGAACCGGCCCATTGTCTGACGGAGGATCAATTTTCCGTCGCGGTTCTTCTCAAAGAACTTGTTGGATTTTCCACCTGCTTCATTTTCATTCAATCGAACCACCTCGCCTAGATTTCCGAGTTTCAAATTGACCGGAACAGTCTGTGCGAAGTTCACAAGGTCGTTGTCGAGAAAGGGAACGCGAGTTTCAAGGCCGTGCGCCATAGATAATTTGTCTTCAACCACCAGCAAGCCGTTCAAGAACGTCTTGGCCTCGAAATAGAGTGAGTGATTAATGTAATCTTCCGGGCGAGTTAGCTTACTCGCATGACGATCAAATACGCCGCGAAAGATATCGCGCGTTGATACGTGAGAGACGCTCTTCCAGATTGGCGCTAAAATGCTTTTGAGTTCGTCGTCCGTGAGTAACCGCTGCCAGAAACCAAAATATTTGTCGACGTATTGCTCAAAGCCGTTACTTGCGATCGCCCTATAGTATCGCCAAGGGTAACCGGCGAAAAGCTCGTCGCCGCCGGCGCCGGAAAGAACGACTTTGCCGAATTTACCTGCCAGTTTCG
>Ga0207660_10002541_pt1 | contig 11978 bp, 12 predicted proteins | sample KBSC73BmetaG_FD_184335 | JGI IMG/M metagenome (GOLD analysis project Ga0207660, IMG submission 184335) | Corn rhizosphere microbial communities from Kellogg Biological Station, Michigan, USA - KBS C7-3B metaG (SPAdes) (version 2) | ecosystem: Host-associated > Plants > Roots > Rhizosphere ... | reverse complement strand
GGAAGGGATCGCCTCGGGCGTCAGCACCCGCCCAGCGGCAATAGAGGCAGCCCGCCTCAAGCTCGCGGAAATCGTTCTCGGCTTGGCCAAGAATGGGAACCTCGACCCGCAGCAGCTTGCCGACGCGGCTGTCCAATTGATGAGTTCCCCTCCACAGAAACTAAGGCCGTAACCTATTGCGTCCTGTCCTGCGCGGGATGCGGCAGCGGCTCGGCGTGCTCGATCACATGGGCGAGGTCAGGGATCGAAGTAGCCGCCGCAGGCCGGGCACCGCAGGAAATGGTCGGCATCGCCGGTCGCTTCGCGGTCGACGCACTCGCCGATGAGGCTCGCATCGGTTCACGGCCAGCAAGAGCGAGTGTGGACCCGGCAGCGGTCAACGCGAAAAGGTTTCTCATGGCTAGACATCCTTTTCGATGCCCACCGGTAGCCTGAGGTGTGTACGTTGAGGTCGGTAGCAAGTTGCCGTTAAGGCGGCCAAACGCCAATTGGCCCCGATCATGGGCGTGACCGGGCCAGTGTTCCCCGGCCCACCTGGCCGCGGCTCTGGGAAACATGGTCAGTATACCGCTCCATGGTTAATGACCGGTGCACGGCTCTCCTCCGCAGTCGAAGCCACGCGGTTCAAAAGTCCCGGATGCTATTGCGGGCAGAAGAAGCTGTTTCGGGCGCCTCGTTTCCTCATCGCGAAAGCGCCCAGTTCCGTCGATACCGCCCATGTGAAGGTGGTGCTCGCAAGTTCGAGGCCTCTCCATGGTGTCACATGAAAACGGCCCGCCACATGGAACGGGCCGCAGGTCGTGCGCGCGTGGGATGGACGGCGCCTTGTCTAGGGAGAACGCAACATCCGCGCCACGGTAACGACCACAGCGCCCTGGGTCAGCGCTCTTCGGGATGATCTCGCTCGGTGTGCAGGCCCGTTGCACGTCTGCTTCCTCGCAAAAGAACACGACCGGTATGCCGTGCGCCGCCAACCGCGCACAGACAGGTCGGCAATCGCCCCTACTAGTGTCCCGTCTCGCAAATCACTTTATATAATTCCGATTGCGGCAAGCAACCGGGAGCGGGCGATGGCACGGCCGATCAAGACGGTGACGTCGAGCGCGGACGTGCGGGCGGAGCTGGAGCGCCGCGCCAAGGCATCGACGAGTGCGCATCGGGACCGCTTTCGGGCGCAAATCATCCTCCTGCGGCTCGACGGCCTGAAGAACGCCGATGTGGCCGAGCGGATGGGCACGTCGATGCCGACGGTCTCGATCTGGTCGAGCCGCTTCGAGAAGGCTGGGCTCGACGGGCTCAAGGACAAGACGGGTCGCGGTCGCAAGCCCTCGATCCCCGTCAAGAAGATCGAGCGTGTGGTGACCGAGGTGACGCGTCCGCCGAAGACCCGCACGCGCTGGAGCGTGCGCAGCATGAGCCGCCACGTCGGCATCTCACCCAGCTCGGTGCAGCGCATCTGGTCGCGCAGCGAGCTCAAGCCCCACGTCGTCAAGACTTTCAAGCTCTCGAACGATCCCAATTTCGAGGCCAAATTCTGGGACGTGATCGGGCTCTATCTCGACCCGCCCACCAACGCCATGGTGCTCTGTTGCGACGAGAAGAGCCAATGCCAGGCCTTGGAGCGCACCCAGCTCGGGCTGCCGCTGGCACCGAAGCGACCGCGCACCATGACGCACGACTACACCCGCCATGGCACGATCACGTTGTTCGCGGCTCTCAGTGTGCTCACCGGCAAGCTGATCGCGCGCACGGAGGGCAGCCACACCCACGTGGAGTGGCTGCGCTTCCTCAAGCAGATCGACCGCGAGACACCGAAGCATTTGCAGCTTCACCTGATCGCCGACAACTACGCAACCCACAAGCATCCCAAGGTGCGAGCGTGGCTGGCGCGGCATCCGCGCTTCAAGATGCACTTCACCCCGACATCCTCGTCGTGGCTCAATCTGGTCGAGCGCTTCTTCGCCGACCTGACCGCCGATGTCGTCCGCGCCGGCAGCTTCGCCTCGGTGCAGGAGCTGGTCGCTGACATTAATGCCTATCTCGCCGAGCGCAACGCCCGCCCGGTCCCCTACAAGTGGACCGCCAAGGGTGAAACAATCCTGGAAAAAATCGGCCGCGCCCGCGCCACCCTAGACAAGCAGGAGGCTGCGTGAGTTATTTAAGGGCAATTGAGAGTCAGGACACTAGGCGGCAATCTACGACAGCGACAGATACGCGGTCCTCCTCCGCAAATCGCAGGGCGTCCGCGACGGTACCGGACCCCCACCACCGGCGCGCCCGCGGCCGTAAGACGTTCCTCAAGTTCAATAGCAAGGCCGAGGTCGTCGTCCGCTAGCAGCACGACTTTTCCGGAGAGATCAGCCATCGACGACGCCCGTCTTCACCGAACGCGCGCCACACGTCTATGCATTCTAACGTTGAAGCTTTAATGGCGATTCTACCTCCAGTCGAGAAACTTCGTGCGTTAACGAACCAACCGACAGCATCCTCCTTGGACGGCAGACACTGGTGTCCAGCCTCCGCCATCGACGAATCTTCAGCGGTATGGAACCAGGCGGAAGCTGTAACGTTGCTGTAGCGCGCGCTGGGCCGCCCACATCCCGCGCCTTCGTGCCCCAGGGCTCGGCGCGCAGCTCTGCTGTCGCTCCTTGACGTGGGAGGCGTATGGAAGCCCGTCGGCTCATTGAAAATGCGCTATACGACCCGAACCAATTGAAGGCATTGGGGGAGGCGTTCGACAAGGCGTAAGCGGTCGAACCACCCCACCTCGCCAGGTGTCAGGAGCGCCCGGCGGCGTAGGCCCAGGGCATCAGCTCGTCGATGCGGGATGCGGGCCACAGGTTGACGAGCTTTGTGAGCGTGTCGGTCATCCAGGCGAGCGGGTCGACCCAGGGTGATTCAAAGAACCGCAGGCTTGCCGGGCTGACAAGGCCCGCAAATCAGATTCTATCGCACGGTCACCAACTTGGAGGTGACGGCGATGACCAGGACATTGTGGGCTGCGCTGGGCGAGGTGCCGGACAGGCGCGGCTTGCAGGGCCAGCAGTACAAGCTTCCGTCGCTGCTCGGCATCTCGATCGGGGCGATGCTGGCCGGGGCCAATGATCTGAGGGCGATCTTCCGTTGGGGCCGGCGCTTGAAGCCTGAGGCGCTGCTGCTGCTCGGGATCGAGGACGGCAAGGCGCCTTGCCACGCGACGTACCACTACGTTTTCAAGTCGCTCGATGCCGACGCCCTGGCGAGCGTGCTCGGCAGGTTCGCTCTGGGCAATGACCGCGCACGACACATCGCCATCGACGGCAAGACGCTCAAAGGCAGCCGGCGCCTCGATGCCAAGGCGCTGCATGTGCTGTCGGCGTTCGCGACCGAGCTTGGTGCCGTGGTCGGGGATCTGGTGGTCGAGCCCGACCAGAACGAGATTGTGGCAGCGATGGCGCTCCTCAAGGAGTTGCCGCCCGACGGCGCCGTCATCACCGGGGATGCGATCTTCTGCCAGCGCGAGATCTGCCGGCACATCCGAGATGGCAACGGGCATTATCTGTTCGTCGTCAAAGACAATCAGCCCGAGCTGAAAGCCAACATCGCCGAGAGCTTCGGCGATCTTTCCCCCCTCAGGTCACGCCCCCTCAGGTCACGCCCCCTCAGGTCACAACGGGGCGGCGCCCGGGGGCGGATTGGGGGGCGGGTTGGGCGCGCCGCCTGACCTGGCCAAGGCCGAGACGACCGGCAAGGAGCACGGCCGGCTCGAGACGCGCACAATAACGACCAGCGCGGAGGTCGTGCCGCATCTGCAATGGCCGGGTGCTGCCCAGGTCGCCCGGATCGAGCGCACGCGCCGGATCGGCGACAAGCAGAGCGTCGAGATCGCCTACATCGTCACCAGCCTACCGGCTGCCGAAGCCGGGCCTGAGCGCCTGTTGGAGCTGTCGCGCGGCCATTGGGGCATCGAGAACAAGCTGCACTGGGTCCGCGACGTAACCATGAACGAGGATCGCTGTCGCGTCCGCGCCGGTGCCCGCGCCCTCGCGGCCCTGCGAAACCATGTGCTACGGCTGATCCGCTCGCGCGGCCTCTCGGTGCCAGAGGCCCGCGAGAACTTCCGCGAGGATCGCGCCGAGGCCGTGGCCATCGTTACCGGGCAGAATCTTTGAATGGCCCTGGGACGGAGCCTGTCTGGCCTAACGGCCACGGGTCGTGATTCACGCGCATATGGGCGTACGGCAACTAGCCCTGGCGCTACGTGGGTGGGCGGTCAATCGCTGCGCACGCCTCGCTTCAGATCTCCCAGCACACCAACTTCCGGCCGCTTCGCGTCGCCTTCAGCGCGATCGGCTACGCGACGGCATTGATCGGCAAGCCGGCGACGCTGCACCGGTGGCAGGGCGTCAATGTCATCGTTCGACAAGGCAGCGAACAGCGCAACAAATCTTGTCCGTCAGGTCGATGGGCATGGCGGCCTCCACGAGCATGTGGAGACCGATAATAACATATCGTATTACGATATTAAGACACTGTAAATAACTCGTCGGGTTGCAATGTGCGATCTTTCGAATAGTCAAACCGATGTGCTGACACCGAAACAGCTCCGCGCGGCGCGCGCTCTTGCCGGCTGGTCCCGTGAACAGCTTGCCGACAAATCGGGTGTGCCGGAGATCACGACACGGCAATTTGAGCTGGGCAAGACCGACCCACGACAGACCACTGTCCACAAATGGCGCCGCGCCCTTGAAAGGGCCGGCGTGGTATTCCTGGATGCTGACGATGAATGGGGGCCAGGCGTCAGGCTGCGCGGTAAACGGAAGGACTGAACCAACCTCGCTTGGCAACCTCGGTCAGTGAGTGAGAGCATTTGGATCGGGGGCTGACGTTCCCTCGATTTCCTCCACGCTCCCGGTTCTTCCGGATTTTCCCAATTGAACTCGCGGCTGAGGGTTGTGATGCTGCTGCAATGTAATCTGTGTACGCGCGCTCGTTGGTCGCCATGGCAGTTGAATGTCAAAGCCGCGCTGACCGTGCCGGTGTCCGCGGGACGGACGTGTCGGCGGAAGATAAGCGCCGCTCCTTGGTCGAGCGGCTCGAACATGCCCTGGTGCTCGTCGCCTACATCGTGCTCCGGCACGGGCCCATCTATGCACCGTACATAGATCGCCTTGAAAGGGAGCTTGAAGCCGCGCGCCAGAATGACCCGACTGAGCGCGCGAAGCGCATCCTGGAGACCTATGCAGCCAAAGGCGATACGAACGCAACGCGGCTCGGACTCTCGTGGCGCGTCGAAGAGAATGCCCCGGTGCCTACAGACGATACAGGTCGGCACGACGCGCGGCCGCGAGGTAGCGAGCACTAAGTCGGCTTACGTAGTGAGCACATCCTCAAAGTTAGACGGACTTCGGCGCCCGGAACGCAATACGGTTGAGCCAATTCCGCTTCTGCTCGAGCGAAGGCCCCAGCCCGTAGCGCGGCCGGTGCCATTTGTGGCCCATCAATGCGGCCACCACCTTCTCGGGAGCCTCAACGGCTGTCAGGCGGTCCTCGAAGGTGTGGCGCAGTGAGTACAGCGTCTGACCGGGTTCCGGCCGCAGCTTTCTGACATCGAGCGCCTGATTGACGAGTGCCGAAAGCGAATCGGCCTTGTCCCGGTAGCGCGGGAACCCGTCGGGCTGCTCGCGCATGGCCATCAACGCCACGCCCACGAGCGGGATATCGCGCTGCGATTGATCGGTCTTGACCTCTCGGCCTTCGGGCCGGACCTGGATATGTGGCACCGAGGCATCGAGCCGGATCGTCGCGCCCGAAAGATTACACGCCTCGGAAAGTCGCAAGCCGGTCTCGGCCACGAGGTAGATGACGCGGCGCGCCTCGGCATTGAGATCGACGAAGGCCCCCTCGGCCAGGATTCTCGACTGGACGAAGTCAGGTGCGAAAGCCACACGCTGCTTGTCCTTCCCGCCGGCGATGCGAAGGTTGTCGAAGATGTTCGGGAGCCCGAGCTGCCTGCTTTCATCGATGGCTTTGAACATCGAGGCGACTCGCCCGATGCACTTGTTGGCAGTGTCGATCTCCACCTCGCCGTTCACGATCCGCTCCTGCCAGAACGACCGGAATGCCAGGGCTTCGACACGGGTCACTGCGTTGATTGGTCGGTCCCCGCCCATGACATCGATGAACGTGGCAAGGGCGCTCTCCCTGGAGACACGCCACTTCTTCTTCTGCCGTTTCGACTTCTTCGCCAACGAGGCGCAGATAATCTTCTCGAACTCATCGACCAAGGTGCCGAGCATGATCGCGGGAGGCGGTGCACCGCCCAGCACTGCCGCAATCTCCGGTCCCTTCTCGACGGACTTCCTGGCTTCCAGAACTTCGATGCGCCTCAAGATGTCGTCGACGGGAAGGGACACACCCTCTGCAACGGGCGCGTAGGCAAAACCGAGCAGCTGGGCGGTCTGCCGTACCGAGCCTCCGCATCGGGATCCCGGCCGGCTTTCTTTTCTTCCCAGTATCGGGTGATCTCCGCATCGAGCCTCTTAATCGCTTCACCGGCCCGGTGCGCGCGCGGGTCATCGACGATCCGAATGCCGGTGCTGATCTGGATTCGAGGGCGAGGGTCATAGGCCGCGAACTCTCTAGGGACGCGGCGGATCAGGTACCAAAAACCCTTGCGCTTGTGCGGTCGGGCATCATCGGCAGTGGCTGGCATGGCGCGCTGAGAGCGATTGTTATGCCCATTGTTATGCCTCAGCTTAGCTACACGTCGATCACCATGCAACGACTCTCGACAATCTCATTTGAGACCAATGCCATAGATTGTTGTACCTTGGCGCACCGGACAGGATGAAACTGCGAACACCTTGTTGAGATTGCGATCTAAATTTCGAACACTTGCCGAGCCGCCGTCGCCTTTGCGATGCCGGCCGGATAGCGATCAAGATCTCTGCCGCAATCATTCCTGCAGGTCGAGGAGTAAAGCGGCAGCCAGGCCTTCCTCGGGGATGGTCAGCCCGCGCTGCGTCATGGCCGGTGCAAGCGCGGCGTCCCATGAGGCCGCGACCGCCGGGCCCATCAGGGCGTCGCCCGAAGCCGTGCCGGCCGCCGCGGTGTAGTCTGCCGCACCGAAGCGCCACGGCGCCGCGCCGCAGGAGCGCATGACGATGCGGATGCCGGGCCAATCGAAGTCGCCGTGGTATAGGAGCCTCGCGCCCGCCTGGGCGAGTTGCGTGAGCAGCGTGCGCTGCGCCGCCCCCGGCATGCCCTCGGTGCAGACGAGCGGGGCACAGTGGGGCCCGAGCTGGCCGGCGGCGATGGCGAGGAGGTTGGGGTTCTCGCAGACGTGGACGGGGCGACCCGTCACCGCCAGCCGCGGCGGGGTGCGGAGCAGCCGGTGCAGGCTGGCGTAGGCGGGCTCCCCGGCCTCGCCGGCGAAACCTCTTGAGCTGGGGCCGCAGCATCCGACAAGCGCGTAGGCAGAACCACCGTGCCGATGATCCCCTGCCTGCGCCTGCTGCTGCCGCTTCAGCGCTCCGGAAGAAGTGAGCAACGAAGGGGCTGTGGCAGTCATTGTATACGGGAGAATGCGTACCCAGCCACTAGCGATACTTCAACGCGATGCAAGCGCTGCTGCCAGAAGAAGCCCCGCAAGAATGAAGGAAAGCTTGAAGCTCAAGTAGCCGTACCGGTAGCCCATCAATATGAGCGAGAGGGGCACCAAGACCGTTAGCGCGTTGGCCATTCGTGTCGCGGTTTCTTCTTCAGCCCCACCTTGCCGAAGGCACGCTCCTGTGCCGCCTCCGTGTCAGGTATGCCTAGCTCCCGCGCTGTCTCGATGAAGCGCTTGCACACAGACAGATGCGATTTTTGGACCGTCTCCGACGTGATATCGGCCAGTCAATGGCCTGCCATACCGTCCGCCGTATCATCCCAGGCGATGACCCGATCCGCGGCGGGATCGGCAATGGTCAAGGCTGGGAGGTATTCTGAGCCTTTCTTCTCCGGACCAAGAGGCGCATCACCATGGACCAACGCTACATCGAGCGAGCCCCAGTTTCTCCTTCCACTCCTCCTTTTGGCTCCAGCGCAGGATGATCGTGATCGGGATCATCGCACTCTTCGCGCTACTCACGCTCTGGCTCACCGCATTCAACACGCAAGCCGGAACGGTCGACATCGTGCTGCGCTGGGGCGCCCCCGTTCGCGTCACGGAGCCGGGGCTCAACTTCAAGATCCCGTACGTCGAGTCACGTCATACCGTCGAGCTGCGCGAGCGGGCCTTCGCCAAGACCTATGAGTCGGCCTCGCGCGACCCCATGGAGCTGAACGTCTCGGTCGCACTCAACTAGGCCGTCAACAAGGAGCATGTAATCCAGATGTACAATCAATTCGGTCATCTGGAGCAGTTCGAGCAGCGTATCATAGCTACGCGATTGCCGGATGCGGTTAAGGCGGTCGTCTCGCGGTTCGCCGTCAATGAGCTGCTGACGAAGCGCAACGAGCTGTGCGATCAGGCCAGGGCGGCGGCTCTGGCTGTGATCCCTCAACAGGTCATCACTATCACTGGTTTCGCGGTCACGAACGTAGAGTTTCCGAAGGCCTACACCCAGCAGATCGCCGCCGTACAAGTTACCCGAGAGGCCGCGAACGCGCAGGAGCAGGAACTGCGCAAGCAGAACTTCAAGGCACAGGAGGTCTTCAATACAGCGAAAGCGCAGGCCGACGCCACGAAGGCGCAAGCTGACGCCGAGGCCTATTCAATCGCGATCAAAGGCAAAGTCCAGCTCGACATCCAGGAGCGCCAGGCCACGATCCTCAAGTCCAAGCCGCTGCTCGTCGATTGGGAGCGGGCGGTCCGACTCGTGCCTGGCGTTCTGCCCCACACCTTCGTGGGCGGCGATGGCAGTGCAGCGCTCATGTTCCAGCTCGGGGCAAGTCAGCCCGCCGGCAAGAACTGAGACGAGTCGTCTGCGTGGCGGGGGGCGCACGAATTCGCTGCTGCTGCGGTCTCGCGCCCCTTGCGCTGCCGTGAGTTGGGGCAACCCTCACATCAAGACTACGGTGAGGACACAATGCTCGATTGCGACGCGCTCGAGGTCCGTCGGATGTGCTGCGCCTCAGGACGCGTGATCTCGCGGGCGTTGAAATAGCGCATCCTTGATCCATAGCACGTTGCCGCGGTCCGTTCCGTGCCGATTGTCTCAAGCCGGTTGCGAGCATCGGATAGCGGCATGCGGAAGCGTTTGCTGCCAACAGCGTTGCTATGAAGCGGCGAGCAACGCTCGCTCCACCTCAAGCAGAACCGGTTGGCCTCGCATGCCAGAGACACGCAGGTTCGACTGAACATCTCCGGCATACTTACATTCCTGATTGTTATACCAAAGAAAGCGTAAAATATTTCTGAGATTGCTTTGGGAATTACGTTGGACTATCCATATAGTAATCTATGCTGTGTTTAGTCAGCAACTTGGAATATCTAAAATAATACGTTGCGATGACTTGTTTTGTCTGGCCTTCATGCCCATATGTGTGGTGGTGGTTTGGATGATTTGCATTCAAATTGCTTTCAGGAACAAATCAATACTTGAGGAGAAGTGGCATGACAGAATACGCAACCGGACGCCGCCAAGACACAGGCACCCTCCACCGGCATGAGGGGTGAGATCCAGCAGAAGTGGAGCAAGTTCAGCGCCCAGGAGATCACCGCGCTCAAGGACAAGGAACGACTTGGTGGTGCAGGTCCAGGCGAAGTACGCGCTCGACAAGACCCAGGCGCAACGCGACGTCGATGCGTTCGCAAGGGGACGGCGGCTCTAGTTCATGCGTAGCTGTCGTGGTCGCCGCCCTTGGTACTGCCGAGGGCGGCGGACCGATTGCACCCCGAGAGTGAATCGACAGACGAGATGTTCGAGCGGGTCGCCAAGGAACGCGAGCTGGCCCGGCGCGAGCGATGACGACCGTACAGCGACGCGACCAATCTGATCCCGCGCCAACACAAGAGAACATCATGCTCGACACCGTCCGCCTCTACTTCGAAGCGACTGTGGCGGTCGCCATCATGGCAATGTTTGCGATCATTTCTGGATTTGCCTCAGCCGGATTGACCGGAGACCGCCGGCTGGCCTTCCTTGTCGCCGCCGTGGCGTTCGTGCTCACAGGGATCGTACTGACAGCGCGTCTATGGCACATGACCAGAACGCCGGTCCCTCCCCCGGAGCCGCCCACTTGACAAGACGTGCCGCTCCCGGCGGCGCCGCGCGAACGCGTCCCTACCTAACCTCTCTGCCTTGTTCGTCGCCTTCTGCAAAGGATGGCATCCATGTTCACGCGTAGCCCCGTCGGCGAGCCGATGCCGCTCGAGCCACTGAAGAATGCCGACGTGTCGCCCAGCAAGCCGCCACAGCCCCGCTCCGGGTCCACCGAGCCCGGCAAGTCGGTGATCAGCAACGATCTCAAAATCCTCGGCCAGGACCTCAAGATCATCAGCCGGGGCACGCTCCAGGTTGACGGCGAGATCGAGGGCGACGTCGCCGGCGCAGAGATCATCATCGGTGAGGAGGGGAAGGTGACGGGCACCGTCGCCGCCGAGCGGGTGATCGTACGCGGCAGGACCTCCGGTGTCATCCGCGCAATGACCGTGGCGCTACAAGCTTCGGCGCGCGTGGAAGGCGACATCCACCACATGTCGCTGGCCATCGAACAGGGCGCCCAGTTCGACGGGCGTTGCCGGCGATTCTCCAGCCCAGAAGAGTTACAGATCGATCTGGAAGCGCACGGTTAGGGCTACGCCAGAGCCAAGGCACTATTGGCCTCACTGGTATCGAGGCATGTAAGCCGTCCTTACTTTCGATTTTGGCACTTTTTGCCCCATGCCGGGCGGAAGCCCGGCATGTCAGAGATCAGTGTTACAGCCACCGCGCCGAGGCCGGTGCTGGACCGGGGAAAGATGACCCAGACCTGCCCGGGTCTTGAGTGCCGAGGCCCGATCCGCCGGGATCTATTTTCCGCTCTTCGATCAATCATTTCGGGGGTGCATCAGCGAACTTGCCAGGGGTTTCTCCCGATACTGGCGCCCCAAGATGACTCGCATGATTTGGTCAAGGTGCATTGATGCGCTTGCTGACTGGAGCAACTAGGCGATGCAGATCATTCAAAAGTCGTGTCGGCTCGGGTTGCTCGGCACCGTGACGACGGCGAGCGCGCCCTCTGCGGTATGGCCTCCTCCGGCAACCACAGGCTAGGCCGACCAAATGGGCAACGCCTTGAAAGCGGCACAAGCTATCACGGCAAAGACGAAGATTGCGATAGCCTGCCAGGGCGGCGGCAGTCAGACGGCGTTCACCGCTGGCGCGCTGAAGGCGCTTTGCGAAGCACAGGTCGCCGACGAGTTCGAGATCGTCAGCATGAGCGGCACGTCCGGGGGGGCGGTGTGCGCGGTGCTCGTCTGGTACGCACTCGAGCGCGGCGAGGATCGGCCGTGGCGACGGCTGGTCGATTTCTGGCAGGACAATTCGGCGAAGGGCTGGGCGGAGGTCGCCTTCAACCAGCTCCTCGTCGACTCCGTCCGGATGGTCAATAGTGGCCTGCTGCCCGCTTTCCAGCTGAGCCCCGCCTCGGCGGTCGCGCAATCGTTGATGCGGTTTGCGACGATGGGGCTGCGTGAGAAATTCACGAGCTTCAAGACGCTGCTCGAGGCGCATATCGACTTTGCCGAAATCGCGTCTTGGGGGCCGCGCGCGAAGCGACCCATCCTGATGGTGGGGGCTGCCAACGTCACCACGGGCATGCTGACCAAGTTCATATCGAACCGGGAGCCGATCCGTGTGGAGCACGTGCTCGCCTCCTGCGCGGTACCGACGATCTTTCCCGCCGTGCAGATCGGCGATGATGCCTTCTGGGATGGTCTGTTCTCAGACAATCCGCCGGTACAGGAGCTGATCCGGCCGAGCCGCGTCGGTGCCGGGAACGTCCCCGAGGAGATCTGGCTGATCAAGATC
>Ga0207660_10002538_pt1 | contig 11983 bp, 11 predicted proteins | sample KBSC73BmetaG_FD_184335 | JGI IMG/M metagenome (GOLD analysis project Ga0207660, IMG submission 184335) | Corn rhizosphere microbial communities from Kellogg Biological Station, Michigan, USA - KBS C7-3B metaG (SPAdes) (version 2) | ecosystem: Host-associated > Plants > Roots > Rhizosphere ... | reverse complement strand
CGAGTTCCCGACCGTCTGCCCCGAATGCCAATCGGAGGCGGTGGCCGAGGAAGGGGAGGTCGATGTTCGCTGCACCGGCGGGCTGATCTGCCCGGCGCAACGGTTCGAGCGGCTGCGCCATTTCGTCAGCCGCGGCGCGCTCGACATCGAGGGCCTCGGCGAGAAGAGCATCGCCGAGTTCATCGAATTGGACTGGCTCAATTCGCCCGCCGACATCTTCCGGCTGCACCGGCACCGCGAGGAGCTCCTCGGCCGCGAGGGCTGGAAGGAGAAGTCCGTGGACAATCTCCTCGCCGCCATCGAGGCCAAGCGCCGGCCCGACGGTCCGCGCTTCCTGTTCGGCCTCGGCATCCGCCATGTCGGAATCGTCACCGCGCGCGACCTGCTCAAATGCTTCGGCACGATCGAGGAGCTTCGCCGCGCTGCGATGTCCGAAGGCGGCGAGGAGGAGCTGTCGTCGGTGCAGGGCGTCGGCCCCGTGGTTGCCGAGGCGGTCCACGATTTCTTCCACGAGCCGCACAATCGCGAAGTGCTCGACGACCTCCTGTCCGAAGTCTCGCCGCGGCCGTTCGTCAGCGACGCCAAGCAGACCGAGTGGAGCGGCAAGACCATCGTCTTCACCGGCAGCCTCGAAACCATGAGCCGCGACGAAGCCAAGGCCCAGGCCGAGCGCCTCGGCGCCCGCGCCGCCGGCTCCGTCAGCGCCAAGACGGACCTTGTCGTCGCCGGACCCGGCGCGGGATCGAAGCTCAAGAAGGCGGAGGAACTCGGGGTGCGGGTGATCGGCGAAGAAGAGTGGGCGAAGATCGTGGCGGAAGCTTAGCTGTCGAAGGAGACTAGGCTTCGCCCTCTCCTTTGTAGCAGTGGATCGTTCCCCACACAGTCTGCTTTCCCGGCTTAATGTTGCGGAAGTTCGAAGCGAGATGATCGTCAACTTCCGCGACATCGTCTTCGCCAAATGCCTCTCGCAATTTGTCGATTTCCAACACGCGAAGCCCGGAAAATTCCACGTCGCGAATTAGAGATTGCCGCGCGGTCTGTTCGTCCGGAGCTAACGCGAGCAACCAGCCGCAAGCGCCGTGCGCCCAATACGGAAGTATATCTTGATCTTCGACGCGTCTCTCAAATGTGAGCAGAGCCAGCCACAAACGTTCGGCAGGCACGATCTATCGCCCCCCGCTCGTCCGCCGGATGAAGTCGGCGACGTTATCGTGGAGCTGCACCAGGGTCGGCTGGTGGACGTACACCATGTGGCCGGATTGGTAGTAATGATATTCGATGTTCGACTGCAGCGCGGGCGGGATGGGCAAATGCCGCATCTCCACCACGCCTTCGAAATAAGGCGTCGAGACGTCGAAATAGCCGCCGTTGACCATCACCTTCATGGTCGGGTTCTTCTTCATCGCGGTGGCGAGGTCGGGCAGCACGTTCGGCAGCATGATCAGCGGCTGGTCAGCGCCAGGCGGCTGATGCTTGTAGTCCCACTTGGAATAGATCGGGATTCCCGACTTGAACTGGATGTCGGGGCGCCAGTTGAGCCGGTCGCGGACGTAATTGTGATAGGCGGCGACGTAAGCCGCGCTGATCGCCGCGTCCTGGGGATCGTAGCTCGCGACCTTGCTTAGGGGATCGAGGGTCGCGCCGAGGAAGCGGGTGTCGAGCGTGCCGGTGGTCAGCGCCTGATCGCCAAGCAGCTCCTTCTGGAACGCGCCATATTCAATGCGCAGGTTGGACTTCAGCAGATACGGCACCGAAAGCCCGGTATAGGCCGCGAGCTGCTGCGCGATCCGCTGCCGCTCGGCGTCGGGCAACGCGTCGCCCTTGATCAGCGCCTGCTCGTACTCCGTGGTCGCGAAATGCTCGACCTGCGCCAGGAAGGTCGGCAGATCGGCCGGCGCACCCGGCACCTTGTGGAAATACCAGGCGGTCGCCGCATAGGTCGGAAGCGCGACCACATAGGGCATGTCGATGCCCGGATTGAGCTGCGGGTCGTCGGGCATGAAGTCCCAGTTCAAAATGTCGGACAGCAGCATCACGCCGTTCAAATCCACGTCGGCGTTCTGGAGCGAATAAGCGAGGCCCGCGGCGCGCATCGTCCCGTAGCTCTCGCCGAACACATATTTGGGCGAGTTCCAGCGGTCGTACTTGGTCAGGAACTGGGTGATGAAGTCGGTGAAAGCGTGGATGTCCTGGTCGACGCCGTAGAAGGCCTTCTCCTTGTCCTTGCCCGCGATGCGGCTGAAGCCCGTGCCCGGTGCGTCGATGAACACGAGGTCGCTGGCGTCGAGCAGGCTCTCGTCATTGTTGACGGTCGAATAAGGCGCGGGCGGCGTGTGGTGCGGGTCGCCGGCGATCACCCGCACCGGCCCGAAGGCGCCCATGTGCAGCCAGATGCTCGAGGAGCCCGGGCCGCCGTTGAACAGGAAGGTGATCGGCCGGCCGGCGGCGGGCGCGCCCTGCTTGAAGTAGGCGACATAATACATCGACGCTTCGGGCTTGGGCTCGTTCTTGCTCTTGTCGGTTGAAGCGTCCGCTTCGACCGCGTCGGTGTCGGACCAGTCTTTCGAATGAACGACGAGCGTTCCGGCGATCGAGTCATAGTTGATCGGCTGCCCGCCGACGATCACCGTGCCGGTCGAGCGCACCTCGCTGGGCTTGAAGAACTCCTTCGCGGGCCCGGTCGCGTCGGCCTTCTTGTCCGCCGAGCCCTCGGCCTTCGGCGGCTTGGCGGCGTGGGTTTTCGCGTGGTGCGAGACAGGCGCGGCGAGCGTGATGGAAGATGTGAGCAGCAGGACGGCAGCGATAAGGCTTTTCATCGTCGCCGTTGATTAGAGCCACAGCCCGGCTTCGCAAGCGGAAGCCAGCCAATATTTTCGCGCAGAGACGCCGAGAACGCGGAGATGGGTCGAGCTGCGCCGGCCTCTCTGCGCCTCTGCGTCTCTGCGCGAATGATCAAAGGTCCAGCATAAGCACCGGCCACTCGCCCAAGCCTCGGTCGCGGAGTGCCATGCCTTCAGCCTCGTAAGCGCGGGCGACGGAATCCGCCTGCGTGTCGAGCAGTCCGGCAAGGACGATCGTGCCGCCGCGCGCGAGACTTTTCGCGAAGGCCGGCGCGAGGTCGATCAGAGGCCCGGCGAGGATGTTGGCGACGATCAGGTCGAATGGCGCGCGCGCCGCAAGCAGCGGAGAATCCATGCCGTCGGCCTCGGCCAGCAGCAGCTCGCCCGCGCCGTGGCCGAGCTTCACGCGATTGATCGCCGCATTGTCGCACGCGAAGTTCACCGCGACCGCGTCGATGTCGGTCGCGATGCACTTCGCGTCCGGCCAGAGCGCGAGCGCGGCGAAGGCGAGCAGCCCGGTGCCGGTGCCGATGTCGGCGATGTTCGCGAAGCGCCTTCCCTCGTGCTCGAGCCGGTCGAGCGCTTCGAGGCAGCCGCTGGTGGTCGCGTGCTGCCCGGTGCCGAACGCGAGGCTGGCGTCGATCTCGAAATTGATTCGTTCGTCTTCCGGTGGGAACATCGGTGTGTGCACGGTGAAGCGGCCGGCACGGATCGGCTGGAGTCCCGACTGGCTCATTGTCACCCAGTCGGTCTCCGCCAGCGCCTCGACCCGCGCCTCGCCGGAGCCGAGCGAGCGCACCGTCTCCAGCTCCTCAACCGTCGGCGGATGCTCGAAATAAGCGTGGATCAGCCACTCGTCGGGCTTCGATTCATCCGGCTCGTCGGCGACCAGCACGGCGCCCGGCAGGACATCGTCCGAATCCGCGACCGCCTCCCCCTGCGCGCGGTTGCAGGCGACGGTCACTCGGACGCTCACTTCGTCGCAGCTTCCTTCGCCAGCCTATCGTCGAGCTGCTTGGTGAGCTTCGCCGCATAGTCGCGGCAGGCGTTGGGGTCTTCGACGCGCGCCAGCTGCAGCCGCTTGACCATGTCACTGGCCGACGGGTGCGGAGTCAGCAGGATGTCGCACGGCAAGGTTGCGACCTTGGCTATGCTCGAGCGGAACAGTTCAACGTACTGCGGGTGGTCGCTGAAGCGGTAGCTCTTGTCGCTGACGGAGGTCAGGCTGTCGGCATAGACGATCTGCCGGCACACCCCGCTTTGGCAGCTGCCCCAGTGCCAGGTCACCGCGCCCGGCGTGTGGCCGGGCGTCAGCAGCGCAATCACGACCGTATTGCCGACGCGGACCTGCTCGCCGTCGTTGACGATCCTGTCCACATGGACGGCGGGGAAGGTCTGCTTGAGCGCGGCCTGGGGGTCTTGCGGGCTTGGCATGCCGCTGCTGAGCACCGGCGCTGCGGCCGCAGAGGAGAGCAGTTGCGCGCCGGTCAGCCGCTGGAGCTCGGCAAGGCCGCCGACATGGTCGAAATGCTCGTGGCTGTTGAGAAGATAGCGGACGTCGGTCGGCTGGAATCCCAGACGCCGGATGTTGGCCGCGATCAGCGGTGCGTCCTTGTCGGTGCCGCCGTCGATCAGGATGTCGCCGGCGGGATCGGTGATCAGAATCGAGGAAATCCCGCAGGTGCCGACAAGATAGGTGTTGCCGAAGATGCGGACCGGCGGCGCGGGCTTGTCGTAATCGTCCCAGTCCTTGCACTCGGAGGCAAACAGCGGCCCCGACTTCTCGATCGGCGCCCGCGGCTGCTCGATGACCTTCGGATTGCCGAGCGGGATGACGACCTGTTGCGCTGCCGCGAGGATGGCAAGGCTAACGAACATAGCTCGCGCCGTTGACGTCGACGATGCTGCCGGTCGCCGATGCCGGCGCATCGATCGAAAGCCAGCGGATCACTTCGGCGACTTCGTCGGTGGAAGCGACGCGTCCCAGCGGGATGTCGGCGACGATCTGCGCGCCGCCGCGCCCCTGGAGATATTCCGCAGTCATCTCGGACACGGTGAAGCCCGGAGCGACCGCGAAGCAAAGGATACCCTCGCCAGCATAGCCGCGCGCGATCGTCTTGGTCATGCTGACCAGCGCGCCCTTCGACGCCGCATAATGCCAGTGCTGCGGCGAATCGCCGCGGAAGGCGGCGCGGCTCGAGATATTGACGATCCGCCCGCCTCCGCCGCGGTCGAGGAAGTGCGAGACGGCGAGCCGCGACAGGTCGGCGGCGGCCTGCAGGTTGATCGTCAAGGTGCGGTGCCAGGCCGCGTGCCACTCCTCGTCGGACGCATTGTCGGGGACGCCTTCATAGATGCCGGCATTGTTGACCAGCACGTCGATGGTCCCGCCGAGCTCGTCGAGCGCCGTGTCCCAGATGTCGCGCGGCGCCTTCCGCTCGGTGAGGTCGCCGGCGATCAGTTGGTCGCTGCCCTTGGTGGAATGGCCCACGACATTGTGGCCGGTCTTCTTGAGGAGCGCGCAGGCCGCCGCCCCGATTCCGCGGCTCGCGCCGGTGATGAGGATGTTCATGGGTTACGCTGTAACCCAACTCGTCACTCTCGCGGAAGCGGGGGTCCCGCCGCATGCGATGGTGGGAGCGAGATTCCCGCTTTCGCGGGAATGACGAAACCGCCTGCTAAGCCGCCATTCCGCTGACGAACTCCTTCGCCGTCGACTTGAAGCCGGCGATCTGCTCGGAGAAGCGGCCGAAGCCCTGTTCGACCTGCTCGATGTCCTTCGCGACATTTTCGGTGTCGGCCCGGATAGCGGCGATGGTCGAGCTCATCGAGTCGGCGGCGAGCGCGGTCTCGTCGACGGCGGCGGTGATCATCGTCACCGTCTGCGCCTGGAGCTCCATCGCCTCGCGGATCCGGTCGGCCGAGCTCTGCACCTCTTCGACCGTGCCCTGGATGGACGCGTTCGAATCGACGGTCTGCCGGGTCGCCTGCTGGATCGCGGTGATCTTCGCAGTGATGTCGTCGGTCGCTCGCGCCGTTTGTGAGGCGAGGCTCTTCACTTCCTGTGCGACGACGGCGAAGCCGCGGCCCGCGTCTCCGGCGCGCGCCGCTTCGATCGTGGCGTTGAGCGCGAGCAGGTTGGTCTGGCCGGCGATGTCGCGGATCAGGCCGAGGATCGATTCGATCGCTTCGACGTGCGCGGACAGCGCCTGGCTGACCTTGACCGCCTCGCTCGCCTGGTCGCCGGCGCGGGTTGCGACGCCCGCGGCGACTTCCACTTCGGAGCGGCAATCCTCGATCGCGCGAATGAGGCCCGCGGCGGTTTGCGCAGCTTCGCGCATCGCGACCGCGGATTGCTCGGCCGCCGCGGCGACTTCGCTGGTCTTGCCGAGCATTCCGCGGGCGGATGCGGCGGTCGACCGCGTGCGGTCGGTCAGTTGCTTCGATTCGTCGGTGCTTGCGCGCACCAGGTCGCTCACTCGGCGCTCGAACTGTTCGCTCTCGCGGCCACGCTGGTCGGCGGCCTCGATCGCCTCGAGCAGCGACACCTGGGCCAGGATGATGTCGGTTTCGAAAATGCTCAGCCGGTAGAAAGCCCCGACGCACTTCTCGAGCTTGTCCTTGTCGTCGGCGAAACGCTCGACCATGCCCGTGATGATCTTGTCCGCGGTTTCGGCGCGAGCCGCCATGTACGTCGGGACGGACGTCTTCTGGCTGACGATCTCGCGACCATATTCCGCGACGTTCTGGATCCAGTTGGCGTCGACCTTCGCCGCGTAGTTCCGGGCAAAGCGCTCGGCGCGCTCCTGACCGAACTGGGCGATGACCGCGGGTCCGATGATGTCGGTCGCGTTGTCGCGCAGAAGCGCGATGTCGCGATCGAGCGAGCCGCCCGGATTATAGGCCGCAAGCCGCGCCTTGACCTGTTCGTCGGTCAGCCGCTGCAGCTGTCCAGTCTCGCCACTCATTCGTCCGCTCTCCGTCATTCGCCTGGCGTGTTCGAAGGCGCTCTTGCCGCACGAATGGTTAAGACCCGGTTAGGCTGACCGCGGAAACTTGCACCGCGAAGGGCCGCGCCTTAAGCGGCGGGGCCATGGCAGAAACAAGACCTCGCCCGCTTTCCCCGCACCTGACGATCTGGCGCTGGGGACCGAACATGGTGGTTTCGATCCTCCACCGCGCAACCGGCATCGCCTTGTCGATTGCGGGCCTCGCGCTGCTCACCTGGTGGCTTGTGGCGCTGTCTGGCGGCGCCGACGCTTATGCGACGTTCGAAAAGGCGTCGCACCATCCGGTCGGCATCATCGTGCTGATCGGCCTGACTTGGAGCTTCTTCCAGCACCTGCTCTCGGGGATCCGGCAGCTCGTCGAAGACAGCGGTTCAGCGTTCCAGCTCGGCACGAACAAGCTCTTCGCGATCCTGACGATCGTCGGGGGGATCGTCCTCACGGCCGCTTTCTGGGTCTATATTCTGGAGGTTCGGCCATGAGCCTCGGAAACAGCTCGACTCCACTCGGGAAGGCCCGCGGACTGGGTTCGGCACAAAGCGGTGTCCACCATTGGATGAACGACCGGGTCACCAGCATCGCGCTGCTCCTGCTGGGCACCTGGTTCATCGCTTCCCTGCTGCTGCTGCCCAAGCTCGACCAGGCGACGCTGGTCGAATGGCTGCACGCGCCGAGCGGGGCGATCCCGATGGCGCTGCTGGTGATCGTCGGGTTCAGGCATGCGCTCGATGGATTGAAGGTGGTCGTCGACGATTACGTTCATGAGCCCGGAAACAATTTCATCATCAACACTCTTTTCCTGTTTCTCGCCGTCGCTGGAGCCGCGATCGCGCTCTATGCGCTTGCAATGCTCGCCTTCGGAGTGACGGCGTGAGCGCGTACCAGATCGTCGACCACACTTATGACGTCGTCGTGGTCGGCGCCGGCGGCTCGGGCCTGAGGGCAACGATGGGCGCGGCCGAACATGGCCTGAAGACCGCCTGCATCACGAAGGTGTTCCCGACCCGAAGCCACACTGTCGCGGCGCAGGGCGGCATCGCCGCAAGCCTCGGCAACATGGGCCCGGATCACTGGACCTGGCACATGTACGACACCGTCAAGGGCTCCGACTGGCTCGGCGACCAGGACGCGATCGAATATATGTGCCGGGAAGCGCCGGCCGCGGTGATCGAGCTCGAGCACATGGGCCTGCCGTTCAGCCGCACGGCGGAAGGCAAGATCTACCAGCGGGCGTTCGGCGGCATGACCCAGGACATGGGGCAGGGCCCGCCGGCGCAGCGCACCTGCGCCGCGGCCGACCGCACCGGGCATGCGATGCTTCACACGCTCTATTCGCAAAGCCTCAGGCACGACGCCGACTTCTTCGTCGAATATTTCGCACTCGACCTGATCATGGAGAATGGCGCGTGCCGCGGCGTGGTGGCGCTGTGCCTCGACGACGGCTCGATCCACCGCTTCCGCAGCCAGGCGGTGGTGGTTGCAACCGGCGGTTACGGACGCGCCTATCTGTCGTGCACGGGCGCCCATACGCAGACCGGCGACGGCAATGCGATGGTGCTTCGCGCCGGCCTGCCGCTCCAGGACATGGAGTTCGTCCAGTTCCACCCGACCGGAGTCTATAGCGTCGGCGTGCTGATTACCGAGGGCGCGCGCGGCGAGGGCGGCTATCTCACCAACAGCGAGGGCGAGCGGTTCATGGAACGCTACGCCCCCCATGCGAAGGACCTTGCCTCCCGCGACGTCGTGTCACGGTCGATGGCGATGGAAATTCGCGAGGGCCGCGGCGTGGGCGAGCACAAGGACCATATCTTCCTTCATCTCGACCATCTCGACCCGAAAATCCTGCACGAGCGGCTGCCGGGAATCACCGAGACGGCGAAGACCTTCGCCGGCGTGGACCTGACCCGCGAGCCGGTGCCTGTCATTCCCACCGTTCACTACAATATGGGCGGGATTCCCACGAACTATCATGGCGAGGTCGTCACGCTGAAGGACGGCAACCCGGACTCGGTCGTGCCCGGGCTGTTCGCGGTGGGCGAAGCGGCGTGCGTCAGCGTCCACGGCGCGAACCGCCTTGGCTCGAACAGCCTCATCGACCTGGTGGTGTTCGGACGCGCCGCGGGCATTCGCCTCGGCGAGGTGGTGAAGAAGGGCGCCTTGCCAGAGCCGCTGCCCAAGGACGCCGGCGAACTTGCCCTCACCCGGCTCGACAAGTTCCGCCACGCGGAGGGCGGCAGCCCGACTGCCGAGGTCCGTCTGGACATGCAGCGCACGATGCAATCCGACTGTTCCGTGTTCCGCACCGACCGGACGCTCGCCGAGGGCGTCGCCAAGATCGACAAGGTGTTCCAGCGCATGGCCGACGTCCGGATCGCCGACCGGAGCCTGATCTGGAACAGCGACCTGGTCGAAACGCTCGAGCTCGACAACCTCCTCGCCCAAGCTGTGGTGACGATGCACTGCGCCGCCAACCGCAAGGAAAGCCGCGGCGCGCACATGCAGGAGGACTATCCCGAGCGCGACGACAAGAACTGGATGAAGCACACGGCCGTGTGGATGGAAGGCTGGGGCGGCAAGGGCGGCGGCGTCAAGATCGACTACCGCCCGGTCCACGATTTCACGCTCACCGACGACATCAAGACAATCCCGCCGAAGAAGCGGGTATATTGAGGCCGCGCGTCGATCGACCCCTACTCGCTGATCAAGACCCGGTCGGCCGCGACGCGATCATGGCCGCAATCGGTCAATTCGACATGGTGACCGGCAGAGGCCCGGACGAGCGCTGGGTCGGTGTCAGAGCTTCCTGAGCTCCGCCGCATAAAGCTGCGCCTTCACGGCGTAATGCGCGGCTGACGCGCGGAGCAGCTGGCGCTCCTCGTCCGTGATTTGGCGAACCACCCGCGCCGGAGCGCCGACGATCAGGCTTCCACGTTCGAAACGCTTGCCTTCGGTGACGAGCGCGCCCGCGCCGACGATGCACTCGCTCTCGATCGTCGCGCCGTTCAATATCCGCGCGCCCATTCCGATCAGGCAGTCGTCGGCCACCGTGCACCCGTGGAGAATCGCCTGGTGACCGACCGTCACGCGCGCGCCGATCGTCAGCGGGAATCCGGCGTCGCTATGCCCGACGGCGCCATCCTGGAAGTTGGTCTCCTCGCCGAGGATCAGCGGCGTGTTGTCGCCGCGCAGCACCGCGCCAAACCACACGCTCGCCCGAACGCCCAGCCGGACGTCTCCGATCAAGTCTGCCGACGGCGCCGCCCACGCGCCTGCCCCCAAGCTCGGCTCCAGCCCGTTGATCGCGTAGAGCACCATGCCGCCGCCCCTAGTGCCTAGTCGGGGCCGACGTCCAGCAGGTCCGGTTCGCTCTGAAACATGTCGGGATGCGGCCGGACGAAGACCCGGAACAGGTCGGGGTGCTTCTTCCTGAGTTCGGTCTCGAGATGGCCGATGATCCGCTCGATGTCCGCCGTTCTAAGGTCGTCGGCGAAGTCGAGTCCGACATTGGCGATCACTTCGTCGGGGCCGAGCTGGCTGGTCAATATGCCTTCGACGGCGACCACCCCCGGCTCGTGCGCCGCTATCTCGCGGATAGAATCGCTGAGCTCGGGCCGCGCCCGCTCGCCGATCAACAAATCCTTGCTTTCGCGCGCGAGCAGGACCGCGACGATCGCCAGCACCAGGCCGATGCAGACCGATCCGGCGCCGTCGATCCACGGCCTACCCAGGTGAATGCTGAGCGCGGTGGCGATTGCCGCGATCGCGAGTCCGACGAGCGCCGCGCTGTCCTCGAAGAGGACCATGAAGCTCGGCGGATCCTTGCTCGCGTGGACTGCCGAAAGGATGGTCCGGTCGCCGCGCAAACGCTGGAATGCGCTCCAGCCGAAATACCAGCTGGTCCCCTCGAACACGGCCGAAACGGCGTACACGATGTAATTGACCAGCGGATCGGTCATCGGCGCCGGATTCTGGATGTGCTTGATCCCTTCGTAGACCGAAACACCCGCGCCGCCGGCGAAGATCAGCAGAGCGACCACGAAGGACCAGAAATAAAGCTCGCGCGCATAGCCGAGCGGGTGCAGCTGGTCGGGCGGCTTGGCTGCGCGATGCTGCCCGTAGAGCAGCAGGATCTCGTTGCCGCTGTCGACGACCGAATGGACCGCCTCGCTCAGCATCGCCGAGCTTCCGGAGACCGCGGCGGCGATGCCCTTGGTCAGCGCGATCAGGATATTGCCGATCAGCGCCGCGATGACCGCGGTTCGGGAAGAAGTCTCGGCCATGGGGGCGAAACCGATGATGGCGACGGATGTTGCGGCGCTTTATCCCCTCCCTTGCAAAGGGAGGGCCAGGGGTGGGTGAGCCTTCAAATCGCCAGTCTCCCGGACTGGCTGGATTTGAAGGATGGTGCCAGGAGAGGACTCGCGTTTCTCCCCTAAACACGTGGTTTTGTTACAGTTCCTGATACCGAGTACTCGAAAGGCCCCCGCAAAGGCCCCCACAGACGCGCGTGCGTTTTGCCGGCGTGCAAGGCGGAGGCCAGGCCAGCCTAGATTATGTGGCTACACCCAAAGAAGTGATTTCAAAAGTGCCGTTCTAGCTCTCTTAGCACGCTCGGCCTGCTTCTCCTCAACGTATTCAAGAGCATCGAAGCAGCCCTTCTGTGCATCTGCTAACGTGGCGTAGTGCTTCTTGCCCCACCGATACTTTCGGTCGTGCATACCTCTCACGCAAACTCGATATCGCCCGTCCGCCATTCTTGTAATGACGGCCTGATTGCCGTGAACTTCAATGTACGGATTGCCATGCACTGAAATCTTCCAGCCGCCTCGCTTGTGGAAGTGCAATCGACGCTTAGCTCGCGAGCGCATCCTCTTGTCACGATCTTGCGCCGCTTTGAGCTCGCTAGACATATGAGCTGCGCATATGCACCCACAGTGCAATTGTTCTGGATAGCGCTCATTTTCCATTACGTGGACGAACCGCACTTCCATCGTTTCGCACATCTGGCAGATGATCATGTCGCCGCCGTCTTCCTTGGCGTCGTACTCATCAACGCACGTCCAGCCTAAATGAGGGACGTCCTTTTGCGACCACTTGCCTCTTCTCCGGGCAATTGCTTGGGTTTCGGCGCTCATC
>Ga0207660_10002519_pt1 | contig 12044 bp, 9 predicted proteins | sample KBSC73BmetaG_FD_184335 | JGI IMG/M metagenome (GOLD analysis project Ga0207660, IMG submission 184335) | Corn rhizosphere microbial communities from Kellogg Biological Station, Michigan, USA - KBS C7-3B metaG (SPAdes) (version 2) | ecosystem: Host-associated > Plants > Roots > Rhizosphere ... | reverse complement strand
CCCGCATAGGCAGACCCGTCCCTCGTCCGTCAGCGGCCCGGCTCGGCGTCCCCGGCGGACGTGACGTCGATCTGGCCGGGTACGACGAGCCCGCGTTCGTAGGCCATGACGACGGCATGGGTGCGGCTCGTGCAGCCGCCGGGTGAGCGCGGGGTGCAGCAGCGCGTCGCCGGCAGCGACCGTGCGGATCGCATGCGTGAGGTCGTCGCGCCGCGTGTCCTTGAGCAGGAATCCGGCGGCGCCTGCACGGATGGCGTCGTGCAGGTACTCGTCGGCGTCGTACGTGGTGAGGATCAGGATCCGTGACGGGAGACCGTCGAACAGCCCGCGACGCCGCACGCCGCCGCCTGACCATCGAGCCGCCGACGCGGTAAGCGCGGCAGCCGTCGAAGGACAGACCGCTGGGGCTCCCGCCCATCGCCGGGAGCTCCTTTGCCGGTCTGGAGTCAGCCCAACATGGCAGTCAGCGCCGGTGGCACCTCGGCGAGGCGCTCGACCGGCCGCCAGGTGCCACCGGTGCGCCGCGCGAGGGCCGCAGCCGCCGCGTGCGACTCCTCGGTCACGCCGGTGCACAGCACGTGCAGCCGGTCGATGCCGGCGAGCGCGGTCACCGGGTCGTCGCCCGAGGTGGACAGGCAGTCGCTGAGGAGGACGACGACGCGCTCGTCGGCGTTCATGCCGGCAAGCTGTGCGCCGGCCGCCCGCAACGCCGCCGCGAGGTCGGTGACCCCGTGCCCGCGCAGGGCGACCAGCTCGGTCACCACGTCCTCGGCCGGGCGCGCGGCAGCTCCGGGCTGGATCGTCGCGACCCCGCCGGAGAACGCGAGCACGCTCGTCGCCAGATGCGCCTCCGCGGCCAGCAGCACGGCCGCTGCCGCAACGGCCGCCACGGACACCGGCCGGCCGCCCATGGAACCGCTGGCGTCCACCAGCAGGCAGACCGCCCGCCGGGACGCCGTCCAGTGCCGGGTGACCAGCTCGTCGCTCGGCGGCGGCCAGTGACCCGACCAGCGGTCGAACGTGCGGTCCAGATCGAGGTCGCCGTCGCTGCGCTTCGCCGGCGCCAGCCGCCGGGTGCCACGCGCCCGGTGCTGCACGCCCCGCCCGATCTGCACGAAGACGCGGGCCGCGAGCCGCCGAGCCGCGGCCTGCAGCTCCCGGTCGGTCGCGGTCGACAGGTCGCAGAGCATCTCCGCAGCGGCGTCGGGGTCCTCGCGCATCAACGCCTCGAAAGCGTCGGCGTCGAGCGCCCCGACCTCGGGTGACACCGCCTCGAAGGCCGCGTGCCGCCGCGCGAGGGTGTCACGGCTCTGGGTGCGTCCCTTGCCGCCCGGGGACCGGTCGTCGCGGCCCGCGGGCCGCCTCCTGCCGCCCGCCGCGTCAGGCGGGCTCTGGGCTTTTCCCGGGTTGCGCTCCCCCGGCTCGCCCGGCCACTGCCCGTCGACGATCTCCTCGATCACCGACTCGGCGGTGCGGTCGACGCCGTCCTGGACGCGCACGCGGCCGGAGAAGGCGGCGTACGCCGAATCCAGCGCGGTTTCGCGCACCAGGTCGCGCTCGCCGCGCAGGCGCTGCAGCCCGGTCAGCAGCAGCACCATGTCGATCGCCCCGCGCACCGACGAACCGTGCCGCAGGTCGCGGTGCTCGCGGGTGGCCCGCGCGACCCCGACCCCGAGCTCGACCGCGTCGTCGCTCACCGGGCCGTCGAGCGCGGTCACGGCGCGCACGATCTGCCGCTCGGCCGCCGCGTCCTGGTAGCCGAGGACCACGCGGCACATCCGGTCCGAGACCGCCTGGCTGACCCGGGCCGTGCCGACCGCGTCGAACGGGTTCATCGCCGCGATCAGCCGGAACTGCGGCTGGGCGCGCACGAGCCCCAGCCGCGGCACCGTGATCTCGCCTTCGGCGAGCACGGTGATCAGGACGTTGAGGGTCTCCTCCGGGATGCGGTTGAGCTCCTCGACGTACAGCAGTGCGCCGGAGCGCATCGCGACGAGCAGCGGCCCGTCGACGAACCCCTCCGGGCGGTAGCCCTCGTGCAGCACCAGCGAGGGGTCGTGCTGGCCCACCAGGCGGGCCGGGGTCAGCTCGGCGTTGCCCTCGACGAACACGACCTCGCGGCTGGTCTCGCGGGCGATCTCGCGCAGGAGCGTGGACTTGCCGGTGCCGGGCGGGCCCTCGATGACGAGGTGACGGCCCTGCGTGAGCGCGACGGTGAGGACCTCGCGCTCACGCCGGAGGCCGACGACGGGAACGGTCAACAGCTCAGCTGTCGTGCAGGATCACGCCGCGGATGTTCTTGCCGTCGAGCATGTCCTGGTAGCCCTCGTTGATCTGGTCGAGCGTGTAGGTCTTGGTGATCAGCTCGTCGAGCTTGAGGTCACCGGACCGGTAGAGCTCGACCATCTTCGGGATGTCGGCGAACGGGTCACTGGACCCGAAGAGCGAGCCCTTCACCGTCTTCTCGAACAGGGTGAGGAACGACGACGGGATCTCGAGGTTGTGCTCCATGTTGGCCAGGCCGGTGACGACCACCGTGCCGGCCTTGCGGATCGTGTTGAACGCGTTGAGCACGATCTCGGAGTTGACGACACCCGCGGTCACGATCGCCTTGTCGGCGCCAACACCCTGGGTGACGTCGAGCGCGATGGCGGCGGCCTCCTCGGCGCTGCTGGCGGAGTGGGTGGCGCCGAGCTCCTCGGCCTTCTCCCGCTTGAAGGCCACCGGGTCGACGGCGATGATGTTGCGCGCACCGGCGAGGGCCGCGCCCTGCACCGAGTTGATGCCGATGCCGCCGATGCCGTAGATGACGACGGTGTCGCCGACCTCGACGCCGCCGGTCTTGACCGCCGAGCCGAAGCCGGTCGGTACGCCGCAGCCGATGAGGCAGGCCTTGTCGAGCGGCATGTCCTCGGCGATCTTCACGGCGGAGTTCTCCGAGACCACCGCGTGGTTGGAGAACGTGCCCAGCATGCACATCGCGCCGACGTCCTCGCCGTCGAGGTGGAAGCGGTAGGTGCCGTCGGGCAGGCAGCCGGCGAGCAGGTTGGCGCCCAGGTCGCACAGGTTCGAGTGGCCCGTCGCGCACCAGCGGCAGTGCCCGCACGAGGGCAGGAACGACGTGACGACGTGGTCGCCCTTCGCCAGCCGGGTGACGCCCGGACCGACCTCTTCGACGATGCCGGCGCCCTCGTGACCACCGACGATCGGGAACTTGAAGGGCGGCAGGTCGCCGGTACGAAGGTGCTCGTCGGAGTGGCACATGCCGGACGCGACGAAGCGCAGGAGCACCTCGCCCGCCTTCGGGGGATCGAGCTCCATCTCGACGACGTCCCAGTCGCGCTCCGTGCCCCTGAGCACGGCTGCCCTCGTCTTCACCAGATGCCTCCATCGACCTCGGTTGCCGAAACGGATGGCATGGTCCTATCACCGCACGTGAGCGTGCGAAAGGGCGGGTCTGACGCGTATGTCAGATCGGACGGCCGCCCCTGCCGCCACGCCCCGCGGGCAGGAACATCCGGTCGGTGCGGCGAAGTCGGCGCCCATGATTCGACGGCTGGTCCTGTCCCTGCTCGCAATCGCGGTCGCGGTGGCGACTCCCGCCGTCGCGTCCTCGGGCAGCCACGGGCGAGACGGAGGTCACGGCAGGAGCGGAGGCCACGGTCCCTGGGTGGCCCCGCCACGAGACGGCTGGGCCGGCCATGGCGGCGACCCGACGAACCTGCAGGGCTGCGACCCGCTGGACACCGCGCAGTGCCTGCTCCCCTACCCCAACGACTGGTTCACCCGGCCGGACCCGACCAGCGCCACCGGGCGACGGCTCGACCTGCCGCTGCTCGGCATGCCGCGCAACGTCGCCGGAAAGCCGATCGAGCCGCAGGAGTGGAACCGCAGCGACGGCTTCAGCGCCGGCGCGCAGATCCTCACCGTCGTGCCCGGCATGACGAAGAACAGCGACCTCGTCCCCTCCGGCCTGCCACCGGTGACCGACCTGGCGATGAACGCGGAGCCGGACCTCGGCGTCGTACTCCTCGACGAGGAGACCGGACGGCGCTGGCCGGTATGGGTCGAGATCGACCAGTACACCCAGGAGGACGGTGCGCTACCCGCCGGCACCGTCGGGTCGGTGCGGCAGGACCTGATGATCCATCCCGCGGAGAACCTCGCCGACGGCCACCGCTACGTCGTCGCCCTGCGCCACCTGGTCACCGACGACGGCACCGTCGCCGAGGCACCGGCGGCATTCGCCTCCTACCGCGACGGCACCGCACCGGCGAGCGACCCGCGGCGGGCGCACATGGAGCACCTGTTCACGACGCTGGCCAAGGCCGGCGTCGACCGTCACGACCTCTACCTGGCCTGGGACTTCACGACCGCGAGCACCAGGAACGTGACCGGCCGGCTGCTCGCGATGCGCGACGACGCGTTCGCCCAGCTCGGCGACACCAAGCTGGCCGACGGCAAGGTGGAGGGGCACGCGCCCGCCTTCACGGTCGACTCCGTCACCGACCTCAGCCGCGCGCAGGACCCGAAGATCGCGCGGCGGATCACCGGCCACTTCACGGTGCCGTGCTACCTCGCCGCCTCCTGCGAACCGCCGGTGAAGTGCGACACGGTCACCCAGGGCACCTTCGACACCTGCCCCGAACCGTCCCAGTTCGCCCTGGACCCCAGCAACCCCGACGCGACACCGACGCAGACGCCGGGACAGACCTACAGCGCCAACTTCATCTGCAACGTCGGGCGGACTGCCTACGAGGACCATCAGCTGCTGCGGCCGGTCGAGTACGGCCACGGGCTGTTCGGCAGCGCGGGCGAGGTCAACTCCGACCCGCAGGAGACGATGGCCGACGAGCACGGGATGCTCTACTGCGCGACCGACTGGTTCGGCATGGCGTCGTTCGACATCCCCAACGCGGTCATCGCTCTCAACGACCTGTCGCGCTTCCCGCTGCTGACAGACCGCGTGCAGGAAGGCGAGCTCGCGTTCCTCTACCTGGCACGGCTGATGGTGCACCCACAGGGGTTCGCGGCGAACCCGGCGTTCCAGTGGCCGGGCGGCAAGACGTTCGTCGACACCCGCCAGGCGTTCTACGACGGCAACAGCCAGGGCGGCATCTACGGCGGCACGGTCTGCGCGGTGTCGGTGGACGTACGCCGCTGCGTGCTCGGGGTGCCCGGCATGGACTACTCGATCCTGCTGCCGCGCTCCAGCGACTACGTCGCCACCCAGCCGCTGACGGCGTACGACCCGACGAAGGTCGACCCGACCGACCCCACCAGCGCCATCGACCAGATCGGCTACTCGCAGATCCTGGACAACGCCTACCCGGACCAGTCGCAGCGGATGCTCATCCTCGACCTGATCCAGACGTTGTGGGACCGCTCCGACCCGGATGGCTACGCGACCCACATGACCGGCGGGCTGCCGGACACGCCGACGCACCAGGTGCTGCTGCAGGTGGCCTACGGCGACCACCAGGTCGCCAACATCACGGCGGAGACCGAGGCGCGCACGATCGGCGCCCGCGGCGCCTACCCGCCGCTGGTGTCGCAGCGCTACGCGCCCTACCACGACCCGTTCTGGGACATCGCCGCGCTCGACCCGTCGACACCGTGGCCGGGCTCTGCGATCGTGCTCTTCGACAGCGGGCCGGCGGGCAACGTGCCGAGCGCCGGCCACCACGGCACCGAGCCGCCGCCCGCGGCCGACATCCCCAACCGGTCCGGCGAGGATCCGCACGAGGCGCCCCGGCGCGCCACCTGCGGGCAGCAGCAGAAGGCCGACTTCCTCGCCGTCGGCGGCGCGGTCACCCTGCCGTGCGGTGGCCCGCCCTACTTCTCGTGGGGCTGGAACGGCACGAGCGGCCTCTGACCGCTCAGCACACCGTGCGCACGCGGCCGGTGTCCACGTCGTAGACGAAGCCGCCGACCGTGACCCGCGACAGGTAGGGCCAGGAACGCAGCCGCTGCACGTCGCGACGCAGCGCCGTCTCCTGGTCGGTCGTCGTGAGCAGCCGCAGGCTGCGGGTGTCGGGCCCGCCCGCCGCGGCGATCCGCTCGTGGATCTGGTCCTCGGTGCCGCTGGCCATCGCGCAGTTGGTGTGCGCGACGACCATCACGCGGTCGACGTCGAGGAGGTACGCCGCGAGCGCGAGCGTCCGCAGCACGTCGTCGGTAACCCTGGCGCCCGCGTTGCGGAGCAGCTTGGCGTCGCCGGGCTGCAGGCCGAGCATGCCGAGCGGGTCGATGCGGGAGTCCATGCACGTCAGCACGGCCAGCCGCTTGGCCGCCTTGCCGCTCAGGCCACGCAGCTCGAAGCCCGCCGCGTAGGTCTCGTTGGCCGCCAGGATGTCGGAAAATGTCTGCTCACTGGTCACGGCCGCAGGGTAGAGGGCGACTGCGGAGGGCCCGCGCGCGCTGGCTAGAGTGACGCCATCGACCGGCACTTCGACACCGGGGAGGACCCAGCCGTGGCCGAGGCACCCGCCGCCGTCACCGAGGCCGACGTGCCCGACGGGGTCGACGACTCCGTGGTCGAGGACCTGCTCGTCGAAGAGGTCTCGATCGACGGCATGTGCGGCGTCTACTGACCTCTGCCGTGACGCCGTTCGACGCCGACCGCGCGTGGCGGCTCAACCCGCAGGTCGCGCTGCGACCGGAGCCGTTCGGCGCCCTCGCCTACCACTACGGCAACCGCCGGCTCACGTTCCTCAAGACCCCGACCATGGTGGCCGCCGTGCGTGCGCTCGGCGAGCGGGCGACCGCGCGCGAGGCGCTGGTCGCGGTCGGCGTACCGGAGTCGCAGTGGCCCGCCTACGAGCGCGCGCTCGCCGCGCTGGCCGACTCGGAGGTCATCGTTGCCGCCTGAGACGACCGCCGCCGTGCCGCTGACCGAGCAGTTCAAGCGCGGCCTCGACGCCCCCATCTGCCTCACCTGGGAGCTCACCTACGCCTGCAACCTCGCCTGCGTGCACTGCCTGTCGTCGTCCGGCCGGCGCGACCCGCGCGAGCTGACGACCGCCGAGTGCCTGCGGGTCATCGACGACCTCGCCGCAATGCAGGTCTTCTACGTCAACATCGGCGGCGGCGAGCCGACCGTGCGACCCGACTTCTACGACCTCGTCGACCACGCGGTCGCGCGCAAGGTCGGCGTGAAGTTCTCGACCAACGGGGTGCGGATCGGCCCGGCGGAGGCCCGCCGGCTCGCCGACACCGACTACCTCGACGTGCAGATCAGCATCGACGGCGCCGACGCAGTCACCAACGACGCGGTCCGCGGCGACGGATCGTTCGCGACCGCGCGGCGGGCGATGGACAACCTCGCGGCCGCGGGCTTCGGCCCGTTCAAGATCAGCGTGGTGATGACGCGGCACAACGTCGACCAGCTCGACGGCTTCCGGGCGATCGCCGACTCCTACGGCGCGCAGCTGCGCATCACCCGGCTGCGCCCCTCGGGCCGCGGCGCCGACAGCTGGGCCGACCTGCACCCGACCGCCGCCCAACAGCGGCAGATCTACGACTGGCTGCTCGGCCACCCCGACACGCTGACCGGCGACTCGTTCTTCCACCTGTCGGCCTACGGCGAGGCGCTCCCGGGCCTCAACCTGTGCGGCGCCGGCCGGGTGGTGTGCCTGATCGACCCCGTCGGCGACGTCTACGCCTGCCCGTTCGTGCTGCACGAGCAGTTCCGCGCCGGCAACGTGCGCGAGCACGGCGGCTTCCCGCGGGTCTGGCGGGAGTCGGAGCTGTTCACCGAGCTGCGCCAGCCGGCCAGCGCCGGCGCCTGCGCGTCCTGCGGCTCCTACGACGCCTGCCAGGGCGGCTGCATGGCGGCGAAGTTCTTCACCGGCCTGCCGCTCGACGGCCCCGACCCGGAGTGCGTCCACGGCCACGGCGAGGCCGCCCTCGCCGGCGTGAGCGCGGACGCGGTCCCCGTCTCCGGGCCGGGCCACTCCCGCCCGGTGCCGGTGACCATCTCCCGCCGCCGGCCGTGACCTTGACCTCGCCCGTGACGCTCGGCCGTCACGGCGCCACCCGCGATGCCCGCAACCGGCTGATGTTCGGGCCGCACGAGACCAACCTCGCGCGCCGCCGCGAGATCTCCGACCGGCACGTCTCCTACTACCGGCGCCGCGCGGTCGGCGGCGCGGGCGTCATCGTCACCGAGACGGCCTCGGTACACCCGTCCGACTGGCCCTACGAGCGTGCGCCCCTGGCAACCGACTGCGCTGAGGGCTGGGCCGCGGTCGCGCGCACCTGCCACGACGACGGCGTCCTAGTCGTCGCCGCCCTCGGGCACGCGGGCGGGCAGGGCTCGTCGGCCTACAGTCAGGCGCCGCTGTGGGCGCCGTCCCCGGTCCCCGACGTGGCAACCCGCGAGACGCCGAAGGAGATGGAGCACGACGACGTCGCGGCGGTCGTCGAGGGGTTCGCGCACGCGACCCGGCTGGCCGTGGCCGCCGGCTGCGACGGGGTCGAGGTCAACGCGGGGCAGTTCAGCCTGGTGCGGCAGTTCCTGTCGGGCCTGACGAACCTGCGCGCAGACGCCTACGGCGAGGACCGGCAACGCTTCGCCCGCGAGGTCTTGGCCGCCGTGCGCGCCGCCGCGGGCGACGCCGTGGTCGGGCTGCGGCTGTCCTGCGACGAGCTCGCCCCGTGGGCCGGCATCACGCCGGAGATGTCGGTCGAGATCGCCAGGTCGCTCGCGGAGCACCTCGACTACGTGGTCGCGGTGCGCGGCTCGATCTACACGGCGTGGGCCACGCGGCCCGACGGGCACGTGCCGCCGGGGTTCAACCTGCCGCTCGCGCACGCGCTGCGCGCGGCGCTGCCGGCGGACCTGCCGGTCGTCGCCCAGGGCTCGATCGTCGACCCGGCGATGGCGGAGCAGGCACTCGAGCATGCCGACCTCGTCGAGATGACCCGGGCGCAGATCGCCGACCCCGACCTCGGCGCGAAGATCACCGCCGGCATCCCCGAGCAGGTGCGGCCCTGCATCCTCTGCAACCAGGCCTGCCAGGTGCGCGACGCCCGCAACCCGATCGTCTCCTGCGTCGGCGAGCCGTCGAGCGGCCACGAGTGGGAGGACCCCCCTGTCGGCGTCGCGACCGCCGCGCCGGCCGAGGTGCTCGTGGTCGGGGCCGGCCCGGCCGGGCTCGAAGCCGCCCGGGTCGCGGCGCTCGCCGGCCATACCGTTCACCTCGTCGAGCGCGCCGCCCGCACCGGGGGGATGCTGCGGGCCGCGGCCGCGGGCGCCGGGCGCGAGCGGCTCGCCGCCCTGGCCGACTGGCTCGACGCGGAGTGCCGGCGGATCGGCGTACGCATCGACACGGGCACCGAGGCGACCGCTGAGAGCGTCGCCGCGCACGGCGGGCCGGTGCTCCTGTGCACCGGCAGCCGGCCCGGCGCGCGGCGCTACGAGGCGGCCGACGACGCAACCGTCGTGGACGCCGACGACCTCCTCGCGGGGGCCGAAGTCCCCGACGGGCCGGTGGCCGTGTGGGACCCGATCGGCGGCCCGATCGGCATCAGCGTCGCCGAACTCCTTGCCGCGCAAGGCAAAGAGGTCTCCTTCCTCACCCCCGACCTCATCGTCGGGCAGCAGCTGTCGCGCACCGGCGACCTGGCGGTCGCCCACACCCGGCTGCACCAGGCCGGCGTGGCGCTGGAGAAGCGGTCGGTGCTCCGACGCGTCGACGCGGCGACCGCGACGGTCACCGACACGTTCACCGGGGAGCCGCGAGACGTGAAGGCCGCCGTGGTCGTCGACGCGGGCTACCGGCGGCCCGACGACACGCTGTGGCAGGCCGACGAGTCACAGCCCCGGGCCGGCGATGCGGTGTCGCCCCGATCGGTCTACGAGGCCGTGCTGGAAGGCCGGCGGCTGGCGCTGGGACTCGCGCCATGAGCCGCTACCGCTACCTGTTCTCGCCGCTGCGGCTCGGACCCGTCGTGGTGCCCAACCGCATCGTGTTCTCGGCGCACCTGACGAACTACGCCGAGGACGGGCACCCGAGCCCGCAGCACGCGGCCTACTACGGCGCGCGCGCCGCCGGCGGCGTCGGGCTGATCGTCACCGAGGAGCACTCGACCCACCCGACCGACTGGCCCTACGAGAAGCTGATCCACGGCTTCCACGAGTCGGTGATCCCCGGCTACCGGGCCATCACCGACGCCGTGCACCGGCACGGCACGCCGATCTTCGCGCAGATCAACCACAACGGCGGCCAGGGCACCGGCATGTACTCCCGGCTGCCGGTCTGGGCCCCCTCCCCCGTGCCCGACCCGCTCTTTCGCGAGGTGCCGAAGGAGGTCGACCACGGGGAGATCCGCGAGATCGTCGCCGGCTACGCGCTGGTCGCCGAGCACTGCCGCGCCGGCGGCTTCGACGGCATCGAGTTGCAGTGCTCGCACTCCTCGATCGTGCGGCAGTTCCTGTCCGCGGCGACCAACACCCGCACCGACGCGTACGGCGGAGCGCTCGAGCACCGCACCCGGATCCTGGTCGAGATCATCGACGCGGTGCGCGAGGCGATCGGGCCGTCCCTGGCCCTCGGCGTGCGGCTCTGCGGCGACGAGCTGATCGAGGGCGGCACGACGATCGACGAGGCCGTCGAGGTGGCGCGCATCGTCGAGGCCACCGGCAAGGTGGACTACATCAACACCTCGATCGGGGTCGCCACCGCGACCCTCTACATGATCGAGGCCTCGATGCACATCCCTCCGGGCTACGCGATGTTCATCCCGTCGGCGATCCGCAAGGCGGTGCAGCTGCCGGTCGTGGGCGTGGGCCGGTTCAAGGACCCGATCCAGGCCGAGCGCGCGCTGGTCGAGGGGCACTGCGACCTCGTCGGCGTGGTTCGCGGCCAGATCGCCGACGCCGACTTCGCCGCGAAGGCGCGCAGCGGGCACACGGACGACATCCGGCTGTGCCTGTCGTGCAACCAGGAGTGCGTCGGCCGCATGGGCCTGAACCGGTGGCTCGGTTGCATCGAGAACCCCCGCACCGGCAGGGAGGATCTGGTGCCGGAGCAGCCACCGGCAGCACCCCGCCGTCGGCGGGTGCTGGTCGTCGGCGCCGGGCCGGCCGGCCTGCAGGCGGCGATCTCCGCGGCCCAGCGCGGCCACGAGGTCGAGGTCCGCGAGCAGGAGGACACCGCCGGCGGGCAGGCCCGGCTCGCGGCGACCGTGCCCAACCGGGCTGAGTTCGGCGACATCGTGCGCAACCAGGTGACCGAGTGCGGCCGCCTCGGCGTACGCATCCGCTACCGGCAGCGGGTCGACGCGACCGCCATCCGCGCCGCCGCCCCCGACGTCGTCGTCATCGCGACCGGCGCGACGCCGGAGCGGCCCTACTGGATGAGTGACGAACCGGGCGCGCCGCGGGTGGCGCACGTGCGCGAGGTCCTCGACGGCACCGCTGTGCCCGGGGGCCACGTCGTCGTGGTCGACGAGCTCGGCTTCCACCACGCGACGAGCGTCGCCGAGCTCTTGGCCGACCGCGGCTGCGCCGTCGAGGTCGTCACCCCGGGCATGGTCGTCGGGCAGGACCTCGGCATCACGCTCGACATGGAGAACTGGAACGTCCGCGCCGCCGCCAAGGGCATCCGGCAGGCCACCGACCTCGTCGTCACCGGGGTGTCGCCGGAAGGGCTCGCGCTGCTGCACCACCCGACCGGGCGGCAGGAGCTACGCCGCTGCGACTGGGTCGTGCTCGCGACGCCGCAGCGCGCCGACGACGCCCTCTACCGCGAGCTGCGCGACGAGCCCGGCCTCAAGGTGCACCGGATCGGCGACTGCGTCGCGCCGCGCCGCGCCCACGCCGCGGTCATCGACGGCGACCGGATCGGGGCGACGCTGTGACGGCGACGCTGATCGCCGTGGTGCCCGTGCGCGGCGGGACCCTGCCCCTGGGTGGCGACGAGGCGGTGGCGGAGGCCGGCGGCCGCGCGTTGCTCGTCGGTGACGGCACCCGCGAGGCGGCCCGCGATCTGGCCGGCGCCGCCGAGGTCTGGACCTGGGAGGCGGGTGGCTACGCACCG